>Ga0126370_10000004_pt1 | contig 73050 bp, 117 predicted proteins | sample PanSoiMetaPlot_3_FD_92586 | JGI IMG/M metagenome (GOLD analysis project Ga0126370, IMG submission 92586) | Tropical forest soil microbial communities from Panama - MetaG Plot_3 | ecosystem: Environmental > Terrestrial > Soil > Tropical forest > Bulk soil | place: Panama | collected 2016-02-17 | reverse complement strand
GATAAAGGCGGTGACGCTAGTGGCATCAGGATTGATTCTGAAGCTGCGGGTGAACCAACCGAAAAAGTTGTCACGGCTAAACCAGATATGAATGGTCATTTACCAGAACCATCTTATCCTGTCCATGGTGGTAATGAATCCCCGGCTCCTAACCAGCAAGGTATTCCACCCGGTATGGTGGGTTTAGCAGATAATATGAGTAGCCTAGTTAAGAGGCTTGATAAATTCCTAGCTAGAAAGGACCTTATGGTCCGCTAGAGCCGCGCGAATAGCGCAATCCGCTGCAACCAAAGGAGGCTTAGATGCCTGAAGCAGCAGCCGACGCCAAGACCAGCGTGGACTCTATGCTGGCCGATGCAATCGCCAAGATGGATGCGCTCACCAAGCGCATGGATGCCTTGGAGGTTGGTGAAAAGAAAATTATCAAAGGAGACGATGATGACGATAAGAAGTCTAAGTCAGACAGTAAAGCATCGGCGTCTCGGGGCGACGACGACGACGATGATGACGACAAACGCAAAGATGATGGGACGACCGCTCCCAAGACTAAAATCCTTGACGATGAAAAGGGAGCGTCAAAGGCTGATGCAGGCTTCCCTCCGCCCAAGGTGAAGAAGGACGACGGGGAACTTGAACTCAAGCACAAGAAGCCCGATGACGCCAAAAAGGCCGATGACGATGACGATGATAAGAAGGACGATGCCTTCCCGCCACCGAAGAAGAAGGATGACGCTGCAAAAGCAAAGTCTGATGATGACGATGATGATAAGAAGGATGATGCTGTTAAGGCTGATGCCGTAGCTGATCTGCGCAAACAGATCGCCAGCCAACAGCAGGTCATCGAGCGTCTTCAGGCTGCAATGAAGCCTCGGTCCGATGATGAGCATGTCGCATTTGCGGATGCTCAGGCAAGGGCCGACGCCGTATTCGCTGGTTTTGGGGAACGTGCCCCCAGGCCACTTGAGGGTGAGACCCTTATCGATTACCGGAAACGGTTGGCCACAAGACTGAAGAAACATTCCCCGACGTGGGGAAAGGTGAAGTTCTCCGAACTTCCGGAGTCAGCCTTCAGGATTGCTGAGGATACGGTTTACAACGATGCGATTGCTGCTGCCGCAAATCCAGTAGATTTGGAGGCAGGGGAGCTTCGCATGGTTACAAAGATCGACCCCACGACCGGTGTGCGCTCGAACGTCTTCTATGGTAAGGAGTCGTTCGTCAAGGCAATGGGTCGTCCGGGCCGTAGGGTCGCCTCTTTCCGCACCCTGGCGTCTCAGTAACCCTCCTCGCACTCTAAGGAAGGACCATTCCCATGGTTGCGAATATCGCCTTCAACCCCTACATCCAGACCAATGCGGCCGGGATGTTTACTATCGAGTCCGATGGCCTTATCGTCGGAACCGCCTATCCTGATCCGGCGGCACGCTTCGCGCTTTCCGGAGGTTGGCTTGCTACAGCGGAAACTTTGCCAATGTTCGGTGGCATTGCCATCAACGAAAGCATTCCGCAGGAACGGCCTCCTATGACTCGTGCTGATGTTGCCTTGGGAGGTATTATCGCTCGAGCCACAACCCTCGCGGCTGGCGCTGGAACTACAACCGGATTCAGTGTCTTTGACCAGAACTATGCGGCGGTGAATACGCCACAATCTCCGGTTCCCTCGGTTGGGAGCGGTGGTCTGGTGAACTTCTATCGCCTTGGTTCGGGTGCTCGTGTGGCTCTTGCCATCGACCCGACCCTGATCTCCCTCGAAGGAGGGCTGATCACGCAGCAAGTATCCTGGGACTTTTCGGCCCAGAGAATTATCGCCTTTGCGACTAATGCTCTGGCGGTGAAGATTCTGGCAGTCAAGGCTTCAGGATGTATGCGTCCGGTATATAACGCTGGTACCGGACTCATTACCTGGTCCTACAACGACGCGGCAGCAGTCTGTCTGCTGTAACTTCTTAAACCTGAAGGCCGGGGCCTCTCTGGCCTTATCCTTAACCATAGGAGTGACTCATGGCTTCGATTGCTCCGGCATTCGTTCAGGTTCATCCTTCTTTCATGATGCCTGATACCTTAATGCCGTATTCTCAAGCGTCTGGTGCTTTCGAGCTCCTGGCGTCTGGTGCCCCACTAATCCGACTTGCAGACGGAGATCTCTATGCTTATATCAAGCGTGTTGATCTCCGGACGAGAATGGCCGCTGGTCAGTCTGCCTACAACCAGCTTCCCGGTGTCAATTTCGCACTGTCCCAGATTAGTGCTCCAACCTACCTCTTGCGGGTACGTGCCGAGTACGATCATCACGATACTGCCGCAATGTCACGGTGGGGTCTCAGTATCGTAGATGCACATCGCCTTGGTATGCGACAGGCTACGTTCCAGCTTATCCGGAACGGCCTCTTGTATGGGTTCAACCCGGCAAATGGTGAAGGTCTGTTGAATGCCAGCGGTGCTACGGCTATCAGTCTTCCGGCAGATAGCGCGGGCAATACGACGGTGGTGACTTACGATAACGGACAGATGGCCTTTTTCCTGATTTCTCAGGTGCAGGCTATCAAGACCAGAACGAATCAGCTTGGTATCGGGCGTAGATTCGTGTTCGTAGGCCCTCAACGCACGCTTGGCGCAATGGAATACCAGAATATCGTACAGCTCACCAGTTATCAGCGTGTCGGTGCGGGCAGCACCACGACAGCGGGTGTGTTGAAAGATGTCCTGGAAATGAATGACGATGAGATTGTTTGGGCCTATGACGATACGCTTATCGGCAAAGGCGCGGGAGGGAATGACGCAGTCCTCATCGTCATGCCGGAGGTTGAGCAGCCGAAAGGTACGCGGATCAATACCAACGAATTCGCAAAGCTCACTCCATCGTTGGAAGCTTGCACGCTTCAGTTTGCAGATATGGCTGCACCGCGCGAAATCCCGGTGCCTCTCGCGGGAGGGGCAATTGACGTGCTTGCCGAGCAACGGGTTACTTCTGGATGGGCAGTCCGTCCGGAGGCAGTTACCATCGTCACGATGCAGTATCAGTAAGTTCTTGTCCCAGCGAACTATCTGCGCCAGCACGAATTGACGTGCTTTAAACTGTCAGGACGACTGTAAGCGTCCGGTGCAGGTTTCTTTGGAGGAAAAAATGCCAGAACTGTATGTTGGGAATGTGTCTAAGCAAATTCAGATGTTTGCTTATCGTACGCCAGAAAGACAGGGTGTTGTCACCCAAACGATTCCTATTGGTGGACAGATTCGTGTTTCACCGAATGGTTATAATACCGATTTGGCTACACCAGAAATTGAAGCGATTCTTAATCAACATAAGACGTATGGGCTCTTGTCTTTGGAAGAATTGGATTCAAAGAGTAGCCCATTCAGTGGACTTGTCTATTCTATTGGGAAGGCTATTCCTGTAGACAAGTTACACAAGGGGATGAAAAGAAAAGAAGAAGATCTTAACAAATTCGGCCAGAAATTGCGACAGGAAGCTGCACTGGCAGTGAACTCTCAGATTGAGGAACAAATTGGGGCTCCGCTACGTGAGTTAGAAATGAGTTTTCAGGAGGAAGAGCCCCGTGGTGGATATTCCGAGGATTTGGACCATTTGGCCGAAGGGGTCCGAGTTTCTCGAAATGCTCAAGAAGGGGTTGTGTCAATAGGCAAACGTGGACGTCGTGGCTGATATAGCGGTAGTACCTCAAGCTGATTTGCCTGTTGTAATTCCGCCTGGGGATCCTACGTTTGATGGATTCAAGGCATGGGTTCAGGCTGTTATGGGTGTTCCTCTTACGGCTATGCCGGGAGATGTCACACTCCAAATGGCTTTTGATGAAGCTATAAACCTTGCTTATCTAGGATTGAAGAGTGTTCCAAGCCAGTCTACTACAATGACTATCTATGCCCAGGCAGTCTATAACCTGGGAGGAGCTATTCTAATTGAATGGGCAATTGATAACCCCAATTCTACCTATTGGCAAGATCTACGGAATAAGTTCGGTATTTATAACTTCACAGGTGGCATCACCAATGAAGCACATGATCAGGGAACTGGGGAGGGGATGTACATACTTCCCCAGTTTGCCGGTCTAACTTTGTGGGGATTACAACTGCTGAAAACCCCTTGGGGTCGAGCCTATCTGATGTTTGCTGGTCAGTGGGGACCAATCTGGGGTCTTACAGTATGAAGATCCAGTTTGGGTTTGATAATGTTCCTTATGCTGCCCGGTATTCGCAGCAATCCCCGATATCTGCCACGTTGAAAAGAAGGCGACCAAAGACATTGTCTGCTCATCAGCATTCTTATGGAGCAGGCAAAACAGTCGGACAGGTTGCAGAGGAATTAGAAAAGAAGTATAGTCTTTTGGAAACATTCTATGGTATGGAAGAAGATTTTATCGTTGATAATGTTGAAGGATCTATAGCGAATGGCATGGTTCAAGGAATAATGGGTGGACCTTGGGATTATGATTGGGACGCCACCCCGTTGGAAGGCAAATTCAGGCGATCTTTGACAGGTCGTAAATATGATGGGGTTATTCGAGGAGTTCCTACTAGGGCTGCACAAAGGGGAATTTCTCACTTGCGGGCCGACGCCTTTAAGAAGGGAGCTGCTCCCCGACCAAGCTTCGTAGATACTACTCTCTATATGCGTAGTTTCAAGGCATGGACGGAGAAGTGACATGCAGAATATCGGTCTAATCCTGCTGGTATTTGCCTTTGTCTTTGCAGTGATCGCTTCTGTTATTATGTCTTCCAGCGGTCGATGGCATTTTGGATGGGCCGCTATAGCTTGTTGGATTGCAAGTGAACTAATCGGGGGTCTAGGAAGGGTCTTTCACTAATGGCAACAGAACCCTGCTCTCCAGTCAATAAACCGGGTGGTCCACAAGGCAAAGGAACTCCTATGCCAAAACCGAAGCCACCTAAATCACCCGGTTGTGGTTCTAATCCTTCTAAGGGGAAGTAAGTGGCAATTCTGCCATATATGAGGCAGTTGCCTCAAGACTACTATACCAAGAATCTTCCTCTTCCAGTAACCACAGTCCCTACCCCGGATACTCCGTATCCGCCTAATACCCCTCTACCTGTTCCAGGTCCTACTGATCCTATTAATGAGGGTGGCATCTGGGTTGGGACTATAGAGCCAGCTAATCCGGGAGAGGGTTGGCTATTCTTTAATACGAATAACAATACTCTTTATATTTATGTGGATGGTAATTGGGAAGTAGTTCCAAGTGTGGGTGTTGCTTCAGTTGGGACTTCTGCTCCAGCTAGTCCGTTACAAGGGGAAATGTGGCTTAAAACTACTGACAATTCTTTTCATGTTTATGATGGTTCAGCTTGGCAAGCGATTAGTGGTGGTGCTGGAGGTATTGCTGAAGCTCCAACAGATGGTGGAATATACGCTCGTCAAAATTCTGCTTGGACAAGTACCTATGATGGTGGGGCATACTGATGCCTTCTATTGGTGAAGCTCTCAATTCCAAACCTCCTCTTGGGGCAGCACTCGCACAGGGCGTCAAAGTCCTGTCGATGGATCAGCAGATCCATTTCAATCTTTACCAGCGTTACGTGTTTCCGCTTGATGGGATGATTTATTGGATTAAAGTTCCATCTCAAGCTGGCGAGATTACTACTCCTGGTATTCAAGCTGTAACAGGAATGGCCACCATGACTGATGATGGTGGCGCGGCAATTCAGGTTGCGCCGGGGAGTTTTTGGGGCACAAATCGAGTAGTAGGGGGCGTGATTGCTAATCCTCTTAATGCCAACGATCAAGGACTTTCTACTGCTGAACCTCTTTTTTACGACTTCACTGGTCCTGCTTATTCTTATGAAACTGGAACGACTGGTGTCCTACAACCCGGTGATAGCGTCGAGATACCCGAGAATAATCCGAACGGGGCTTGGGTTTGCTCTCCTTCAGATAATCATAAGTTTACTTGCGTTGTCTACGTTTCTCTACCTTCTGTCACCTTGAGAACTGATGTAGATGTACAGGGGTCATTTCATTATTCATCGGAAAGCTTGCAACGTGAAGATGCTACCGTAGATTCTAACGATATTCTCTTTACATCACTTTCAGAGGTGCAGGAATTTAATCAGATAGGACCAAATAGTCTATATATTGGAACTTATGGAGATATTCAGTTTGCGTTCAGTAGTCGTGCTTATTTGTATGAACAGGCAGATCTTTATCACTATCGGGGTAACGCCGTTCGTACCACTCATGGTACTCAGATTATTGATGATCCTTCTAATTTTAATCCTACGGTTATTCCATCTAATTCATTACCTATCTGGCTTAGTCTCTCGAGTTATGTCCCGCCGTATCCTACTTTTAATTGTCCTATTCCTCTTTATCCATCTTATCTTGTTGACGATAATTTACCTCCTCCTTTTGGATCTGTGCATGTAGAGTCAACGACTACTTTAGCGATGGCTCCATATATGGGGCCAAAATCGGAAACAGCTTATCTGTGCAGAGACCGTGTAAGGGTTCATTTATATGGATTAGATGCTACTGAAGTTAGTGATTTTCTGCTTTGTGTAGAAAACTACTCTCGAGACTGGATGACTATTGGAATGGCCAATAGTCCAGCTATTTATGATATGAAAACTACACAAACAGAAATGAAGATAATTGCACAACATAAGGTGATAGAATTTGATGTTAATTATCTGCAAACTGTAGCAAGAAATATTGCTCGACAGTTTATCCTACATGCCAGGGTCCAGTTTTATGACCCACACTGGTTCACAGATAAACCGGAGGTAACTCCCCATGCCACAGACGAATTATCTAACCCTCTACACAGCAGCTTATCCAATCCTGGCTAGAGTACAGAAGCCAGGAGGTGTTACGGTATCAACGACCGTCGGTCCCGGTGATGTGCCGAACAAGCCTACCTATATAGCTGGAACGATCCAGAGCTTCGAGGCATACGTGCAAGAAGTTGCTGAATGGGATGAACAGCAAGCTCAGGCTAGGGAGGCTACGGAAGAGTCTGAGGAAGATGAGGAAGAGGTAGAAGAGGACGACGGGAACGGAGGTACCGTGAAGCGTAAGCGCACAGTGACCCGTACCAGGACGACTACTACTCGTCGTCGCTGATTTTAGCAAAAGGAACGTGAACCATGGCCGTCCAAACTCAGTTTAGCACGGACCCTAATGCTATCGTAACGGTCCACGTTTCGATCATTGAGGCTCCGACCCCTATCAACTATCAGCGTACTGGAGCGCTTGTATCTTTCGGCGCAACCACTATCCCGGTAGGTGATACACAACTTCTAACCCAACTTTCGGATCTATATATCCCGCCACTCGAGAATCCAAGTGGACCCCCAATTCTTCGTTATGCTTTACCAGTTTCATCTGTAACATGGGCTGCGGGAGTAGCGACTCTTCATCTGCCAACTGCTATTGATTCAACTCAAGGAGTTGTTGGTGATGTTATTCCAATGGTTCTTAGTGGATTTATTCCTATTGGTCCAGGGTTGAATGGGCTCAAAAATTGCACCGTCGCATCACCGACAACTTTGACTTATCCTGTTGCTACAGATCCAACTCCTGTAACTACAACGGGAACTTATGTTCCCCATAACGTCATTGAATTGAACCAGATGGCCACGACTTTCTTTGGCCAAGGCAATGAAGTTGGCGTCTGGGTATTGGAACTTGGATATGATAATAACCCAGACAACAACGTCGCGGCTATGGAGAACTGGCTGAATGAGAACCCGCTTACGGTTTATGGGTTTTTGTTTCCGCGCCGATTTGGCTGTGATCCATTCATCTTAGGTACAGCGGCAACCCCGCTTGCAATGACAAATATGCTCAAGCGGTACGAAGCTCCATCTAATACAATGGAGTATTTCTGGTTGACTGTGTGTAGTGGTGATACTAACGGATCAGCACCCCTTTACACTCAAGCAACATACAAGAACTTGTTCTTCCCAGGGCAATTAGGTTCTGGTGGAACCAAGGGCACAGGTTCGTCCTTTAAGGACGTTATCCAAATGGTTGAGGCTCCTGCATTGCAGGATCCGACGCTTATCCATGTTCCGGCAAGCGGTATCGACCCCGAAAGGTACGATATTCCGAACTTCCTGGATCCGGAGGGTGAATTTACGCTTGCGGCGATGTTCTATAATGCCCTCGCGTATCGCCCTTCAAATACAAACCGTATCACGCCAATGGCATTCAAGTTTGTGTATGGCGTGACCATGTACCCACAGAAGCATAATGGTCCTATCCTCAGAGACTTCAAGTCTGCAAACACTAACTACATCTCTACTGGTGCTGAGGGTGGTATCAGCTTTACCATGCTCTATGAAGGCGTTACGCTGGATGGGCATGATTACTTCAACTGGTGGTATACGATTGATTGGGTCCAGATTGAAGTTAACCTAAACCTGAGCAATGCTATTATCAATGGCTCCAACAATCCGCTTGCTCCGTTGTACTACAATCAGGATGGGATTAACTATCTGGAACTTGTCCTCTTCCATACTATGCAGAGTGCCCAGACCTTTGGTATGGTACTCGGTAAAATCGAGATGACTGGCTTCGATGGGCCTGATCTTACGGCAGCTATCAATGGCGGTCAGTTTGCTGGGAAGTGCAACGTGAATGCTGTTCCGTTCCTTAACTACACGTTGGCGAACCCGGGAGACTATAAGATTGGGGAGTATGATGGGCTCAGCACCCTGTTCATCCCCGCTCGTGGCTTTATCCACATTCTGGTGAATGTGGTTGCCACAGACCTTGTCTCAATCTAGGAGGTTAGCCCATGGCCTTTCAGTTTACACCTCCCGGCGTCCTGAACCGGCTCCGGGCTTCTGTAGTGTTTAATGATCATCCCGAACTAAATGTCACAAGCAATTTCCTCACTACAGAGGGAATCCGCATGGCATTGGAAGGGAATGCTACGGACCTGCTTCCGGCAATGGTGAGCTTGGTCAGCAGTCCAGCACCCTACCTAGCGTGTTCGATCACAATGTCGATTGTGCGTAGTGCGACATTGGCCGCAGTCTACAAACTCCAGTTTGAAGACACTACGCTGGTGGGTCTGGTAAGTATCTTTCCTGATACTGATGTTCTGAACCCGTTCATTATCAATAACGTGGCGCTGGAAAGCATCCGTGAGATGGCGATGGCGGGTATGGAAGCAGCGATGGTGGTCACAGCTCGCGGCTACTACAACGTCAACACAGGGTTCTTTGGAACCTAACTAGAGGAGAAAGTGAGGTAGTGTATGGCAGAAGTCACTCTGAACAGGAAACTTAACCTTGTTCTGAGTGTAGACACAGAGAAAGGGCCAATCCACGTACATTCATCACCAATAGGTAGGGAGGTATTCGAGGACAATTTCCTCGTGATATCAAGGGCCTTTACCGCAGTCTACACTAACGGATTAGGACCAGTCACAGGGCCGCGAGTTGCGGCTCTGCTGCTTAAACAAGAGGCGAAAACACTAAACGTCTGGGAACGCACTCAACAATCGTTGATGGGTGAAATTCACCGGTTAACGAACGTGATTGCTCCCGGCGATAGTGGTTGGGAGTCTATGCCTTTTGACGTTGCCAGAAAGCGTGGCGTGTTGAATGATGACGATGCTTCAGAGGTAGAAAACTGCATCGTATATTTTACATGCGCCTCGTCAATTCACCTGAGAGCGGAAATGACGGTGGCAATGGAAGGGTTGAGCACTCTCTGGAACGCGCGAACTACATCGTCGAATGTTACGGAATACATGCGTTCCTTGCCGACATCGACAGTGGAAGAGACTACTGGCGAGACTGCAACGGTAGTGAATCAATAGTTCACTCCTGTTTGACTTGGCTAATGGACGAAGGATTCACCGAATTCTTCGACCAATTTGAATTGTCTTGGCCACACTCCACCCGTCTCCAGTGGCAGCAACGCTACATGATAGCCTTGTGGAAAGCCTAGAATGGCGTTCAATGCTCAACTAAACGTAAAGATACCAAATGACTTTACGCAGGGCTTGAACGCCTTCATGGCGAACGTCCAAAAATTTCAAGCCCGAGCGCAGCAATTTGCTCAACAGACTGGACCTCAACAGACGCAGCAGCATGTTCAAGTTCAGTTGAGCCAATTCTTAATTAAATTGAGAAGAGTGGCTAAGTTTTTTGAGAGGATGTCTAAAATCTTAGCCAGAATTGTTGAAAGGGTAGCTTCTTGGTTAGGGACTTTGGGTTCAACATTTTTAAGATACTTGGCTACAGCGATCCCGGCGTTTTTGGGAAGCTTAGGAATGATGGTCCCAGCTATTGGATGGGTATTCACAGCAGCGAGTTGGACTATATCTGCGGGAATATTTATAGGTACGACTATTTTTTCTGGAATTAGATTGGGGCTAAAATTTGCGAAATGGCTTTGGGATAAGATGGTAGATCTTGGAGATGCTGTTCTTCAAGATTGGATGCAAGCTGCTGGGACTGGAGCTACTATAGGAGGAATACGCGCACTTCGTACGGTATTTGCTGATATGCCTTTGACTGCGGAAGCTTTGGCCGGTGCAGCAAGAGCTAGGTTTGATGCTACGTCTAAAGCTCGCAGAGCACTAATATTGCTGAAAGTGAAGGTGACTAAGGATACTGCTGATATTGTTATGGAAGCGATAATGGCTGCACGAGAGTTTATGTTGACTCGACCTAAAGGTGGAGAATTACTGGCAGCTAGAGACGCTGGACTGTTAGAAGTATTCGACCCAGAAATGTTAATTGCCCTGACCAAAATGTCAACAAAAGAGATTATGGAAAAACGAGAGCTATTTTTTCGACAAAAGTCTATACTAGGGATAACAGAAGCTGCGGTTAAATGGTGGAAAGATTTCACTATTTGGGTTCAAGAAGCTGGCGTGAATATTATCAATGCTATTGCAGAAAAACTGGCTGATCCTAAGACAGGCTTTTTAGATGCTGTGAACAAACTCAGTGAAGCTGTAGTCAAGTTTATAGAACAGGTCTTGAAATCTCCCTTAGGACAAAAGACTATTGATACGATTATCTTTTATCTAGAAGCATTTACGAAGTGGTTAAGTTCTGATAAACCATATAAATTGATGGAAGATATGAAGACTTGGCTCAAAAAGCTTATGGAAAAATTTGAAGACATTAATAAGGAAGCTAGAGAACTTTTGGATCAATTAGGAATTCCTTATAAAGTCCCAGAAAAGGGAGCCCCGGTTCCAGAGGTAACTCCTAGTGGCGGTATTCGATGGCATCGACACCCGGGATCTAATCGTCCAGGGGACAGAGGGCAAACAACTCGGTTCCCATCCCGTAGGGGAGCAGGGCCAGAATCAGCCGGACCTTTACCTTCCACGTATCCTCAAGGACCTCCTGGTACCCGGTATGATCCTATTACAGCTACCTCAATAGGAGGTGGAGTTGGTGGCTCAAGTGCCAGTATGGGACCACACCGACATCAGGGCGTAGACCTTATGGCTCCAAGAGGAAGTCCTGTTTATGCTACCATGGATGGAGAGATTGTTAGGTTTGGAACAGATAATTTTGGTCAACCAACGGTTACTATTAGGAATGCAGATGGTACCTATTCTCGTTATCTACATATGGGAAAACGATTTGGTAAGGTCGGTGATAAGGTCAGGGGTGGCCAGCAGATAGGAACTAGCGGAACTGCCAATGGTGTTCCACATCTTCATTATGAACTTTGGCGTGGACCTCCTGGAGCGCGTGGTAGTCAACTTTTAGATCCAATGAAGACCCATGGTTGGGATAGGAGAAGGGCATTACCTAGAGGAGCAGAGCCTGCACGAACTAATCAAAGAGCAGGAACCCAAGCTCCTACACCACCTCCTCCTTCACCACCTGCTCGGCCTGCTCCTGCGCCTGCTCCAGCTAGACCCACTGCTCCGGCACCTACTCCAGCTCCAACTCCAACTCCTACACCACAGCCGCGACCTGCACCCTCTAACCGACCACATCCATCACAACCGGCTCCTATTCCTCGTCCACGACCTGCACCATCTAACGCACCTCACCCTTCTCAACAACCAACTCAACAGGCACCTACTCCAAGGCCGCGACCTTCCAATCAACCGGTAACTGCACCTCCTCCAACACCTCGAGCTCGTCCAGCCCCTGCGGCGCGTCCAGCCCCTGCTCCTGCTCCTGCTCCTGCTCCTGCTCCACGTCCAGCCCCTGCTCGGCCTGCTCCTGCTCCGCCTGCTCCTGCTCCGTCTAGTGCTCCAGTCCAAAATGCTTCTCTTGCTGAAATGCGACGGGATGCTGTACGAGAATTACGATCAGAGCCATATCGAAGTCGGGCAGCTTGGTTAATAGTACAAGAAAGTCCGTACGGGGAGAAAAGCCATGATGTTCTAGAAGCTCTAGTAAATCGGTCTGTTACGAATCGTGCTCTTGGAAAACCTTGGCATATGCGTGATTTATTGCAAGTTGGTCGCAAAAGTTTTTATGATCCTCTTAGAAAAAGAACTCCTCCGTCCCAGGCATCACAAGCACAACTCGATAATTATGATGCAGGTCTTAATTCAATAGCGGCTGGTCGTAATGACCTTGGAGGTCGTACCGACCAAGGCAGCAGAATTCTGAAAGGTCCAAGAAAAGGTCAAATAGCGATAGGTATTCCTCAAGATATGATATTGGGTCCTCATGAAGATCCAAGAAACACTAGAAATGGTGAATATTTTGGGTATCAGAATGAAGCACAACGGAAAATGGCTAAGAAATTACAAGAACAAGCTCGAGCGGGGAAAACGCAAAAGATTCCGGTAGGACCAACAAGATGGCGAGAAGATAGACCAGCTCCTACGCCTCTTTTACCTACGCGACAGCCTATGGCGTGGCCTTCTAATAGACCATTACCTTCATTAAGAGATCCTGCTGCAAGGGGTCCAACGGAAACATTAACAAGAAGGTTGAAATTAGATCCTCTGGGTAATAAAACAATAGTAGATCCAAGAGGTTTAGATAGAGATGTTCCTGTTCCTCTTCTGAATGCTTCTCCACCATCTGCTAGTCGATCAGGAGGAGCTAATCAGGCGGATTTGGAATTTTTAGCGTCCCGTGGTGCCCATGATACAGTCACAGATCGTTCAAAGGGAATTTATTTGAAGAGTGTTCCTCCCGGTCAAAAATATGATGGTATTCCATCTACTAGCCCTGAATTTGCAGCTCGTATGCGAGCGGCTGTTGAAGCATATGAAAAGGAAACTGGTAAGAAGGCTCGAATAGGTGAAATGACTCGTGATATTCCCACACAGTCAGTCTATTGGGAAAAATATCACCATGATCGTAGTAGGGTAGCTCCTCCTGGCCATTCTCGACATCAACAGGGAGATGCATTAGATACTTCTGATACAGACTTTCTTAGATGGTTAAATCGTGGAAATAATAAGCGATTTGGGCTAAGATCTGGGTTTTTGCCTAATGATCCAGTTCATATTCAAATGGATCGAAAAAGTAAGTTGAGGCTTTATGATCCTAGTAAACAGGCTCCTGCAAAACCTGATCCTGATGAACCTCAAGCTAAACCGGGTGATGAGGATATTAAACCGGGTGATGCTAGTAAGTTCTTATTGAAAGAATTTAAGAAAAATGAGGTTATAGAGGATCTTAAGAATGATAGGCAGCTTACTGATCCTGATGAAACTGGTAGATTGCGTCTTGCTCAAGCTGATTTGGGTACTAAGAGTGATGTTACCCCTGTACTCTATAATACGAGAACAGGAGAAAAGCTCCCAGATCCAGATCCTAGGGAAATACAGAAGGCTTTAGAAAAAGTTGAACCAGGTTCAGATCTAGAATGGCAAATAAGAAAAGAACGAGCTTTGAAGCAATCCGGTAAAGGAGATCCGGAATGGGAGGCACATCCTCCTGAGGGTTATGGTCCTGGTTCTGGATTACCTGCTCCTGGAGAAATTGAACATGAAATAAATCAGCTTGGTAAACAGAAAAAACTAGAATCGGATGTTGCACCACGTTATCGAGATCCTCGTGATATCAAACCGGGTTGGAAATTTGACCCACAAACAGGGAAGCCATTAGGAGAAGAAATTAGCTATAAACGAGGTACTGCGGATTCTGCGGATGATATAAAACCAGGGAGTGCTTCCCAATTCTTAGTTCAACAGCAAAAAGCACTTGAACAGCAACGTGCAGTCGGTGATAGAAGCTTAGAAGGGATGACGCAGGTAGCTAAATACGAGTCTAAGCCTATAGAAACTGCTATAGGTTATGATCCAGAGGAAAAACATATTAAGGATGTTAAGGAGGGTGAAACCTTTACAGGACGATTGACTCCTTATGCACCCGGTGAAGGTGGACCGGTAGAAGGTGGTATAGAAACTTCACACCGATTACCACATATACCTACGCGTGAAGAAGTTAATAAAGTTCGTAGTAGTCAAGGGAAGCCAAATATTGATCAGAAAGAATATGAAAAGACATATCAAAGAGCTTATACTCTTGATGATGTTAGACATGGAAATTCTGAATATGTGACTATTGCTTCAGATCCACAAAACTATGAACAAAAATTCACAATTGATGAAATTACTTATAGAAGTCCTGAAGATGGAAAAATGTATACCTTACGAAATGTTAAAGCGATTGTGCATGATAAAGGAAGTGCTTTCTATAAACCTCATCATCGTCCAGATAAATTTGATGTTGCTGTGAGCGATTTTAGAGGTAAGACTAAAGAAGATCTTAAGAAATTGAATCAAGAGCCTTGGGGGCAGGAACAGCCTCGTCAATTCAAAAAAGGTTGGAATAAGGATCCTACAACTGTAGATGGACAAGAAATCAAAAGAGCAAGTCAAGGCGGAATTGGGTCAGACACAGCCGCACAAGCAAAAGCTGATCGTGATGCAGGAAATACTCCTGATGTTCGACATCCTGAGGCTAGGGAAAGAGTGCCTGATACTCGTCCATATACTAGAACCAGAGGCTATACTCCTTCTGAAAGACGTCACACGCCAATAGATAAAGCTGATATCGAACGAAGCCGTCGTCGCCTTGAAAATCGTTCTGATCATGATGTAACTGAAGGTAGAGATCCTCCCTCTTCTTCAGAACCAGATGCATCGTCTAGTGCTCCTCCTGTGGGTAATGGGGGAGGGGGTGGAAACCTTCCGTTAGAACTATGAGATTCTATTCCATACTTATACCGGATGCACCAGCAGGAGTATTTCCACCAAGGTATGATTCTCCTGCTGGACTTGGAGCAGTTTGGGGTTCTCATAGGAATGGTATTGCTGATCCTGGAGCACAGCAGGTTGAAATACAGATAACTGAGACTGCTGCTCATACAGCAGACACGGACAATTCTGTAATAACTGTTCATGGGGTAGCTTGGGAGCAGATCAGGCATACTGATAAGTTAATGGGAAAATCTATTGTAGTGTATGGAGGGTTAAAGCCAGGATTACCACTTGCGACTCATCAAGCTCAACATGCTGGTTTATTAATGAGTGGTCGAATTTGGAAGGCTTGGGGGAATTGGATTGGGACTGATATGTCTATTGGGATGGCCTTTATTCCTGCTGGTTTGTCAGAAGAGGGAGGTGGTGATGGTAAGGATGGTGGTAGTCAAGATGGGGGAAGCCAGAATGGAGGAAGCCAGAATGGGGGAAGCCAGAATGGAGGAAGCCAGGACGGTGCGTCACAGCAAGGCGTAAGACGAACTCGTGGGGTAGGGTTTCGTTCTATTGATCGTAGACCATATCCACGTGGGGCGGTAGTAGCATTTGGAACAGATAGAGCAGTAGTTACACCGACTGGTTTGGGAGGTGGGGGACTCAGTATAGGATCTCTTGGTGCTGCGACCAGTTTTGGTGGGGGATTTGCAAATTCGTTGTTTGGAGGTGGTGTAGATGGATTATCTGCCCCTCTTAATCTAATTCATAATTTAATGCCGAATATGTCTTTAAGATCAGCTATTCAACAAACATTGTCTAAAGCCTTTCCCCAGGGAAAAGTGAATATGCTGATTTCTGGTGCTCTAAAGCTTCCTTATCAGGATGCTGGAATGTATCAGAACATGCCGCAGTACGCGAATTATATCAAAAATCTCAGTCATTCTTTGCTTGGAACAAAGGGTTATCAAGGCGTTAACATGACTTCTCATGATAATACGATAAATGTTTGGGACGGAACTCAAGCTTCTGGTATTGTGAATATAGATTTTTTAGATCTTATTGGACAACCCACTTGGCTATCTCTTCAAAAGATACAAATCAAATGTATTATGCGAGGTGATATACATCCTCCTAATAGGGTTACGCTTCCTCCAGGGATATTGGCGACTCTTACCCCTGATGCTATAATTGGAGCTACTTCGTCTCAGCAAAGAACTAACCTTACATTATCAGGATCAGGAATTGTGGCAAAGGCAGTTCATATTGGAGATTTTCGTAATCCTGATGGTGTTGGTTGGAGTTCTACTTATGATGTTATTTGGGATGATGGATCTGCTGCTCCACAGACTGATGCTTCTGACCAAGTTGATAAATCGAGTCAAGAACAAGATCCAAATAGCCAAGAACAACCACGACCTACTGAACTACCTGTCCAGGATTAAGAACTATGGCTAAGACAGTTAATCTCACCGTTAAAGTAGACGATACTGATTTCAAGCAGTTCGTCCAAAGGTTTAATGCCTTTTCGGCGCAGATTGGAAATTTGAACCAACAGTTCAAGAATATCAATACTACGATACAGAAGGCTCAGACAAATACCACAGTTCTTCAGCAGACAATACACTCATTAACCCAGGCCACGAAAGCGTGGGGAGGTGCTGTAAAGGATGTAGTCAATCTGCTTGTCAAAGGCGTTATGGCTGTCGGCACTCTTGCGTCGATGCTGGCAACAGGCGCTGGACTATTTGGTCTTGATAGACTTGCCCAGTCTATCATGCAAAAAAGAAGACAAGCATTAGGCATGGGAGCTGATTATGGGCGAATGCAAGGGGTTCAAGTTGCCGGTCAAACAATCCTAGAAAATCCTACCGGGTTGTTGCAGAGCATTTCTAAAGGACTATACGGTAGTCCGGACGAAATGGCTGGACTAGCAGCATTGGGAGTAAGAGTGGGGCCTGGGGGAGCTAAGGATCCTACTCAGGTATTGCCTACAGTCTTAAGGAATATGCATCGGCAGGTTGCGGGAAAGGATCCTTTTGCTGCGATCCAAGTTGGCAGAGCTTTTAGAGGTGGATTAGCTATATCTGATGAAGATATAATCCGCCTTGCTAGAATGAGTAGAAAGGATCTTGAAGCTGAAATAAAGAGAATGCAAGATGCCCCTAAGCTGAGTGAAAGGGCTCAAAAAGCTTGGTCCGACTTGGCAATAGTATTCGAACAAGCAAAAGTCAACATACAGAATGCATTTGGTGAAAGACTCAAAAACCTTACCCCACACCTTGAAGAACTTAGTAAATCAGTAGTTGAATTAATCAAGGCATTGTTGGATTCTGGCACAGTTGCTAGAATTCTGAATTGGATAACGAAGCAATTGAATAAGTTGTCCGACTGGATGAAAGATCCCAAGAAGGTTAAGGAGGCAATAGAAAAGGTCGATAAAACTGTTCAGGAATTAATTCCTATCCTTAAGGGATTAGTTGAGGCAATGGGAGTTTTTTGGGAAATTCTAAAGAAGATGGTTCCTTTCCTGGCTAATCTTTTTGGTATTGGTCCTGGAGGTGGCTTTGAACCACTTTTCGGTGGGGATGGTAAGCCACCAAGACCAGCGCAACCGGGAAGTCCTAATACATGGCGAATTCCGTTTGGGACTCCTTCACAGCCTCCAGCAGCTACTCCTCCTGTTCAAGATGGGACTTCTCCACCTCCAGCACAACAAGGAGTTCCTGGGAATGATGGAACTTCAGCTCCTCCAACTGATCAAACTCCTCCCCCTTCTACAAGAGGTGATATTAACTTTCCAGGGAATTTTTTGGCGGGAGGAAATCAGTTTGCTGGACTTGGTGGAAATATGATTGGAGGAAGTGCGGCTTATTTTGGTGCTGGAGCTGGAGGTAATCTTGCAATGTATGGGGGGAGTAGTGGAGATCTTTCAGTAAGGGGTGGTAGACGGAGTGGGATGTTTGCCTCTATTCGCGGTGGTAATCGGATTGCCATGTTTGGAGGAGCGGCGCGTGGCAGAGTTCCTGGAACCGAGATGGCTGGATTTAAAGGCACTACGTCTGTTTCTACAGCCATGAATGTAGATAACCGACGTGGATTATCAATGCTTCAAGGTCCATTAGATGTTGATAATTGGCAAATGAATAGGGTATCTAATCTAGTAGTTCGTAATGTCCCAGGTTCTAATATACATATGAATACAGCAGGGATGGCAGGATAATGCCCTTCGAACAACAACTCAAATATCAAGTCTGCCCTATTATTTTGACTGGTGGAGTTGCTAGTCAAATCTCCGGTGGTATGCTACCGATGCTTAGTCTTTTTGCTCAAGGATCAGATGTGAATGCTCTTGGATTGCCATTTGATATTGGTGATTTGGATAATGCTTTTGGTGCATTCAACGTCTTGCCGGGTGGGACGTTGGTTTCTCAAACAATAGGAAAATATCCGTTTGCAAATCAGGCTGTAGCGGCGAATGCTGTTATTCGTGAACCTTTGACAATATCCGTTATTATGGATGCCCCTATGCGTCCTCCATCTAATGATCCATTTGCAGATGTGTGGGCGATTAAGCAATCTGTAATGACAGCATTAAAGGGAACCTTGGATCAGCATAATAATAGAGGCGGGACCTATTCAGTTGCAACTCCCGCATATGTATATGAAAATTTAATTATGACTTCATTAACAGATAATTCACGTGGTAACAATTCATTACCACAGAATGCATGGCGGTTTGATTTTGAGAAACCACTCGTGGCATTGGCTGAACTTGAATTGATGTTTAATCAACAGATGCAGAAAATAGCTAATGGATTACAAACAGATGGAAGTTTAAGCGGAGTTCAGCCTGGGGTACCGGGAGGAAATTCTAACCTAGCTTTGACAATTAAGACAATTCCGTCAGCACTCTTAGGGGCGAATCTTTCACCTATTAGAGCTATTACGAGTCAAGATGTTTGGAATTTTCCGCCTTCCGCAGCAACAGCAGGATTTCCATACGCGGGTATTTCATAATGACAACTGTAATCCCATTTCTTCCTTCAAATGTGGTAACTCCTGAATTTAGTGCAAGACTAGATGGGGAAGATCATACTATTAGGATAACTTGGAACGTATCTGCACAGCGGTTTTATATCAATGTTTACGCAGCGGATGGAACGTGGATAATAACAGTTCCGCTTATTTCCTCTCCTCCTGCTCGTAGTGTTTTGAGTGCAGCATATGATCCTTTCTTAGGTGTTGTGACTGTAGATATGGCTCCATATGGGGGTTGGACTACTCCATATGCCGGTATCGCTACTAAACCAGGGACTATCATACATTACACCTTAGATGGATTTCAACCTAACACATACAATGGGAGATACAGGTGTCTTCATATACAGCCTCTAAGGTTTACTCTTCCTATGCCTAGAGATCCAGGGCCATTGGTTATCGTAGGACATGTTAGTCGATTATTGAATATGGTGCAATCCGTGTTTACAAGATCTACTATGGTTTATCGAAATGGTTCCTTCGAAATCAACCCGTAAGGTGCAACATGGGACGATATGACTCACATAAAAATCCTTTCACTGGCCAGATGAATAATTGGGCCGGTAGAAGGGTGAACCAAGGCCGTGAGCAAGAGGCTAAGTCTATTCCTGCCCACGTTGTAAAGATTGAGAAAGACTTTGTTCACGTAGCATTTGATACGAAGAATAGTATTTTCACGCCACCAGTTATGAAAATGACTCAGTCATTTTCGAGGTTTGGCCGTGAGCCTACTCAGGTAGGCGATAAGGCTATGGCTGTTCCTGGAGACTACTATCTAGGTGGGAACACTGCGTTTGCTGGAGGTCAAGCTAACTTCTATCCTCGTGGGAATCTTTCTACACTATCGTTCCAGCCATTAGGTAATTTGAATGCCCCTAAGCGTGACTATGACCAGCATTGGGAAACAGGTGGTCCCAATGGTTGGCGATGTAAAGTTATGGAGGATCAAGAGAAAAAGAAACAGCAGGGGCAACAAGGAGGACAAAGTGGAGGTTCTGGTAATGGGGCTGGAGCAGGATCTCCAGTTTCTGCAAGAGCGCATCTACAAGTAATGCAGCAGAGGAATCCTATTTTATTTGGAGGTGGGACGGCTCCTTACGCTACTGCGAATGGTTCATCCTCATCTAATGGGAGCAGTGGTCAGCAGCAACAACAGCAACAACAGAAGCAGAAGGACTATACTGAATTTAGTTTCGATAAAGATGGGCAAATAATCTCTCAAAGTAAAGATCGTAAGCATTATCTTAAAGTATCTCAGAAAGATAAAAAAGTCATGCTTACCGGTGAGGGTGACAGTACCATCTTCGGTAAGAGTAATGCATATCTAAACTCCGGTAGTATGTGTATCGTTAATCCTGGTGCGCAAGGTGAAGAAAGTGGTGCTGGTTGGGATGAAGATCAACAAAGTGGGGGAAGTGGAGGGGCTGGAGGTGGAGGGGCTGGAGGTGGAGGTGCTGGAGGTGGATTAGGTGGAATAGGTGGAATGTCTGCGGAAATACAAGAAATGATAGCGATGCAAGTAGCTAGAGAAAATGAAAGGTTGGAGACTTACGCAAGGAGTAGACCGAAGCCTAAAGTGCAGTTAGGGACTAGAAGACCTACCGTAACTCCTATGGCCAATGGTGGAGGTGGAGGTGGTGGCGGAGGTGGAGGTGGTGGCGGAGGAAAAGTCTATTTGGGCGGTGATCCTAAGAAGGATAAATTCTGTTTAGTTCAGACAATATGTGGTCCTAGTAAAAATGTCTATGCGAAAATTTAACCACTAAATAGAGTAATGGCATTAACATGCGAACTTATGGTAGAACTCAAGACGTACTCACCGGTAGAAAGAAGTGGTGGGTTGTGATTACTGATATCAATGGATTCAATGATTCAGTCTATTTAACAGACTTAGCTCAGGTGGTAAAATTGAATTTAGGTGAAAGCCCATTTTTCGCTAATTGGGGCATACCAGCTCATCCCTCAGTGGTGACTCAGATATATCCTGATCTCTTTTTAACTCGTATTCAACAACAATTTGCCCCTCACTTTGCATCATGTATTGTATCAATCTCTCCTGTTAAACAAGGATCACGGGATAGTTTCGCTACGGGGCAAGAAGGGGGTCCTGCTCCCAGGTACTATATCAATGTTCTCACGAATTATGGTTCACGAATCGGCGTACAGGTAAAACCCGGTTATCCTACGGAGCAACCGATCTAATGGCTCTTCTCCCACTGATAATGACTGATCAAGGATTGCAACCGGCAGCTCCGGCAGACTTGCGGGCGCAATTGATCTCGCTTGTCTCGGCGATTGTGCCTGACTATACAGCCAATCTACCAGGGTCACTAATCGAAGATATTTCAAGCACAGATACATATGCTTTGATAGAAAGTGATAGTTTCCTTGTAGATCTGGTTAATTCGGTAACACCTTTTGGAGCCAATGCTTTTCTGCTTAATCAACTTGGGATCCTTTATGGGGTAGATCATCAACCCATTACGAACACAGCGGTTTATGTCGTATTCACTGGCACCCCCGGTTATGTCATTGCTCAAGGATTTGTTGTTTCAGATGGAACTTATCAGTATGTTTGCCAAACTGGTGGGATCTGTGGGTTAGATGGAAACACACTTCCCATGTATGCTTTAGCGACGGTGACAGGTGCTTGGGAGGTTCTTCCTGGCACTGTTGTTCAAATGTTAACTTCTGTGCCCGCTGATACTCCATTAACTGTTTCTAACCCGGTAGCTGGCATTCCTTCACAGTCTGGTGAACCTATCAGCATTTTCCGTGAACGTTGCTTTACGGCTGGATTAGCAGCATCTACGGGCATGGGTCGATATCTGAAAACATTGTGTGGGAATGTTCCTGGGGTACAGATGCGGTTGATAACTGTTCAAACTGATGGCGATTATCATGTCATAATTGTAGGTGGAGGTGATCCTTATCAAGTTGCTTATGCGATTTGGCAAGCAGACTTTTATATTCCCGGCCTTGCCGGGGCTGTAATCAGAGTTGATAATATGACCAATACAACTCCGATACAGATTACTACGGTGAATAATCATAACTTTATAGATGGAGATGTAGCACAGATTCTTGGTGTTGTAGGAATGTCCTTAATTAATGGCCAACAGATTATGGTGAAAAGACTTGCTGATAGTGACCCTAATAAGGACACACAGTTCTTGGCTTATGAACCACATTTTGACACGACTAAGGTTCCTCCTCCTCCTATTTTTGATAGGCCCATAATTGGAGATAATTGGGGACCATATATGTATGGAGGTACTCTGTCTCCAAATCCAATTAACGCATTCATTACAGTATCAGATTTTCCAGATACCTATCTAGTTCCGTTTGTTATTCCTCCACAGGAACGTGTTGCTATAGTTCTGACGTGGCGGACAGACTCTCCAAACTATGTGTCACCTGATGCGATTGCTCAAGCAGCAATCCCAGAAATCGTAGACTATATTAATTCCTTACCGGCTGGAACTACTCCTATTAACTTGAATGTGATGAATAAGGTGTTTCTAGATGCTATACAATCGATCCTTGTAGGTGAATATGTTATTGATATAGTTTGGGAAATCTTTATTAATGAGATAGGGGTGTTTCCGCAAGCTGGTACTCAGGTTATCTTTGGTGATCCGTATAGTTATTTCTATACTGAAAATGGTAAAATCCAGGTGTTGAAAGGTAACTTGTGATGCCAGTAGCACCTGAAAACCAGTTATGGATGCTTCAACCGGGGTACTCTACGGAGACCGATGAAGCTGATCTTGCTGTCCTTGTTGCTGATGATGTATTAAGTGAGAGGGGTGGCGTTGTCATAAATCCTCTTAGTGCTATAGATCAGGGGGCTATTGCTCCTACTCCTCAAGTTTTGTATATTAATCTAGTTTCTGCCCCATTAGGAAATCTTAGTATACCTGGAACAATAGAACTTCAGCCTGGACAATGGTTTCTTATTCCACCAAAATCAAATGTTTGGGTGGCTTCAGCTTATGCCAGACACAAGTTCACAGCATTCTTTTCTACCTCCTATAAAGTTCCTCCAGCTATTCCTGTTCCCGGCGATCCTGCTTCTGATGTCCCAAGCGTAGTTGCTGAACCTGGGACACAGCCGTATCCTCCAGGACATGTGACTGGCCTTGTTGATGTTATTCCATCCTACCTTTATCAACAGTATACTGATGACGATGATCTTCAGGGTTTTGTTGAAGCCCAAAATCAAATGCAACAGAACTATGTTGATACGTTTAATGGATTGAACCTTCCTATCTATACCAATTATCCTGTATCTGGGAAACTATTGGATTGGGTTGCGCGCGGTGTATACGGAATCTCTCGGCCTACTCTTGGTTCTGGCCGAATGGGTTTGATGGGGCCATTGAATACCTATGGATGCAACTGGCTCGTGCCCATGTGGGATTTTCCACAACTTACTTTCAACCAGGGGAATTGGAGTGTTGCTGCTAATGATCCTGATATTAGTCCCAATGTTATTGATCCATTCGATGGCTTTTATTGGAATGCTATTACGGCTAATCCGACAGTACCGGAGACGGCCCCTGCATCTCTACCCGGTATTGGTGGAAAGTTAATTACTCAGGGTGATAAGATTTTATGGGATGATAGACAGAAGATTTATGTTCAAACTGTTAATGCAGCGGTAGAAGCTAATTTCGGGTATAATATGATTGGGCTGTATGGTCCGATGAATGTTTATCTTACTAGTGATGATCTTTATCGTCGTATCATAACATGGCATTTCTTTAAGCAGGATGGAAACTATTGTTCGGTTGAATATATCAAACGTCGTATTTGGCGGTTTCTATATGGGACAGATGGTAAGCATTGGGACTTTGTAGATCCTACAATAGGTGCTCCACACCCGGCTGATACTTGGCCAGGAAGCCTTGCCGATCCAGACGACGCTTTTATCGCGGATACAAGGCAAATCAGCATTACGTTCGGTGTTCACCGCAATGCCCATATTCGTTTTGTGATGGGCAAGCGGACTGTGACTGGCGGAGGGATCATCAATTGGGTAGGATGTAATGGGATTGAACCAGCTTTTGGAATATTTATTCCAGGGCCTCCTCCAGCTCCTTTTGGAGCTTGGGATATAGGAACTGACACAACGCCAATGCCTACCGGGATTGTACCTCCAGGTGGAATTTATATAAATGATCTTGAAACAACCTACGAACGATATGATCCGTTGCCATATATGCATGAATTCAAACAGGCGTTAGATCTAGGTGTTATTGAACTTCCATACCAGTTTAACTGGACATGCTCCATAGGGTGAGGACCTACCATGACGATCAAATTCTATAATAACGCTTCTACCACTGTTTCAGGAGGTATCACGGCTCTTGATACCACTGTCGCATTGGCAGCTAATAGTGGGACCTTGTTTCAACCAGGACCCACTGGTGGTGACTATTTTGTAGCCACCTTCTATGACCAGCAGACTAAGACAATTAATGAAATTGTCCATGTCACAGCAATTTCTGGGGATGTTGCCACCATTGTTCGTGCTCAGGAAGGAACTACTGCGAAGGCATGGGGTGCCGGTGATATCTTTGCGAACTTGATTACTGCGGGAACTTTGAATGCCTTTGTTCAGGCTGGCACGGGTCCTGCTAATACATCTCTTATCTATGTAGGTACTGACGTTGGTACTATCAACCACATCGTTGCTACGACTAATCCTGTTCCTGCGGCCTTAGCTATTGGAATGTGTTTCGTTATTAAAGTAGCTCATGCGAATACCGGTGCGACTGATATGGCCCTTAACGGCCTTCCTGCATATGCGGTCAAGTATACTGATGGTGCTGATTTTACTCGTGCTGACGTTGTTGGTTCAATGGACTATTTGTTTATATGGAATGGAACCAATTTCTCGTCTACGATTATGCATTCTCCTAAAATTGCTCCCACACTTTTTTATGTCAGATCTGATTCTACCAGTATTGTGAATATGACAACTGGTTTGGAAAGCAATACTGGACTTGCTAACACTCCTCAAGATGCTTTCAAAACTATTCAAGGAGCCATTAATACGATACAAGCCACGTATATCTCTACTATTAGTGTCAAGATTATGGTTTCTGATGGGTCATATATTGGAGCAGGGTTTCATAGTTCACAGTATATTTCAGCATTCGAAATTCAAGGGAACGATGCCAATCCTGCCAACTGCCTCATTGATTGTACTTCTACAAACCTAGCGAACTATGTTCCTGGAGCTGGTCCTGCTGGATTCGGTGCTGGTAAGTTTGGAAATCTGACAGTTCATGGATTCTCCATTAAGTCGTATGGTGCATGTATTGGTTGTGATACTGGAGTGATGCATGTTTCAAACTGTAACTTTCAATCTCCTACCAGTGGCCATAGTTCTGTGGTTGAAGTGGCTCTTGGTGGATCTGTGGGTATTACCGGGAATATACATCTTTCTCTACCAGTCGGTGGACAAGCAGTATTCGATGTCGCACAATCAGGACTTATTGGTCTTGGTGGTAGAGACGATTTTACCCAGATAGTTTTGAATTTGTATTTGGATGGACCTTGTTATGGATATTTCTTGGAAGCTAATACTGGAGGTATTATCAGTGTTGCTAACGATACAGGGCCATCAGGAAACACGATCAATCTATATGGAAGCTGGCCCTTCCAAGGATACGAATATGCTGTTGGAAGTGCAGGGGGTGTAGGATTCCTTGTAGGAACCACTTACTTCCCATCTACTCAAGCTGGATATATCTTGGCACCTGGATGGGTCACATAAAGGGAGAATCACATGGCTACCCCTGCTGTCGGTCTTGCGACACAAACAGGCTCAACTCCTGGTATACCCACGAATGCTATCGGTCCCAACATGTCAGGGGGTTATATCGTTAATCCCCTTACGGCAGCAGATCAAGGGCTTGCATCTGCAGAAGTCCTCTATGTTAATCAGGTAGGAGCTGCTGATACTCAAGCCAATGGTACGACTATTGCCCTCCAACCAGGGCAGTCATATACAGTAATCCCGAACACAACCTCCCCGGTTAGTGTAGCATCCGCAAGCGCAAATCATAAATTCACCGCTGTTCAATGGCCATAACATGACTGACGCACCTGTAGCTGAACCACGTGAAGCAATCCTAGGTTCCGGGGCGGGCGGTCCGCTTACTCCGCCCACGCCTTGGAATACAATGAAAGATGCGACCTCCGCCTATATTATTTATCAGAATGGAGTTGTAATAGGGAATCCTTCCGGGGGGAATAAGGGAACTGGAACATTAAATCTTCCAACTCTTTATATCAATGGTGCATTAGTCAATCTTGGGAATTATCTGCTCCTGGCTGGCGGTAGTATGACAGGCCAGTTACTCCTAAATGCAGATCCACAACCTGCTGATGGTTCTACTACTGCTGCTACGAAAAATTATGTTGATACTTTACGAAATAATATGAATACATCATTAACCGGGTATCTTCAGAAATCTGGCGGGACAATGACTGGTCCCTTGCTCCAGGCAGCAGATCCTGTGAATGCTCTTGGTACAGCAACGAAACAATACGTAGATGCGTTGTTTTCAACCGCAGGGTTGACTGTACCAGATGCTCCTGCTGACGGAACAAACTATGGTCGGAATAATAATGCCTGGACTGGGACTACCGATCTAGGAACTTTCTAATGGCAAATATCCTCAAATTCCTACGTTCAATAACCCCTGGTGCTCGCCCTAGTGGACGAACTTATGGGGAAATGTATGTCAATGTTGCTGATAAGCAACTCGGTGTTTTTGATAATAGCAACGTGGCACAAGATCTTATCGGTGTGCCGTTCTTTTCGCCTTCTATTCCTTATCCTGCCGGGGCGGCTGTCAGTTATCAAGGAGTTCTTTATCTTGCAACTACGGCTGTTCCAGCAGGAGCATTCAATCCTGCTCAATGGGCACAGGTTCAACCAGCCGGAGGATTTTCTACCGGTGATGCTAAATTAACTCTAAAGGCTGTTGCTGATCCTACATGGATTTTAATGAATGATGGTACGATTGGTGATGCAACTTCAGGAGCAACTACTCGTGCGAATGCTGATTGTCAAGCTCTTTTTACATTGATGTGGAATAACATCACAGACACATGGGCTCCTGTAACCGGGGGACGTGGTACGAGTGCTGCTACTGATTGGGGAGCACATAAACCTATCAAACTCACCCGGCAATTAGGACGTGTATTGATTGTTGGAGGTACAGGAGCAGGTCTTACGGCTAGACCGTTAGGAGTATATGGTGGTGAGGAAGCTCATACGCAAACTCCGAGTGAATTAACTCTTCATGGTCACAGTTTTAATTATAGTCTTGCATGGCAAGTTCAGCAAAATTATGTTTCCACTTACTCAGCAGATTTCATCACTAATAATACGAATGGAGGTGGTCCTAGCTCTGGAACCAATAATAGTGGATCAGGTGTAGCATTCAACGTAATGCAGCCTTATGCTGGTTGGAATATCATGCTAAAACTGTGAGGATCCAATGCTACAAGTTCATCAAATGCAAGACATGATTTGGGTTCGTACTGGTGATCAACACTACGGGGATACGCCAGAAAATTTCGTAAAAGATTACGGAAAACCTGCCCCGATGTTGCCACCAGGAATTTCTGATCGGCAATATGAACCCAATGTTCGTCATGCCTTAGCAGTCAATAATAGTGTTGTGGATGGTGGGCCGATGCCATGGCCAGAAGGTGATGCTATCTTAAAAGCAGCGCCTCAGTTACATTCACGTAAGGAAGCTCGAGAAGCTCAAGTACGAGCAGAAGCAGAAGCCAAGGCTAAAGCTGATTTAGACCAATGGATAAAGGATAATCCACCTCGACCATCAGTAGCAGAATTAATAGAACAGGGATTAGCCGATATACGAGAGAGACTTACTAAGATAGAAGAAAAATTGGGATTATGATGTGTCCACAACTATTCGAATCAAGCGACGGGCGCTTGGTGGTGCGGCTGGTGCTCCATCTAGTTTAGGCGTTGGTGAACTTGCATTCAATGAGGTGGATGGCGGGCTTTACATTGGTCGAAGTGATGGGTCCATTGTCCAAGTTAATCCTACTGGAGGTGGTGGATTTACAACCGGTGATGCCAAGCTAACGCTGAAAACTACGGCAGATACCGGTTGGGTTTTAATGGATGATGGAAACATTGGTGACGCGTCCTCGAATGGGACCACGCGCGCCAATGCTGATTGTCAAGCGTTGTTCACGCTGCTTTGGAATAATATCAGTGATACATGGTGTGGAGTTTATGACAGCTCGGGCAACAAGGTTTCGCGCGGCGCGAGTGCCGCCGCCGATTGGGCGGCGCATCGCCGTATCTATTTGCCGCGTGAACTCGGCCGTGCACTGATCATCGGCGGCACTGGTGCTGGTTTGACCAGCAGAACACTCGGCGCATATTTTGGTGAAGAGAGCCACGTGCAGAGTAGTGGTGAATTGGCGACGCATAGCCATGGTCACAATGCTGCCGTCTATTCCGGCTCACAGATTTACAGTGACAGTGTTGATAGCTGGATTGTTGCCGTCAATCCAGGCTCTGCAACTATCAGTAACGCTGGCAGCAGCACCGCCGCAAATGTGATGCAACCGTCTGCGGTATGGAATATCATGATCAAACTTTAAGGGATCACCATGGTTGCTACCATCAAGATCAAACGCCGCGTAGGCTCAGCCGGTGTTCCTACAACACTATCTGAAGGTGAGCTCGCATTTCATGATCCTGGTGGCGGTCCTGCGAGCCTATATATCGGCACTACTCCTGCTGCTGTTCTCACTGTTGTTGATGCTTCTCGACAAGTAGAGATTGCTGGCGCGCAAACGATTACCGGTACAAAAACTATCGCGGTCGGCGCATTCAAGCTTACAGGCGGAGCGAATACAAATATCCTTTCTACAGATGGAGCGGGAAATCTTTCCTGGACTGCTGCTCCTGGCGGAGGTATCACGGCTGTTTCGCACGATACAACAATGACAGGAGATGGTAATGCGACTCCATTATCAGTGGTTAAACTCGCAACGGCAAGAACTATCGGATTGGCTGCGACAGGTGGAACAACGATTACCGCCACAGCGGCGAGTTTTGATGGTAGTGCCAACGTCACCATCAGCGGATTTGAAGTCACAGGGCTTGACGGTGGCACCTATTAAAGAAACACCGATCTTTGAAAGCAACCCGAAAGATTCCGAGGAGAACCCGACGTATGTCGTTTCCCGGCAAATCGGTACAATCGTGGAAGAGCTACCAGACGAGCCTAAGGAAGAGATTCCAAGGTACGTGGTTCCACAAGAAGACCAAGGAACCAGAGGAACTGGAAGCGAAGATAGCAAGCCATCCCAATGGCCTGATAGTGATGCAGTTAAATCAGCCATTACAAAGCATCTTCCTGAATGATGAAGAAGCTTGTGCAATCGCTAAGGCCCTGCTGCTAGAAGCTAGGCGAGTTCGGATAAGGAGGACTTCTAATGGAACCTATCAATAACTTCTACTCATGGACTAAGCATATGCGGAAAGTAAGGCGATGGCGTCCAGGAGGAGCACTAGTGTTGGCCTTAAGAGGTGCTGAACTGGTACGTGAGCGGCCTTCTGAAGTCCTAGTGCCAACACCGGAGCCTAAAGATGAGGCGGATACCACCACTGAATGAAATGACTGTAGGTCAGCGATTCATACTGATCATAGTCATCGTGCTGGTCATCCTATTCGCGCTTGCAGCCTTCGGCTATTTCACCGGAGGTTGGGAAGATCAGTCTAAGGTTTCACAATTCGAGCTTTCTTCTAAACAGGAGACTACACTCATCTCATATGCGCAATCTGTGGCACTCGCACAGGGTCAACCAATAGATGTCTATGCGGGCATTCCCCCGGATACGAAACTGCTCGCACTGGACAAGCAAGCTCTTGAGCAAGCGTATACGGCACGATTGATCCGGCTCTTCGATGTATGGCTCTCTAGCACGCAAGGACAGGATGCTACGGCCTTTCAGAATGGATTAAGGATTGCGCGGCGTGGTTACACTCTTGCGGCCCAAGCGTTGTCGAGACGTGAGGCCGAGATTGAAAGACAGATACACCCAAAGCCGGAGGAACAGAAATGACTCCCGGCGTCGGCCATGAGGCGGGCGAGACGGCGCGCACGGTTGTCGAGGCGATGAAATCGACGCCAGCGATTCTGGCGCTTGTGATCTTTAATCTGCTGTTCATGGGCCTCGTCGGCTATGTGCAGCACACCAACGGTGAGCGTTGGCAGGAGCTACTCAACACAACACTTCAGCAGTGTGCGCCAAAATGAATCATCATGATCCTAATGCCACACATCGCCACGCTTATCATGCGTTCGAGGACTTCGAACGCTTGCGCCGTGAACCTTGGAATGAGGAGCTGTGGCATAGCGTTAGTCATCATCTTCGCCATACCGTCTGGCGTACTTGTTTAGAAGTTCCACGACGACAGCGTCACTATGTTAGGAGAACATGCTATGGCAGATAATGTTCCGAAGTGGCTAGAGGTAATGCGCAGGATCTCCGGCACGAAGGAGTATAGCGGCGCTGCCAACAATCCTAAAATTATGGGATGGGTTGATACGATTGCTCGTACCTATCCTGAGATGAAGTCATATTGTGATCTGTATACTGGAGATGATATTGCTTGGTGTGGGCTGACTGTCGCTTATTGTATGACCGAAGCAGGTATCCGTCCAGTGTTCGGACCAACTGATACTGATAAATGGATGTGGGCACAGGCTTGGGCGGGTGATTCCAAGAATTTCAAACCTACCGGTAGAGTTACTCCGGGTACGATCGTAGTGATGACACGCTCAGGTGGTGGGCATGTCACGCTTTTTGAAGAATGGGACGGCGACATGCTGCGCTGTCGCGGTGGCAACCAAAGCGATCAAGTTAACGTAGCAAGCTATGATCCTGAAACTGTAATCCAATACGTATGGCCGGTCGCTGCCGGCGACCAACCACAGGTTCCAGTAGAAGATCGCCCTGATCTAGAGGAGGGTGACAGGGGGCCAGATGTAGTTGATATGCAAAGTATGATTCCTTTCTTTACCGGGGAAGTAGATGGGGACTTTGGACCTACTACAGAAGATAATGTTCTAGCTTATCAGTGGACACGTGGATTGGATGTTGATGGTGAGTGTGGTCAGCAGACCTGGAGCGCACTTTATGATGATGCCCCTGCTGTCATCACTCCACCTGTTCCACCTCCAAATCCATTGACGCCGCAACAGCAGACGAGAGTAAAGGAGATTGCCAATAATTCAAGAATCGCGGCCTATAGCTGGCAAGATCGTGGCCAAGCTCCTACCGGTTATGTTCAGGGCATGGCCTTAGCTTTCGCTCAAACATATTTGAAGCTGAAAGCTCAGCATCCGGCAGCAATGGAAATGGCCAAGGCTGTGACTACTTCTGATAAAGATGCATTGAAGGTGTACGGTGCAGATTTTCGTTCACAGGGTATGAGCAATAGCAAGGATGGTGCGGATACGCTACGTCATCTATATGCTTTGATGCTTGGCTCAGGTATGCGGGAATCTTCAGGCCAGTATTGCTGCGGTCGGGACCAGAGTGCAGATAATGTGGATGCTGATACCTGTGAGGCAGGGACGTTCCAAACTTCATACAATGCCAATGGTGCCAGTGATCCAGAATTCAATCTACTAATGGCTGAATATGGAACTGGCCAGTCACCCGGTTATCGAGAAGCATTTGCAGAAGATGTTTCATGTGATGATGATGATTGGGAATGCTTTGGCAGTGGACCAGGACTTCTGTTTCAGAGACTTTGCAAGATGATGCCCGCGTTTGCTGTTGAAACTCATGCTCTTACACTGCGAAACCTCTGCAATCACTATGGCCCGATTAATAGACATGAGGTCGAACTTAAGAAAGATGCAGACGAAATGTTCAAGGCGGTGCAGGACTATATAGATTCACAAGAGGTCATCAGCGTGTAATCATGCCGTGGCCATACACTCTACAACAATACCGGGAGTTGACTACTGCTCGTACTCTAACTCATACATATATCTATAATGCTTGTTCTCGGTACTTATGGATAGACCATCCGCCTTATATTTCACCCTCATGGTATCCTGGTAGTAGTCAGCCTGAAACTGCCACGCGGCAGCATAAACCCCACGCTTTCAGGCTGCATCAGGGACCCGCAAACAGGGTTGTAATGCCATTAACAGGAGCCCCGGTACCTACGGTACCTAGCCAAAAACGCTTTTTTCCATCAATGTAGTCGTTTTGCGGGGAAGAAGTCCATGAAGCGCCCCATGCTCATATTACAGTCTACAATCTCCCAGTCTTTCAGTAATCTCTTACCTTCGTACATAGTAATCTGAGCTTCTGCCCCGTACTTCTCCCCGGTTTTGAATTCAATTTGCACTACGACAATTTCGTATTTGTCTGGGTCATGTGCAGCTATATCTAACCGGTCAAGCTTATCTCGAACGATCTTGGCCCAAGCTTCTGCTACATAGACCACTATATCAGGTTCTGATTTTTTCACCAGATCCTTTATACCTTGAGCGACAATTTCTTTATGAGCTGTATTGGTGTAGTTGATGGGAACTTGGAATCTATTGCCATCTTTGACTAGAACAGCCATTGGGTAGATTTCTTGCTGTATGTCGAACATTTGATGTAGGAGCTTGAGCTCCAGATCTACAAATTCACGCGGCTCCATCTCTTACCTCCTGGTTTTTTTGAAGAGTGGCCCAGAGCTTCCATCTTTTGTAAAGGAGGAAGGGGGCCTGGTGACTTAGGTTCAATGTCTCCCCTATAGTTCTCCAGTCCATATTATGTTTGTCTCTTAGCCGCACGATCTTTCGAATTAGGGCAGGGTCTGTTGGCCCTTCACGTAGCGGACGACCAGGAGGATTACGATACTTACGACCCGACTTTGCTATGTAGAAGCCATCGCTTGTCATATTAGCCATGATCTGAACTCATCACCTTGAAGTGTGGAACTGATGTTTATCTTCTTACGCAGCACCCTGATTAGCTTTTCGTCCACCGTCCCACGAACTCGCAGATCTATATAGGTCACTGATCTTGTTTGACCTATGCGATGTGCTCTGTCCTCACTCTGCTGCCTATCCTCGTTATCGAAACTATTCGCATAGTATATTACCACATTACAGGCCGTCCAGGTATTACCAAATTTTCCAACACTCTGGTTACTGACAATAAAACGACAAGTGTCATCATGCTGAATACGTGCTCTAGCCTCAAGGCGCTCGTCTAACGACGTTTCTCCCCAGAAGCTGGCGGTACTTTCGGGACCAAATTCCTTGTGAAGGCGGTCCCGAATTTTTTGCAATGCTCGTGGCCACGGACACCATATGATTGCCTTATCAGCAGTTTGATGTAGGATCTCAACTACGGCGTCGGTGCGGAATTCTGGTATATCCTCAAGCTCCCCGCCTTCTGTCCTCACATGCCCACAAAGGATGTGTTGAAGCTTGCCCAACTGGTCAAGCTTTTGCGATGCTGTGGTAAATTCACCACTTTCTAATTGAGCCGTGGCTATATTCTTCATATTAGTATAGACACGCTCTTGTTCTGCGGTTAATTCTACATCCCAAAACTGGTAGATCTTGGGTGGTAGGTCAAGCACATCTTTCTTAAGAACTCGATAACTTTTAGTCATTATCTTTTCAGTCAATTCTTCTAGGTTTCGATAGCCGACGACAACGGTAGGCTTCCTATAAAATTTTCTGTGTATCTCATCCATAACTTTTTGGGCAGCAGGGCGGAAGTCTATTTGTTGAACTATACCATATCTATTCTTATACCCCCAAAAGGTCTTCTGCCCTATAATCTGCCAATCTAAATACCGGTACTGAGTGTACAGGTCCATCGGGCTTTCGGGCGCAACCAACCCGGTAAGAATGCGACGAGCCACAAATAGGTATGATAAGTTTTCTAAAATCCATTCGGTACGTGCGGCCTCCTCATGGCATATGGTGGTGGATTCATCTATAACACCAATGACCTCATGGCCTTCAATAAATTTAAGAAGATACTCACGTGCTTTGCCGGGACGATTAAGAGCTTCTATATTCATAGCTAAGAAGCGTGGGCTCTTAGCATGTAGGAGATTGCTAAGAGCTTGCCGGTGTGCTACAGTACCTCCAGATCGCCAATATCCGATGTTGATAGTGGCAAACTGTTCTGGAGGGATCCACAATGTGAGTTCGCCAGGCTCCTCATCAGTTCCTATCCAATTTAGATAACAGCCCTTCGGGGCTAATATGACAAGATCCTGAGCTGTTCCCGCTGCCACTCGTGCCAGCCAGTCGTCGATTATTGGCCGCGACTTACCGGTGCCCTGCTCCATGATCAGAGCATAGAAATCATTTTCCGCTAGAAGATTACTCGCTGTGATCTGATGCTGGTAGTGGGGATCCATAATCAATTCCATAGTGGATTAACTTTTCTGAGAGCTCCAGCATTCGTTGTACGTTTTCTTGCTCCCGTATACCTGATGGCATTACCTCAAGAAGTTCCTTAAGAAGAGTTGATAAGTCCACCACTAGGCTTCGCAAAAGTTGATTTTCACGTCTTAGATCTTTCAAAGCTTTCTCCATTATCCAAACATGCCGGGGAATTCACATGCCTCGGCATTCCCTTTTATGTCCTCGAGTTCATTCACTAGCCCTTCTAATTCTTTCTTTTGGTCCCCTTCTTCAAGCTCGTCGGCCTTTTCTTGTATTGCCTGGATAGCTGCATCTAATGCATTGAGAGCATTGTCGCATCTAACACGACGGGATAAACCTTTACGACCGCTCGGTATGTTCTCAACATATACTACATTGATCTGGGCTATTTCGCCTTCGATGGTAGGTTCATTAATCTCTTCCAATGTGCTGGCTGTTTCATCCAGTGTTTGGATACGTTGAGTCTGGGCACGACCACCTTCCGCACTATCAACAACTTCCCGAATCTCCTCAGCCAAAGCTGTGAGTTCATCTAGCCCACTCTTAACTGCTACTTCAAGTGTGCATTCCACATGTCTCATTTTTTGACGAGCCATTAACCCCTCCCCTTTAGAAAAGCGATGGTAGCTGCAATCTCCGCAGCCCATGCTTCTAAATCTGCAATCGTATGTGCAACATCTGTTCGTTGTTTAAGTGCTGCTGCACGAATATCTGCTAAAGATAAACGTGGAGTTACCTCTCGCGTGGTGAATGAAGGAGCAGGTAGGCTAGTTTCTTGCTCACTTATTCCCTCAGCACTATGGCTACGAAGTTTCAGTTTCCTGTCCTTTGCCATTTCATTCTCCCTGGTTGTAAAGCTATATTAGCACGTTACCTTATTGATGCCAAGCCATTGAGTATATCGCTAATTTCTTGAAAGTTCCAGTTGCTTTCACCACCATGCCACTCTTTTCTGTAAGTGTTAGTAATCCCTCCCTCAAATAATGCCTGAGCTTGATTTCCTTCCATTAGTATTAAGTCATCCGCTCCTGCTTTTCTTTGTGAGTTAGGAGTACGGCGTACAGCAATCCAAGCATTGCCCCCATACCGGGAACGTTGCAAGAGCCATGAAACCTGAAATGGTCTGATATTCACCCGGTTAATGTGGGTCTGTTTAAATTCAATCCAGCCCTGTTTCCCAATAGGGCTACAGAATTCACTATCGGGAACACCACTGGCAGTTCCAGCCGTCTCTACACTTGTCCACTGCCATGACCTAAATCGTATACGAAAGATGATTCTTAGGTTGCCGTCTTTCATGGCTTTAAGATAGAATCTAGTGTGTGTACTAGATCGGAGTCTAGGTTCTGTTGACTACGCAACCAAATCAAATAGTCTCGGGGTATTTGGTTGAAGTCTTGACCGCGGTGCTTGCCAAATCCAATAGTCTTTAGTCGAACTGGCTTCTTAGAAAGACTCAATAGTTGCTCTGGCGAGAATCTTTCCAGCATCTTTAACAGAATACCAGTAGTCACCGACACGTCGTACAAAGCTTGATGAGGAAATCTGCCATTGGGCAGATCTGGTTTAAGACCTAACCAATAGCGAAGTACCTGATTGCTATAACCGGGAGCTCCGGGCCAGACATGCTTTGCTGCTCGGAAGGTACAGATCCAGGGTCTATTAACCTCTGGAAGGAATCGTGAGTCGAATTCGGCGTTATGTGCAACAAGAAGTGTGTCGGTCTGTATGTGAGCAAGCAAGGTTCTAATAACTTCATATCTTGACAATGCTCCCTTTTCCTTGGTTAACATATCTGCTCGAATATGGTGTACAGCTTGAGCATGAGGATTAATAACAAGAGAAGAAGGATGTTCAATGTAATATTCACCGGAACCTACTTGGATCCATCCTTGACCAGTGTCATTAAGTTCGATCCAGGCAACTTCTAAAAGCTTGGCTCCTTTATCTGGATCCAAGTCCGACGTCTCAGTATCAAGGATAATCAAATTCATGGGGTAAAAAGAGGACCCCGATGGTCTCGGGGTCCCAGTAGCCCAGGAATCTTAGGCAGCAGTCGGAGCCTTAGCAGCAGGAGCGGGTGCAGCCACGGGAACCGGAACCACCGTAGGTCCGATGTTGATGAACTTATGGTCTGCATCCCAACGCATATCTGCATAGATCTGCCCATCCGTACGATCGAAGTCCGCATGGATCTTATCGACGTACTGCTTGACAGTCATACCGGTCTTGTAACGCATGAACCGGTCGTTGGCGGTACGTGACTTGGCATTCTCCTTGAGCACAGTGATCACGTGCTCTTCGGGGAACTTGGGAAGGCGAGGCCGAGCAACGCCGGTTCCTTCCTTCTTTACCTTCGGAGCCTTGGGCTCCTTCTTTTCGGCCGCAGGCTTCGCAGCCGGTGCCTGAGTCGGGGTAGGGTTAGGTCCAGCCATGATTTTCTCCCTGTTTGCTGGTATCTTCCAACAATTATGCTTTACCACAGGAAGAGAAAGAATGCAACCCCCCGAGAGAATTATTTTTTCAGTTGCCCCCAACTTTTACCAAGCTTCACATCAGTCAGCATTGGAATAGTGATCACTGGCATTGCCTCTTGCATTATTTGAGCACATTCACGAGCCTCTTTTTCATTATTCAGGCTAAAGCATAGTTCATCATGAAGTTGCAGCACAGGCTGATATCCTGCTTTAACAAGATTGACCATGGCTTTCTTAGTCTGTCGAGCAGCACTGCCCTGAATCATTCGGTTGAAAGCTTTATGAGTATAGGCACGCTTTCCACGCTCCCCGTACCAGGGATGGTTCTTATCATTTTTACGCCTTTCATATTCTTCCTCTAGGCAAGGGGTGCAATCCATATTTTCATATTGATCTTCCCTAGCAAAGTCTCTCATAATTGGTTCATATAAGTTAAAATGATTGCGTGCTCCATCGATCAGTGTTATGTACCCGTTTTGTGCTGCAAATCGGGTATATTTATCCGACGCTTCACGGACAAATGGCAGCTCTTCATCATATTGATTATAAACCTCCATTGCTTCAGTTTCATCTAAGCCTGTCATTAAAGCAAACTTCCTTACCCCTGCTCCATAAGCCTTGGCGAAGTTAGTATCCTTAGCACGACGACGTTCGAGCCGTGTGATATCTGCTACATATTGGTGGAAATCTGTATCAGGATCATTGCGATACCTATCCGCAGCCTTCTTAGCTCCTCTTGCTCTATAGCGTTCAGCTATAAATACAATGAGCCTATATTCCTGTTGCCTATAGTCAATGCTACACCAGAGCTGCCCATCTTCTGGTATAAAGCACGATCTAATAACAGGAGCCCATTCATCATCTCGGCTTGGCATTTGTTGAAGCGGTGGGTCACTGTAACTAAACCGGTGACTACGAGCACCTCCGTATTCACTGCGGAATTGATTAATCGTAGCATAAATCCTACCGTTAAGAGCATACTTCAGGATAAACTTCTGCAAGAATTTTTCAGCCAAATCCCATTGATGCTTGATTCTATAGGCTGCACGAGGAAACCAATGCTCATGGTGAGCCATATAACTTTTTTCATAACTCCAATGTCCTTTTTGAGTTCTGGGTGGTTCTAAGTTAAACTTTATGAATTTTTCTGTTAACCAGCGATTCTGTCTTAGGCTCTTAATTGTGACTTTATCTTGTACAGCTTTGCTAAGATCAAATAACTCTTCTTCACAACGCTTTAAAATCTTATCGGAATATTCTTCAGCTCTTAGTGTATCTACACGAATACCGTGTTGTTTCATCTTTAGTGTGATAGGTAATAAATCACATTCAACCTGATATGCAGCTTCTAAGTTTTCTGCTGCTAATAAAGGACGTAGCTTTTGAGCAAGCTGCAATGTGCTCTTAGCATCTTGCTCAGCGTATGGGCCAACGAACTTACTTCCCAAACGCCAGATGTATTTCTTAACGTCTTCTGGCCTGATCTTGTAGTTTCCTGCTGCCTCAACTAAGAGTCTTTCATCTTTACCGGGCAGTCCAAATGTTCGGCAAAGATTATCCAAGGCAAATGAAGGAAGGTTCTCATTGACCATGCTTGCCATGGCCATCGTGTCATCTATTAGGGATGGAGGTTCAATTTTAAATGAGGCGTCGATCCATCCCCAGTCGTATCCAAAATTATGGAATACGAATCTGGTCTTGTCCTGACTAACGAGGGTTTTGAGCCATCGCTGGATGAGATCAATATCGAAATAGCATGGTTCTCCGTAATGCCGGAGAGGGATATATATAGACTGATCCCGCCACGCAACGGAGATTCCGCATATAAATCCAGTGTTGGGATTGCTTTTTTCGTAGGCATAGAACCCTGGTCCCTTATCTTTGGCGAGCATATCATCGCGCGTTTCTGTGTCGATAGCGACCTCAGTCTCGCGTGATAAGTCCGGTAGTTCGGTGGGTGGAACCCATGAGCTATCCGGTACGAATAGAGGGAATTGATCAAAGCTTGGTGGTTTACGCGCGCCCATAGCTATGCCCTTTCATGACTCCGCCCTGCCCGCCCGGATGGGGTGTAATGCCATTAACAGGGGGTGCGGGTACGGCTGTACATACCCGCGCGCCTAGATGCATTTTTCTGTGCTTCATCAATAATAAACTGTCGTTCTTCAGGCACTTTTCCTCGCCGCATAGCCCGAGCGAGCTTACGAAAAGACGAGTTCCTGACGAGTTTACAGTCACCGGTAAATGGCTCCGCAGCGTGCTTTCCGCTACGCCAGTTCTTCGGGATCAGTTTGTCCAGTAGCATGGTGTCCTCCATCATCTGGTGTGCCGGGACGGTTCGGTTCTACATTGTAAGCTTTAGCGAGGTTAAGTTCCTTAGCTTGTTTACGATCAAGGCCGGTTTCTTCAGCCACCTCACTATGAAAGTCAGGTTCATGGGCTAGGTCGATGATATCTTCAAGCACTAGCCGTGCTGTCCTTAGGTCATCCTCATGTTTATAGTTACAGAGCAGTAGAATATACTCTTCTTCTATTATACTCAGCTTATTGGCGGCTGAGAAACGACTTACTTCGTACTGTATTTCACTTCGATTAAGATTGCGTACAGGAATCTTGAGTGGATAAAATTCTATGAGCTTATCCAGATAATGCATCGCTTTTTGCAGATCTTCTAACCCGCCCTTCTTACGCCAGCGGCAGACATATTTGGTTGAGCATCCCTCGAAGTAACCCAGAGGAATGACTACAGCCAAATCCCAGTGCTGATATTCAGATGCATAGTGCTTGATTTTCTTGTCGTTAGCGGACATGTTTGCCACTCCCTCTTTCTCTTAGCCAGTCGTTGACATGTTGACTCATACAAGATTCTTTCGCTAGAAGTTGTGCTTCATGCAAAGTATCCAGTACAATAGGCTCAGCGTACTTGTTACCAAGGTTCATTTCATGCTCACCTGTTTCGTGCATTTCTAGAAGATCAGATATTTTAACTTTGATACGCTCTTCCTTAGTAAGTTCTGGTAGTCTTAATTCTAGTTGATGTAACCCGACAGATTCTGCCTGGGTCATCAGGTCCTTTAATCCTGGCATTTGTTTCTTAACTCCAAACGGTATGTCACCAGACCAGAGTTCACCACTATCATGATGAAGACAAAAATAGAGGACCTCTGCTCGTGGCATCCCAAATATTTCAACATATATACACGCGACTCGCCAACAATGATGCCCTACTGTCTGTTCACGCAGCATAGGCCAAGTCGAATACCGCTTGACACATCCAGCCAAATACCGGGAACGATATATCTCATACCGGTTGATCATCTGCTTGCTCCGTCACTCGTACCGAGGTTCGTCGCTTCACCCACTCTACTCCTGCACGCTTCCAGTCTGCAGCGATCACTTTATCTAACTCTACAAACGCTTCAGCCATAGCTCTATTCTTATAGTGACGATGTGCCCTGGCCATAGGGATAACCACATTCGCTAGGAATGTGTTGGATATGTTACCATCATAGGTTTCTAGATCTTGGTTTACATCTTCTATGATAGCCATGGTATCTTCTAAGTCTTCATCGAAATGTGCAGGATCATTTATCAAAGGAGCTGTATTCTCGTAGTCACCTTTATCCCTCAGGGCTACATGTAAATCTCTGCCAAGTTCTATACGATCATGAAACTTATCAAGATGTTTTTGATACAGGTGCAGATTGGTAGTGATTTGCCAATATTCCCCCTGCTGTATTCCTATCATACTGGCAAGGTATTCCTGTACAAGAGGAAAGTGAACTGCATTCGCCCCACAACAACCCCAGATTAGGTCATTGGATCTATTGAATACAGTCATGTCCAGCTTATCATTTCGAATACGAAATGTAGCTACAAGATTACAGGGCTTGATAGACCCCTTGGTTTGTAAATCATCATCCCACATTTGTAAGACCGCTTGCCGTGTGGTAGGGTCTTCCTTTAATAATTGAACAAGTGAGGTGAGTTGGTCATAACCAAACTGAGTTCGCCATCTATACCCATAGGCATCAGGCACGATGCCATTGGTATTTCCATACAGTTTACTGAAGTCCTTGATATAATTGTCCAAGAACCCCCCATCGTTCCTACCTGATAACATCCACATAGCTTCCATTAGGTGGAAGAATGGATTTGCATCACGCACTGCATTGATTAAGACATGATTCTTCGGATACCTGTAACGGATAGTCACAGGTTTGGGCGATACTTTGGCTCGTCCATTCCTGGTTATTTCTGTTTCTCCAAAGCGTGTGACATACTTCACAGCCGTAGGCAGGGCATCACGAACGTTGGTAGCATTGATTACGAACATTCCTTCCTCCGTTCTGTTATGATTCTTGCGCCGCTTAATTCTACATCATGGGGTGTTCCCCAATCTACCGGTACATAGGTCGTTTCGATTGCCATTTTCTTACACCCCATTAGATCGAAGGCATGGCTGACAAACGGTTCTTGTTGACCAGTAGTTGCAGCATCCAGGGCAAACGTGAATTCACCCATGACATCCTTTCCAACAAAATAGGCTCCCCTTACTGCATACTCAGATATACGGTTCTTTTCCTTTATCACATTAAACAACTCTATGCTGTCAACATATGAAAAAGCAGGATTGTTGCTGCGACAAACTAGAACACCGATGTATGAATCTGGTAGATTGGTTATTCCACGAAGGTCATTAGTGAAGTTAAGAATATCTGAATCCATAATTAAACAGGACTGTGGCTCTATTTTTTCTATGACTTGTCGGACTGTATCTGCTGGACCCTTTGTATTTTCAATTCCTATGATATTTACTTCTGAGCTAATAGGGCTCCCACCTATCAATGTGGCTACTGTGACTCCCTTAAATTCTAACGGAATGGTATAGCGAACATGTTCCAGCATAGGAGCCACTAATCCTCGCCATTCAATTTCTAAGAATGGTTTAGAAATACTATATCCAGCTTCCTTAAACCGGTGACTTTGTCCTGCTGCTAGGATGATTACTTGCATAACTCCTCCAATCCCTTTCCTACTCTGGTCGCCCATTGGGTTGCACTATCGAAGATATCACGCTTGGCAATTCGTTTAAGAGCAACCATGGCCCAGAAGATGGCTCGTTTTGCTGTATCGTAATCCTGCATGTAGTTCGGCCATTGATACTGTATCTGAGGAGCACCACGGAGTACGACTTCCCATCCAAGAAAAGATTGTAAGATTTTTCCATGGTCTACACCCTTGATGCTTGGCTTCCTAAGAAATGCGGGCGGAATAGGATCAGTAATACGCATCATCCCGTCTTTAGTCATTAACACATTATCAAGGGTAGGATCACCATGGATCACACACTTTGGTTCCTTTACCCATAGAGGCAGCGTATCAAACAATGGATCTCTATCACGTACTTTAACTTCTCGACACCAAACATGTCTTTCTAAAAAACTTTCTTGCACAATCAAACTATCATGGTGAAACTCAACCGGGTACAGATATTCCATACAATAGGAATCATCATTAACAGCATAAATTCTAGGGCATACTTCTGGCCCAAGGTAATCCATAAACCTAGCCTGAGCCAAGGCAAGCTCTGGTGGCTCAGTCCTCTTAAATACTGCTAATGAAATATGAGCTTGGCTATATCCATGGAACTCGGTCGCAAAATGTGGGACCGGGGTATAGTCTGCTCTATACTCCAGTGAAACTTTTGATAAGTCCCGAAGCTTACTTTGTAGCTCGTCTACGTTGGCCATCCTCCAACGCCTTTTGCCATTGAACCATCACTTCTATGCGGGGTAGGCTAGATTTATATGCGCGCTCTACAGTTGAAACGTACCCTGGAAATAGCTCAGCCAATCTACGAGCTTCAGCATTAGAGATTTCGACAGTACGTTCATTGCTAGTTCCTCCAGGCTTATCATAACCACGCTGGTCCACAACAGTAGAGGTCCAGATGGCATTGGGATAGCCCTTCAATAGCAGTTGCAGTGACAGTTCCATATCTTCCCGCAACGCGATACGCCGAAGAACACACTCCTTGAGAACAACCGGTAAATAGAACCCGAGTGCATAGCACATCTTACCGGGTGATTTCCAGCCGACTTCTGCGAGTTGGTTGTTCCCCTGTCGTTGTCCGAACCCTACATGTGGAAACTCAGGCCCAAGTTTATCCTCGATACGCTGGAACTCAGGAATAAGTTCCTCACCTTTAATTTCCCGTAGGTGCCAATCGCCTTCGCTTTTACGAGTGGCAAACCGCAGGTCATCATCTAGCATGATGATCTTTTCCTCACCACGTCTATGCCATTCCTCCAAGATCCAGGCCCGTTTTTCAGCTATCTTCCAATCCTGTTCTGGCTGCGCCACGACATCGTAGTCGTCACGCATTGAACGTATTCGGTTGTACTCGTTTTGTGGACAGACTAGAATGGTACGTTTGATAAGGTCACAACCAATTAACGACATTATCGTTAACTGGTTGGTCGTGCGGCCTCGTGTTGGTATGATTATTCGCATAACTATGCTACCTTTTGCCACATGTGAACGCAAGCTCAATTATGCTTTACCCACAGTCAAGTTATTCCACCTTGTCTCTTAGCTGCTTCCCAATTATATCGTATTCGGTATGGCATAAAGTCTGTCGGCTTGCCACCAAAGCTGACTATTCCAGGCCATAACTGACCCATCTGTTCATAAGCCTTTTCAAAGACTTCTGTCTTACGCCAATCGGCACAACCACCTGGAGCCCAGGTCCGCTGTCCTTTACTATACTCTGTGATTACGGCTGTTTTGTGACCACGTGTGATCAGTTGTAGGTGAAAGTCGTGTTCTTCTTCATGAGGCACTCGAAACTCAGGCCACGGGACCGGTAGGGTATCCCGGTTGTATCCATATACCTCATTGAATCTAGCACATTCCTTGTGCCTACGGGGAGTGTGCTGACTCATGAATTTATCGACTAGTCCTACGAATGGGTAATCATCTAGATAAGCCAGGATTATCTCTACCATGCGCTCTGTATCTTTCCCAAAGATTCTTTCAAACTTGGTACCATCTTCAGTGCGTCTATAGAATGTTAGATCATCATCGAATGTAATGAGCTTGCCTGTCTTCTTGGTATGCAACATGAAGTGCCGAGTAGCACAATTCCCAATGCCATCACAACCTATTATTCCTATCTGCATTGGTATCGTAGTGCGATATTCCCTGTACTGTGTCGCAGGCACAACGATAGCTGTAATCGGCCAAAGTCTTTCTGACATATTGTAGATGGTCTTTTGACTCTTGGCTCGGGAGCGAGAAGGAATTAATATTTGCAGATCATTGAACATGGACTTGCTCCCTATTCTTGAAGACTTGTCGGGGACGGCCTTGCAGTGTCAATACTTTCGTGTATTTACTCCATTCACATAGACAGTTTTGTAGATCTTGGTTGTGCAGGCGTTCCATCCCATATCCTGCCAACAAAGGAGTAACCCTTTCACTCAATATCTTTAGCTCAAATAACCATTGATCCTTAGCATAGGGGGCCATCATTGGTCGATCAAATACTACGTTCAAACCGCGCATACTTCCAGGTCCTCGAGTAGCCCAGGTCCACCAATCTTCTACCTCTAACATGAATGGTAGGTATTTGAGATCTGCGACAAGTTGTCCTCGCATAAAGCTTCCCAAGCCTTCTCCATGAAGCTCTGCGTACATTTCAGACAGTAGCGGAGGCTTCTCCTTCCAGGCTGTGTAAAGTTCGAACCATGGTTTCAAAAGCCATCGATGAATATAATAGATTACTCCCTTGGCTTTAGGAAGGCCGGGTTTCCCTTGAATAATGTATGCTCCTGTTACGTGAGGAGGTGGAAGTGCCTCCACACAGTTTATTAGGAGATCTATGTCATAATTCTGTACGTATCTTTCAAACACTGACAGGCTGTTTACATCAGGTTTATTAAATATAGCATTGCAAGTAGAAATCCTATTAAACCAGCGATAGATGACTGTGGCGGGTAATACACGAGGATCGTTGCTATACCGATTGCGAATAGTACGCTGGTAATGTTGGGATACTGCATCGTCTTCCCTGTGTATATTTGTGAACCGAAACTCCTGTAATATAGGGTCTTCTGTCCATGGCCAAGGCTTCATCATAATAAATCTACGGGTACGGATAGCCTCCCGCTCCGCAATAAAGGCAACGAAACGCTCTATTGGATTGCTGATTTGTTCAATTCGTACCATGATTTAAACTCCAGAAGTTTCACCGGGTCAAAGCGATGGTCAGACCAGTTACCATCAAAACGAATGCAACGATCGTCAATAGTAAGAAAACAACTTGGCTTTTCTGATACAAATTTAAGACGCATAGCAAGAGTGCTATCCCTGCCAGCATGACACTTAACATACTCATACATCGCCTCCTTGCCCCCTGGAGCTGAAGATCGAGCAGAGTAGATATGTATATCAAAATAGATCAAAGCAGTTTCCAACCATTCAAACACTCCCTTAACCGGTGGGTCAGGAATTATTGTAGCACCTTGCCAGCCCGAGGCATAACTATGAACGCATCCGTCAAAGTCTACAAGCAAGATTAGCTTGCCCTCAGGACGTCTTCTTAAATCTTCCATATTCGTCTCTTTCATGCACATTCCATTCCGGATGTCTTCTAGTCCAATGATCATCTCCTATTAGGTAACTACCATGATTCCTAGTAGACCTATCATTAGCATTGTCTCTATACGTGCCCTCATAAATATGATTCGGATTAACACAGATCCTATTGTCACAAGAATGTAGAGCATAAAATCCAGGACGAATTGGTCTTCCTAGCCTGCGTTCCAAAGCCGCTCTATGCACCCAGACGCGTGGTTCTCCGCTTATAACTTTCCACACATAACGATTTCTCCTAGGCTTATCTGAAAGAGAAGGGAAGTTGAGACAACCATTCTCATCTGGTAAGATAGAATCAAAGATTTGATATAGTCCCATAAGCGTTTCCATTAGTCGAACAAGTCCCCGAAATAATGCCGTCTGTCTGGTTGCACTACGATCAAGTCTTCGTAGGTTCTTGTGATCCCTGTGTAAAAAACGCGTCGCTCTTCGTCTCTGTTGGTAGCGGCAAGTCGCTCGGATGCTTTCGGAGTGTCAGATAAAAGAACAACTGTGTTTGCCTGCCCTCCTTTGACTCTGTGAATCGTAGAGATGTGTATATGAGGCTTATCCAATATACTGAACCCATTATCGAGTACTTTTTGGATATACTCCACGTCCTTAGGTTCGATCTCAGTGAAAACATCTTTCCACTCTCCCTCCGCCAATAGCCCATAATCATGTCGCAGTTCTTCTATAGTGATTTTCGGAGGATCTGGTTGATCTGCCAACCGATTGAGTTGTACTTTGAAACCTTTCTTTACTAGCCCTTTCTTTTTCTTGTGGCCTTCCGACGGGAGTAAATCGTATATACGTACAGCATCTTCCGCCGATATGCGAAAACCTTGTCGGAGTTGATTCCATGCGTCGATCGCAACCGCTTGAGTTGGTTTGATACTTGGGTTTTCGAAGTAACGATATAGGAGCCCATGGTGTCTACAATATGGGATGAACTTTTGCCTTAGCATCTTTACTGTTCGCCCAAGCAACATGACGTTGCCGAGGCCTGGGTCTAGCTTACCGGGATCTAGCCTTGAGATTCCTTCTAAAGTGTTATAAGATCCTAGTGCGTCTCTTGGTTCCCAGTCTTTTTCACGCCTGTCGTATATCTGTTCAATTATTCTGACGGCAAGGTGGTGTACTTTTCGAGGAACTCGATAGCTTCTTGTAAGTTGGTGAACCCGACCAGGCATGTGGATGAATCGCTCTGAAGCACCTGCCCATGTGAAGATAGTTTGGTCATCGTCTCCGGCGACATACATACGCTTAACGTGACGGGATAGCTGGCCGACCATGGTCCACTGTATTTCACTGAGGTCTTGTCCTTCATCGACACATAACACCTCCAGTCGTGGTGGATCGTCTATCTTAATAAACTCCTCAAGCATATCAGTAAAATCATACAGCCCTTGCTCCTGTTTATAGGCATGGAGAGCACGAATAGCTCGCCAAGCACGATCGGAATCAGGTAAGGCGTAATCATATTTGCTTAGCACTTGTTCCAATGGTTGCTGAGTAATGCGAGCATAGTTCTCAAGAAATAGGATTAGATCGTCACCGAAAAAACTTGTATATGTTCCATCGTCAGACGATAAGCCACCGTGGAGCTCGAGTCCATGGGCAGCACCAAATTCATAAACTCGTTTTCCAGTAAACACTTGATTAGTGCTAAGGCCGAGATGTCTAAATGCAGCACTATGAAGGGTATTGAAATATCGAAATTGCTTACGGTCAAGGTTAAAACGAGCACTAGCACGAGTAATAGCCTCTTCTACACCACGTTTGGTGAAGGTCATAAATCCTATACGATCTGGAGGGACACCGTTGGCCATCTCCTGGTCAACGGTGTCTAGTAGTGTTGTTGTCTTACCTGTTCCGGGTGGGCCTAGAAAGATCGTTGGCTCGATCATAGGTATCCCTCGCTATCATTAGACCGGTAGCGATACCCCAACAAATGAAGGCAAGCTCATCGCCCTTTGCAGAGCGCATCTGATCTTGCCACCATTTGATTTCTTTAGAAAGGGATCTCCGAGCCGTCGCCTGTGCCCGACTCTTCGTGCCTTGCGTCTGGCGTTTCGGCACGCTTTTCACCTTTCCTTACTGCAAGACATAACTGTTTCGCCGCTTCATACTCAGACTTTTTGACCCATCCCTCGTCTTGAAATTTTAGACCGAACCATTTGCCGATAGCGTTGCTTGCTGGGACAGTGGTCAACCGATACTTGCGACTGAAGGCAGGCATGACATCGCCAGTCTTTGGATGGGTGAACTGTTTGTAGAAGGTGTTCCACTGGCGAGCGAAGGTATGCTTGGTCCCAGTGCAAGGTAGCACGAAGGGTTGTCCATTTACAAGCAGGAAAAACTCCCTCGTGTCTTGTATGATATTCCCATTTTCACCGCGCACAAGGATAGTTTTTTCACGACCAGAGTCGTCCCGCTCTTTTCTAGTTTCCATATCCGAAGGCGGATTGTCATGCCTTGCGACGAACCCTTGCCGGTTAGGGAGCCATTCAATCCATGTGCGCTGCATTTCACATGGTATCACTGAGATTCCTTCCTCCCCATTTGCGATGGGGTCTAGGGCATTTCTCAGCCAAAAATCACCAGCCTCGGCTCCCTCCACGTAGGTATCACCACGCTTATCCACAGCCGGTGAATTTGATTGCAGCACATAGATTAATGGCAGTAACTGGTCTTCTGGCTTGAAGCTTACCCCCATCCCTGCATCTTTTGCAGTTTCTTCAAGCAGCTCTACCGGTAGCTCTGTACGAATAGTTACATCAGTTCCAGGTTCTTTAGCCATAGTCATCACTCCTGTTTCCACAGACTCCAGAAGGAATCTGCTAAGGGCATTGTAAGCTATAAATGCGGTGGAACGCAACAGTTGATTACTGTCTAAATAAGTCGTCTATGCTATCGTCTAACGAATGCTCCGGAGGCTTTTCATTATGAATAATGCGTTGCATCTGTGCGGCTGTGCGCTTCAATTGTGTGAAGTCTACACGACGCTGAGTCACACAAGCACAAGGGCCATCCCAGGTTGCGGCATGTTCCATCCACACCTCGCGGCGTTCTATGCTTTCTGCGCTTTCGGCCATTAGCAGCTTCCCCTTTTTCTTAGGGGGAATAGGCTTGGCACGTCCCACGCATATCCACTCTTCTGGCTTAGTCTTGCTATAAAGTCGCCAGTTTATTTCGCCCTTTCCTTTACAAATCGGGCAGTTTTCTAGTGGCTCTCGCCTCCATCTTGGTGGTAGCTTGGTCATAAGATGCCCTGCGCAGGGCCTAGTCCTACAGTCAGCAGCCCGTAGTTGCGGCATTCACGCCGTAGCGTATTTCAGACCGGTCTTACTCCTACGCAGCTATACAGGGGTGTCATGCTCGTGCATGACATTACTGCGCTGCAATATTAGTAAAGCATAAATAACCGCTGAGTGCAAGCTCAAAGTTTATTTCACCCTCACTACCTTAGCTCCGCTCGTACGGACTTTGCGACGTGCCATCAAATCAGCATACGTGGTCGGCAACTTCACAACATTGGTCGGAAGCTCTTTCTCACTTAGTAATAATTTTTCTAGACCTTTAAAGATATGAAATGCAGCCTCGTATTTTTTCTTCAGTTCTTCAGGAACCCTATCCGGGTGGAGGCATGATAGTATCAACCGGTATTCCTCCTTACTCACCGATCCTTTGCGTCCTTTTATGATATGACTAGCATCAGCTTCACGTTTAAGTAGCGAGGGTAACACTATCATATTGATACGACGCTGGATTTCTCTAATAACTTGCCCTTCAAACTCTAAATTCAGCTTCTTCTTATGAGCCCTAATCGTCGCAGCCAATTTCTTACCAGTAGTTTTAGTCCAAGGCGAAGCCCCCATCTCTTCAAAAGCTTCCAGGCGCGCAAGTTCAGCATGTAGCGCACGCTCAAAACTATCGGCAGAAATGCCGAACTGTTGCTCAAACTTTTTGGGAATTACATCCTTGCCAGCTTCAAGGCTCGGGCGTATTATTGCCCGAGCCTTGGTAAGCTGAGGAGGGACCTTACTCTTTTTCATGGAGTAGGGGTTCCTTGCCCATTGCCTTCGGCAGCCTCACGACGGTCCGTATAATGGATACCCTCGTAGCGGCCTTTATGAACTCGGCGAAGAGCCTTTTGGATGGCAGTTTCGTTTTTGCCAGCCAGGGATTCCATACCAAGTTCACGAGCCTTGGCCTTGATCATCAACGCGGCCATGAAGTAGTCGTTGTCACAGCTACCCGTAACAGCTTCCTCATTATAGACGGCGTTGAAGTACTTGCGATACTCCGGGTCTTCCCAAAGTATATCATTGACTTCCTGCACGTCATCGAGAATAGTCCGAGGACGCCTGTAAGTCAAATGCGAGGCCAAGTCCGCCCTTGTCGTTGGTAGCGACGGCGGAGCGTGTCTAAGTGGTTGTTCTGGTGGTTGTTCCGGTGGTTGTTCCGGCATCTGGTTCACCTCCCTTCCAGGCATAGTGTGCCTGGGGGCAGTAAAGCATATATAACCGCTGAGTACAAACAAGAAAGTGGCGGGTGTTTAGGAGGCGACCCGCCGCGCCCATTTCGCGACCGCTCAAGGACAGCCGCGCCTAACTTTTCCGTTGGAAATACTCTTCCAACATAGAGATTCGGTCCTCGATGTCTTCGAAGATACCATCAAGATGATCTAACCGTTCTATTATTTCATTAAGATCGATGATGGCAGATTCTGGTTCGTCAAGCTCTTCCATGTTACGTTGTACTATCGGTAATCGTCCCTCTATTTTAGAAACAATACCCTCAATATCTTCTCTCCTTACAGTAAATTCTACTCCTGGTCCATTGTATAATTCTACAGCCCATCCCCAAAATCGACCAGTAGTTTCTTGTTTTGTAGGGTGTGTTGGATGTTCAGTAGGATAACGATTTAGCTTATCTCCCCGTTGGATAAAGCGATTTACATATTCTTTACGGGGTAGATTCTTATGATGTTCTGGTAAATACTCGTCAACATGTGGAATAAGATGATGAAAACTTCTCCAGAATGCATCAGCCTCTACCTTACCATGTTTCTTTTTCAAGTCATTGTGAATTAGGCAGCAGAAACAAAGAACAATTTGAAGATAGGGAGTTGAATACCACACATTTTTCTTTATTCCAGGTGGGCTCGACACTTTATCCTCCTATTTAATTTTGATTTCTGGCCTTAATCGCCAGCATCCATCAACCAAATGTTCGAACAAGTCGTGCTTGCCCTGATATTGGTCAGATGTACGGCAATGTCGTTGAAGTACGTTTCTTACCGTGGCTTCGTTTCCTTTCTTCCAGGTACGACCTGTTTTTCTTCTATGGTCCCTCACATAACCATACAGATTTTTGAGTGTTGGTGCATCATGATCTTTCAGTACGACCGCAATATCACCTGCCCATTCACCCAATGTTTCTAGATCTACGGTCATTTGATTTTTCCTTCCGTCTCTCTCTGCGTATTGCCACTTCTGCCTTATGTATTCGATAGCATTCCGGACAAAGATGTCGCCATGTACCTCCTTTCCCTGGCTGAGCTCCCCATCCAGTATGACGAAATTGACTTCTTATTATATCCATGTTAGTTGTCATCAGACGAAATTTTTTGCGATTATCTCTAGGGCAAGAATCGCAAGTAAAGACTGTGCTGTTTCCTACTATTGACTGGCTCATTTTATCTTTACCTCATCAAACATGTATCCCCCAAGCAAGTCCATGGGGATTACATGTCCTTGTTGGATTTCAGTTCTAATGAAAGCCTTGAGTGTACTATGGTGGACAGATTCGTTGGTATAATATTCCACGTGGTTATCGCTCAACAACTTCATCACACGGAGCCTTTCCGCATGTTCATGCATTCCATACTGTATGGTGATAACTGACTTTACTAGGTCACCATGTCCAGCAGATTCAAACCAATTCAAAGCTTCTATGCGTCGTTCCTCCGGTATCTTACCTCCGTAGACGGTAGCCCGCTTGGCTATGAAGGGAGGATGATTGCCATCAGCATCCACAGTAACAGAAGAAATACCGGCAGCATCGAACATATCAATAAGCTCATGTCGTTCGACATGTTGGATCTTGCTCCCGAGCGCTTTGAGTTGTTCTTCTAGGTAAGTTTTTTCAAGATAGTGGTCACGGAGTTCTTTGGCCTTGTCACGTATTTCACTAAGGTTTACCTCCTTGGCTGGTAGTGGATGGGTTGCCGCAGCGTCCAGGATTTCTTGTTCTGACATAGGCTCTCCTATGGATGGGCTAAGAACCTTTCAAGTTTAGCAGCGATAACAGGAACAGGAGCTCCTGACAAAACTGGACTTCCAGGGAAGAACTTCAGGTTGTTAAGGGCAGATCCCATCCCTCCGGTAACGATTGTAGGAGCACGATAGATATTATTCAGGTTAGCGAGTTTTGAACTTACCCCTGGAACAAGCGGTGGTTGACCAGGGAAGTATCTTAGGATCTGGCGGACTAGGCTAGAACTACCTCGCCCTCTACAAAGGACAGGACTGCCTGGGAAGTTCCTAAGTATTTGCCTAGGAAGACTGGAAGCCCCTTTTCCACGTATAAGTGGAGTAGGGCCTGGGAAATAGTTCAAAGGTTCCCATTGCCCTGATGGGCGTGGTGGCTTGGAGAACGAAACATTCCAGGGAAGCTGGTCGCCAGTCCAAGGCATCATTTCCTCCCCATAGGTCCATTACGTCGGGGCAGCTTCTTAAACCGGTTGAGATATCGTCTGCGCCGCCGAATAACTACAGAAGAAGGAGTCGCAAAGACTGTATTTGGTTGCGTCGCAACCTGTCGCATGTTGATATGGGGAGGGCGGAGGCCCGCTAGAACCTGGATCCGGAGATTGCACATGGTTCACTTCTCCAAATTCATTGCATCAGCGACTGCTTGTTCAACATCATTTAGAGGTTTATTTGAACCATGAGCCATCTCCATGGCAAGATCGTGGGTAGCTTGAAGATCAGAAATACATGATTGCACACGCTCACTCATGCTGACTGCGAATCGTAGGTAGCGTTCCTTGGCGCGCTCGGCCTCAGCTACCCGTTCACGGAAGTGGGTCTCTTGTGCTGCCATGCGAGCGTCTGTTGTCCTGTGAGCCTCTTCGGCTGTTTTACGGAGGCTATCAATTAGGGCAGACTTCTCTGCATCTAGTTGCCGTAACACTTCATTTTCTTTTGTTAGCCGAATATTCTCAGCTATTAACCGGTCATTTTCATCCCAAACCTGGGCATACTTATTGTGAAATTCAGTGACAGCCGGGTGTATTTCCCGGGGACGAGCCCGTTGCTGTGCTACATCATGAGGAACAACCTGCTGAGAATTGCCTCGTGATGGAGGTTTCGGAGGAGGATTCGGCATATTGGCCATGGATAGCTCCCCAAGATTAGAAAGGAGGCCCCCGAGCCCTCAGTGATGTGGGTACCGGGGCTCAGGGGGCCGGATGCGCTATAAGGCCACGAGACGCGTGAAAAGAGCAAAGCACGTCTCAAGCACATCCATGGCCAGAGCTGGAACTCGGCCACACTTTTACTTTACCAAAACGCCGCAATGAACACAAGCTAAAGATTTTTGTGGGAGATTCTATCCAACTTGCATCACAAAAATTTTTGCTTTACACTTGTGCGTGCGCGTAGGAGGATATTATGGAAACAGCGATCCAAGCAATGTTCGATGCAATGCATGATCTAGTGTCGGGAGAAGGCTCATGGCAAGAAAAAAAGAACAAGATCTTGGAGCTCGCCTCCGAAGATCAAAAAACCGATCTTTACGAGTTCATCGCGTGGTTCGAGTAGATTTTGAAAAGAAGGTGGTTCTTACCAAGATGATAATAGACAGAGAAATGTTTTGTGATATCCTCGATGCCATTAGGGATGTTATTGAGGAATTACCCAATATAGATGGGAGTACTGCCATTAACATCTTAAAAGAAATGCGATTTGTTGGATGTTTTGATTACAATTATCGTAACAAGATTTACCCAGAGCTCGAAGAACTTTTTTACGAGCTCTACGAAAGAGTAAACACCTAATTTCTTGTTTGCATTCTACAGGGTTTGGCATTACGCTTTACAGGCTAGTGCATTGAAAGGAGCATAGCAATGAGTAGACACCCCTTTGGTTGGGACCTCCCCCCAGGAGTTACCCAACGTATGATCGACGAGGCGTATGGCGGGGACGAAGGCCCCTGTCAATGCTGCGGTCATGACCCGGCCGATTGCATTTGCCCTGTATGCCCTCACTGTGAAGAACAGGGTAATCCCAAATGCTATGAACCTGTGCGCGTTGGCGAACCAAGACCAAGTAAGGGAGGAAGAGTAATTATCACGCCATCGATAGGCGGACATGGTCTCAAATATAACCGGGAACAGCTTATGGGTCAAGCTAGAATGCGTATACACGAGCTTCGTGAGAAGCTGCAAGACGAGGAAATGTTTTTGGCCTACATGGAAAGCAACCCCGAAGATACTGGTGACGAATCATGAGCCTGAAACCCGGTGCTGCGCAGAGGCTAGTAGCTGTCGCGTTAATGATGGCTATTGTCTTTATCATCATTATACTTTCTGCCCGGTATGCAGGAGCAGGAGAGCAAGAGATATTTCGTGATGCCCAAGGCAGAACAATCGGTACAGCTACTCAATCTAATGGCACCACGATATACCGTGATAGTCAGGGCCGCACCACAGGAACTGCGACAAACAGCAACGGGACTATCATTTATCGTGATAGCCGGGGTCGTACAACCGGAACTGCAACGAAGGGGAGGTAATTAGTAGGAGTAGCGTATGGCAGAACGAGCGAAGAAGGAGCCATTAACAGAAGAAGAAAAACTCGCTAGAGAAAAAGAGCGGATTCGTAAGCTGCAACAGACCAGGGTCGAAGATAGCGGGGTTCACTACCGCCCAGGAGATTTAGACTTAAGAGACCATGATCCGTTACTAGAAGCTCTGATCAAGGAACATCCAGAGAAGGACCCTGCGAAAATTAAATGATGTTGCGTTCAAGGCTTTTTGCCTGTAAAGTAAAAAGCATAGCCCCTCTGCACCGCCCTCACTCCCACCGGTGTCCGCCGTTAGAGTGAGCGCTATGAAGGGCCGCCAGTTCGAAGGCAGAGATTAGACTGGACCCTTGGTAGTGGCACGGAGAAACTACTCGCCTGTCGGTCACGTCGGACCGTCCGAGCCAGCTCGGTGCTGGACGTCCTGGGCATGACGCGAAACTGCCCGCTTGTTGAAAGGAGCACAAGATGAAAATGATTGTTATCCAAGCCTGGGTGAAAGGCAGTCCGAATGTGGTTCCTGTTGCTACATGCGAAACTCGTAGTGCTGTGCTGGAGCTTGAGATCACAAAGCTTTTCCGCAAAGAGGGTTTTCGCGTAGAAAAATTTATGCGAGAGGAAGAACATGCCTAAGGAACCACGATACTGGATGGGTAGTGATGTTGGCACCAAGGATGACTTTGGTAACTCTATCATTAACGAGTTTATTGATGGTAAGACACGATACGGTTCTTGGGCTATCATGTCTCACTATTCATTTAAGATGTATGGAACTGGCCTCGGTATGGGAAAAGGGCAACGATACAAGAAGCAGCCTGATGGCAAATGGCTGAAGGTGGAAGGATGAAAAAGAGAATTCAAGAGGGTTGGGTAATGCTTCGGGGTATCCTGGAAAAGCATCATCCTGACTGGCACCCAGAAACCATAAATGCTTTTAGATGGGCATTTTTCCAAGGAGCCGGTTGGGTTCTAGCTGCTTTGTGGGACGATGAACAATGCATCGAGGATCTCCAACAGGAATTCAAGGATGAAGTGGAAAAAGAGAGCGGCGGAGATACTACGACTGAAAGCGAAGCACGGCACTGATAGAAGCTTGGCTCGCAGCTTCCCAGATCTTAGTATAGAGCAGAGGACCGCACCTATGAGTAACCGGTTGGATACCCCGCCTCTTCTTAAGAAGGCGCAATTAATCGCTATGCTTGGGCCTGAGTTTGTTATCGAGCATCTGCATAAGTCTGGATATCAGGTATTTCACAGGAAGGATCTACCTAATCTTGGTGGTAAGAAGATCTGATGTACTACAATCTTAAATCTCTACCCGGTGACAACTACCGCATGGTGAAGTTTGATAGCTGGTGGTTTGTCGATCAGGTTTATAACATCGCCTATAGGCGTGGGAGATTTTACTGTGACTGCCCACAAGGAGGCAAAGCACCGACTTGCAGGCATCGTGAAATGGTTCCTATCTTTTGCCGACATAAGGCTGTCAATTCCGGCAAGTTCTACTGTTACGAGACTCAAGAGTGGTTTCCTGCGCTGGTGGGATAGGCGCTCTACCTGGAGGAGAGATTAGAAATGATAGTATGGCAAATGCTCCACCCTAATATGACTCCAGAGCATCTGGGCCTATTACCGGGGTGGTTGGATAGGGATGATCCTCGCCCTGCCCGGGAACAGTTTAATGAGCATTATGGACATGGTGGTGGCTGGCGTCCTTTTGGAGGATTTAAACTGACAGCCCAAAACAGGCTCATATATCCTGAAGATCCTCCGTTAGTTCCGTTGGCTCAGGCTTGGTTACGAGATGAACTAGTTGTGTTCTATGAACATGCCTGGGTTGCAATCATACAGCCGGATAGGTCGTTCGAAGCCTGTAGGATGGACTAATGATAAAGTTCTATTCTCAGGTCAAGAAGATCGAGCCCAAGAGAAGAATCTCTCGGGGCTGGAAAAACGAACGAGGCGAGGAAAAATTCGAGTACGAAGATATGGGATGGTTCATGCTATTGGAAGGTAGTTGGGAATATCTCTATGTGGGGAAAGAATCTCCAGAAGGACTCAGTGTGGGGGACGAGGTAGAAGTAGTTATCAAACGGAAGGAGTAAATCATGGCTAGGAAGAAGAAGACCGAAGAACAGGTGGAGGAGCAGGTGGAGGAGCAGGTCCAAGAACAACCGGTGGCTGAGGAACAGCAGAAAGTCATGTCTGGGCCAGAGGCTCAGCCACATATGAAACCGGTCACTCCAACTACAATCCCTCCACAGACTACTGAATATAGACCCAAGACTGCGGAAGATAGGCTAAGAATACATCAGGAACAAAAGGCAGGGATGGACGAATATTACAAGAATCCTATGCCCCAGAAGGCCCTTAAACCAAAGAAATATTCTTAGTTGCAATCCTTGTAAAGCTTATTTAAGCTAATGGTATGGTTAGTTGAAAGGAGCCATACCATGAAAAAGCTACTCACACTCTCTGCTACTGTGCTCGTGCTAACGAATACTGCGGCAAACGCTTGGACTGATCGTTGGGGTCGTTGGCATGAGGGGCCTGGGTTCGTTGCCCCATACTCGCCAGCATCCCCGCTGTACAATCCTCCCTACTACTACGTTCCGCCGCCTCCCGTTTATTACGGACCGGTATATGGTGGACCTGTAATCGTAGCGCCACCTCCCACAGACGCTCAGGTTATTGCCGGGACTATCCTTGGCATTGCCGGGATGTTCGCTAATGGGAGGCGTTGGTGAGCTGGCGTCAACGACGCAAGGCTAAGAAACTGCTGCTGATAGGCGCGGCGCTCTGGGTGCTATTCTATGCATCCGGGGCGCACGCTATTGATATGTGTCGGGAACGTGATAGTCGATGCTCTGATGAAAATGGCAAGACTTGCTACAAGCTGAGTAATTGTTGCAAGATTGCCCATGACTGGGCTACTCAAATTAGAGATGAAACTGTTTGCAAACGAAAGCCAAAGAACCCCGATTATCCGGAACAGACACATAAATGAGAAAATGAACCGTAACTGGCAACGATATGCCAAAGCTTTAGATATGCGTTTAGAGGGATGTAAGTACGATGATATCGCTCGTCATTTTGGAGTTAGTCGCCAACGTGCTGAACAGATGGTCAAACTCGCTAAGGCGCAGCTTGCGTATCGTGTGTTTAAAGGACTTCGTCGCCCCAGGTTCTATGTACCATGGTGGGATAGAGAACGATGAGCGCAATCTACCTACTTCTATCTTTGCTTCTGTTTGGCTGCTCGCAACCGCATAGGTTTGATCCTTTGCGTCAGCAACAGCTCCAGCAGCAACAGAACGAATGTCTCGCCCGTGGAGGAACGCCAAAGGAGTGTAGACCCTAATTTCTTTGTTGCGTTCAGCCTTTCTTTGGCGTAAAGTATAAATATGGCAACGCTTATGAAAGGAGCCAGCCATGTTAACCAAGGACCCTATACTTATGATGTGGTTCGACCATCCTCAGGATCGCGTTGGTATGCGCGTATTCGGTTTCTATTGTGGGTATGATGCCGTACTCGGCAAGAGTAAAACCTACATGAATAATCCCGAGTACCGAATGGGCTGGGAAGAGGGTAAATCTCTGCGCTTCGATGAGATGAAGGCGACTAATCGTAAGTGGGGAGTAGGATGAGATGGGCCTGAAACTTAACGAGTTTCACTTGGACTCCTACAGCGAGCGGTCTGTACTACAGACTGCGCTGGATTACTTTCGCACCGAACGACTGGAAATGTACCCGGAGTACAAAGAAGCCGTTGAAAATCTACTGGTACGCCTATCACGTACCGAATGCCAAGAGGGTGGATGCCCATACTGCAACGCCGATCGTGCTCGTGAAGAAAGAGAATGGCGGGACGACGAGGACCGGTATTACGCCTATCTTGATTCCAGCCCGGAAATGGATGATAATCCATGACAAGAAAAACAATCCCACAGTGTGACTGCGGCAGCGGTCTGGAGGGTGAGGAAGTTCTTGATGGCTATGGGATATTCTTATTCTATGGCTGCAAGAAATGCACCAAGAAGAAGCTCAGGCGATTCCGTGAGGATATCATGGAGCAATACGAGACGGACGAGCCTATAGACGGAGATTAGGAATGAGTGATGTAAGTCGTGTAGTATTCTACTGTCTTGATAAGAAAGTAGGAGAGGTTCTTAGGGCACTTACCGGGATAGCTATCGGTACACCCGAAGTCACCCCGGTAACGAACGTTAAGAAGACCAGAAATGGACTGGCGCAGGAGCATGGAAGTACCCTAGAGGCTTTTGCCAAATATCTCAAATCCCACAAACTAAGGGAGGTGACTGCTGCCCAAGGCAAAGAATTCATGCGAGGACTTGGGCAACGTGAGAAAAACTATTCCAACACATTTAGGGATGCTGCTGAAAAAGGCATCCTGCGGCGGCGTGGAACAGGCATGAAAACTAGATGGATGGTCGCATGAAAACCTATCGCACATACGTCTTTCGTAATCAGGACCCTATCATCGATGAGCTCCGCACAATCGTGCAGGCATCTGGTCTCAAACGTAAGCAGATTGCGGAATGTGGCGTCAGTACTACCACAATCAGCAACTGGTTTGGGAAAAAGACTAAAAGACCACAGTTTGCGACTATATCAGCGGTGGCGCTGATGTGTGGTGCAGATGGTATTAGGTTTGTGAATGGTAAGCCAGAGCTCACTGTGCCGCAGAGAAAGTTGAAGGTGGTGCAGGGAGGGAAGTAGTGGATAAAGCAGACGAGGTGGCTGCGGATTATATCGCTAGTTTGTGGGGAACAAAGCGACGGATCTTTGCTCGCCAGTATTGGCTTTTTCTTACACGAGGTATGGAACGCCCTCTCCTTACCGATTGTTTCGGTGCTCCACGTATCGAAGATAAACTAAACTCTATCGAACGCAGATACAGCTCCTATAGCCTAGGGGAGAAACTATGATCAATAAGCGTATGGAGGAAAAGCTGGAAAATGGCGAGGCTATAGACCTCAGCAAATGTGAGCGAGAGGGTCGCTACTATGTGGTACCTGAAACTCTTTGGGATGATAGTGGCATGGACTATTGCGATGCTGTGCGTGAGTGTTATATCTGGTCTATTGGTCGGCGATATAGTGATGGGAAAATCCTCGCCAGTACCGGGAGCGAACTCTACCAAAACGTGGATTTTCACTGCCTCTGGTTACGCTGAATTATCACCCAACGAATGGTTCAAGCTTGTAATCTTGCTCGAAAAGCAGGAGCGGTGTCTCTATGGTCCGGACCGTTCGTTTCTACGTGAAATGATAAATATCCTGACGATAGATGAATACGCGATGCCAAACGAGGTGCAGCAGAAATGGATTTTATCGCTTAAGAGGGAGTGCAAATTGTAAATCCGTGCTTGCATTCAGCTATTCTGTAAAGTATAATATACATACTGGCTTTTGAAAGGAGCACAGCTATGAAAGCGGAACTGAATACATGGCAAATCGCCATGCTAGAAACTCTTGTTCAGCGGGAAATTAACAACTTCCCGGAGAATAAGGAGAGCCCCTATGTTAGAAGCTTGGGCGGATTGCTCAATATTCTGACTGCGGCAAAGCCTCGTGCTATGGCCAAGTCCTTTAATCAAACGGCCGAGGCTATGAAGGACACGCACATTCCGCGTCGGGAAGGTGAGCGATGAATATAGCATTCGCTAAGAAATGCGCTTGGCACGCATTCTATATTCAGCGCAGGCCTCACGGCCAAGTGCTGTTCGCCCTTGGCATTGATCCCACATTCGGGCCTGGGCCTGAAATGTTTTGGGTTATCAATGGCAAGCGTCGTTATCTCCGGTTGCCCAAGAGCCGCCATTGGTGGAAGTTGGATGGCCGCTACGGATGGTGGAGGAACTAATGGACCCCACAACGATCATTCGTGTAGGCTGGCAACCAGTCGAAACGTGGGTTGAAGAAGAAGGGTGCTACCCCAACGACCTTGTTCTGGTATTGGTGGAAGTAAGTGATAAGAGCACCAACTGTCTTGTAGATCAAGTACAAGGCACTCGTTACGTGACAATGGGTCATTGGTATCCGGAAATCGAGCTTTCTGATGGCACAAAGGAAGAGGGCCATTGGGAATACGTGGGATGGGACTGGTGTCAGGATTGCTTTGTCGGCACTCAATACGACAAAGTGGTCGCTTGGCAACCTCTGCCATCGGTGCAGCCATGAGCAACCTTAGGGATCTTGAGTATCTTGCTCTGGCTGCTGCGAATACGTTGGAGGCTACACCCAAGGATTCGCCTCGCTATCAAGAAGCAGTAGAAAACATGCTTCGCATTGCTGAGGTATTGAAGCAAGCGAAACGGGCTTAGTGAGGCGTGCGCCGACTGCCGAGGCGCAGAATGGAGGCAGCACCGGCCGAGGGTGACAATCCTCGGCATATTTATTTCTTGAGAGACTGGGCTTCAATCCATGCATATGTATCTGTAAGACCAGAGAGAATCCTTGTTTTAGGTTCCCATCCAAGTTTCTCGCGGATTAACCGGTTGTCGCTGCCTCGTCCCTGTACGCCGATAGGACCAGGAATACAGGCAATGTTGATATGCTTTTCGGCAATACCCGCGACTATATCAACCATATCTTTGATAGTGATAATTTCCTCGGTGCCAATGTTTACGGGACCAGGGAAATCAGATTGCATAAGGCGGAAGATTCCTTCTACAGTATCGTCTATGTATGTGAAAGATCGAGATTGATTGCCATCGCCCCATATTTCAATCGTTCCGCCATTGGGAGCTTGGGCTATCTTTCGGCATATAGCGGCTGGAGCCTTGGCCCGATCGCTATACCAATCGCTCTCTGGGCCATAGGTATTCTGGAAGCGAGCGATATAGGTCTGCAATCCATGGTTGCGGCGGTATGCCTGATATAACTGTTCGCTGAATATCTTTTCCCATCCATATACGCTATCGGGATTAGCCGGATATGCGAGGTGTTCTTGGACCAATTGGAAATCGTGATTTACAGGATACATACACACAGAGGAGGAATAGAATAGCTTCTTAACCTCGTGCTTGCGGCAGATATCAGCTATATTTAGGTTGATAAGAGCTGAGTTATGCATGATCTCCGCATCGTTATCACCGGTGAATATGTAGCCTGCTCCGCCCATTTCGGCTGCGAGTTGATATACTTCCTCGCACTGCTGGTTCACAGCCTTCCAGCAAAAACCATAATCCCGCAGATCACCAGTAACGAAGTGATCAGCAAGAGAATGGGAATATAGCGGGAAATGAAGGTCCGCACCACGGACCCAATATCCTTCTTTCTTGAGGCGTTTAACGAGGTGATGGCCAATAAATCCTCCAGCTCCGCAGACGAGTGCAGTTTTCATATCGTGCTCCTATTAATGGTAAGAAAATTAGTATAACACGGAGAGTGTTATGAGCGCAAGCCTGAGAAATGGAGAGATTCTGCCCCTTGCTCAACAGGGTAAAAGGGGCGTACACTATGTAATCAAACGAACACAAATTCGTTATCTAATTGACATAATTGGCAAAAAGTTCCTCCGCCCCATTGCTGGAGCGGAGGGAGGAGGCGCAGAATAGAGACGGAAACAGAGCACGACGGCAAATCGTGCAATGACACAACCAGGAGGCTGGTATGCCATCTAACGATATATTTAGCACGTATGGGGCTTCAAAGCAAGCAGAAATTATTACGAAACTAATGGAGTTGTTTAGAGGTAATGAACGTTTCCATGGTTATGGTGATATAAAAGGCGCTAATAAGGATGAAGAAACAGGAAAGTGGAAATTTAAGGAGGGTACTGCTGGATATAGACATAGAAAATTAACAGAAGATGATTGGCGTGCTCATTTATCGGGGGAAAGATTCATAGGAATATCTCCAATACAAGACGACAACACTGTTTGGTTCACATGTATTGATGTGGATAAAACAGAGGATAATGTGAATTATGATTTTGATTATGCACAAGAAATGTGGAAAATAAAGAATTCAAAGCTGCCTCTGGTTGTATTTCGCACCAAGTCAGGAGGGTTACGAGTTACTCTATTCTTTTCCGAGCCAATAGAGGCTGAATTGGCTGTTAGGAGAATGAAACAGATCGCCGCACAATTAGGATATGCTGGACAAGAAATTTTCCCCAAGCAAGTGAAAGTAGAAAAGGATGGTTATCCTAACTGGATATTCATACCTTATGGGCCAACTGCTAATAAATTCCCAGACCAATGCTGTATGAATGAATCTGGTAATGCGATGGAATTGTATGAATCTGTTATACACGCTATGAAGAAGAGGATTACGTTTGATATCTTCAAAGGTTTATTTGTAGAAGATTTCAAGGCAAAAGCAAATGGAAGAGCTAACGGAAAGAAGCATCCTAAAGGAATGTTTGTATGGCCTGAGAATGAGTCTTATGAAGATACTGTCAAAACTGTATTTTGGGATGGTCCTATATGCCTGTGGCATATATCATTAGAGAAATGTCCTGCTGGAGATCAACATTATTTCTTATTCAACTGTGGGCTATTCTTTATGAGAAAATATCCTGGAGATTGGGAAAAGGTATTAGAATGGGTGAATTATAATGTGTTGAGGCCGACGGGAGATGGCGAAAAGCTAAAGGAAATGATAAAAGATCTTAAAAGTAAACAAGATAGGCAGGATCGAGCTTACGAATATACATGCAAGAATCCTCCTATTTGTAATCGTTGCCATGCTCATGCATGTAAACAGCGACCGTATGGAGTAGGCGCAGGTAATGGAATTGATCATCAAGATTTAGGATTAACTATCACGAAACGAGGGAGTGAGACCATTTTCACTATAAACGTAGGGAGTGAAAGAGTCCCGATGAGTGCTGCTGAATTCAAGAATGTAGAGAAGTACCGGGAAAAGTGTTTGGCTTATGCGACTGTACTCCCTCCATCCTTTAAGAAGGCGGAGTGGGAACGAGTGATACAGGTTGCAATAGAAAATGCGATGGTAGTTGAGCCACCAACTATTCTACAAAAGAATGCTGGTGAACTAGAAATGCTCGTGCGATTTTTCGATAGCCATATCCCAGCTTTAGTAAGATCTGGTCGCGAGAATGATGGTGCTGTTGCTATAAGAGAAGATGAACATCGGATCTATTTCAAATGGGCACAAGGCTTGCTCTATTGCCAGAGGGTATTCAGTCTAGGTGATAGACAAGCGGAAAGATTCCGAATGTTTATAGCCGATAAAGGATTAGAGCATGATAGAAGTTATGGAAAAGGAGGTTGGTATCGTAGTACAATCTCTGTTCCTTTTGATATGTTTGATTCTTTGATTATAGAACGCTGGCTGCATCCAGAGGAGAGTAGAGATGGTCAATAGCTGGACTCTCCTGCGATTAAACGCGCAGAATCAAAATAAATACGTTGAGCATGTGCATGAAAATATCCCTGATGTGGAATTATATTTTCCGCGTTACGATAAGATAACACGACCCCATGGCATGAGACAACCTATAGTTGTAAAGAGACCTGTGTATCCAGGCTATATATTTGCGAAATTGGACGTAAATGGGGAATCTGTCCATATGCTAATATCAACGCCTGTTAGAGCACGATACGTGAGATTTGGGCCTCAAATCAGCACGATTCCGGACAGGGTAATATGGGACTTGCAGAGATTAGAAGGACTGAAAGTGCTCGTACGAGAAGTCCAAGTTAACCCATTCACACCTGGAAGGAAGGTCCGTATTCATACTCCTGTATATGATATTCAGGCAATGATTATTTCGTTATTGCATGGCAAGCGAGCATTAGTCGATACGAATTTAGGGACAATGAGCGTACACCTTCACCAAATGACTCTGCTGTAGCTGCGCGGCAACCTAGCATTTTCCCTGGGATGCCTCCAGGGAACGCTGGCGTAGGCTTGTAATGCCATTAACAGAGTGCTAGGCTAGGGCGGTACCTAGCAAGGGGTTTGACGCCATGGTTAAGCCATTGATGCAGCCAGAAATGCGGATCTGTCGTGGGTGTGGATATGAATTCGTCCCCACTCGATCTTGGCAAAAGAACTGCACGATTGTCTGTTGGCAGAAGCAGTACAATAGAGAACATGATATCGCAGGGATGTTAAGAAAGATTCGCAAACGAAGGAAGCGGAAGGAGGCACAGAAGCAAAAGAAGTTGCAATCCGCTAGTCTGTAAAGTATAATTGCAGCATGGCCAACGCTAATGAAAGGAGCTATGCCATGTTACGAAATGAACGAGGATATTTCCTGGATTCACCAGAGCTTATGCGCAAGCTCGGGTTCAAGCCAGGAGAAAAGCTGCCAGACGAGGGATTTGGCCCCGTGGTGGTTGAGGATGTGATGTTTATGTGCGAGCCATCTGCTGGCTTGTACGATATTCACAAGGGCAAGCGAGTTCGCAGCCCACGGCCACATCGTGTTCGATATCTGTGCAAGGCGTGCCGGTCCTGGGTTCCATGTGGTCGTGCGGCGCAGCACAATAAGGGGAAGGAGCACAAACTGAACTACGAGATCATGGTGGGGCGACCATAGAGGGACTAATCAACTGTTGCAATCGCCAAATCTGTAAAGTATAATTTAACCATGGCACTAGCTTATGAAAGGAGCATAGCCATGAATATTGATAATCACATTCCGGGCGCTCGGCAAGATGTGCCAAGCGTAAAGATGCCTGGAGAAGTCCTGGAAACTCTAGAAAAGCTTGTGGATGCCCATGGGCTGCACGGAGTGCTGGGAGTTCTCTGTGATGTTTGCTTTGATAAGGCAAATCATATCGCAAGCAACTGGCAGGATACGGCCCTCGCCAATGTTTGGGATTCGTGGGCCAAGACATTAGACCACACCGCCGCGCGTGCGGAGAGGGATGGTGTGTGATGATCCACGTATATCACAAGCATAGGGAAGATGGGAACTGGCTGTATACCGTGGGGTATTATGAGCCACATGCTGACGACCACGGCACGTTCTATAAATTCGTTTCTCTGGAGGATACATCCAGGGAAGACGAGGCTAGGGCCTTGGTGAATTATCTAAATGGAGGCGAGGGCCGGACATTCCGGTATCCTGTCACATGAAGAAGATTACGTTCATATGCGCGATCGTTGTTGCCGGGTTAATCTCCGGCAACGCGATTGCTGCTGGCGAGGCCAAGATTATAGAAATGCCTGTAGAGGGGGAGGTTGTAACAATCCCAGACGATGCAGAGGCAAAGATTATCAGATTCTGTAGCGATTGGGCCGATAAGTGGCACACCCTGAAAGATCATAAGCCGAATAAGGCATGGAACAAAACATTCCGTGTTTGCATCGATAGCTTTGAAAGCCAGGAGAGATTGCAATGACCACATGGGCCGATGATGATGAGGGACGAGTGCAAGTCGAGATGGGCTTTGAAAACGGGGAATGCTGGCTGACGTTTAATAAGAGTACGAGTGTCGTTCTCATGAAACTAAGCGAGGCGGAGGTGCTATGGAAGGAATGGGGGAATACGATATTGGAGGCAAGGAGGGATATGGTGGCGCAGAAAGAGAGGGAAAAAGAGGGCATGGAAGAGGAGGTGGCGACTCAGGCGAATCTGTTTAAGGAGCAGGAGGGATAGATGGATATTAAGAAAATGCCAGATCCAGAATCTGTGGATACATGGATAGAGGAGGATTATTTCTTTATTCGTTGGTGTGATGAAAGGATCTTTAGATTTCCTTTGGATGCTATGGAACCACTTGCGAATGCGATTCTTTTCCAGTTGGCGGTTAGTGGAAAATTAAGCGGAAAATAGGGGTTACACATGGACTACACAACCTACACTGATCTTGGGGTTTGGGCCTGGATTCTTTCGGCTTGGGCCGTGGTGTCATGGAGTTTTTGTGTAGTTTTCCATCAGTGTGTAGCAGAATGTGTAACCGGAAATGCCTATAAAGCTCGCATAAGGCTTCTTATACACAAACTACACAAACTACGCAGGATTCTTTCTTACGCGCGCGCGGGCGCACATGTCTGTGCCCGCCTATTAAGGTCGTTGAATACAGAAAAATTCTTTTTATCCCCAGGAAAATTTCGCTATTGCACAAGAACAAAGAACGAGCTAAATTGCACTCGATGGTTGGGCATACCGCTCAGCCACCGCCATGTGAAAGGAGTACCCAATCATGGCAAAGAGCACCAAATCCGCGGCCCTCCAAAAGGCCCAGGATCGCACGGCACCGAAGGCGGAGACGCCCAAGGTGGAAGATCAGAAAGTCGCTGCAACCGGTAACACGGAAGGCACGTCGTCTCCCAAGACGCCGTCCGCCCAAGTCAGCCGGTGGAAGGCGGAGATCGCGGCAAAGAGCTTCGGCCTCGATGCCAAGATCACTGTCCCTCCGCAGCACAAGGCCAAGAACCCCAAGCTCAGCTCTGCTCGCAGCAAGGCTGGCGACCGGTTCGCCCTGTACACGGACGGGATGACCGTCAAGCGGTACCAGGAGCTCTGCAAGGAGAAGTTTAACCGTTCTCCGGCTGCGGCGCTGGCTGATGTTCGCTGGGATAAGGCCGCTGGCTTTATCACTGTCGCGTAACTAGGACGGAGGCGGGCTTCGGCTCGCCTCTTTCCCTTCATTGTTCCGCAGAAAGAATCCCTCTAGAAGATCAGAATCGCGGGCGCGACAAATTCTTTCGCATGGAGATTAGAAATCCCGTGTGAGCGAACAAATTCCCTATTGCTTTCCTCAGCTCCGTATGCTACCATGATGATGCTGGTAATTCAACCGGTAACATAGGAGCTAGAAATGAGCGCCCTGGTAGTAGACTTCTTTAACGAAAAGGCCAAGCGTCTTGGCCTACGAACCGTGACTGACTACGATACGTTTACGAAGGCTCTGTCGCCTGAGGCACAGAAGGAACTGGCCAAGCTTCAAAATGATGTAGAAAAATATGCGAAGCTCCAGCGGCAGTTCTTCCAGCAGAAGCTGACCTGAAAAAGAGGGGGAGCGAAACTCCCCTTCTTTCTCTCTTTTTTCTTTTGTGAAAGAATCTTTCCTCTAGAAAGAATCTATCGTCCTCTAGAAAGATTCTTTCTTTCTTGAAAGACTCTTTCGTGTTGCATTTCAGCATCACTGTTGCAGACTCTTTCTGTGTGTCATGCCACACTGATGCGATTTTGCAACTGATGTATTCGTGCAACATGTATCATTTCAGCAACACTGTGGCCTGAGCTTATCGTGTTGCCTGACACATTGTTGCAAGAATCTATCCTGTTACTCAAATGCCACAGACACGCGCAAGTTGCATTTCAGCAACACTGCACGCTGAAGCAAAAATCGTGCCAGCAACACCGACCGAGCTATGCAATTCAGCATACCAGCCATGCTGATAATTCGCAATATTGTTGCTCACTTTCATGCAAAAAAGAAATAATCGTACTTGCTTTCTGCCGAAGAATGTGCGAGTATTCATGCGTTGGTTGGGCATACCGCCCGGTCAGCGTCGGGCCAATACCGGCCCTGGAGTAACTAACATGGTAACTCAAGTCTCTAACGGCGTTCAGCACTCCCCCGCTCATGTGTGGGGCAAACGTGGCCACGTGGATGCATGGCGCGCTCAGCCAGCGTTCCCCGTTACCGCAAAACTCGAGCTCATTGCTGGCACCACTAACCCGTGGCGCGCGGCGGAAAGCAACGAGTTTTACGCCAAAGTGCTCACGCAAGCCAAAACGGTCCAGCAGGCAATCGATCTGGGCAAGTCGCTCATGGGTCTGTCGCCCGCCCGGGTTCAGGCGCATCTCCGCTGGCTGTTTGCCTGGAATGGTCGCTTTATCGAGGTCGATGGCAAGCGGTGGTCCGCCGCTCGCCCCACGGCTCCGGTCGTGCCCAAGGCTCGCAAGGCTAAGGCGGTCGCCTAGTGCAAAATCTGGTGTGGCGCAAATGCCACACCTCTTTCCCTTCCTCCAAGGTATAGGGCACATCCCATGTATCGCTCTTTTGTCGATCTTCTTCTCGGCCGTCGCTATCGCAATCGCGTAGCAATGCGCGTTCGCCTCGTCATGCTCTATCGCTAATCGCACCCTACATCTCTCCTCTCTGGGCGCTCGGGCTCTGGCTCGGGCGCTCTCTTTTTTCGTCGTCGCACATGGATTCTCTCTTATCGCCGGGTCGGCCGGCGATTCAACAGAAAATCGCAGTCATTTCTCTCCGGGCGCTCAAATACGTATCACCCATCATGGAGAAAGAGAAACTCTGTTTTGATTGACGAGCCGAAAACCGATTTGTTGAACCAAGGCCCTACCTCTTAGGAACCCGAGCCACCCACCACAATGACATACTCGTAAAATCAATAGCCCAGATCTTAGCACAAAACAGAATCGACAATATCAGCCCCACCGTAGACCCCTTCCCCTTCTCCATGCACCCCTCCCCTTTTATACTCCCACAATTATACCAAATCAGCACGCCTAAATTAAGGCAAAGAAAAGACCCCAAGGCCCATACCCCCAGAACCGACTTAAGACTTCAAGCTAATTTCCTTGCGCACGCGCTTTTCCAAAGCTCGCAGGATCGTAGCAAATGTTGCGACTGCAATATAACCGTCCTTGCTGTTGAGGCAATTTTCCTCCGCATTTGGTGCGTCAATTGCAATATGTCCATCGCGCAGGTAACATCCAATCCGTAGATTGAGTGTCAAGCCTTCGCCGCGAGCAGCTAACACTGCGCTGTCAATGATACGTTTGAAGCGTAGTTTGTCTGATACTTTACTCATCTTAACTTTCCTTTCCGACTGCATCTCAGGAGGGCTACCTCCCACTACTCATTCTTCCCCTTCGTCGTCCTCTGGCCTATCAGGGTCACCACTGTACATGACGTATTGGTGTCGTCCCGCCCACCGCGTATTCAAATCTACGATTGTGGGATGATTGCCAATCCTGTCTTCCTCTGGTCCTGACGCAAAGATTGGCTGTAGCTTTTCAAACAGCCGAATAAGATCTGCGTCGCTAACTTCCCGTTTTTCAACGGCAGTCTTTGCTACGAAGAATAGATTTTCCCAGGCATTTACCATTGGATTACCCCTCCCTGTACCGGCGCTCGTGGTGCCCAGAGCGGACCTTTATACCATGAGAGATGAACAGGTCTTCAATTGTCGTAATAATCTGTGAGAGTGAGTTGAACGGCACTGGCTTTGTGCCATTGATACCGTGAGACTGGTTGGGGCTCACTCTAACAACTCCGCTGGACCAGCAATGCTTGGGAATAATGTGACCATCCTGGTCGGCAATATCGTCCGTCCAGAATCTCACAGTTACTTCAATCATCCTCTGGCCTTGGCGGGCTTCGACTTCATTGGTGGGCATATTGCCCTCCTTCTTGATGGGGTCATCTAGAGCTGACGCCCAATGCTCCCTGGCCTATTACCAAGACCAAGAACGGTGCCGTATTTTTACTTTACAATACAGAAAGCCAGAACGCAATAAAGAAATTGTCCCTCTACCCCAGGCCCACCCTCACCAAACCGGATGCCAATAAAACCAGCATCCAGCTAATATAACACTGATCAACAAGAATGGCACAATAAACGGAGCAACGATAGCGATCATTTTACCACTCGTAACCTTCTTTTCATCTCTTTCACGTGCCATCGGAGCCGCATGTCTTGGTTGAGTTCGGCCTCCGCGATCACGGCCTTGGTTGCGACTAAGTGATCAAACTGCTCATCAGTCATATCCATTGTAGTGTACACCGATAGCGTGAAGTGCCGTTCACGTTTAGGGTTTATCGCGCACATATCCATCTCCCGGTAAGTGCCGCTCCTCCGTCGCGGCAAGGTGCCCCACTATCGTAGGGGCTCACGGCCCAATCTGGCCAAGCCTATGATCCACACCCACAGAAGAACCCGGTTATCGGGAAACCACAGATGGGACAGCCTGTCTTGGAGCGAGCGCAGCCCCGATGAGAGCGCGCTCTTTTACCCTTGAGCTGCCGATGTTATTGGTCCGCGACCTTCGGCTGCGCGGTTGGTCGGCAATGCTCAACTCACCGACTAACTCAAGCCATAATTTCGTAGCTACCCCATCCAGTACGCTTCAGTACACCGTTGCGTTGAGCAGTTTTCCTGGTGGGCATTGGAAACCCGGCGCGACGCATCGCCTTTCGTAATTTTCCATAAGTAGAATGCCTAATCTGTTTTCGTCTTTTCGACATGGGGCTGTACTCCTTTCATTAACCACCATGCAACCATTATACTTTACAGAACGCCCGAACGCAACTAGGAAATTGTCTTTCTAAAGGCCAAAGGCGGTTCAACCCCTATCATCTCCTCTATCTCCTCGACGCTTTTGCCAGGAGCATCAATCGTCATGCTAAAGTGGCATCCAGGGTGCTTGACATCAAAGTTTCGCAATACTTGCAGAAACTCATTTATCAGAGCTTCCGGGACTTGAGCTATCACGATTACTTTCAACATCAGCTTTCCCCGCTGTCCATGTTCTGTGGATGTGTTGCATCCGAAGTACCGTCTCGCGAAACGACCTATTTCCCGGTATGTTTGCTAGATCCTCCAATATCAATCGCACCTGTCTCGCGGTGCAATGGCGTGTGAATGCCCGATGTATCTCTATCGCCGTATCATAGCTTACTACCATTTTCCTCGACCTCTGCGTCTACTTGCCCCGTTCCTTCGCAATGAGCACATTCCTTTTCATCTACGAAAATTGTTGGTATGTCCACTCCCGGTAATTTTCCCTCACTCCATACAACAAGTTTCTTATCACCTTTGCAACATGGACAAGTGACTTTGGGCATAGGGTACTTTACCTTTACAGATTGCCGAATGCAACCTCAAAATAGTGGGGCCTCCCCGCTCCACCCTACTGCGACAAAGATGGCGTAAGAGGCCCCTGGAGCGGTGAGCACGACGTCCGCTCCTAGCGCACGGACCGCGGGAATACATTACGGACCGTGCGTTTCTGGGTCCGTTACCTTGCGAATCTTGGCTGGAAGCACTCCCTGAAGCTCCCGTCTAGTATATCCATATGCTGATGTATGCCGTAGACGTCGTGCATTAGATGCGGCAGCTCGGCGTCTAACAGATCTTGAAGTCGGAGAGGGCAAATTTCTTCGTGGCATACTCTCAACTCGCTGGCTATATACTCTGGACCTACGTGGATACCGTGAGTTAACGAATACCGTGAAGCCCGATCAGCAATTAGCTGTATCAGGGTATTATCTTCCTTTCGTCCCATCTTGTTCCTCCTATTTCCAGCCCATCATCACGATTGCGAAAGCCATACCTCCTGCGACCATCGGCAACCATAACCATTCCCCGGTCCATGCCCATAGCCCGAATGCAGCTATGGTTGGATATGCAGTGACTGCAACTTCAAGCCATGTGACGTTATGACCGAATAGCCGCAGTCCGGTCGGCTTGTCCGGTGGCAACAGATGCACTGCGAGCCAATCCATGACCGCGTCATATTGCTTGGGGATTGGTATCTTCATTGTTGTGGCGTCTTAGCGGGGAGCTGGTCGAGGACTTTGCCATTAGGATCATACATCGTGAGCCGACCCTCTTGATCGCGGGTAATGAAGGCAATGAGTTCTCCATTAAGATCTCGGAAAAACCATCCCCTCTGCGAGAATGTTACGGTGCCGATCTTGTTGCCATCCTTATCAGTGAATTCTCCGGTCCTTGGCATTTCCGTCTGAGCTGCTGCCGCAGTCGTCATCATAAGTGCAAGTGCTATGATCAGGGTTTTCATGTTGTGCTCCATTGAAGAAAGAGCCCCCCGCGCGTACGCGAGGGGTATTGAGCGCGAGTTTTCCCGTTACGCTACGCGACGCTTACGCCGGAAGCGGTTGAGGCCGAACATGCCACCAGCCGCCATTATCAAGCCCGGAATGCCAGCACCAGCAATCGGTCCAGGGACCGGTTGCACGAAGGCCAGGAACGACTCCTGACCGTCGGTGGAGGCAAAGCATCCGCCCGGAGACGCGAACCCTGCAAGAGAGCCCGCGCTTGGACAGACTTGTCCCGGAAGGCCAGTTCCAAACGACGCCGACAAGCTGGCGAAGGTGTTCGCTGGCCCGCCATTGGCGAGTTCAAAGGCATCGAACTGCGCTTGCTGAGTAGCATCGAGTCCGATGTCGAACACGCTGTTGCCGTTGCCCTGTTGAAGATTGAGCAACGCAAGCGGGATGTTGACTGGCTGGCTTCCTGCGAACGAAATAGATTGCGTTGCGTCGGAGTTCCAGATGGTCAACACGAGGCTGTTGAACGTGAGCGCGGCGTTTGAACCGGTCTCATTGGTGTCGAGACCGATGCCCACGCTCTGCCCAGTCGTCCAACCCAACGAGGCAACGGAGTAGACCGCTGACTTGTCGAGTTCGACCTGAGGTTGGTTGTTACACGTTCCGTTGTTGGTGCAAACGGTCCCAGGCGGCAGGCCGGTGAAGAACCCGGTATTCTGCGTGATGGTC
>Ga0126370_10000003_pt1 | contig 79869 bp, 70 predicted proteins | sample PanSoiMetaPlot_3_FD_92586 | JGI IMG/M metagenome (GOLD analysis project Ga0126370, IMG submission 92586) | Tropical forest soil microbial communities from Panama - MetaG Plot_3 | ecosystem: Environmental > Terrestrial > Soil > Tropical forest > Bulk soil | place: Panama | collected 2016-02-17 | reverse complement strand
TATTTGACCCTCCGAGAGGGTTAGTAATGTGTAAACGCCGTCATCATACCATCGGCGAAGCGCGCTGGCAGATTTTTCTTCGCGGTGGATGGGCGAAAAAGCCAGTAGAAAATCGTTTTGTTTCGCTTGACAAACGCTGCTGGTTGCCGGAGACTTCGGCGTTTCCGTAATTCATTGGATTGGCACCGAACCTCTATGCGCAAAGCATCTTCTTACTTAATGACAGCTGTGCTCTTCTCCTTTCTAGTGTGTCAGGCGGGTTTCGCTCAGAACCTTGGGCCCCAAGTGGTGGTTTTAAGTGAGCGCGGCTTTCCCCCTGCCGATTCGGTGACGCCGTCTGCGCAACAGCTTGAGACGTTGTTTCGCGGCGCAAAGTTTGTTGCGGCAGAGGAATTGAGCGGCGCTCTCAACTCTTCTTCTACCCGTCTGCTGGTCCTACCTTACGGCTCGGCATTCCCGGAGAACAACTGGCAGACCATCAAGAACTACCTCGACCGCGGAGGGAATCTGCTGGTCCTTGGCGGGAGGCCGTTCAGCCGAGCAGCATTCCACGATGGCACGGGTTGGCGCCTGCGTGACTACAGCGTTCGGTTCACTCGCCCGCTGATGATCGACCAATACCAGGAGACACCAGGTTCGGAGGGGCTGGAATTCGAAAACAATCCGGAAATTCCTTTGCAGGTCGCAGCCTTTCCGTGGAAACGCGGTTATAGCCCCGTGATTCGGCTGAGTGCGGTGGATCTCTACCATCGCGGGGGCTCTGCCGGTTCGATCGATGCGCATCTCGATGCGTTGGCCTGGGGAACGAAAGATGGACGCAAATTGTCTGCGCCGGCGATTCAAGTCGATCACTATCGGAATGGCTTCGATGGCGGACGCTGGATCTTCATCAATGCCGAATTGCCGCCTGGTTTCTTTGACAATACGGCGCTAGTCCGATCGCTCGTTGAACGCGCGTCAATGGGTGCCGAGGAATTCACGGTGCGTCCGGCCTTGCCGCTCTATTTGCCGGGGGAGCCGATCGAACTACAAGTTGTCCAACATTCAACGTCATCCGACGGATCTCATTTATCGGTGAAAATCAACACGTTTCCAGAGGGTCAGCCGTCGAAGAGATCCAGTATCACTAGCTCGCTGAGCTTGTCCGCGCCGATCGTCTTATCTCCGCCAGCAGAAAAGGGACTTCACGTTATCGAAGCGCAGTTGATGGATGGGGAATCGGTGCGTGCAATCTACCATTCGGCATTTTGGATTCGCGATGAGGCTTACCTTCGCTCCGGACCACGTTTGTCGGTCAACCAAGACTACTTCGAGGTCGATGGTCACCCCTTAGCCGTCGTTGGCACGACGTACATGTCGAGTGAAGTGCAGCGGCTATATTTCGAACATCCGAATGTCTATGTGTGGGATCACGATCTCGCGCAGATTCACGACGCCGGGTTGAATATGATCCGCACCGGCTGGTGGACGGGATGGGACAAATTCTGCGACGAGAACGGCCAGCCCTACGAGCGTACGCTGCGGACGTTAGAAGCTTACCTGATGACAGCTCGCAAGTACGGCCTGCCGGTGCAATTCAATTTCTTTGCATTCTTACCGGACGTTCTGGGTGGCGCAAATTCATTTCTAGATCCAGAAGCCGTGCGCCGGCAGCAAACACTGATCTCGGCAGTGGTCGCGCGATTCCATGACGTCCCGTTTCTTGCCTGGGACTTGATCAACGAGCCCAGCTTTTCACAGCATCTTTGGACGATGCGCCCAAACGGAGATGCAATCGAGTTGGCAGCCTGGAATCAATGGCTCAGTAACCGGTATCCAGATCGAACGAAGCTCGCTGCATTGTGGAACGTGACTCCTGAGTCGGTAACGGGAACGATCAATCTTCCGAAGGAAGAAGAATTTGCTCCGCGCGGAATGTACGTCGGCATCAATTCCCTTCGAGTCTATGACTACGTCCTGTTCGCGCAGGAATCATTTGCCAAATGGGCAAGTGCGATGCGGGAAGCGATTCGTGCCACCGGCTCGCAGCAACTGGTCACGGTTGGCCAGGATGAGGGCGGAATTCAAGATCGGCTTTCACCAGCGTTCTGGGGATCTTCGGTGGATTTCACAACGAATCATTCGTGGTGGCAAAACGACTACATTCTGTGGGACTCTCTGGCCGCCAAGCAGCCAGGCGAGGCTATGCTGATCCAGGAAACGGGCCTGCAGCGGGAGCTGAACGTGGACGAGATTGCCCGGCGTACTCCCGAGAATGAGGCTGCCCTGCTCGAACGGAAGGTTGCAACTTCGTTCATTCAGGGTTCCGGGGCGATCGAGTGGCTTTGGAACACGAATTCAGACATGACGGAAAGCAATGAAACTCCGATTGGGGCGATACGCACGGACTACACGGAGAAGCCCGAAGCGACCCTGCTCCGGGCCTTCGCAAAACTCGCGCCGGCTTTGAGTGAGCACTTGCGCGAACCTCGGTTGCCGTCTGTCGCGATCATTACCTCTCAGGCGGCGCAATATTCAGTGTTGGCAGATTTCCAGTTGGAAGCGCAGCGGCGCGCAGTTCGCGCGCTGTCTTATGCCAATCACCTCCCTGCATACGTAATTGCCGAAAATCAGATCGGCAAGCTGGGCTCGCCGAGACTCGTGATTCTCCCATCACCGCAAGCATTGGGCGAGGCAGCCTGGAGCGCGCTGTTGAAATACGTCGAGACTGGCGGAAACCTTCTGGTCACTGGTCCCTTGGCTCGCGACGAGCATTGGCAGATCACGAATCGAGCAGCATCGCTCGGGGTGAAGGCGCAGGCTGAGCCTGTGACATATCACAACGCGCAAGTTGGCATAGCCGGTGGTTTGATTCAACTCTCATTTGCACAACAAGCGCAAAACTGGCTGGAAGCACTCCGCTTCGAGGACGGTGCGACCCTGAAAGAGCTCCGGCATGGCAAAGGGCAGGTTTTTTGGGCAGCCGATGCTGTCGAATTAGCCGAAGATCTGAAATCGTCGAGCGATCTTTATTCATACGTAGCAGCGCGTGTCGGCATCGTTCCCCTGTTCACTTCCAATTCAACGGTTCCGGCAGGAACTCTGATTTTCCCCACCGAACTCGCCGACTCGATTCTCTATGTGATGGTTTCCGACTCAGCGGAAAACGCAGCGATCAACATCCGGGATACAAGTACGGGCGTGACATTGGTACTCTCCTTACCTCACGAACACGCCGCGATCACATTAATCGACAAAAAACAGAAGAAGTTCATCACGAGGTACGGTTTCTGAGCCACCGCTCCAACTCTCAAGGGATTACCCTATTCCTTTCTCCTGGTGTGAGGTTTAGTGCTGACATTTGACCAACGGAGATCATGTGCCCGATCCCTCTCGGGCAACCAAGTCCAGGCGCTGCCGGTTAAGTGTGTGGTGGCTGGTCGGAGTAGTGTGTGTTCTTGCGATCGCCTTTGGGATCACAATCCGGTTGATGCTCGCCCGCGCGGAACCGATCCTGCGCCAACGCGTCATTGAAACATTATCAGTTCGTTTCAAGAGCAAGGTTGAGTTGGCGGAGCTACACGTCTGGATCTCCGACGGCATCCATGCTGAGGGTAAGGGTCTCAAGATTTACGGGGCCAATGACCCAAATCGATGGGAGCCAGGCATTCAGCCGCTGATTGCGATTGGGGAATTCCATTTCCAAACCGGCCTGAGAAATCTATTTTTGCAGCCCATGCGCGTTGATACCGTTTTCGTGCGGGGGTTCACAATGAACATCCCGCCGAAAAACGATCGCAAACAGATAGCGAATTTTCGGCGGCGGGGAAAGTTGAGGATTGTTGTAGACAAGTTTATCTTCTCGGATGCGCAGATCGTCATCAACACGGAGAATCCGAATAAGCCTCCGCTGGAATTCGATATCAACGACCTGCGATTAACCAGCACAGGCCAAGGACGGCCGCTGCGCTTCGCCGCGAAACTGGTCAATCCCCGTCCAGTAGGGAATATCGACTCCACGGGGCTCTTCGGCCCCTTGAATGAGTACAGTCCACGGGATACCGCCGTTTCAGGTGACTACAAGTTCACGGATGCCGATTTGGGGACAATTCACGGATTGGGAGGAATCCTAAGCTCGGAAGGGCATTACTCCGGAGAATTGGGCCGCATTGAGGTGGAGGGTGAGACTGAAACACCAGATTTCCGGCTGGCGGTTAGCGGTCATGCACTTCCTTTGCACACTAAGTTTCAAGCGATTGTTGATGGAACCGATGGCGACACATACCTCGAACTAGTACGAGCAGAGCTTCGGCACTCGCCGATTGTCGCCAAGGGCAAGATCATCCGCATAAAAAATCCGCAGGGGCGCGATGTCGAGCTGGAGGTTGTTCTGAACCATGCCAGGATCGAAGACTTGTTGACGGTCGGCGTCAGAACACAACCTCCGGTTATGTCGGGCGCAATCGACATGAATTGCCGGTTAAGTTTACTGCCGGGAGAGGCAGACATCTCGGACCGGCTGTATCTTGCGGGCAAGTTCCATGTTCCCAACGGGTCGTTCGACAATGCAAAGCTGCAAGGGCGAATCAACGATCTAAGCTTCAGGAGCCAGGGAGAACCAAGGTTAGTCGGTACAACACTCGAGCAACCCATCACGTCCGATCTGCAGGGTTTGTTTAGACTCTCCAACGGGACCCTTTCGTTCTCATCACTGCAATTTCAAATTCCCGGTACAGACGCGGAAATGACCGGGCAGTATAGCCTGGACGGAAAAATCTTCGATTTCCACGGAACCCTCCGGATGAAGGCGAAGCTCTCGCAGATGACAAAAGGCTGGAAATCCATACTTTTGAAGCCGATTGACCCATTCTTCCACAAGAACGGCGCGGGAACTGAGGTTCCTTTCAAGATAACGGGCACGCGCTCGGAACCACATTTTGGTCTCGACTTTCATCATAAAGATTCGGTCGGGTCTCGTCCGAAGCTGACCACCCAGGAACAACCGATCCATTGACATTCATGGCTAGTCTCTACAGCATCTGAGGTATTGTCTGTCTCTCCCCTACGTAAATACTTTGCGGGTATAGGAACCAGTGTAGGCCGTTCCGCTCCGGTCGCTGGAAATCATCATCAGGAGGAACAGATGAACGAGTCAATCCGGCAGCTCTATATCGATGAGTTGCGAGACTTGTACAACGCCGAGACGCAACTCGTGAAGGCGCTGCCAAAAATGGCGAAAGCTTCTTCAAATTCAGAGTTGCGGCAAGGATTCGAGGAGCACTTGCGGCAGACATCTGAGCACGTTTCGCGGTTGGAACAGATTTTCGAGACACTCGACGAAAAACCAACCGGCAAGAAATGTCTAGGCATGGACGGCCTGGTCAAGGAAGGAGCCGAAACAATCAAAGAAAACTATGAGGGACCTGTGATGGATGCTGCCATCATCGGGGCCGCACAAAGAATCGAGCATTATGAAATTTCAGGCTATGGCACCGTCCGAGCACTTGCGCAACTTCTCGGAGAAGATGAGCACATAGCTCTTCTTGAACAGACTCTCGAAGAGGAAAAAGAAACCAACCAGAAACTGACTCAATTAGCAGAAAACATCAATCAGCAAGCCGCTGGAGTCGAACGCACCCACGTAGGGGAGGTGGAGCAGTCGAAGTCGAACGGTGGTAAATCGAGGCGTGCTGCATAGCCTTTCGTGGAAGGGTGCAAAAACCCTTCCACGTGCATGGTTTTGTCCCGAAACCTTCCAAAAGCTGTGCAAAATACGACAATGACCGTATGGGAAGAACTAGTGCTATAGGGCTAACCTCTTAGATCGACTCTTACAGTGTCTCTGATTGCTTCAAAGGATCGTAATTTTTCCATGACAAATTTAATCTCTCCTTCTTGTCGGAAGCCGGAATTGTGCTGGCACGACCTCTACCATACTGCCCTGTTGGAGACAGACCGTACCAGAGTCCCGGAACGAATCGCGGAGGCGGAGAAGGCGATACTCGCCCGGATCAAGGAACTCTTCGCCGTCACCGCCGATCACATCGAAGAAGACCAGGTGCTGGACGATGCTCTGTACGCTCTCCGCGCGCTGAGGAGCTGCGTTGCAACCCAAGTTAATGCGGCCTAGCTCATCCATTAAGGTTGGAACCGGGGGCAAAACTCACGTGTGAGTGTCTCTTAAGTGAAGGCAGTACAGAAAGCTGCGTGCAACCCTGTATTGTTGCTGATGAACGCTTGTCATAGAGTGCTGGAAACAAATAAAGAAAGTCGAGTGCCCTTCTGATGACGAGCAAAACTCCAGCTCAAGCGCTTCCAGTGACGATGAATCTGAAGCGAAACTTTGAAAATGCCGTTCGTGATATCTATGAGGCAGGATTGGACCACAAAGCCTCGCGCTACCGCACTCCGATCGTGCAACGCACTGGAACTTCCACAGTTGAATCAAAAGCGAACGCGGAGAAACGAGCGTTATCCGATGCCGCAAAGGCGCTAGCTCAGCTGTGGAAAGTGACGTCTACCTCTGGCCGCTGAGGGCAATCACAAGGGATGGATGTAGCGGGGGCTGCTTAGCCGGATCAGTCTTCTTTCGCACACCAATTAGGAGAGTGATCACGAACATCATGATCAGCAAGACGACGGCCAGGGTGGCCACCCTCCTTCCCGCGTTTCGATCGCCCACAAACATAAGTGCAAGATTCAGATGCTGATCGTCGACCTAATGGTCTGGGTACCCACAAAGAATCATGCTCCGAAGCTGTGGTAAAAGCCTCGGAGCCCGATGAAACATTTCAACCTAAACTGCTTTTCGAAGTGTCTCGGCACTCTCTGAACCGCGTTTCACGCCCGATTCGCCAGCGCAGGTTCGACATGCAGCCACGGCTTCTTTCCGCCGCTCGCGCAATCGGCTCTGGAATGTATCCCAGCGACCTCCGATTCCCACGGCGCTATTATTGATCACGACAGTATCGGTACCGGGAGGAACAGCTCGCTCCGTTAACGCGGAGGTGGCATCCATGTCGGCGTGAAGGTTGCTACTGGTCACCGCAGGCATTCTGGGCACTGTCCCAGTTCCGCCGTGGGCGACCGAAGCGGACCGCTCCGACTCGTAGTTTCCAGCGGCTTGATATGTGGTAGGGGTAACATTGCGATCTGTTTCCACTCGATGCATCACGGGGTCGTTGACCCACTTCGCGCGGTATTTTCCTTCGTAGCCGGACCATTTGCTTTCAGATTCCAGATCCGACTCGTTATACGGAGGGAAGGTTTCTACCTGCTTCTTGGTGAGGTTGACCTCGAAATCGTTCTCGTGCTTTGCAGAGGCTTGCAGGCTCTCTGCAGGTACGATGAATTTTTTGCTGGTCAGCCAGCCTGCTGTGTCGACGACGATGTAACGTATATCCGCCGTGGAATGGTCAAAAATAACGTCGTCAATTTTTCCGAGCTTCTCATCGTCCTTTCCGTAGAGATGGGTACTACGAATGTCTTCGCCACTGCCCGATAGCGCCGTACCACTTAAGATACCGTAATGTGCCATTTGGCCCTCCTATAAGGGTCGAAGGATGTGGCAAGGGATGCAAATATCCTAATCGACCCTCGCCAGCTCGTTCTCAGGCGAGTATCGAATTCGAAGCTCTTGGCAGCAATCGGCGGTTCACTGTAGCGAATCGAGTGGCTAGGGTCAGATTTGGCCAGGATCTTCCGGATCTGGTTCTTGTACAGGTAGATCAGGATTTTCTGGCGGATCTGGGGGCTCCTGAATGGGAGAAGGAAACGGGTCGGCTGGAGTGCGACAAGAATATCCGATGGAGAACGGGTCGACAAAATGCATAAGCCTAGGATTCCAAATCATGTTGGGATATCACGGAGAAGACTAATGACGTCATTGAAGCACAACGAATCCGATGTAGGCGAATCCGATGAGTGAAATACCGATGCATATGTAAGGCCAGAAATAGAAAACACGCCGCAGCGTTGAATATTGAGACTCGATATTTTGCTCAGGCTCAAACATCTTAAATCTTCTGCTTTCTCATTCCGAAACACCGCAACACGCCGAAACGAACCTACTCGTCAGATTTCCGAATCTGCGGAAACCACTTTGATCGTCTGCCCCTCCCGGGTACCGGTGACTCGCACGCGCTGGCCCGCAAGCTTCTTCAGAACACCTAAATTACCGTCCAGAAGATATGTCGTGTCTGCATTGATCAAGACAAAGCTAGACCCTGCATGCACACAAACACGGACACATGTGGAAGCTGAACGATCAAGTGCAGCGGAATGCTTCGCTCCGCATCGAGAACAAGTCACCATGCCCTCAAACGATGTGGGGACGGATGGACCCAATTGAGATGAATCGCGTAAATTCTCAGCGGCACCCGCAGCTGCGCCTAGGGTGGCAAACAACAGAGCCAAAGCGACAGCAGCAGCACTCCCCAACAATACGATCTCAATCCAAAACCGGTGATATCTCATGAAACCTGCCTTGGACCCGCTCGCATGATGGATGCAAACCGTCGGGGGTCAGTTGGTTCCAATATTCGTTGCAAATGGCTTTCCATCCAACTTCCCGACAACAATTCAGCAATGGGAGCCGAGTAAAGCGATCTCCCGGCGTAAACTTCCACTTCACTGAAAACTTTGGATTGGCTTGAAACAGCGGTACAGGGTGTTAGGCAGTTGCAGCTGCCGCTTTACGGGACTTCACGTACGCAGCTTCCTGCGCTCCGGTGCGTCGCAACAGGTCAATGGCACCAGTGGCTTTGTCGCTTTCTTTACAGGATACGTATACCAGCGCACCCACATCGGAGAGACGGGTGCCCAAGCGCTTCGCATCGTCCTGGGAAAACCCGAGTCCGATTAACGTCTTGGAGCCTTGCGACAGAGAGGGAACATTCTGCTCATCTAAGAACGCCTGCAGATAAGCGTGGGACCGGGCAAACAATCCGACGGTCGGAATGACGACAGCTCCGAACCTCGAAAACCAGTCGATCATGCGAGCCGTCATCGTCCGGTCGACCTCAGGGGCATCGAACTCGGCGACGTTGTGAAGCAGTGCGGCGTCTGGATGTGCCGGTGAAAGCACCATACAAATATCCTGATTCGTAAATCCTGCTTTGTTCAGAGCGCACACGACCTCTGGTAGCGCAATATTTCGAGGATACATCCCGTAAGCCGCTGTCCCATTGGCAATCATGACTCACTCCGCCAAGGCCCGCGGGAAGCACTTTTCCTCCCACGGTACCCGGAATAGATTAGAAAGTTCGTTTACCTTATCCAGATCGTACTTACTGTGCACTCAGGTGAATCTTGTACGTGTACCGGGTCAAAATCGGCCCGCCTGGAGCCACATTAGGAAATTACGTCGATGCTTTCCACTTGGATCGTGTTAGAACTCAGGTCGAGGACTCCGATCACCCGGACGGTCTGATCCTCATATTTCTGAAGACCGCCCTGATCTTGTAATTGATAGGTCCTAGAGCCGGCTCTCAAGGAGTATTTGTTCCCGTCTTTCACTATCTTTCCCGTGAAGGTCTGGGTTGGTGTTTGGTCGTGGTGTGCGTCGCCCGGGCGATTCGCTTGCTGATCTGCCGGTTGATCAGGTTGTGGAATGGGCGTATCCCTTGGAGGAAGGGGCTGAGGAGTTGGCTGTGGCTTTTGCATACCCGACCACGCGATAAGCTGTCGTGTCGTCAGCGCATCCTCAGGAACCTGAGGACCAGCCTGTGAGACTTGGGTCAGGGCAGGCCGCACAAATACGAAGACGAGCGCGATGGGTACAAGAATATTCGTCGATCGAGCCATTTACTTCACGCTTTCGAAAGACGAAGGTGTTGGCACAACTGGCGCGCAATTCGCGGTTCAATGTGGCGTATTGAAACGCTAACGCCAAAACTACAAACCTAGGCTGTTTTTATTACCGGACCGCGGACCAAGTCTATAGAGTGTTCCCGGTACGCACGAACGCTACGGTTTAACGACCGTATCCTCGTTAAACTAGAAAACTTGGACGATCCCGTTGCGTACGGCATAACGCGTCAAATCAGCGACCGAATGCAATCCCAATTTACGCATCAGATTTGTGCGGTGAGTTTCTGCAGTCTTAACGCTGAGGTTAAGAGTGACGGCGACTTCTTTACTCGTGCGGCCCTCCGCAAGCAATTGAATCACTTCGCGCTCGCGCGAAGTAAGCGGATCACCCGACGGTAAGGTATCTGGTTCTCTCTTATGGTTTTCTTTGTTGTCACGATCCAGGAATCCATCTAGGACCATCTGACTAACGCGTGTTGTGAAGAATGTTCGTTGACGTTGCAAGGCTTCGACAGCGGCAACGAGGTCCCGTCCCGCGTCAGATTTGAGGAGAAAACCCCGCGCTCCAGCGCGCAACACCTCTCGCACCATGTTGTCAGTGTCGTGCATTGTCAGTATGAGGATCGCAACGGCGGGCGACACAGCAGAAATCTGACGGGCAGCCTCCAATCCATTGAGATTGGGCATCCCGATATCCAGAAGTACAACATCCGGCTTCGTGCTCGCCGAGAGTTCGACGGCTTCGCGGCCATCTTTCGCCTCCCCACATACTTCCCATCCGGAATGGCTCTCGAGCAACGCCCGAATACCTCCGCGCGCTACTTCATGGTCGTCTGCAATGAGAATCCGTAACATTCTTGCCTCCGACACACACAGAAACCCAAGTAAGGAGTAACGGGTGACCCTGGGATTTCGACAATTGGTGGTAGCCTCGTGAGTCTGTGAGTGTTGAGTAGCACACATGGTGCCAAACGCAGATGTTACTGGGCTATAAGTACTTAGATTGCGGTGAAATGATCCGATCCATGTAACTTTTGCAGCAACAGCCTCGACTCCCGGCAGTGTTGTCTACAGGATTCACCTTAGACGGCCGGGTTGTCGAAAGAAATCCTCGCTGCGAACCATCAAAACGTGTTCGACACAAAATCCATTTTCCGCATCTGAAAGCTGCACGGGAGGTTACTGCATGTTGCTGGGCAAGAGATTTTCTCTCCGCTTAGTCGCCAGGGTTTTCCCGCTGGGAATTCTTGCCGCGATGCTGTGTGCAAGGGCAATCGCGCAGGAACCCGGCGATCCTATGGGGCTGCCTCCACGTACTCCGACCCCGCCACCGTCAGTCCAAGCACCCGAGGCGTCCGGTGACCAAGCCGGACAATCCATCAGTCCTGAAAGCGGAGAGGATCAAGGGAGGTTTGTATTTCGCAAGCAAGTGCAAGAGGTCGTGCTACACGCGACAGTGATGGATGAAAGCGGACGTCTGGTCACATCTCTTGAGCGCAGTGCGTTCACGGTCTATCAGAACGGGCAACCCGAAGCGATCACATCATTCCGCAGCGAAGACACACCTGTCGCGCTAGGTATCGTCATCGACAACTCCGGCTCAATGCGAGACAAGCGACAAAAAGTGAGCCAGGCTGTGGTCAATCTAATGCGTGCCAGCAACGCTCAAGATCAGGTGTTTGTGGTCAACTTCAACCAGACCCCCTACCTTGATCAGGATTTCACGTCAGACGTGAACTTGCTCCAAACAGCGTTACACCAGGTTTCAAGCCGAGGAAGCACTGCCCTCTACGACGCTGTAGTGGCCTCGAACGTTCATTTGAAAAATAACCCCAGTCTGGACAAGAAAGTCTTGCTAGTAATTACGGACGGTCAGGACAACATGAGCCGCGAAACCTTGCAGGATGCAATGAAGAAGCTGCAGTCCAGCAAAGGTGCAACGCTCTATGCGATCGGCTTGACAGACCAAGGAATGACTCGATCCGCGCGCCAGGCACTTGAAGACCTGGCACAGAGCAGCGGCGGGGTGGCTTTCTTTCCAAAAGATCTCGACGAGGTGAACGAAATTACGCGTGGAATCGCGCACGACATTCGGAACCAGTACACCCTGACCTATAACCCCGGTCCCAGCATAGGGAGCGGATACCAGAGGATTCAAGTTGAAGCCAAAGGCTCAGGACACACCCGACTGACGGTGCGTACTCGGAATGGCTATTATCCGGGAGAGTCTATGAGATAAAAGCGGGCCTGATCTGACCTTACGCCGCCGTCGGACCCGCGGGTGTTTTCGGCGGCGGCGGCAGCTCAATCTGGATCAAGTTGTTCTTAATCGCGTATACAACCAGATCACGGATGGAATGGAAGCTTAATTTCCGCATAATGTTGCTGCGGTGCGTTTCAACTGTCTTAGTGCTCAGATTCAGAAGTGACGCGACTTCCTTGGAACTATTTCCTTCCGCCAAAAGTTGAGTGATCTCCCGCTCACGTGCCGTAAGGGTTGGGAGTTTCGGAGCCTCATTGCGAGAAACGGTCTGCCCTTTTTCCAAAAAACCAGCCAATACTAAATCGTTTACGCGAGGAGTAAAGAACATCCTTTTATTCTGCAGTGCTTCGACGGCAGATACCAAATCGCGCGCCGCATCGGACTTCAAGACAAAGCCACGAGCGCCGGCATCGAGGGCTTCGCGGATCACCTGATCCGAGTCGGTTATCGTTAGTACGATAACCTTGAAGTGCGGATCGTGCTGCAACAGTTGGCGAGTCGTGTCAAGGCCATTCAGATTGGGCATGCCAATATCAACGATGACGACATCGGGGTGAAGTTGGAGAGCCTTCTCTACCGCTTCGCGGCCATCGCTAGCCTCCCCGCATACTTCCCATCCTTCATGCTTCTCCAGGAGAGCGCGCAACCCGCGGCGAACGATTTCGTGATCGTCAGCTAACAAGATTCTTAACTTCATATACAGCCCCTTCCAGAACGGAGATTAGGTCCTAACTCAGCGCCAACTACGTCAACTGCGGAAAGCTGCGCTCGTTTAGAGCCGTGAACACACGGTGTTGGCTGACCGCTTCTACGGCAGCAAGCAAGTCGCGGGCTGCGTTGGACTTTACGACGTAACCGCGCGCTCCAGCGTCCAAGGCCTCCCGCATCATCTGCGGCGAATCATGTTGCGTTACAAATAAAATCTCCAGCCCAGGTGACTGGCGCCGCAGCAGGCGGCAAGCTTCGAGACCATTCATTCGCGGCATGGTCACGTCCAATACCATTACATCGGGAGTCAGGTCCTTTGCCTTTTCAATCGCTTCCGCCCCGTCAGAAGCTTCTCCGACCACCTGCCAGTCAGAATGGCCCTCCAAAAGGGTCTTCAGCCCTTGTCTCACAATTGGGTGATCATCAACCACAAGTATGCGAATTGTCATTCCGTTTCAGTTCCTTGGAGGAGACCGACCAGACGATTCGCCACATTTTAACCTGAACGGATGTGACAGCCTGACCAATGACCGCGGATTACGTGCTTTGGGGTGTTGCCCACGGAAGCAGAGTAACCCAAAGCAAAGGCTAACTTTCGCGAGGCCCGGGTCCAATACAGGGAATTCTGTATTTCGCCATACTTTTGCCCGCGCGCATTCGTGGAAGCACCGCTAAAGGGCTTGTGATGCTGGGATTGGCGGGAAATAAGTCTTATCGCGCAGCAACACATTGATCGCTTCGACGACCGTCCCAATGTCTTGCTTAGCGCACGCCCCGCGTACCCCCGCCTCCCGTGCTGCATCAGCCAGCTGCCGGGAAAGATGCAGAGTAACCATGAGAATCGGAATCTTCGGGAACATTACTGAGATCTGACGGGCAACATCAACGCCGTTTAGATCCGGCATGCGATAGTCCAAAACAATCAGGTCGGGCGGCGACTCCAGAACCTCGTGCAGCGCCTCCGCACCGGTGCGAGCCTCTCCCGTCACTCTCCAATTTTGTTGCTGCTCCAGGACAGCACGTAAGTAACGCCGGACTGCCGGGTTGTCATCCACCAGCAAGATCCGAGTCATCCGAAAGCCTCCCATTTGAGATACTGCCCACGAATTCCGGGAGAAAAGCGCCTTCACCTGGAAAACCCAGCCTCGGCGGAATTCTACAACCAACCCGATGGCGACGTTAGCTATAACGGGCCACAGAGTCGTCGCCAGACATCTTCTTAAAAGTCTAGAAAACAACGACGGGCAATCCCATCCTGCGAAACCCCTAGAAGTCGAGGAATCAAGGGCGGACCGCAATCACCAAATACCCTTATCGCTACCGCTGATCCTCATCTCTAAGGCAGCGGCCGTCGCTAAACCGGGCAACAGGCTCAAGCGCAGACTGTTTCGAAGTTGTCCTCTGAATAACAGGGTCTTTAACTCGCCGGCATATAGGTTCAAGGAGTGCGGCAGAATCGGAACTCGCAAGAAGTCTTTGCGGAAACGAACTGGGGTGACGCCGAATTTTGCCGAATTAGTCACTAATGATGGCAGAGGCACACCGTATCCGCGATATCGCTCCACGTACTGGGAGATGACAACTAAATACGTCGCGATCCCCTCCCACAGCCCGCTCGCGTAGCCAATCGTGTGCAAGCAGTCGAAGTCAACCTCACGAGAATCCAGCAGTCGAGCGTTGTCTATGATGTCACACAGACGGATGTAGAAGTGGCGATACATCCTCTGTAGGGTGCTGATGATGATGCGGTCTTCGGGAGCAAGAACACGAAAGTTTTTGCCACCAATCGTAACGATCCTTGTGCGAGGCAACAAAAATTGCGTGAACGCAGTTTGCTCGCCGGTTTGACCAAGGCGTTGTACGTGAATTTCGATCATTTCGGTTAGCCCCGGAATAATAAAGTTCCATTTATTCGCCAGTCGGTCTCCCCAACTCCGCTCGGCCAGCTTCCCGCCAAACTGCGAACTCATGACCTGCACAACCTTCGAGGCATCGGTGTCAGTGTAAAGATCGAGATCGCTTCCCAAATCTGGCCAGTGATCTAAGGATTTGATCACTGTAACTGCGCATCCATTCTGCTCGAGAGCACTGCAAATCGTATGGAGATACCGGAGTGCACGCTCAATCCGAAGACGTTCTTCCTGCAAAGCGGCAGCTGCAGATTCAGCAGCGTCATGGTTCCCACGGGCTGCAAGCAATGGCTTCAGCAGCCTGAATGCACGGACAATGACGTGATTGCTTATTGCCAGCGTTTTGAGGGCGTCCAACCTTTCGGGACTGAGCCGGCTTGCGACTTCGGCTAGGTAACTCGAAGTGCCCAAAGCCGCCTCAAACTCAATCGTTTTTCGACCTGCTTCCGAAAAGCGCGGCGCGGAGAGTAAGAGTTCAGAAAAAAATTCGAAATGTGACTGCGGCTCGGCTATGGACTCCATTAGACAATAGCTCCCTTGTTGTAGAGTGAACAGCCCGAGGCCTTGGATGCAGGTGAGGAGGCTTAATGTTGGCACCCCATTACCTGGAAGCGGCTACTCCTTGCGCGGGGGAATTGCATTTCGCGAAATTTAGCCGCTCAACCGCAGTACCTTCTTCGTAGTCATTCCAAGTTTCGATCATTACAAACGGCAACGGATGAGATGCGTCGAAATAACGCGTGTACAAATGAAGTGTGTCTTCAAAGGTCTGCCCACAACGGCTGTCCATACGACGGTTCAACCCCCATTTTGCCGCTGAATCATTGAAGCCCGGCCACGCCGCTCCTACTACGATTTTGTCGGAATGCTTGCTACGCGCGTTCTTGTAGAAATCATCGAGGTATTGCTCGCCCCAATTACTGCCGTCCGGAGTCCAGCCTTTTTGGCCCGGTTGCACCCATGCATACATCCCTTGAAAAGCAGCGGAATACTGGGCGGGCGGCTCGTCTTTATAGATGAGGATGGGCGATGCCTCCCATGATTGGCAGTGTTCGACTACTCGGTTCCAATCGACATGTCCCTGCTTCGGGAAAATGAAGATCATCGGGTGGCCATTGAAAGTCAGATAAGCCTCCCGATGCTGGGCCGCAGGACCGATGTAAGAGTTGTACGCTTCATCAAATGTTGCGATGGCTGCATCGGTTGCTTGTGCCTGGTCGTCCTCAGGTTCGTTGTACAAAAGAGCGACCTGAAAATGATCCTCATCGGCCGCCTGCTGCAGCAGGGCAAAATTGCGATCGGAAAACGGTCGGCTTGTACCGTACCAGTCCACAACGAATGCCGAAATGCCCATGTGCTTCGCCTGTTGAATCTGCCGGCGCAGCACAGACGGATCATAGCTGGCATATCCCACATCGATATGGACACGATCGCCAAACCACGGCATGTACACCGCAAGAAGCTTTGGCCAGGAACCAGGAGCTTGAGGATTCTGTCGTAAGGCGCGTTGTATGCCCGGAGTGGTACATCCTGTACCCACCATGAAACATACAATCGCAACACTTAATAACCGTTTCGACAAGATTAAACTCCATTGTGGATCACCGTTCGATTGACATTTGATGCTGCTGGGAGAGTTGTGGTTGGCGATTTACTGCGTCATCAGAAGTGAGGAACGGACTGGAGTTGGCGGACTACCCAACGGTCCGCTGCGGGAGTCATCAGCACGATGTAGTGAACAACCGCATGCTCGGTATGAATGGTCTTGTTCCCGTCGAAGACTTCGAGATCATATTCGGCGGTATCGTGCAGTTCGATGACATCTCCTTCTGGAGCGTAGAAGACGGCGTCCAGTTTGTGAACCTGATTCGAGTACCTGGAAGTGATGCCGTTTCGTCTCTGGCTAGTTACTGAGTCATTAAGCCATGCAGCCGACGGACCAACAAGAAGTCCATTCAGAGGCGCTGTTGAATTCGATTGCAGCGCAAGATTCAGATTGGCCCATGCGAACTTGTAATCTCGAACCACGCTGCGTTGGGTTAGAACTTCTACCTCGCGCGGACCAGCCTTTGCCACCGAGAGAGTGACTTGAGGTGCTGAATCCGCGGCAAACATCACGGACAAGCCCGAAAACGCCATGAGAACCAACGCTGCAATTGCCATTGTCCGACCTATTCTCGAAGAAGAAAACGGTACTGCTTCGGGCTGCGGAGTTTGCGACATGGATTCAGTCTCCTCCGCCAATACGCACTTCATTTCCCATGGCGACGCCGGACGCCGCAGAGATCACGACTGGGCCTTTGGCCAGGATGGTTGCGCGCGCTACGTCTTGTTTTATCGGGGCATCAACAGAACTCGTCCCGTTCCCATTTTTGGCAGTGAAAGTCACTATTGTGCCGTCAGGCACGGGATTTCCGGAGCAGTCACGCACAGGTTCGGTTTCGACCACGATGCCCTTGGATGTTCTCTCTCCTTTAATACGCAAATTGCAGGGGTCAGACGCCACCTGTTGAACTACCCTTCTGGTGCCGACATCACCGCCGATGGATGCCGTTACTTGTAAGGGTTCCGCAGACCTGCCCGAACTGGACCGGAACCACGCAACACCGTCGCGAGTCTCAGCATTGTGCGAAATAGGAGAAGAACCCTTTGTGGCCAACTGGAACTGCACCGGTACTGGCGACAGGACGAGATTATGAAACTCGTCGAACGCGAGTGCCACTCCACTAACCGCGTCGCTCTGTGCAACCGGTGCACGCGATGGATGAACGAGAAACATCAGGTTCACTGGTTTTGCGGGTGCGACGAAGAAACTGACGCTATTGCAGTTGCTCGCGCAAACAATCGCAATATAGCGGCCCGACGTTTGTAGTTCCTTGGCAGAAAGAGAAATCGACTGTCCCAGTTCTATATCATGTTTGACGGTGACCGACGGGCTGACGAGATAGAGAGTTGCCGAGCCGCTGCCATTGGTCCCTATCGCGCTTGGATTACCCGCATTCGCGCCCACGGGCGGTCGTAGGCTTACATCCTGCGCGAACGTGAGCGTGACGAGGGCAAGTACGGCAGAAATTCCGGTCTTCCAGTCGAGCCGCCTACGATCGCTGCAAGCTATATTGATTGACCACGACATGAAAGTTCTGCACCTTTCCTGCCAACGATTGGGGAATCTCAAGCGCGAACCCTTCCGTCGACTGCGGAAGTAGTGCCTTCTCAACATATCCATCCGAGACCCAGACTACTTTGCCATTGTTGTCGTAGAAGCTGGCAATGACGTGCGGAATGTTGACGGTCTCTCCGCTTTGATTAAGCAGTTCTCCATGGAGCGAAGGATGACCTTGTGCATCGGTGTCAATTTTCTGATTCATGACTCCGATCACAGGATCTGAAGAGGCAGGCACTAACGTAGCTTTGATGTCCATGCGCACGTTCTTGACCTTGCTCAAGCTGAGGTGGGGAAAGTCGATGCGATAGGGCGTGACTTGCTTGGGTAAGAGAACGTGCAAAATCTTGTCAAAGCTACTTTCGTCGTCGATTGTCCCACCGGATCCGTCGAGCAATGTGGCATTCACGTTGACGAACGCCGGAATCGTATCTTCGTTCACTACTTCGCCCATCACTACGGCCCCTTCTGCAGAATCAACCGCATTCATCGACACGATTCGTACGTGAGGAGCATCGACATTGCGCGACCCCCATTCATCACTGGAATTTCCTGCCACTAGATCCCATCGCAGATAGTTCACAGGCACGATCTGAGCCGGCACATTCGGCTTGGGATTTTCGTCCCAGATCACTTTCCAGTTGTCGCCTCGGCGGGCTAGTGTGAAATCGCGCACATCTTGGACAGGACCAACCGGCGTTGTCCAGTGAAGATGGACCCGCATTTGCGCATCCGAGTCAGTGGCGTGAAGCGGCCTGGTCTCGAAGCCTTCCAGACTTGAGAAAGACCGGAGACCGCCATTCGAGCCAATCCACTCCTGAATGAATGTCTGTTCATTCAGGGTGTCCTTAGTTCGTTCGATGCTGGCGAATGCGCGATCCCAGTTGCGCCGTCGCACATCGAGAAGAAAATTGTTCAGGGTCTGTTCAGGTGTCGAGGCAGTGGGGCTAAATCCTGGCAAAGCGGTTCCCGCTGCGATTCCAACGGTTCCTGCTGAACGACCGGCGGTGAGTCCGAGGAACATCAATACGACGGTCACAACGACGATCGCGATAATGATCGGCAAAGTACGTTTCATTTCGCGTCCTTAGGCAACGTAGTGTCCTTCGAGTTCTTCGACAGGAATTGCAGACTCAACCACTCTTCGCAAGCGTTGTCTCGTCGGGAGGAACAGAACTAGGAACATGGCGAGGACGCTTACTCCGACGGGAAGCGTTCCCCACAAGAGTCCCATCCAAGCGGGAGGGATTGCATCGGATCCGATCCGATGCGCCGGCGGAACGTCATCCTTCGACCAGGCAGTGATTTCGCCATTGTCGAAAGTTTCTATCTTGCGCCAGCCAACGAAAGTCAGTAACGGTTCATAGTAGGGATCGTGGACAAATACGTATTTCAGCCCGTAACGATTTGCATGCTCGAGCATGGCTCGCAAAGATGCCATACCGGCGGAACCGTAAAACTTCGAATTGGTCAGCTGAGCAGAACCGTAGTGAGTCATCTCAGGCAGGAGGCGCGCGGAATTGTAGTCGCCGTCGACGCTGCTGGCGTCTGTATATGTTGAGACTTTCGCCAGTTCGCTACCAAACCCTAGCGTTAAGTAACGATACGAGTCATGGCCATCGCGATTTAGAAACGCAATAACAGGGTCGACACTTGCCGAACCCGACGATCGATAGGGATTGGCTGTCAGCCAAGCCAGTGCAGCACCGATCGTCGCCACTGCTGCAATCGAAAGAACCGCAGCACCCTTCTCACGGAAGCGATCCATACATTCAATCGCCAGCAGCCCAATAATCGGCATCGCTAGAAGCGTGGCCCAGAAAGTAAAGCGCTCGAAAGTCAGAATCTCAAAGGCGCGGCCTAAAATCCATTTTGGGAGGGGAGTCGTTCCGCCGAGTCCGAAAATTGCTGTGATCCAGAAACCGATCAAAAGCGGTCGCAACCGGCGAACCGAAGCACCCCAGTAAATAATGAAGGGAAGCGCCAGGATCATCGCGCCATAGGGGATGACGAAATAATTGACCGCCGTTATCGAGTTCAGCAGGAAGTTCGATCGGCTGTCGTGCGGAATTGGCATTTGATGAATCGGGTGCTGAATCAGCGTCAACCAATAGGGCGCGAGTACGATCCCGACACCGATCCCGACGATTACGGCGAACGCAACTGCACGCCCAATCACACCTCCCAGCGATCCTCTGATGCGCCCGTCATGAGCGTCCATGCACGCGATCCAAAGCACCGGACCAGCGAACAATACCGTTCCAAAAATGAGGGTCACGTGATGCGCGGCGGCCGCCGCCAGGCTCACCGCCACGCCCTTTATGAAGGAGCGGCCAGATGCCTCCGTTGCCCATTCGTAGAAGTATGGAAGCGCATTCAGATACAGAGCAGCCGATGTAACTGTCGCCAATTGGCCCGCTTGATAAACGAGAAAGGCGAGAGCTCCAAGAAAAATGGATCCCAGTGCGGCGTAGGACGCAGCGCGCTCGTCGACCCAAATCTTAGCGAATCGAAACACTCCGACCGGGAGAAGCAGCACCGCAACCAACTGCACCAGCATGTAGCCCATCTTCAGTCCGGCAACATTGGAAACAAGTGCGATCCACTGATGTGTCAGTGGTGGATAAGTCGTCTGCGAGAAGCCCGCAAACCACTTTTCATTCCACGGATTGAACCAATGATGGGCGTAATGAGACGCAAGAAAAATGTGGAAGTTCGCGTCGAACGATCCCGCAGGCAGCTGCATCAACAGGAGCGGTCCATGAACTGCGAGGGCCACCAACACAATTGCCAACAACGGGATTGGACGAGAATAGCCTCCGTTCGAGGTCATGCGGTGCACACTCCTCCGCTACAACAGCCCTTGGATTCCGAAAGCCGCTTGAAGGTTTGCAGCGTTCTCCGAATGACTCTCGTTGCGAGGTCCAAGAAAGGCAAACCTAACTCCCTCCACAGCATCTGAGAATGGCCGCAGGACATCCTGTGCGGGAGGCCATTGAGTCCTCCTAACTTTTTCAGCGTGGTGACTCTGTGAAAAGTTGGTTTCCGCTCACTAGCTTTTGCCTTGTCATAAGTTTGGGGCTCCCAAACCGAGGGATGGGGCAGAGCCAGACGTTCGACGTAGGCGGCAGTTCCTCTTCCAGTAAACAGACAAACAGTAAACCGACAACTGGGCAGACTCGCAACGACTTCAGTTGGGGTGCAGGCATTGAAGTAGCTCGTCAGGCTCGCGCCGCCGACGAGGCACTGAAACGAAACGACTATGCCTCCGCAGTCGCTTTTGCTCAGCGCGCCGCGAATTCAGCACCACAAGATGCAGAGTTGTGGTTCTTGCTGGGCTATGCAGCACGATTGGACGAGAAATATCAACTTTCCATCGACTCGTATAACCGTGGACTGAAGATCCAACCCAATTCCGTACGCGGCCTAGCGGGATTGGCCCAAACGTACGCCAGGGTAGGTCGCGATCAGGAAGCGGAGCAGCTTCTCCAAAGGGTAGTGGAAGCGAACCCTAGAGACGCGAATAGTTTGCAACTGGCGGGCGAATTGATGCTGAACACAGACCCGAAGAATGCACTGTCGTTTCTTCAGCGCGCCGACTCTATCCAGCCATCAGCTCATGGAGATTTGTTAATTGCACACGCATACGACCGACTTGGCCAGCCTGATCAGTCGACGAACTACCTCAATAGAGCGAAAAGTCGCGCACCACGTGATCCGGAAGTCCTGCGCGCGGTCGCCGGACAGTACCGCGACCAAGGCAAATATGACGAGGCAATCGCTACTCTCCAGGCAATTCCGGCCAAGACTTCCGATATCGAAGCTGAACTGGCTTACACATATCAAGTCGCGGGAAGGCGGCAAGACGCCGCCAATCTCTATTCCGAGCTAGCAAAATCGGCAAAAGGAAATATCGGTTTGGACCTGAGCGCCGCTCAGGCTTGGGTCAACCTCGGACGCGCCGACGAAGCACAATCATATCTAGACGCCGCTCGACAGATTGACGCGAACAACTATCGTTTGCATGCAATCCTTGCTGGCATTGCGGAATCGGAAGACCGATTGACAGAAGCACAAGAAGAATACAAGGCTGCTCTCAGTAACCTCCCCGGGCGTCCGCAAGAAGGCCTGCTCTATCCGATCGAGCTGCAGCTCAATTTGTACGAGATCTACATTCGGCAAGACGACGATGCCAACGCCAAGCAGCAACTGCAGGCGGCCTCCGGGCGAATTCAGCAGGTTCGGGTACCCGATGCCGAGCGTCCAGAAATGCTTCGGCTTCGCGCGGTCGTCGAATCTGCTTCGGGAAATCTCGACGCAGCAGATCGTGATCTTAAACAAGCTCTGGCTCTGGCTCCTGGCAACGTAAATTCGTTGATGAACTTCGGAACCCTTCAATGGAAGCTAGGGCAGAAAGACGCCGCACGACAAACATTCACGAAAGTTCTTGATCTCGACAAGAATAACCGGCAAGCCCTGTCAGCTCTGGGTTATCTTGCCCGAGATGCAGGAGACACAAAACTTGCAGAAACATACTTTGCACGAGCAGTCGCAGCCCACCCGAAGGACTTTGCTCCCTATTTGGCGTTAGGTGATTTGTATACGGCCGAGCGCAGTTTTCGTTCGGCGGAATCGAATTACGAAATCGCCTACCAGCGAATGCCGACCAACGCTCTGATTGTCGCTGGTGGCGCAAATGCCGCCATCGAGGCGCACAATCTGGATCTGGCGGAGCAGTGGCTGAAGCGCGCCAACGACAGGATGAGCGCGAACCCGCAGGTGCAGCGCGAACACGAGCGCTATCTCACGTTCAAAGGCGATTACGCGGAAGCAGCAAAGCTCGGGTACAACGTGATCGCGAAACTCCCCAACGACAGGGAGGGCGTGGTCTATCTCGCTTACGATCTCTACTACCTAGGTCGGTACGACGAGGCACTCACACTCGTGAAAAAGTACGAACCGATTTTGCCAAAAGATAAAGATCTGCCACTGATTGCCGGAAATGTCTACGTTCGCAACGGTGACCGCGAAGCTGCGCTGAAAAATTTTAGTCATGCCTTGGAGCTCGATCCCAAGATGGCTACGGGTTATGTGAATCGCGGCTTCGTGTTGAACGACCTCAAACAGGCCGGCATGGGTTCAAAAGACTTTCAAACAGCGCTGCGATTAGACCCTGGATACGGCGAAGCACATCTCGGACTGGCGTACGCCTATTTGCAGTTGCACCGACCTAAGCCTGCGCTCACGCAGCTGGAAGCGGCACAAAAGATCCTCGGAAAGTCCCATGCCTGGCATTTGGCCCGCGCTGAAGCGTATCGGCAGGAATCGGATTTTTCGCATGCCGCGGGTGAGTACCGCACGGCACTTGCAGAAGACCCAAAGGACCTGACCACTGAACTGGCGTATGCAGACGTGCTCTATCGCATGCGCCAATACACAGAAGCAACCGCCGCGTTGAAAGCCGCGCTGGCGATATCGCCGTCGGATCCTTCTATTTACGCGTTAATGGCACGCATCGACGCGCGCCAAGGTGAACGCGAACAGACGATGCGGGATATTGAGTCGGCTGAGCGACTTGGCGGGGATCGAGTGGAAATCCTCACGGCAACCGGTGATGCGTTGCTGACTTTGGGGGATCGCGACGGCGCGATGCAGCGATTCTCACGAGCTCTCGAGGTCCCTGGCGGAGACCGGATCGGGGTGCGCCTCGAGATCGCTCAAATCTTCCTTCGGCAGGGCCATCCAGATGAGGCACGACGGCAAATCGCACTGGGTTTTACGGAGGCTCGAATGTTCCCAGACTCCCCTGTGACTGGCCAGGACTTTGCTGATGCGGCCAATGTCTTCCTTGCGATGCATGACTTCGACCTTGCGGAGAGCTATTTCAGTAGGGCCAAGCTGGCAGGTGCGAATAGCCGCGTTGTGGCGATCGGTTTAACAAACACCTACCTAGCAGAGGGAGATACCGGTAAAGCCGAATCTACCTTGGCATCCCTCGGGCCGGCGAGCGATTTTAGTGACGATTACGACTACATGATGGCTGCGGCGAACCTATATCGGCAGCGACAGGATCCCTTGCACTCACTCGCGGCATTCGCTCAGGCGAGCACCGTTGCCGGACAAGAGGATCACGGAATTGCAGAGACGTCGCAGTATACGGAGGCAGAGCAGGAAGGGCGTCAACTAAAGCAAAACTTTAGTATTGTTCCCGAAGGGTCGTTCGCGCCGGCACTGGAAGACATCAACATCTATCAGTTGGACGCCAGAATCCTGCGAGTTACTGATCCTTCTCTTCTGCCCCCACCGCGTCATTCTTTCCAGGACTTGGCGGAGTCTCACTATCGGCTTCAGCTTGGCCATCTTCCCGTCATCTCGGGATTTGTGGGTGAGAGCCTAACCGTTGGACGTTTTCTCTTTCCCAGCGTCGGTGTCGTCCAGGACCGCAACACATACGACACGATCCTTAATGGCGGGGTCAACCCAATCCTGCGTTTCGGAACAAATCAAATCACGCTTAACGGAGGCTTGCAGTTTACGGTCCGGCGGGACACGATCTCGCCGACTTTCATGAACCAGAACCTGTTCAAGCAATTTCTATACGTATATACAAGCTCGTTTTTCAATTGGGTTTCGATTACGGGAAGTGCTGAGCGCGAGGCTGGACCGTTTGTCGATCAGAATCTGCATTCGCGCGATCTATTTGCGAATGTCGAGTTTACGGTAGGCCGGCCGTGGGGTCGTACGTCTCTGATCACCGGTTACTCCGTACGAGACTTGCTCTTCCGTCCGATGGTGCAGGAGTACTTTAACACTTCGACATACGCAGGCTTGCAGCACAAATTCGGCACCCGGCTCACTGCCGCCGTGCTCGCCGAAGATTTGCGGTCATGGCGCGTGCAAGCCACGCGATATGCCTTGGCACAGGCGCTATTGCCAGGCGCGCGCTTCGATTTCAAGGCAACTCCCCGGTGGAGCGTGCAAGGCTCTGTCGTTCTGTCGAGAGGCTCGGGGTTCCACGCCTATGACAACGTGCAAAGCCAATTTTTTGTTTCGTATGTGCGTCCACTACATGGCAGTGTGCGAGACGGTGAAGGCGAAACTCGAGTTGCCTTCCCGCTACGCTTCTCCCTCGGTGTCCAGCAGCAGACGTTTTACGATTTTCCAGGATCCAGTAGAAGCACTGTGCTTCCAGTCGTGCGTCTCACCTTGTTCTAAAGCTGAGTTCGAAGTTAGCGGTGCCCTTTCGACATGAGTTTCATCGAAAAAAGCCGATCCCTTGAGTCTGCAGCCAGTGTCTCGTCGGCGCCGACTCATGTGAGGGCCAAAGTCTTACGCCAAAAGCTCCTTGGAGGCAGTCTGGCTCTGCTGGCGAGCTCGGGCCTTGTCGGAGTTACCAATCTTGTCTACAACGTGGCGACAGCGCGGTTGCTGGGGCCGACAGGATTCGCCCACGCCACGGCCGTTTACACGCTGCTCATGCTGACGTCGGCCATTACGCTTTCCTTTCAGGTGGTATGTGCAAAGTACGTGGCAGGTCATGAAACGGTCGAAGAAAAAGCTGCAATATTCGCTTCGCTGCATCTCCGTGCCTGGATCGCGGGTGTTGGACTCGGATTGCTCCTCTTCCTATTCAACCGAGTCATTGAACACTACCTAAATCTTCCTGATCAGGTGCTGATTTCTCTCTTGGCGCTAGGAACGACGTTTTACATACCACTCGGGGTAAGGCGCGGTTATATCCAGGGAATCCACGCGTTCACCGCTTTGGCGGTGAACTTCATGCTCGAAGGATTGGTCCGGCTTGGAGGAGCCTATTTGCTCATTCTTCTCGGGCTGGGTGTAAAAGGCGCGGTTCTGGCCAGCGTTATTGCGGTAATCGCCTCGTACTTCCTGGCACAACCGAGTCCTGGACTCGAGTCGCTGCGTTCTCGAGGGCTTCCGATTTCGTTCGGTGAAGGGCTACAGGCAATCGTTTTTTTCTCAGGGCAGGTGGTCATCAACAACTTCGATATTGTGTTGGTGAAGCATTTTTTTGCGTCGGACGAGGCCGGCATTTACGCGGCGGTTTCTCTGGTTGGGCGTCTCGTCAATATGTGCGCGTGGTCCGTAGTGAACACAATGTTCCCGGTTTCGGCCGCTGCCCGCCAGAGCGATCGTGAAGCAAGGCCAGTCTTGTTCCTATCTTTATTTTTGGTTTTTCTGATCTTGTCGGTTTTGATTCTGGGACTCTGGGCAATCCCGAGCTTCCTCTGGAGGACGCTCTTCGGCGCGCATTTCGAATTGGGGAATTATGGCAGACTTGCGTCCCTGATGATTCTCTATGCGGTAACCACCGGAATTTACTCTCTCAGCTCGGTGATGATTACCTACGAAATGTCGCGCAAGATCGCCAATACCAGCTGGGTCCAACTCTCATTTAGCGGAGCACTTGGTTTGGGCATCTGCTTCTTCCATCAAACGTTAAGCCAAGTCATCTACGTACAGCTCTGGTTGATGACTGTTCTTTTCGTAGTGGTGGCGCTCCCATTGCTGCGACGCGAGATTGCTCCGGCAGAAGACCACACTACCTACACGAAACTCTCTATTGCCAGTCCTATGAGCGAGCAGGAGGTCATTGCCGAGTTCTTGCGCAGCGAGTTTCATCATCCTGAGTTCGAGGAATACCGAAAAGAATTTGAGTATTTGGTCGCTAGGCCCAATCTCGACAGCAATCGGGAGAATGCCTTGCGGCGTGCGTTCCTCTTCTTACGTCGCGGAGCTATGTGGCGTGAACTACCGGACGACACCCAGTGGTTCAAAATTGAAGTAACCCGGCAGGATTTGGAGCGGATCCGCTTCTTTCCGCGTGCACAGTGGCGCCGGATGGCGGAAGGCAGTTTCTATCTAACCGAGATGGTAGATTCCCTTCGCGAAAAATGGCAGCAGTCACCGGACGATGATCTGTTCCGCAAGCTCGATCGAATGACAACCTCGGTGCAGAATGGGACTGTCAGCCCAACCGTTCTACTGATTGGCATCAACACACAGAGTCCGCTTACGATTCTCGATGGAAACCACAGGATGGCAGCTGCCATGCTTTCTCAACCGCCGGCCGATCTCGAAACGTTTCAGTTTATCTGTGGATTCTCTCCGTCGATGACACGCTGTTGCTGGTACCGAACCAATGTGAACACCCTCTCACGCTACCTCACCAACGTCCTCCGCCATGTTTTCTACGATCCCGAGTCGGACATTGGACGTTACCTGGAAACTGAACCATAAAATTCGATCTCAGCGTTGGGGTTGACTTTGCGATGGGGCGACCTGCGCGGGTTCGTCAACCACGCTGTTATCACGTCGACGAAGAAGAATTGGTCCTTGATTCTCCCGTCGTAGCGCGTCTCGATCTTGAGAGACTCTAGTAGCGACCAGTCCGTTATTGTCGGCGGCAACAGCAAATAGTTTTCTCCCTTCAGCGGTCTGACGGGTTGCTACCCCGACTATGGCCGAGCCGCCTTGCGATTGACGAGCATGATCGTAGAAAAATTGAGCGGTCTCTCGATCTCCTTCGAGTTCGGCAACGTAACCAATGTTGTTAAGGGTGAAAGCGTCGTTGGGATTGAGGGAGTAGGCCTTACGAAAATCCGCATTGGCTGTTGGCAGATCATTGCGGTTCACGGCAGAAACACCACGCAGATTCAGTTCGGCCACCTGCTCACTCAATTCATTTTGGTGGGCAAGGTGGTCTCGGAGTGCTTTCGCATTTTCTTGAGCCATCTCGCGAACCTGCCGACCTCGCCAAGCTTTGTTCGTGGTAACTACCGCACTTGCCTCTTGTCCAGCAGCGGCTTGGTCGAAATAACGCAGAGCGTCCTGATCCTCGCCTTCCAGTTCTTTCGCAACACCCAAATTGTTCAACGTATAGATATTGCTTGGTTCAGCTGCCAGCACTTTTTGCAGCAGCATATCGGCTTCAGGGGCCCTTCCTTGGCCCAACAGACGGACGGCCTCCACATTGGCGTGATTGACTTGCAGCGGTTCGTTCATCACGGCCACCGCATCTTTCATCGGGCGTCCTTTCATGTCCTTTGTGCTCGCCACATCGATCACGGCCGTACTTGATTGTTCGGCGGCGAGTTTGTAGAAGCGTTCAGCGCGATCCAATTCCCCTTGGATCTCGGATATGTATCCCAGATTGTTTAGAGTGAACGCATCATCAGGGTCAAAAAGATACGCGTTGTAGAACAGCTGCTCAGCCTTTGCGTAGTTGTGCTTCCGAATGGCCTCCACACCTTGGCGGTTCAACCGTTGTACAGGGGTGAGCTTGCTTCTACGCGGGATGTTGATTTTTATGTCGCCTGCAAAAGCCTGGGATAGGCTTAATCCTAAGGCCGCAATCGTCAAAACCAGAATCGACCGGGGTTTCAGAAGCATGCAACGTTCCTCTTTGAAAGCCAATCTCAGTTGAAGTGTGACGAAATTTTGATGCAGCTCGACGGTCTTTGTTTGCCGCCAAGTATCGAGAAACACGGCTCAAAACATGAATTAGGACCACCCTTTGGTCGCGGATTTGCATCTAATTTCCGCCGTAAAACTTGCGACCAGAGACTATATGAAGTTCTGCCCGAGAAACGTTGCCGTTGGCTTTGCCCTGCTTACAAGTGTCGGCTACGCGCAGACCTCGCCTCCATCGACTTCCGCTATGGTTTCGCCTAAAAGCGATGTAGGCGAAGCGAACAGCACCATCGAACCAGTCAAACCGAGCATTGTGGATGAGTCGACGGATGACTCGATTACGGTTGACCCGAGTAGCCTGTTGCCAGACTTGCCACCTGTGCCCAATGCGAATGCCACTCTCGTCGGTGGAACCATCGAACGGCTTGATCGAGTGCGTGACCGAGTGGTCGTGCGTGTTTTTGGTGGCGGACGGATGGTCGTTCTATTCGATCCCAGGACAACGATTGTTCGAGGGAAAAAAGACGCCAGCATTGCGGACTTACACGAGGGTGAGCGAATTTATCTGGATACCATGCTCGACGGCGATAAGATTTTCGCCCGCATGATTCGGTTGAACGAGCCGCATGCTACGGGTCAGAGCCAGGGCGTCATACTGAAATACAGCGCCGCGGAAAACGAGTTGACCTTGAGGGATTCGATCTCGCCTAAGCCTGTGGAGGTGCGACTAAGCGCAGCAACAAAAGTATCGCAGGGAGGCCGAACCATGCCGATTAGCGCCCTTGTACCTGGCTCCCTTGTGTCGATCAGCTTTGGTTCCGACGGAGCTGGCCATAATACGGCTGGCGAGATAGCAATCCTGGCTCAGCCTGGCACGCACTATACATTCACTGGCGAGGTAGTTCACGTTGATCTGCGCACGGGCTTGGTGGTTTTAAGGTCCTCGACCGACAACAAGACCTACGAGGTTTATCTGAATACCTCAATTACTCCAGACGAGAATCTGCATCCCGGCGCCCTAATCACTGTCGTGGCCGATTTCGACGGCTCGCGCTACCTGGCACGCAACCTGAGTGTCAATTCCCAATAATCAGCCCGTTGCGCTACTGCAGTTTCTGGTAGTTGCATACTCCGTTCGTCGCTTGTGGAGGCGGAGACGGAGGAGTAAACCAAGGGACATTGTCAAAGTCGAAGAACTCCGTCATGTCCATCTGGGCAGCGTCACGCTTGGTCAAAGGAGGAACTCCAAAGCGCTTCTCGATAAATGTCAGGATCGCGGTGTAATCGGCGACGGTGTGCGACAGGTAGTTCTTCTTAGTGAACGGAGAGATCACAATCAGTGGCACACGAAATCCGGTGTAGTTAAAATCGCAATTCGCTCCTCCCGGAGCACTGCAAATGTCGGTGGGGAAAAGATCCTTCGGTGCGATCCCGTCAGGATTGACGGCGGGTTGCGGAGCAACATGGTCATAAAGTCCGCCCCCTTCGTCAAAAGTCAAGATGAAGGCCGAGTCATTCCAAGAAACACTGGCCATGAATCCGTTAATCAAGCTAGCAGCATATTGCGCTCCCGCCTGCACGTTGTCGTACGGATGTTCATCCAGACCCGATTCGTAACCGCCCTCGATCAGTGAGACTTGAGGAAGCGTTCCATTCTGTGCGTCGGATAGAAACTGCGAGGCCGGAACAACATTAGCCGGCAGGGGATTCGGCGGAGCATACGGTGCGAACATCGTCAGATACGTCGTCCGGGGATCGGTAACATAGATTTTCCATGAGATTCCGGCCTTCTGCAGCGCGTCAAAAATGGTGGGCGCAGTCAGCGGAGCGGAATCGGCGGCGTTCGTGCCGATCGGGTAGGCATAGCCCTGCGAAGTCGCTGCCATAAGATACATGCGATTCACATGGGTTCGATCCAACGCGGGAGAGAACCAGCGATCTGATGTCGCGAAATTTGCAGCCATAAAGTAGTAATAATTGAGGTCTGTACCATCGTAGTACCCCATCGCGCGAATGCCCGCCGTGTCATAGATCGGACCTTCTCCTGGGGGCGGATTCAGAGCGTAGTGAGCGGCGTTGTAGACAAACCCATCCATTTTGGTCGTCGGTGATGTCGGCGCATTTCTGTTCCAATCTACGTGGCTCTCGTTCCAAGACGGACTGAGCCCTTGAATGCACTCGGTGGCGAGATGATATGCATTAACGGTTGTGGTTCCGTCGTAACTGGGGTTCGATGCGTTGGCTGGTAGTCCGTCGAATGGAGGTTGCTGAGTCGCTTGCGGATAGCCATTCGCGGCAAAATAAGCGGGCAGTTGGCCGAAATAGTTGTCCAGGGATCGATTCTCCTGAACCATAAAGATAATGTGATTGATCGATTGAAGCCCGGTGGCGCCTGTAACTCCAGGCTGAAGTCCTTTGCAACCGCCGAGCACCGCCAGCAATGAGACTGTCACTACGACTAATGATCCCCGTCGCTCTTTGAATGACATTCTGGGCAATCACCTTCCCATTCAGAATCGAGCCAGTTCTTTTTGGATGACGTCTCTTGGATCAGTGTTGGCTAGGGATGGCCCCACATTCGGCCCACATCCTCATGGAAAGAGTAGGCTTACTCGACTGTGAAGCCGGAGGCTGATGAACCGGCCGGGATTGAACCGTTAGTACGACGCAAAAGTTCTCACACCAATGTGACCTACACAACTGAGTCGCTTCGCCATAAGCTCAGCTCGTTCCCAGAAAGTTTACGACTGGTTCAGGAGAATCCACGGGGTGGCGTCCTCCCTCCCGTAACCAGAACTCGCAAGAAGAAGGAATGCCTCGGCAATTTCCGCTCTTGAGGGCCGATGTGTGTCAAAAATTGGTGTGCTGCTGTTCTGCTATGCATGGCCGGAGTGTGCGTCGGCCAGACATCTCTCGTGCCGACAACGACCTTGGCTGCGCAAACCGCAAATAATACGAGCACAGCCAACACGTTTACGTTCCAGTCGAACGGCAACATCGGCGCGAACAACGTGAGCAAGGTGGACGTTCATAATTTGCTCTATTCGGGCGCGACCACCAAAATCTACGCCCATCTCTTGTTGTGGTTCGGAGGGTCGAACCACATGTACGTCGGCTATAGTTCGACTGATCCTGCTCAGATTCACCGCCAGATCACCGACATGATCAGTCGGGGAATCGACGGCGTCATCATCGACTGGTACGGCCCGAATAACAGCATTGATCGGGCAACACAACTAGTTATGGCAGAGGCCGAGACTCACCCTGGCTTTACGTTCGCGATCATGGTCGACCAGGGTGCGATCGAGTGGGATTCGTGTTCAGGATGTCCTCCCCAGCGGGCGCTGATCAGCCAGTTGCAATATGTTGAGCAGACATATTTCCCTTCCAAGGCCTATATGACTCTGCAAGGGAAGCCCGTAGTCACGAATTTCAATATCGATCAATCGTATTCGATCGACTGGCAGGAGGTAACGCAATCGCTGTCGACTCAGCCTGCTTTTCTTTTTCAGAACAACGATGGATTCACCTATGTGTTGAGCGAAGGAAGCTACTCGTGGGTCATGCCGACCACCAAAGACTACGGCATGAGCTACCTGAGCAGCTTCTACGACACCGGGATGCCGCTTCAGAACGAAGAGACGATCGGAGCGTCCTACAAAGGATTCAATGACACTCTCGCATCGTGGGGATCAGATCGCATCATGGGCCAACAATGCGGGCAGACGTGGCTGCAAACATTTTCGAAAATTAGTTCTCTCTATGACGCAGGAGATCAACTGGAAGCACTCCAACTCGTCACGTGGAATGACTACGAGGAGGCAACAGAGATTGAATCGGGCATCGATAACTGCGTAAGCATCTCGGCCAGCACTTCAGGGACGTCCTTGCAATGGAGCACCACAGGTGACGACAGGACGATCGACCATTTTGTTCCGTACATTAGCAACGACGGCCAAAATCTGATGGCTCTGCCCGATGCCTACTCCGGCAGCGGGTCGGTGGATTTGTGTAGTCTCTCCCTTCCACCTGGGACCTACACGTTCTATGTACAGGCTATGGGAAAACCAAGCATGGTTAACAGAATCTCGAGTGGCGTTGAAGCTACTCTGAGTTGTGGAAGCAGTTCAGGCGGTAGCTCGGGATCCGGTTCTGGCGGTCTCACGCTCGCTACCAGCCGACCCTCTCTGACAATCGGTGCTGGAAGCTCAAGCACCGTGACCGTAAATGTCACGCCCAAATCAGGATCATTCGATAGCGCAGTGTACTTGTCGTGTTCAGGCTTACACAGCACGCTCAAATGTTCATTTGCCCCCGGTTTCGTCGTCCCCGGCTCTGGTTCCGCGAGTTCCGTCCTTACCATAGCCGCGGCTTCCAGAACCGCTAACTACTACCCAGGACAAACTTTCTTTCTCGCTACCTGGATCTTCGGTTTCGGTCTGATTGGATTTGTCGTCATTGGTAAGTTTAACGGCCGTCGTTTGATTCGGCCCCTGAGCGCCTGCATTTTGGCCGTCACGACTGTCGGTGCTGTATCGTGCGGTGTTAACTGAACCATTTCTTCCGGCAGCACACCCTCCGTCAGCACGTACGTCATCACGATCAACGGGAACGCAGGAACTACTACGCTTTCCACGACCATTGCCGTTGTGGTTCAGTAGCGTGTCCGGCGAGAGTTCACTCCAGGGAGAGTGCAGGATCACAGAACGGCGCGACCAGTTTAGGGAATTACGAGTCATGAATCGTAGCATGAGAGATTTGGACGGAACCCAACTGGGCAATCTCCGAAAGCGGGAAATGTGCCGCAGCGTCTGGACCCGCTGCTGCAGTTCGAAATGACGCAAGTACTTCTGTACAACGTTCGGCATCGTCATTCGCAGCGCCGCCGAAAAATTCTGCGTGGCCATCGCGCCCTGCTTTTCAATGTCATTCAGCAGCCGAAGCAAACAATCAGCAAGACCCTGCGCGTTCCCCGAGGGATAGAACTCAATCGCTAGTTCCTCACTCTGAGCCATTTGGCGAAAGTCAGCCAAGTCCGCACTTACGATCGGGACCCCAAAGGCGCATGCCAAGTGCGCCACACCACTACAGCCGGTCGAAGACGAATACGGCATAACCGCAACACTGGAACTCTGAAACAGATCCGCGAGATCGCTCTCAGGAATGTAGCCACGAAACTCAATTCGAGGATTCCCGACATGCTGCCGCTTCATCGATTCAATGTAGCCGGCGGCCTGTGGATGATCACCGCCCGCAACAACCAGCCTCGCATCCGGCATCTTCAATGTAAGAACGTTAAAGGCTTCAGTCATTAACTCAAGGCGCTTGTAGGTACCCCATTTGCCGAACGCCAAAACCCGACGCACGGGGTTACCGCGCCGCGACAAATCAGGGAACTCAGGACGTCGCGCGAGCAGGCCGTGGGCCCGCAAATGGACATTGTCGCGACCGTACTTGTCATTCAGGATCTTTCGGTATCCCGGCATCAGAACCGAGACCGAATTCGAGAGCAAAATCATCCGCGTCGCAATTTCACCAGCAGCGCGGTAAAGGTTCTCGTGTCGAACACCGACATCCTTCAACTCAACCGTATCCATCAGGTGATGAAGCGTAACGTGCGTATAACGTCCCCCCAGACGTGCAAGCAAGGGTGCCATCAGTCCGCTGAAAGCGATGACAGGATTGCGACCGAAGGTACTAAAGAGCAGATTGAACCAAACAACATCCGGTTTTAACTTGCGAATCGCCCGCAGGATGCGAACCACGGTCATCGGATCATCGAACGACCAGCAACGAACGACATTGAAACCCTCCGGTTCAATGTGATCGTGGGGCAGTTGATCGGCCAGCACCGTAAGGTTCAAGAATGGATTCCGCTGTAATTCGCGCGCGATATGGAAACCATATTCGCTCAATCCACCTGTACTCGGAGGAAAGGTCGTGACGAGACAGATCTTCATTCGCCTCCTGCTTGCGGAGCAGCAGATTCGATGTGCTTTAGGGTGAATATGTTGTAGACAGAAACGCGAGAACCGAGTCCCTTAACAGAGTGTGCCCTTCACGGTCCCATCAGCGCTAGAACAATGAACATCAGCCGACGGTAAGTCCGAACGCACTAGAGCGCAGACTTCCGAAACACGATTCAAGATCGTCGCTGTCGTTATTTCGATGGTCAGAGGCGGCACAACCGTCATACCTGCCAAACGCGCAAGCCGGAGGTATGCTTCCCGATTTCGTTCTACGAACTCTGGTGGATATTCAGGTTTTCGTTCGCATGCTGCATCGGGATCTGCATCCAGCAGCAGGGCTAGATCGGGCTTGGGAGTAAATTTAAGGAGTAACCGAATATAGAAACGCGCCCATCGGCGCTTCAGCGGCAGATTCGCCAATTCATCGTAGATGTAGCGATCGAAGATCACGAGGTCTGCTTCAGCCGCGGAGGTTCTGGACACAACTACGGCCAGACTGCAGAGGTCCAGCAGATACAGAAGAAGACGAGAAGCTACAACGTACCAAGACGCAACATTCTTGTCGCGGCGGACAATCGGCTTCTCCGGACTGCCAACGCCACGATCCCCCTTGAAAACTGAGAAGCTCATGCACTCGCGGAAACCGGACAAAACAACGATGTCGTCCCAAAACGCATAGATCTTGACTGTTAAACCACGCTCCCGGAGATAATCGAGCAGAGCTTCGATTTGTGTACTCTTGCCGGCACCGTCAATCCCTGAAAAGCTAACAATTTTTGCATTCGTACATCGCATAGAAGTTTGGCGAGACGCATCAGTCAATGCTGCGGGATAAAATCAGTGGGCGCCGGGCGGTTTGCTCGGGGTCGCTGCTGTCAACGCGATGACTGTGCCTAGCGCTGCCCCTGCTCCCACGATTGCGCCGATTTTTAGGACAATCGTACGCACTCTCCGTTGTTTCGCGGGAGCGATGGCGACGCCTGCTGGTTGTGCGGCAGTGATGCCACTCACCTTTGGAGCTTCAGCGGCCGCCGTACCAACCGGCCGCTGTTCTTCTTGCCTCTGCGCGGGTGCGGCTGATTGCGGCGACGGTGTGTTTTGAGGTTGAGAACTTCCGGATTGGCCGCTTGAGTCTTGGAGCTGGCTCAGAGTGGCGCCAGGACTATCGGGCAGTTCCCCTACAGCTACGGTACTCCCCCTTTGCCCTAGGTCATGTTCTGGCTCTTGTGCACGCGACGGCACAGAACAGTCCAGAACAAATGCACAGCACGCAATACCAAGCACACCCCGATAGAGCGTTCGCATTCTGTCTCCGTTCCGTAGCTAGCTGGCTTGTTTCAGAGCTCCGAGATCACCAAAGAGAGTTGAGTACCAAGGAGCATCCTGAGGAATCGCATCCGCAGGAATCGCATTGAAACTTCTCACAGCTTCCTCAGACGTTGGAAACGTTTCAAAGACGCGGGCCACTCGCATCAGTTCCAAGATCACCTCGGCTTCCGATGATAAAGCAGCGAGTTTGAGGTCACCGTCGCGCTTGAGAACTTCCTCGAGGCAGCGCAACAACATTTCTACTCCAGCGCTCTCCATCGAGTGCACTTGTGAGCACTCCAGAACAATCCGTGGACGGTTTGACTCAAGCAGTGGCCCTACTTCCTGCATGAAATGGTCTACTTCCTTGACATTCAATTCCTCCGGCAACTGCATAATTACCACGGGACCACTGGTCAACATATCTCCAACCCCTTTTTAATTTGACTTGCTAAAGATCTAAAACTCAAGACAGCTTTTCAATGGAAGAGAACGCAATCTCTTTCATTTTCAGTAACCGAGTGCGGATCGTGTTGCGCTTTGGAGAAATGACGGCGCATCACGACCGGGTCGCTGATGCGCAACCGAACTTCATGACGAAGATTTACTATCTCGTCGCCGTCAACGATCGAATGAGACAAATCAAGACCAATCCCGACATACGTGTCTGGCAAAACGGAACTATCTTCAATTGCGGTGCCGAAATCTACATATGAGTTCGCTTCGACTGTACTGCCGCGCGTTATCAGACAGTCATCAAGAATCTTGACTCCATGCCCGATATACGCAGGTGCGACCACACGCGCGTTGCGTGCGATTTGGGCTCCGTCGGCCACCCACACTCCTGGCCGTACTTCCGTAGCATAAGGCCGGACCCGGCACCGGGAACTGAATATGTCGGTTACAAACCTGCGGAAGTCGCGCGCGCCCGCCAGGCGATTTACATATCCTTTGACCGCCCACTCAGCAACTTTGGTTACTTGGAGCATCGCCAACAAGTCTCCGTCAACACAAAAGCGACTCGGGTCGACTACCCACAAATCCAATGGACCTTCGCTGTCGAATGCTCTGCTCGCCACTTCGCCATACTTGCCGTGCTGTTCAAGCAACGACTGCCATTCGCACTCGATGTAATGGCCCGTGCGCGTGATCACCACCGCGTCGACATTTTTTTCCTTACAGGTTTTCAGTTCGTCTGCAGCAAGCAGCCAAGCCTGTTCCTCACTCGAACGGATGCCGTTTTTTTCACCCCAACTGGTCGGTCCCAAAATTGAGATTCCAGTTAGTCCTGCGCTCTTCATGGCCTCGGCGGTTCTTGCGATTGGGGAACACCCAAGTACCGGGATCGATGCCATGCCACTACGCCAGCGGTCCCAGCCATCAGATGCGGTACTGATCCGAATTTTGTGATCGGACACTTGAGGGTCCGATCCCGCGATAACAATAGCGCCTGCCATCTATTCCCCTGGACCGTCGAGCAGATGAATGTAGAAGAATCGCCTTGGTTTTACCGAGACCCAGTCACAGTTAAGAGCTCAGACTCACGTGCGAGAACATTCTTGGAATTGCGGCGGCGAATCTTCGTTTTGGGAAATAGCAGCGCGCGCATCTTCAACTTCGCCTTGTGAAGCTGCGACTTCGAGTTGCCAATTGAGCACTCCAACAACTGCGCGATCTCGTGGTGCTGATAACCTTCCACCTCGTGCAGCGCGAAAATCTTACGGCAACCCTCCGGCAGTTCTTGGAGTGCCCGACGCAACGCGATGCGATCGACTACACCGGAGAGTTCGGGGTCGGCCTTTCCAAAATCACGATGCAGCGAAGGCGACTCCGAATGAACCGGTTCATCGAGGGATATGGTCGGCGGCGACTTCCGGCGTCGAAGCTTCATTAGTACCGTATTGACTGCAACTCGATACAACCAAGTTGAGAAGGCGGCATCTCCACGGAACGACCCCACAGTACGAAATACCTGGAGAAAGGCCTCTTGCGTTAAATCTTCTGCCTCAGCCACGTCCTTAGTCATAAGAAGGCACACGGAGTAGACGCGATTTTTGTGCTGCTGGAATAGAGCTGCAAATGCCTGCTCGTCGCCCGCCTGCGCACGCTTCACCAAGTTAATCTGGGAATCATCGCGCCCCTTCGAACTGGCTGCGGAGATGAAAGTCGCTTCTGTTGCTGGGATTGCACAAGTCGCCACGTTAGGCCTCCTTACCTGAACCCTGAAAAAGTTGGTTCGCACAGAACGCCCGCGAACTCCTGTCAGAGTAGGAAATGAAGCGTCTTTCTTCTATCGGGTCACATCTGTAAACACCCCTAGGAGACTCTGTAAGAAGGCCGATCGTTTCCCGGAAAACAAAAGATCCGCGCGGGTTGCGCGGATCGAGGGATAAGCCTCCGAGAACGAAGTACCCTTTTCGTAGGGCAAAAAACTGATTGACTTCTCGCGATCAGTATAGGTGGAATTCCACTTCCACGCTGATTTGGACGTCCACAGGTCGGCCGTCTTTAAGAGCGGGTTGAAACTTCCAACGATTGACTGCCTCAACCGCTTTCGTGTCTAGACCGAAACCGAGACCGCGAATCACCCGAATGTCTCGGGGATGGCCCGCGGAGTCGACGATCAACCAGAGTATGCACGTTCCTTGCTTCTTTACTCTGCGAGCTTCCTCAGTGTAGTCGGGGTCGGGTGCAGAAATAGCCGTGGGCGCAGAGATCCCGCCTCCGACCTTATAAACGCCGCCACCCATCCCACCCCCGATGCCAGAACCGATGCCCGGTCCGTGCCCAACTCCGAGACCGCCGCCGGAGCCTGAACCTATGCCGCCGCCAGAGCCACTTCCGTTCGATGGAGGTGCAGCCGGCATCATTGGGGCTCTGGATGCACCCATCGTTGGCATGTGATTCTCAGCGAGATGGACTTGCGGCGGCGCGACTACGGTCGGTTCAGCTGTCAGCTTCGGCCGTTCGTTGCGCATGACAATTGCCGGTGGCGTTATCTGTTGGAGCGCCACCTTCGGTGGATGGCCTTTCGGCGGCGGAACAGGATCCCGATCACCACCGCCACCACCGCCACTGATGACCTTTTTCGCTACTGGCAGAGCGTAACTGTCTGGCGACGGCGCGATGAGAGTCACCGTCTCGTGTATTGCACGTTGGGTGATCTGATGGCTAACGAAAATACCGCTCAACAACAATCCGATAACCGCGAGGTGCACGATTACTGAAATGGTCAAACCGTTCGTCCGGTAATTGTTGTATTTTCCCCAAATCTGATCGGGCGGGCGCGCGATTCGCGCACTTGCCTTCCATGCCGGATTCGCCCTCCGCGCTTCGGGTCCATAACCGCTAGCTGACACACCTCTGGCCGGAGGATGAAATAGCGATTCTCCGTTAAACGCCGAATGCTGATGACTCGACATGACTGCTCCTCACTGGCTTGTAACTGTTGACCCTTCCAGTGCGATCCAGAATCGTAATGTTCCTGACTAACAAACTGAGGTCGAATTCCAACCCAGCGATCCACTTCGGATCTTGGAGACTAGAACCAAAACCTCAGAAAGAAATGGCGGGAACGCGCTCCCACCACGTGTTAGGTCTTGCGGGACTAGCACACCTCGTTGAAGTAACCTCCTTCACAACCGACCCGCAAGCAACAAAATCAGCACCACAATTACGATCAGTCCTAGTCCTCCGCTAGGGTAATAACCCCAAGAACGGCTGTAGGGCCACGTCGGTAATGCACCGAGCAACAGTAGAATCAACACAACTAGAAGAATTGTGTACATATCACCTCTCACCTAGATCAGAATTCTGTCTCAAATCCATCTGAGCCTATTTCGATGCCAACGTGCCGCCATCTGCTGAATCACCATTGCTGGACTGGCTGCTCTGCTCCGAGTATTTGCGCAAGGCCGACAGAAACGGCCGACTCGCAGCCGTTGGTTCGATCTTGCCGTCGAGGATGTCAGCGAATGGAACAAATTTTCCATACAAGAGACGTGTTTCGTCTTTGTCTTGGGTAAGTGCCGCGCCGTTTAAATCAACTCCAGCGAACAAACCACGGGCTCGGGAATAGGTAAGAACTTCAGAACGCATCTTGATATCGGTGTCAGCACCAGCATCCCGTCCCACGGGTCCGGCAGCCGCGGATGCATCTGCTCCAAGTTTGAATTTGCTCGAGAGTAAATGATCCATTCCAGACTGATTCATCACGACCATGACCAAATCGATGGCCTGTCCGCCCAACTGCAGACCCCAGCTTCCACCAGTGATCGTGACCGGCGCCGGCGCGCTCCAGGCGCCGGATTCAGTACGACAGGTCGCGATACCCTTGCCGTGGTTTCCTCCGAATCCCACTGCAATCTTCACCATCGACGGAATCACCGCAATGCACTTGGCACTTTTCATTACCTTGTCCGGGATCGCCTTGTCCTTTACGGCCATGATTTCGTCCAACACCTTTGCCGACGCATTGAGTCGCTTATCGATATCGGACTGGTTCTTCTCATCGTCTGCCGACCATCCGGAGACGACAAATAGAGAACAAATGCCGAGCACAAGCAGGCATCTCACCCATGCGGAAGGAAGTCGCGTCATGTTTTTCCTCTTCTGTGCTCTACTGAGCACGCTTTCGACTGGACATTAACCTATCCGTTAGCAGCGGCGGGTTCTATCCAGCGGAAGCAGTAAGCAGCACAAGAAGTTCCCCGATGAGCACATTACCGTTACACGCGCAGCAAGCTTAAGCAGGGCCTACAGTTTTCACCCTATTGTGAGCCAGCACGCGGCGAACTAGTCTGCAATCTCTACTCGACACAACGCCCCCCAAGCGGGTGCCGATCCTCTGGGACGGATCGGCACCTGCTCCTTCCTTCAACAAGGCCTTCCGACATTCACTACAGGTTTTTCCAAAGTTTGAATAGGGGTTTGGGGGGATACTCCTGGGAACATCTATCCCTTTATGCTGCGATTTTGGGTAGACCATCCGTCGAAGGAGGAATTATGCTTTATTGGGCTTTGGTGTTCCTGGTGATAGCACTGATCGCCGCAATACTTGGTTTCACCGGGGTTGCAGTTGCCGCTGCGGGAATTGCCAAGATACTGTTTGTGATCTTCTTGATCCTGTTTCTAGTTTCGATCGTCACCCATCTTGCCCGCGGGGCAACGAGATAAACAATTGGACCGCCCTTTGGGTACCTGACTGGAGTAATTGAAGCGGGGGCAAGGGTGGCTTCCAGATCGGTCAAACTGCAAAGGCCCGACAAGGGCCACCGTGTGCAGTCACTCCCTTTCGGGACATGCCTCCCGCCAAGTACGCATATCCTAGCGAACTAACGCTCCAGCTTTTTATCAGTTGGATTGTGTAGTCGTAGAACCAGAGATGTGTATGTCGCGACTGCGCTCCACCGAGTGGACTGAAACTACAGCCAAACTGTTCATTTTCCAATACGACTAATCCTCAGAGTTGACACTATGGCATTGGGCCTTCAGGTTGCCTTCCTTCTCTTACTCGCAATTCCCGTGGCCTGCATTGCGTGGGCCGTAACACATGAAGACGTTTTTCGTGAGCCGCGCCAATTTTGTCAGCGAGAATGTGTTCAGGCACGGAGCCTGGTGCGACGAAAGTTCTTTTATCTTTTTACCTGCGAATACTGCTTCAGTCACTACGTGGCAGTCGGCATTCTGATTGTTACGCGATACAAGTTACTTTTTCCCGACTGGCGCGGGTATCTCGTAGCATTCTTCTCCCTTGTATGGATGGCTAACCAGTACATGAGTGTCTACAACCGCCTACGGCTCGACATCAAGCATGAACAAGTAGAAATCAAGGCCGAAGAGACAGCCGACGAGACCGAAGTAGGGCAAAAACGAGCAGCTTAAATTGCAAATGAAGATTTCATGCTGTTACTGGCACGCCGAGCTGTTCATGGCGAACGGTGGGAATCACTACCTCCACGATCGTGCCGGGATTTGCATTCGCAAGACGCAGACTCCCGCCCAACTCAGTGACTCGCTGCCGCATTCCGCCGATGCCCACACCCACGCTCTCCGGACGCAATTGAATCACCTGTTCTTCAATGCCCTTCCCGTCGTCGCGCACGGTCACGAATATGACTCCTTCTTTTGCGACCAGGCGGACGATGCCGTTCCTCGCCCCTGAGTGTCGGAACATGTTTGTGAGCGCCTCCTGCACGATACGGAAAATGGCGGTCTCAAGCTCGGATCGCATCCGTGGCAAAATGGGCGGGTCGACCTCGAGAGCGACTTTAATCCCGCTTCGATCCGACAGACCCTCGAGGAACCAACGCAATGCAGAGGCAAGGCCTACTTCGTCGAGAAGCGGTGGATGCAGCAAATGTGAAATCGTTCGAACCTGTTGGATAGCCCGGTCCACAAGTTGACTGGCTTCGACCGATGATTGGCGCATCGTTGGGGATGAATCCTTGGACAGAATGCCGTCCAGGATCATCTTCGCCGCTGCCAACTCCTGTCCCAACCCGTCATGAATCTCGCGTGCGATACGTCTACGTTCTTCATCCTGCAGTGTCATCATGCGGTTAGAAAGTCTTCTCAGCGCGGCTGTTCGGCTTTCAACCATTCTTTCCAGTTCAATCGCATTCTCCCGGATGGATTGTTCGAGCAGCTTGCTGTCGTGGATATCGGAACATGTGCCATACCACTTGAGGATTTGGCCGTCCGCATCTCGAACCGGTACTGCACGCGCTCGAAACCAGCGGTATTGCGAATTCGCGCCTCGAAGACGATAGTCGCACTCGTAGCTTTGGCCCGACTGTACGCAATGTATCCATCGCGCGAGACTCTGTTCTTTGTCGTCTGGATGCACATAGTCCAGCCACGCCTCCCCAACAGCTGATTCGGGTAACGCTCCCGTATATTCGTAAAATCGCGCGCTAATGTAATCCCGTGCGCCGTCCGCGTTCCGGCTGAAGATGATGTCAGGAGCGGTTTGCACAATAGCATCCAACTCCTGATTCTTCTGCGCCAATTCGCTGTTGAGCTTCTGCAGGGCAAGGGCCTTGTGTTCAAGTTCTTCGGTCCGTTGAGCGACCCGTTTTTCCAATTCAGTATTCAACCGTTCCAGTTGTTGGTTCTTGCGATGAAGTTCAGCGAACACTTTTACCTTGGCCCGTAAGACTTCAGGAACGACGGGAACCGAAAGGTAATCGACCGCTCCGTGTTGATATCCCTTAAGGCGATCGAGGTCCGTCAGATGCACTGCCGAAATAAAGATGATTGCGGTTTTCTGGAAACGCGGATGCTGTCGGATGATCTCAGTGAGTTCAAAGCCGTCGATCTCCGGCATACTTACATCCATCAGGACCACGGCAACATCTGTCTTCAGCAGTTTTTCGAGCGCTTCCTTAGCGGATGTGGCTTTGATCAGGTTCTCGCCTAGCTCAGACAGAATGGCTTCGTAGCTGAGCAACTTGCCCGGCTGATCGTCCACCATCAAAATGTTCACCGCGTCTTGGGACTTCATTTTCGTTCGGGATCGCTCCGCCGTCCCGTTCAGTCTTACGTCGGTGCTGAAACCAGCGCTCATCGATGCAGCCACATTCGCAAAGCAGAAAGCAATTGTTCAGTGTTGACGGGTTTCGCCAGATATTCTGAAGCTCCGGCCTCAAGGCATTTTTCTCGGTCGCCTTTCATCGCTTTAGCTGTCAAAGCAATAATCGGCAGCCGCCTGAACGAAGAATTTTGCCGGATGACCTGCATCGTTGCATAACCATCCATCTCGGGCATCATGATGTCCATGAGAACAATCGCTACATCCGGTGTCGACTCTAGAATGGAGATCGCCTCCCTACCGGTACCCGCAGTGAGGACGATCATTCCGCGGCGTTCCAGCACGCTACTGAGAGCAAAGATGTTGCGCATGTCGTCATCGACAACCAGTACCTTCTTGCTCACAAGAGCGTCATCGGAACGATGCAAGCGGTCGAGCATCTTCTGCTTTTCCTGCGGCAGGTCGGCCACGACGCGATGCAGGAACAGCGCAGTTTCATCCAGCAACCGCTCCGGAGATTCGACTCCCTTTACCACCACACTGCGAGCCAGGGTGTGCAAGCGTGCATCCTCTTCCGAAGACAGCTCCTTGCCCGTGAAAACGACTACCGGCAAATCTTGAACGTCGGGGATGTCGCGGAGCCGTTCCAGGATGTCGAAGCCGGTCATATCAGGGAGTCTCAGGTCTAATACCACGCAGTCAAATGAGTCCTCCGTGACGAGCTTCAACGCTTCGGCTCCGGTCGAAGCCATGATGACGTCAATGTCGTCATAACCTAACAGCTCCCGGATGCTGAGTTGTTCGGCGGGGTTGTCTTCGATGATGAGAAGCCGCTTCCGCCGGGGAGCCGCATATTCTTTAATTCGCGCCAACGCCGATTCCAGTTCGTCAGGGTTCGTCGGCTTGGTAACAAAAGCAAACGCTCCACGCGCCAAGCCGTGCTGGCGGTCCTCATCCAGAGTCAACATCTGGACAGGGATATGTCGCGTTGCCGGATCCTGTTTTAGGTGGTTTAGGACAGTCCAACCCAACATGTCGGGTAGAAACACATCCAACGACACAGCCGTAGGATGGAACTCGCGCGCCAAGGCCAGTGCTTCCGCACCCCGGAGAGCAGCCAGCACTTTGAAACCCTTGTCCCGTGCTAAATCGCACAGCACCCGAGCATAGTGTGGGTCGTCCTCCACAATTAGAAGAACCGCATCGTCGGGCTGCAAGTTTTCGCGATCGTCTGCAATTTCTTCGACCGGCCTCTCTGACACAACGATGTTCGAGAGTGAAAGCGGAGCCGCCGGAGCTTTCCAATCCGATGGGCCCAGCCTCGAAGCGGATGGGCCGACGTATGTCAGGGGCAAATATAACGTAAACTTGCTGCCCTGTCCGGGTGTACTCTTCAGTTGAATCTCGCCGCCAAGCAGGCTGGCCAATTCCCGGCTGATCGCCAGCCCCAAACCGGTTCCACCGTACTTGCGGCTGGTGCTAGCGTCTGCCTGCTGGAACGCTTCAAAGATGATCCTTTGCTTATCGGGCGCGATTCCTATTCCTGAATCGGCAACCTCGAATGCGACGACCGAAGCGGCTCCGCTTAGGATTGGATGATCTTCGCTCCAGCCCTTCTTCGCAACTGAAACCGATAACCGGACCGAACCGTGTTCGGTGAACTTGAATGCATTCGAGAGTAGATTCTTCAATACCTGCTGTAAGCGTTTCGAGTCGGTCACCAAACTCCGGGTGAGCTGAGGATCCGACTGCACCTCGAATGCGAGTCTCCGGTTTTCAGCCTCGTGGCGGAACGGACGAGCCACCATTTCCAGGAGATTAGCAAAAAAGACCTCTTCGGCCTCGACCGAAACCGTCCCAGATTCGATCTTTGAGAGATCGAGAATGTCGCTAATGAGGTTCAGCAAGTCAGTTCCAGCGCCGTGAATGGTACGCGCGAACTCTACCTGTTTTGGAGTCAGATTGTGATCCGGGTTTTCACTGAGCTGCTGACCCAGAACCAGAATCGAGTTAAGTGGGGTGCGCAGCTCGTGAGACATATTAGCCAGGAACTCGGATTTGTATTTCGAAGTCAGGGCAAGTTCCTTGGCTTTTTCTTCTAGCGCGCGGCGAGCTTGTTCGATTTCCTGATTCTTGCGTTCGACTTCGACGTTCTGCTCGGCCAACTGCTGCGCCTTTTGTGCGAGTTGCTCATTGGTCTGCTGCAATTCCTTCTGCTGGGTCTGCAGTTCGGCGGCCAGCTGTTGCGACTGCTTGAGCAGGCCTTCGGTCTGCATCGTCGCTTCAATACTGTTGAGCACAATGCCGATGCTGGCGGTTAATTGCTCGAGGAATGCAAGGTGCGAGGCAGTAAAGACGCTCAGCGACGCGAGCTCGATCACTGCTTTGACTCGATCCTCGAAGAGTACCGGAAGAACGATGACGTTCTTCGGAACCGAGGCAAATAGGCCAGAACGAATCCTAACGGTTTTCTCGGGAAGGTCGGCAATCAACATGCGGCGCTTCTCGGCCGCAACCTGACCGACCAGTCCTTCGCCGATCTTGAGTCGGCGAAGATGACCGTTCTCACCATCATCAGCGAATGCAGACAGCTGTACCAGTCCTGCAGACTCTTCGGTCTCCATCTGGTAAATTACGCCCTGCTGCGCGTTTACCAGCGGCACGAGTTCTGAGAGCAACATGCGTCCGACCGTCGCCAGATCGCGCTGGCCCTGGAGCATGCCCGTGAACCTTGCGAGATTCGTCTTAAGCCAGTCTTGCTCTGTGTTGCGATCGGTGGTGAGTCGCAGGTTGTCAATCATCGTATTGATATTGTCTTTCAACTCTGCGACTTCGCCGCTGGCTTCCACTTGAATCGATCGGGTGAGGTCACCCTTGGTCACGGCGGTTGCCACTTCAGCAATCGCTCGGACCTGGTTCGTGAGGTTGTCGGCGAGTAGATTGACGTTACCTGTGAGATCCTTCCACGTGCCCGCAGCTCCGGGAACGTTGGCCTGTCCACCGAGTCGGCCTTCCACGCCCACTTCGCGGGCAACCGTGGTGACCTGATCAGCGAACGTTGCGAGCGTACCAGTCATGTTGTTGATGGTTTCAGCCAACGCTGCGATCTCGCCCTTCGCATTGACCGTCAACTTCTGCGTCAGATCTCCGTTCGCGACGGCGGTCACGACTTTGGCGATACCGCGAACCTGCTCCGTGAGGTTGACCGCCATGACATTGACGTTGTCCGTTAAGTCCTTCCAGATACCAGCGACACCAGGTACTTGTGCCTGTCCACCGAGCTTTCCGTCCGTCCCGACTTCACGTCCAACACGTGTCACCTCGGCAGCGAAGGCATTCAATTGATCCACCATCGTGTTGATGGTGTTCTTAAGCTCGAGAATCTCGCCCTTTACGTCGACCGTGATCTTGCGCGACAAATCGCCACGCGCCACGGCCGTAGTCACTTCAGCGATGTTTCGAACCTGAGCCGTCAGGTTGCCGGCCATTGCGTTCACAGAGTCAGTAAGATCCTTCCACGTTCCGGCGACACCAGGTACGTTGGCCTGTCCTCCAAGTCGGCCTTCAGATCCGACTTCGCGAGCCACGCGTGTAACCTCAGCAGCAAACGATCGCAACTGCTCGACCATTGTGTTGAGCGTTTCTTTGAGCTGGAGGATTTCTCCGCGCACGTCGACGGTGATCTTGCGCGACAAGTCCCCGTTTGCGATTGCGGTTGCGACCTCGGCGATGTTTCGCACTTGACCCGTCAGGTTGCTAGCCATGAAATTCACATTGTCGGTCAGGTCCTTCCAGGTTCCTGCAACACCTGGCACTTGAGCCTGGCCACCAAGCTTTCCGTCGGTACCCACCTCACGAGCCACGCGGGTTACTTCGCCCGCGAACGCATTGAGTTGATCCACCATCGTATTGATAGTGTTCTTCAATTCGAGAATTTCACCTTTTACGTCGACGGTGATCTTGCGCGACAAATCACCGCGAGCCACAGCCGTCGTCACTTCTGCAATGTTTCGCACCTGTCCTGTCAGGTTGCTGGCCATGAAGTTGACGTTGTCGGTGAGATCTTTCCAGGTTCCTGCAACCCCTGGCACCTGGGCTTGACCACCAAGCTTTCCGTCGGAGCCCACTTCGCGTGCGACACGCGTTACTTCAGCAGCGAACGCATTCAACTGGTCCACCATCGTGTTGATGGTCTCTTTCAACAGCAGGATCTCACCGCTGACGTTTACGGTGATCTTTTTCGAGAGGTCGCCGCTGGCAATCGCCGTGGAGACTTCGGCAATGTTTCGCACCTGCCCGGTCAAGTTGCTGGCCATCGAGTTGACTGAATCCGTGAGGTCCTTCCACGTTCCACCGACGCCCGGCACAACTGCCTGACCGCCTAGTTTCCCGTCAGTTCCGACTTCACGAGCAACGCGAGTAACTTCCGATGCGAACGAACGCAACTGATCGACCATCGTATTGATGGTGTCCTTGAGTTCGAGGATTTCTCCCTTCACGTCGACTGTGATTTTGCGAGACAAGTCGCCGCGAGCCACCGCGGTAGCGACTTCGGCGATGTTTCGCACCTGGCCTGTAAGGTTGCTAGCCATGAAGTTAACGTTGTCGGTAAGGTCTTTCCATGTCCCGGCGACACCCGGAACCTGTGCCTGTCCGCCGAGCTTTCCTTCCGTACCGACCTCACGCGCGACGCGCGTCACTTCGCCGGCAAACGCATTCAATTGATCCACCATCGTGTTGATGGTGTTCTTAAGTTCGAGAATTTCGCCCTTCACATCGACGGTGATCTTGCGCGACAGGTCGCCACGAGCCACAGCCGTTGTTACTTCAGCGATGTTTCGGACCTGACCGGTAAGATTTCCAGCCATCGAGTTGACGGAGTCGGTAAGATCTTTCCAGGTTCCCGCTACGCCCGGAACGTTGGCTTGTCCACCCAAGCGGCCCTCTGTTCCGACTTCGCGGGCAACGCGGGTCACCTCACCGGCGAATCGGTTCAGTTGGTCCACCATTGTGTTGAGAGTCTCTTTTAGCTGCAGAATCTCGCCGCGAACGTCAACGGTAATCTTGCGGGACAAATCGCCACTAGCGATGGCGGTGGCGACCTCGGCGATGTTTCTAACCTGACCGGTAAGATTGCTCGCCATGAAGTTGACGTTGTCGGTGAGATCTTTCCACGTGCCACCCACGCCAGGCACCTGCGCCTGTCCACCAAGCTTTCCTTCTGTTCCGACTTCACGTGCAACTCGCGTTACTTCGCCGGCGAATGCATTCAACTGATCCACCATCGTATTGATGGTGTCTTTGAGTTCAAGAATTTCGCCCTTTACGTCAACGGTGATCTTGCGCGACAAGTCGCCGCGAGCTACGGCCGTGGTCACTTCAGCGATATTTCGAACCTGTGCCGTTAGGTTGCCAGCCATCGCGTTCACAGAGTCAGTCAAGTCTTTCCAGGTTCCGGCAACGCCCGGAACGACCGCTTGTCCACCAAGTTTTCCGTCGGTCCCGACTTCGCGAGCCACGCGCGTAACTTCCGATGCGAAGGAACGCAACTGATCCACCATCGTGTTGATGGCTTCTTTCAGCTGCAGAATTTCCCCGCGCACATCGACGGTAATTTTGCGCGAAAGATCGCCGCTCGCGACTGCCGTCGCAACCTCAGCGATGTTGCGCACTTGGCCCGTCAGGTTGCTGGCCATCAAGTTGACGTTGTCGGTGAGATCTTTCCACGTACCTGCCACATCCGGCACTTGTGCTTGTCCGCCGAGTTTGCCTTCGGTTCCGACCTCGCGCGCGACGCGTGTAACCTCAGCCGTGAACACTCCGAGTTGCTGAATCATCGTGTTCACTAGGTTTGCTGAGCGAAGAAACTCGCCTTCAAGCGGTCGACCGTCAACATCGAGCCTCACAGTCTGAGTTAGGTCTCCTTGTGCAACCGCGGCAATCGCGCGAGTGACTTCTGCTGTTGGACGAAGAAGGTCCTCGACCAGCGTGTTCACGGAGGCTTCCATTTCACCCCAGGCACCGCGGGACTCATGGAAGCGAGTTCGCTCCCGAGTCTTGCCCTGTTTCCCGACCACCTGCCCAACACGTTTCAACTCCTGCGCCATGTGCTGATTGGCGGCGACAATCTCATTAAACGTGTCGGCAATTTTTCCCGGCAGACCAACCCAAGTCCCCGGCAGTCGCACGGCAAAGTCACCATCCCGCATGCTTTGGAGGCTGGTCAAAATGACGGATAGATCCAACGACTCTTGGGGGCTCTTGGTCTTCCCGTTATGCCTTGGCGGCGAGGCAATGGCTTCCGCTTGATCGGTCGTGAGTTCGTTTACTTCGGGTCTCTTCATCTCTGTCACCGACAGGGCAAGTGAACAGCGAATCCCTAGACGAGATTCATTCCTTCAAACGCTCCTGTGTTTTCGAGCGATCGATTCTTGAATTTGGTGGAAAGCTTGGGGTCAGAAGGCCCGACACGCTACACTTCCGACCACCTCGGGCCATTGGAGCATCATCACAAACGGAATTCCCTAAGGTATTTCCTGTAGGCTAGTCCTCTATAGAGCCCGCCCAGAGCGGCGAATCGCAGAAAATCCGATAGGCCATGAGGGAAAATCAAACTGATAGCGGACCCAAACGGGTTATCGCTCCTTTGAAGGTCCTTGCGGACGATTTGGCGGCGCCTGCCTCTGTTGCATCCGCTCTTGTTGCTGGGCATGTCTCTGCTGAAGTTGTTGTGTTTGTTGCTGATGCCGCTGCTCCACTTGTTGCTGTCTTGCTTGGTCACCGTTCCGCTTCATCATCTGCTGGTGCTCTTTTTCTTGTTGCTGCTGGAGCTTTTGTCGTTCCTTGTCTTGCTGTTGCTGAAGTTTCTCCTGCTGTCGCTGGTATTTTTGATCGAGTTTCTGGCTCCCAGTATTGGGGGCAGGCGGACGATTCATAGTCGGAAGATCGTTGGGATGTATCGCATTCGGGCGTCCACCCCCACCAGGATGAGGCTGATTCACTGCCCGATTCGCAGGTGGGTTATATGGTCCTCCTGCTTGACGCGCGGGAACCGCGCCGTGTCCGTTGAACTCCCCTGGCCGTTGGGTGGCCGCAACCGGGGGTCTGCCGCGATTCTCGGAGGCCCGAAACTGCGGATTTCCACGCGCCTGCTGTATTTGGTGCGTTTGGGCGCCTACTGGCGGCACATGCCGTTCGCGTGCAAATGCCTCCTGCTGCGGCGTTGGGCGAGCGACGACACCTCCATTGCCGCCGTTATAACTCACGCGATTTATCGTGGTATTGTTGTTGACGATCGTCGTGTTGTAGACGTTTCGGACGTTCGTAACATTCACATTTGTCACGGAGCGGTTATAGAAAAAGTGGTCACCCTCCCACCGTCCGCCCACGAAGCCGTCCCCGAAATAACCGAATCCATAGTTGATACCGCCATAGAATCCAACGTGCGGCCCCCAATAGCCGTCATAAAACACGAAAGAGCTGCCCACCCAAGCCCAATAAGGCGGAGTCCAAAAGAACCCCGGCTCGGGCGCCATCACCCACGTACCTGGCACCCAGTAGTAGTCATCGCCATCGTCGTCCCATGCCCAGTATCCTGGAGTCCATATGTAACCTTCTCCGGGGCAAAGGGGCTGCTCGTAAACGGGCAGTGCCGGCGGGCCGAAACTGACTGAGATGCGTACTTGTCCAAGGGATGCACTTGCGAGGAGCAACAAGAGAGATACGAAGAGCACCACACTGCGTGGGTGAGCGCGCAAGGTTTTTCCTCCTAGCGGAAGATTGGAAGCATTACCTCACTGGATAATCGAGCCCTTTTTCAAATACAAAAAGTCAGCTACCTCTTCGGTAGCCCTTTCTCGAACAATTAGATGCGCTGTTAAACGGCTCTTCTTCCTAAGACGAAGTGGAGTATCAGCGAGATCACGGCGAAGACCAGCAACAAATGAATCAATCCGCCAGCCACGTGGAACACAGTGAAACCGCCTAGCCATGCGATTAACAGAATGATGAACAAAACGGTCCAGATACTCATATGGTCTCCTCGTGTCACCGGCGTACAATGCCGCCGCTTCGGTCTTTCCGAATGTGCGTGAAAATCCGCGGACCCAACATTCAAATTAGCTCCCGCACCGTTCTCTGTCAGTAATTAGAATTCTGTAGCCTAGACAGAATGTATCTGTACTCTGTGCCGGGGAGCCGCTGATTGATCGTCAAAGAGCCTGAACCTGCTGCACCTTACGAGGCCAAACAACCTTGGCTTCCGATTCGCAACTAAAGACCGAGCGGAATGGCGGAGACGGAGTAAAAACTGACTCAACGGCTCACGTCTTTGTGATTCAAGTTCTTGCTCGAGCAGATCCGACACTCACATATGAGACCTTCTCGCCTGCTGTTGTACACACTGATGTGCTTAGCGTTGTTTCTCGGTCTGTGCGCGGTGTGCGCAGCGTATTCTGTGCTCACTCATGAGGAAGTGGTCGATCTGCTTTGGAAGGACGACATTCAGCCTCTCTTAGTCAGCCGGTTCCCGGAGGCAAGCCCAGACGATCTTCGAAAGGCCCACGCCTTTGCTTACGGCGGTTCACTCATGCAGGACATGGGTTACTACCCATTCGGGAACAAGTATTTCAGCGATCTCACCCACTACGTCCGCAGTGGCGACTTCGTTGTCAATCTCATTAACGAAGCAAATGATTTGAACGAGTACGCTTTCGCGCTCGGCGCGCTTGCTCATTATTCCGCGGACAATATGGGACATCCGGCGATCAACCAGTGTGTCGCAATGTTGTTTCCGAAGCTGCGTGAGAAATATGGCGCACATGTAACCTACGAAGACAATCCCAAGGCCCACATTCGTACCGAGTTTGGCTTCGACATGACGCAAGTTGCGAAGAATCGCTATACATCAGATCGCTATCACGATTTCATCGGGTTCGAGGTGTCGAAACCTGTTCTAGAGCGGGCATTTCAAGACACTTACGGCATCCCGCTCAATCAAATACTGTCGGACGAAGACCTCGCGATTGGAACCTTTCGGCGGGCCATCAGCCACATCGTTCCCGAGATGACTCGAGTGGCTCTGGTCGCGAGAAAGAAACAGCTAGTGTCGGAGACACCAAATTTCAATTCGCGCAAATTCCGATATTACCTTTCGCGGGCAAGCTACCAGCGGGAGTGGGGCAAAGGATACCGCAAACCCGGTTTTGGCACTCAAGTGCTTGCATTCTTCTTGCGTTTCGTTCCGAAGGTGGGCCCATTCAAAGCACTTGATTTCAAGATTCCGACACGCAAGACAGAAGACGTTTATATCGCGAGCGTAAATCGAACTCTCGATAATTACCGAAGCCTATTGACCGACGTTCGAAGTAAGAAACTTCATCTCGCAAATACAGACTTTGACACGGGAAAAACGACATACGCTGGAGAATATGAACTGACTGATAAAGCATACGCGCACTTGTTGGATCGGTTGGCCCACGACAATTTTGCGCAGGTCACTCCAGAATTGCGCGAGGATATTCTTGGGTTTTATCGCGACCCCGAAGCTCCGCTCGCCACAAAAAGAAATGCTCAAGAATGGCAGAAGATTCAAAGCGAGGTGGAACGGCTGAAGTCATTCGATCCGCAGAAACCGATTCAGTCCCAGATTGTGGAACTGCCCTAACCATCGAATTCCGCGCTACTTGTTGAAAACAACCCATTTTTTCCCAACCCCGCCTCAACGCATAGCAACTAAGTAGAAGTTCGTTACTACAAGAGATGAGTGCGCCATGTTGCGCACCCGAGGGAGGAATCTTATGGCAGAAGACATGGAAAAGAACAAACAGCAGAGCGGGCAGTTCGGTCAACAGAGTGGGCAGTCCGGTCAGCATGGGAATCAGCCTGGACAGCAGAAAGGTCAGACCGGGCAGACGGGCCAGCAAAGTAACCAAACTGGACAAAAGAAAGGCGGCCAGAACGAGGAAGAGAACGAGAGCTTGGACCGTCAGCGTCGTGCCTCATAGTTCGTCCACATAAAAAAGATCCCGGCCTTGGGGCCGGGATTTTTCCCTTAAAGCGAGACTGCTGTTATTAGAAGTGCGAAGAAAAAACTGTTACGCACTTTTCGAAGCAATCAGAGCGACGCGACGACTCTACGCTCCCTCAGGAGAATGCAGCACTCGGAAAGTATTGCCGCCATTGGACCATACGAGAACCAGTGCATCTTGTCCCTTTTGCACGTTCGAAAGGGCCTGCTGCACGTCGCTCGCACTCTGCACCTTGTGGCGGTTCACTTCGAGAATGATGTCTCCCTGCTGAAGTCCCGCGTTGTCCGCTGAGCTGCCGGGCTGGACCTGTTCAACTACGGCACCATGGATCTCGCTTGGCACCTGAAGCTGGTCCCGCATGTCAGGCGTGAGACTAGCGATGCCAAGCCCCCACCGCATCTTGCCGTGGCTTACGCCCGACGATGAATCGTCCTCGCCGGAGCGCTTTCCGAGTTCTTCCAGAGTCACCGGGATGTTCATGCTCTTGCCATCCCGAAGAACGGTGAGCTCCACTTTTGTACCCGGCTTTTGCTGACCAATAACAACTTGCACTTCACCTGAGTCACCAACCTTGTGCCCGTTCACCTCGGTAATGACATCACCAATCTGGAGTCCAGCGTCGGCACCAGGCGAGCCAGGCTCGACCTGCGTCACAACTCCACCGTTGGCCGCCGAATCTCCGAAGAACTTGGCATTCTCTGGCGTCACGTCCGCGATGCCGATGCCGATTCGGCCATGGCTCACCTTTCCGTCACGGATCAGAGTTTCCACAGTGGGTCTCACGATCTGACTCGGAATGGCAAATCCCATACCGGAGAACGTCCCGGAAGGCGAAATCAGGAAGGTGTTGATGCCTACCACTTGGCCGCGGGCATCGACCAACGGGCCACCTGAGTTGCCGGGATTGATCGCTGCGTCGGTCTGAATAAACTCACCCGGTTTGCTGCGATTCGTTGGATCCGGATTCGCACGATTTACAGCGCTCACGATTCCCCGCGTGACGGTGAAACGAAATCCGTAAGGGTTTCCAAACGCAAGTACAGTTTGGCCAGGCCGGACTTCTTTCGAGTCTCCCCACGGGGCACTCGTCATGTCGGTAGCGTTCACTTTCAAAACCGCAAGGTCAGTGAGCGGATCGGTTCCGATCAGCTTAGCTTTCAAAACTCGGCGGTCGCTCGTCCTTACGCGAATATCCACCGCACCGTCGACCACGTGATTGTTGGTGACGATGTATCCGTCCGGTGAAATTACGACGCCACTGCCCATTCCGTGTTCAATCTGAGGCTGTTGCTGCCGCATGCGCGGACTAAACTGCCCGAATGGGCCCGATCCACCGAAGAACTGTTGCATATCTTCCGGCCCCTCTCTGTCCGCAGCCTCTTGCTTCGACCGAGACGTTACCTCGACGTTGACCACCGCTGGAGTAACTCGGGCGGCCAGCGTCTCCATTGCTTTGTCGAGCGCCAGCAATTCACCAACGCTATCTGAATCCAGCGGGGCTGCGGACGGTGCGGCGCTCGCAGCTCTCGCCATTAACGGCTGCACCCATCGATACCCTACGGCCGACGCGGTGAAGGTTATTGCCAAGGCTGGCAGTGCCAACCTTCGCATCCATTTCTTCTTGTTTTCGTCTAACCAGCTTCCTGCGTTCATTTCCTATGCTCCTCCGAATTTGTTGGTAACTAATTCCTTAGTTGTTGAAGATGAACTACGCACTTCTTCTTGCTTCTACTCTCTCTAAATTTCCTTGTGGGGAACTTGAATAGCGGCAGCGCTCACTGGCGTGCGCAAAACCGTGACGTGCCACATCTGGATCTGATAATTCGCGGCGTTCGCTCCCTGGCTCTCAATCACGACGACAACCGTCTCTCTAACTGGGACCTGATCGCCGCTTCCATTCGTAAATCGCACCGTCGCTTCGCGGTGTGCTTTGAGTTTCACATGCCTTTTCGGCGCTTGCTTCTGCTTCAAGAGCATCACTGGCGCTGCACTTAGGTCGAGCTTTGCTGGAACGATAATCGGTTTTTGCGCTGGTCCCGTGGCAAGCCGATAGGTCTGCGCGCCATCGGTGCGCGACGGCATCATCTTATCCGGCTGAGCAGACATCGCGGTTATGGCGCCGTCAATCCGTGCAGGCGCATCATTTTCAAACGCGATCAGTTGGGGTGCGCGAGAGACCCAGATCACCGACCCGGTCGCGAATACCGCAATGAGTAAAGCCACGGGCTTCCATCCTCGGCTGTGCGAGGGCTCTCGATTCGGATCGAGGATTCGGCTGACGCGCAGCGACATTTGGAGAATTCTGCCGAGCGCAGCCTGAGCCAGCACGATGCCTCGGTGTAGAAAACTCTTCTCGGCCAACCGCGTTAAGCACTCGGCGTACGCACGCGGGCTGGCGGTCCCGGCGAGAACGACATCGTCACACGCGCTCTCTCGTTCCAGGGCTATCTTTTTGTCAATCCACCACACTGCCGGATGGAAAAAGAAAACAGCCTTTATGAGTTGCTGCGCAAGATTCGTCCAGTCATCCCAGCGCCCTAGGTGCGCCAGTTCGTGAACTAGTATCTGATTCACTTCGTCAGTCGACAGTTCTCGCATCACCCACTCGGGAATTACAACCGCCGGTTTCAATAAGCCCATGGCAGCAGGAACACGCACGCGTGCCGAGGTGCACAGGGAAACGTCTCTTTTCTGTGAGTAACGACGGAGCGTTTCCCGCAATAGAGGATCCAAACCTGTCAGCTGGAGCGCTGTACAACTCCTACGCAGCGCGTGCAAATGCCAGGCGGCTTTGATTACACCGCATAGGAACCAGGCGGCGATGAGCGCCCACGTAGCCAGCAAATACACTGCCCACCGGCCCGATACTGTGATGGTGGCGTGCCCCGATGAATAATAAGGAGCGGAGTATGAGAACAATCTACCGCCAAAAATCGGCAAAACTGCAATTGCAACCAGAGAAGAGAACCAGACCGTAAATCTCGTACCGGCACTGTGACGGGAAAAGCGGAGAACAATGCCGGCAAAGAAAACAATCAGAATGCCTTCCGCGAGCGACTGCACCGCGCGCGTTGTCAGCGTCTCAGCCAGAAGATGGAGTGCGGGAGTCATGCGCGGCTACTTGCTCCTCTCCAGCAGCTCGCGTAGCCGCGCGAGTTCGTCTGCATCAATGCTCTGCTCTTCCAGGATGTTTAACAGGAGTTGTTCGTGACTGTTGCCGAAAAATCGGCTGACAAGATGACTGACCTCGAAGCGCCGCGCGTCGTCGCGGTCGATCTTCGGAATATATACGTGGGCGCGCTTGTCTTTCACGTGCTTCACGTAGCCTTTCGTCTCAAGAATGCGGATGATCGTCAGCACCGAATTGTAGGCGAGCGGCGCATCTCCCGGAAGCGCTTCCAGGACTTCGTGCACCGTGCCTGACCCCTTTTCCCAGAGCACGTTCATAATGCGCAATTCGGCTTCTGTTAGGGTCGCTGACTTGTTTCGCGCCAAGAACTCTCCCCTTCTTTAATTAAGACGCACGACTCTCCAAAAGGTCAACTAATTTGTTAGTTGCAAAGCCGGGCGACTGGGATGCCTGGCCCGGGAGAGATGGTAACCAATTTATTTTCAAATACCTACAGCCAGACACAAGCCTCGGTGATCTGGATCACGGAAAAACCAGCTTCCCAGACTCGAACATGGATCTCTGGGTTGCCCGAGAGCAGCCCTTTCGACTTCAGCTATCTTCGAGATCCATCGGTGCGCGCATTCAGACCAGTTCGGCTCCGTCTCTACTCTCAGATCCTCTTCTTTATATTGTTTCTCTTTCTTCTCATTCTGACGGAATTCCGCGGTTCCATCGCCACTTCCGGTGCGGACATTCGACTGCCTTACCCAGTGGGGCTCTTCTTCCGTTTGGATCCTCTTATCAGCTTGGCAAACGCTCTCGCCGGGCACGGACTTTATCAGGGTCTCCTGGTCAGTCTCGTCATTCTGATTCCTACCTTATTTCTCGGCCGGTTCTTCTGCGGATGGATCTGCCCTTTGGGATCGATTCATCATTTCTTAGGGAGCCTGAAATCGGAGCGTAAACGGGGAAAGCAGCTTCTTGAGTCGAATCGATACAAGCGCTGGCAGACCACGAAGTACTACCTTTTAATAGCTACGCTAATAGCCGCTTTGCTCGGAAGCGGAATTGTAGGATGGCTTGACCCTTTCTCTTTCCTAGTCAGGTCGCTAGGTCTGTCGCTCCTGCCCACGACAAACTATGCGTTACAGGCTTCGCTGCGCTGGCTGGAGCATAGTCCTCTTGGTTTCGTGCAGACCGTCGCCAACATTCTTCATTTTGTACTCGGCGCAGTGTTCCTCAATTTCAAGCAGCCTTATTTCCGGCAAGGCGTTGGGCTCGGGATTTTCTTCGTTTTCATCCTTGCCATTAATTTCCGCGTGACCCGGTTCTGGTGTCGGGCCATTTGTCCTCTCGGTGCGTTGCTGGGAATTGTCTCTCGTTGGTCTGTACTGGGATTGGTCAAGAATCCCGAGCACTGCAACGACTGCAATCGCTGCCTCTTGCGTTGTCAGGGAGGCGACGACCCCGTCGGCGGAGTCCCCTGGCACCAGCCGGAGTGTCACCTGTGTCTCAACTGCGTCGACGAGTGTCCAGAGCAAGGACTGAAGTTCAGACTCTTTCCGGCACAAAAACTCGCTGGAACAAACCTGCAACGACGCAAGGTACTCACGGGTCTAGCCGCTGGAACAGCTCTTGTTCCGCTGATGCGTGCTACACCCGGATTCGCCGCAGAACGTAACGAACGTTTGCTGCGTCCGCCCGGAGCAGTGGACGAAGAATTCTTTCTCTCCCGCTGCATTCGCTGCGGCGAATGCATGAAGGTCTGTCCCAACAACGCGCTCCAACCTGCTTTGACGGAGGCCGGCATCGAGGGACTGTGGACGCCGATCCTGGTTCCACGGATCGGTTATTGCGAAACCAGTTGCGTGCTGTGCTCGCAAGTTTGTCCGACCGGTGCAATCTGGGAGATCACCGCCAAAGAAAAGGCGTGGTCGGTCGACATCAAAAGCACGGCAAAACCGATTCGACTCGGTACTGCATTCTACGACCGTGGACGATGCCTGCCATGGGCGATGGCTACCGATTGCATTGTCTGCGAAGAGTGGTGCCCGACGTCACCAAAAGCCATTTATCTCCGTCCCACGGAAGTGGTGGACATCGAGGGACACGTCAAACAAGTCAAACAACCCTACCTTGATCCCGCTCACTGTGTCGGCTGCGGAGCATGTGAGCACGCGTGCCCGGTCCAGGATCGTCCGGCCGTCTACGTGACCAGCGTCGGTGAAAGCCGTTCACGTTCCAATCAGATTTTGCTGAATCGCAAGAAGGGACAAGCATGATTCGCGATCACTCTCGCCTGGAGTCTTCATGGAAAGCGTTGCCCTGAGCCGCCGGGAAGCCCTCATTCAGTTGCTGCGGGTCGCCGGAGCGGGCGCCGGAGCATCCGGAATTGCACTCTGGCTGAGCAAACATAGCGTGCGTCCTGAAGCTCCGTTGGCTGTCGCCGTGAAGCATGGTCACACCGTGCCTGTAGATTCCTCATTACCTGAAATGGCCATCATCCAAGGGGAAGATCCAGCGTTACTCGCGCGTCAGGCTATCGAGGTACTGGGAGGAATCCGGCGTTTTGTTGCTCGCGGAGATGTTGTCTTAGTCAAGCCCAACATTGGTTGGGACCGGATTCCGGAGCAAGCAGCGAACACCAACCCTGAAGTTGTCGCGGAGATCGTGCGCCAATCCGTGGATGCAGGAGCGAAGCGCGTCGTCGTCACCGATGTCAGTTGCAACGAACCTCGCCGCTGTTTCCAACGATCCGGTATCGCTGAAGCCGCTCAGCGGGCCGGAGCAGAAGTGATTTTGCCCGATCCCACGAAATTTAGAGAAATCGACTTACAGGGAGAGGTGCTGCGTGCCTGGCCGGTCTTCGAGCCGTTCCTCAATGCTGATAAGGTAATTAACGTTCCGATCGCCAAGCATCACGCTCTCACCGGCACGACGCTCGGAATGAAAAACTGGTACGGAATCCTAGGAGGCCAGCGGAATCAATTGCATCAGAGAATCCACGAGAGCCTCGTGGACCTGGCTGATTTCATGCGTCCCACCTTGACCATGATTGATTGTTACCGAGTTCTTCTGCGCAACGGCCCCACCGGCGGAAATCTGGAGGATGTCCTGTTGAAGAAAACCATAGTGGCGTCAACCGATACAGTTGCTGTGGACGCCTACGTAGCGAAAGCTTTCTGGAACATGGAAGTGGATGCCTTGCCTTATCTAAAGCTGGCGGCCAAGCGCGGGTTAGGAATCGTCGAGTTCGAAAAACTGCGAACACAGATCAGAACGTTGTCGTGATTCTGTGTAGGGGCAGCCCATTGCTCCGCGCCGCCGATGCGAGCAAGGCGTTCGCCAGTCGAGCCGAGTTGAAGCTCAGATCAAGCCACCCCATTTCGAGCCGCGGGTCAAGACAGTGATCGGGAAGCGCACGAATTCCACTCACCACGACAAATCGCAAGGAAGGCTGTTCAGCATTCCAGAACATCGAACAGCCTTCCTTTTTCAAACTTCGGAAACCACCCGGTCAAGCTCACTCGTAAGTGAAGTTGAGCTTGTCTACGTACACGGTATACGCAGATTGCTTCGAGTTCCCATCCATCTGGTAGTTAACGGTAATTCCCCACCATCCAGGCGCCGAGAACGGAGCGTAGGTCCGATTCAGCGTGTGAGTCTGTCCGTTAAATGTGATCGATTGATACAGCAACTGATTATTTGAGGTCCGCTGCACTTGAATCGTGAGATGATTCCACGCATTCTCGTTGGGATAACAGGGGATGCCGGTTGACACCCACTTCGCGTGGACGTTGTCCCATACATCCCACTCATTTCCACCGGCAATCCGGCACTCGTGCCCCCATGTGAAACCCATACCGTTGAAGAACTGGTTCACATCGAACTCAAGCGCCTGCGATGCGCCTAAATTGCTGCCATAGAAATAGACATCATAGGTGAAAGTGTGAAGCGTTGGCACCAAGGTGTGGTTCGTGTCGGGCAGTCCTTGCGATGAAAAGTCTCCAATCAAATGGTTGTTCCAAAGAACATCGGAGTAGTCCATGTTCCCTCCGATATTGAACTGCGTCGAGTTGCCGGACATCGATGGTGACTTGATTCCTTGATACATCGCCCATGTGGTGCCAGGACCGTCGGGCGTGCACTTGTCGCAGTCTCCATAATCTGGAGGTTGTTGCGCATAGCCGTTCCAGCCGCCATCGCTGTGGATGTTGTAAAAGGTCTTCCCATTCCCAGAAACGGTGATCTTGATGGGAGTGGTGGCAGCACCTCCGCATCGGTCCCATTCTTCAACCGTCGTGTTGTAAGTCCCGGGGCTGAGGTTCAACGTGGTATTGAGGCTCGCTCCACTGGTTGTGTATGCCAACTGGTAGGGTGCGGTATAGATACCCATCGACGAGACACCCTTTGAACAAGTTGTTGTCGCAGTCGCAACGTAGTGCACGCTAGTGCCGACCGTACTATTGTTTGTCGGTGAAGTGACGTGTACGCCGCTGCCCTGTTGAACAGTGATGTTGACGCTGGCGGTCGACGATCCGCCGCAGTTGTCCCATGCAACGATCACGACGTTGTACTTGGCGGGATTCAGGCTAAGGGTGGCATTGAGCTTGGATCCGCTCGAGGTGTAATCCAGCCAATATGGCGAGGGATAGATCCCCATTGAGCCGACTCCCTTGGAACATGAGGTCGTCGCGCTGGCTACGAAGTTTACGCTTGTACCCACCGTGCTATTGTTCGACGGACTGGACACTGTTACCCCCGCAAACGCGGTAGTCGCGACGGAAAAGAAGACGAAAATTGCCGTTGAGATGTATGCGCGATTCTTCATTTTGACTATTTCTCTCCGGTTGGAAATTTGGTCTGGGACCGGTAAAGCTATACAACTCAGAGGGATACACCGATCAGGCGCGGGAAACCCTCGACTGTACAAGCACCGCTGGGCCACCCAAAAGGACGTTGGGGTGTGAGCGGAAATTTATGAGCGGAGGCCCCAATGTATACAGGCTTTACCCGAGTGTCAAAGGGAAAATTTCGTATCTATAGGAATTCTGCAATCGGTAGGGCTAATACCAGAATTTCGCAGATATAAAAGCCACGAGAGAATTCAATATCGGAATTGAATAGCTAAAGGAATACCCGCCTTGCGAAGGAGTAGCTTAGACGATGTGAAAGGCAAATGGGCCGGGGTTTGGGCCCAGCGAAGAGAGGGACTCTCCTAAGAGGACTCAGTGGCGCTTAAAATACTGCACAGCTCTCTCGTGCGCCTCTGCCGCACTTCGAGTCGCGAACGTTCCAAGATTCTTGCGCTTCCCAGCCTTTGCGCTCTTTTTGCGGGAATAGAGACGATAATGCCCGTTCTTGAGTTTGCGAATCATGGTCGGAATAACGCTGCGTTTGGCGTTGCGAACCTTAGGCTGCCCTTCGAGTGCGACCGGCTTTCACCGCAGCCTCATGACGCGCGGCTGCGCCTCGCTTGCGTGCAGCGGATCTCGCTTGCTTCGACAGCGCGGGCTTCGAGGTTGCAGAGTGCGCTTTCTTCTTGAGGGCTTGACTTGTCGCTCTTGACCGCTTGGTAGACACCTTGTGATGCGAGTCGCTCCGCCCTCGTCGAGAATCGCGCTCTGCTTTTTCCTTAGTCTCTGAAGACACACTGCTGCCGCTTGGCGATGGAAGTTTCACACCCGCCCTCCGGGCTTTAGACAGGCCTATCGCAATGGCCTGCTGAGGCGATGCGGCACCATGCTTTCCCTCGCGGACGTGGTGTATTTCCTCGCGAATGAACTCTCCAGCTTGGGTGCTCGGCGACTTTCCTTCGCGAGCATCTTCTCTGGCGCGCTCGACAGTCTCTGTTTCAGGCATGTGGGCCTTCTCCTCTAACTGAAGAGTAACTCTTTAACTCCTGCAAAGGACATCCAAGAATTTCTGTAATGGCGGTTTGCGGCGACTGTAGCGAGCACCAAGGACTAGCCAAGTCGTCAGTTCGCGAAGAGATTCACTTTATCGAGCCAGACGTCATAGGGTTCCTGCTTGTAGTTGCCGTCCATTTGAAACGCGATATCGATTTCTTCCTGATACCAGTTTGGCTGCGCGGTGTAATAAACATCAACTGAATATTGTTGATCCCCGACACTGACGCTGATGTAGTGCACCTGATTGCCGATGCGTTCCAGATTCCACACCAGATGAATCCATGTGTTAGATGGAAAGTGACGACAAGGGATTGAAATAGGCACCCATATTTCATGGAGCGGATCCCAGATATTCCATTCGTGACTTTGATCGAAATCGCACTGCGTGCCCCATGTCCATCGAGTCCCGCCGAACGCCTGATTCACGTCGAATTCCAGCGATTGAGGGGCGTTCCCGTTGTCAATGTAGAAGTAAAGATCGTAACTGAAGTGGCTGACCCTGTTTCCGCCGCCGATCGGTGTCCAATAGAGCTCGTTGGAATAAGCGTGATTGCCCGCCAGGCTGAACCTGGCCGCTGATCCGTCCAATGATGGCGTCGATTGATGAAGTGACAAGTTTGAAGTAGCGACGCCCAGTCCTGCCGCACAGGTCGATCCGGCAATCACCGCTGAGCATGAGACCCAGTCCGGGTGATCCTGGAGATTTGGCGCTCCTGGCTCTTGCCCGATCACATTCACCTGCATTGATGTGGTGGCAACATAACCCGCAGTATCTTCCGCCACGACCTCGACGGTATGTTGCCCGTTCGGCATCCAGATCAACTGATTGAGCGTGGTATTGGGTGAATAGAGGACCGCAAGACCGTCAACGTATAGGCGCACGGTATAGATCGGGTCCGGAGGCGTAGCGATTGCGAGGATTGGGACCGGAGAGTTTACGCTCGCTCCGTTTGCTGGACTGGTGATTGACAAAGGAAAACCGCAGAGTGCGGCCGCTGGAGGCTCGGGGGCAGGTGGCACGATCGATGTGTTTGCAGGGGCCGTCGGAGTCGTTGGGCAATTGGCGACATTCTTCGGCAGACCTTGGCAGCCTGTTAGCGCGGCCAAAATCATTCCCAACGATATGCAGTTCATAACAAGGCTGACGTGCTGGCCTCTAATGTTCCGCACCATGTTTCGTATTTCTCCCTGAAAGCTTCGAAGTTTGGAAGACCTGCATCTGGAGCGGTCAGGAATGCAGTCCAACATGAAATATCTGTTTTCGATTCGTCGCGGCGCAGTTGTTTAATTGGCGGTCAGGGTCACCTTGTCGAGCCAGACATTGTAGGGTTCTTCTCTGTAATTGCCGTCCATCTGAAATGCGACATCGATCTCCTCTAAGGTCCAATCGGCCTGGTTATCGAAATACGTGTCGACGTTGTACGTCTGATCGCCAACCGTGAGGCTTATGTAGTGGACCTGGTTTCCAACTCTCTCCACACTCCAAACCAAATGAATCCATGTATTCGCTGGAAATGGCTTGCAGTCGTAAATCGTAGGAGTCCAACCGTTGACATCGTCCCAGATGTCCCACTTTCCCGATGCGTTGAAATTGCACTCCGAGCCCCAGACCCAACGATTCCCTCCAAACGTCTGATTGATATCGAACTCAAGGGCCTGCGCAGCGTTCGGATTATCGATGTAGAAGTAAAGATCGTAAGTAAAGTGGCTGACGCTGTTTCCGCCGGCGACAGCATTGAAGTACAAGATATTGCAGCAGGCGGGAGGGCTTGTGCAGTTGGACCACGGCCCACCCATACTGAATTGCGCGGATTTGCCGTCCATCGCAGGATTGGAGACGTTCGGCGTCATCGTGGACTGAGGTGTACCGAATCCAGCAGCACAGATTTGGCCATCGCGTCCCGAACCCGGCGGAAACAGAGCACCACACGATTGCCACCCGGGCATGCTTTGAATAGAACTGATCGCAGTCTGAGCCTGGGAAGTCACAGTGATCTTCAGGATGGTGGCAGAAATGTATCCTTTGTTGTCCTCGGCCATGACCTCAAGTGTGTGTTGGCCGGGAGCAATGAAAAGTTGAGTGTTAATCGAGTTGGTGAATGTGAAGTAGACCGCAAGCTGATCGACATATACCCGCATAAAAAAGATCGGGTTCTTCGGCGAGGCCGATGCAACCAAAGTTGCAGGCGATGTAACCGTTCCGCCGTCGGCCGGGCTAGCGACTGTTAGGGGAAAGTCGTTCGAACCATTTGGATCGGGTGGAGTGCAAGTCGAGGTCGGCGGGGAACAGGCAGGTGGAGCTGGGTAGGGGCTGCTGTTCGGCGCCCATGTGATTGCAATAGGCGGAGTCGAGGGATAGAACGGCTGCGAAGGCGGAGGAGTTGTTGCAGTCGTGTTTTGCATATTGGAGGTCCCACAGGCAGAAGAAGCGACCACAATAGCGATCGCTATCACCAGCGAAAAGAGAGCAATTTGGGGCGTGACATTCTGGGCGGCAACAAACGCACTCATCTCGGACACACCTCGACACACGCAATACGGAAGACAGGTCACAAATGAGCGGGGAGAAACCAGGCAACCGCAGGATCAGTTCACGACCGTTCGTTTAATTTAGTGACATTCTGATGCGCCGAAAATACCGCGACTACCTTAAATGCGCGGGAGCGAGTCCCTGAATTAAGCCGAGCCCCCGATTTAGTCCTAGATCTGTTGCGTTGCTGATGGCCCAATCCTCGATGTGAGTGGTAAACTACATCCTGCGCATAATCTGCTTTTGAATGCTTTTCACCTCCCGGAGAGGTGGCAGAGTGGCCGAATGCGGCGGTTTGCTAAACCGTTGTACGGGCTAACACCTGTACCGAGGGTTCGAATCCCTCCCTCTCCGCCATATCTTTTGTTATCAATTAGTTGTAAACTGTGATACCTGCCGAGATACCGAGTTGAATCGGAGGTAGTCCCAGTGGCCAACACTCAATCCCGCGAAGTCAATCTCACCAAACGTGTCCAAACCCCGCGCGGAACGCGGTATTGCCGCGTCGTTCTGGGTTCAAACGGCCGAATCCGTCCCGACGTCGTCGTCGTAAACGGCCGACCGGAGCGCCATTCTGAAGGATCCTACTACCTGGAGTGGCGCGAGAAAGGCAGGCGCGTCCGCTTGTCTGTCGGCAATGACGCCCAGGATGCTGCCGCCCGTCGTCAGCGGAAAGAGGCCGAATTGCGTGCGCTGAATAATGGCGTTCCCATAATGCCAGAGCCCGGCGATGGACACCGCTCGGTGGCTGCGGCTATAGCTGATTTCCTGGAAGAAACAGAACTAACGAAGAAACCGAAGACATTGGCTGCGTATACGACGGCTCTTAACTACTTCACTGAGTCTTGCCGCAAGCTCTACCTGGATGAGATCGAACGCTACGATCTGCTCAAGTTCGCCAGCTTCTTACGGGACGAGAAGAAGCAGTCGCCTCGATCCGTCTACAACAAATTCGAGACCGTGATGGCCTTTCTGAAGGCGAACGGCATCCGTGGACTGGTTGGCAAGAACGACTGGCCCCGCTACACCGAGGAAGAGCCGGAGATGTACGAACAGGAAGAACTGGACAAGCTGTTCAACGCCTGCAACGAACAGGAGCGGCTCTGGTACGAATTTTTTCTGATGACAGGGATGAGAGAACAGGAAGTGATGTACACGTATTGGTCCGACGTGACCTTCGCCGCAGGCACGGTTCGTGTCAGCCACAAACCAGATCGGAACTGGACACCGAAGGCGTACAAGGAGCGTGAGATCCCGATCCCGGCGAAGCTGGCGAAAAAGTTGAAGGCTTGGAAGGCGAAAGCAGACAAGAACTGTGGACTCGTATTTCCGACCTCCGGGTGCAATCCGAAGCTGGATTTCCTCGACTGCCTGAAGACTTGTGCCGAGCGTGCGGAGCTCGATAAGGACAACTTTTGGCTGCACAAGTTCCGTTCGACTTTTGCAACCCGTTGCCTATGGGCGGGCGTCGACCTTCGGACGGTACAGCAGTGGCTGGGCCATAGTGACATAGAATCGACGATGCGATATTTGAAGCCATCCCGAAGCGAAAAGGTCCGAGAGAAGGTGAACGAGATCTTCGGATAGCAATGTCAACGAGTGAAGTCACAAGTTATGTCAACTGTCATCGCCGACCGTCCCGGCGTCGTGGAAAAGCGAGAACATCCTCAGTTGATCTTCGACCGAGCGGGGAATCTATACGGTACCGCGCTCGGCGCGCACCTCGACAGAACAGGAATTTCGACAGGTTCGGGATTCTTGACGAAACCAAGCCGTGCTAGCCTGGAGCCGAAGTGGGTTATAAGACACTACTCCTGCCGGATGCTCCTCTACTTTGGATTCGAACCATCCGCGGCGACTGTGCCAAGGCCACTTGCGTAGCTGCAAAGCGAGCCATACCAAATGTGATGCCGTAGTGCCCGCTCGTCCGATAGAGCGAAGCGTCTGCAGCGAACCCCGGTACCTAGATAGTTGCACCTCCTGCTTCTAGCTCAATAGGGGAAGTCTTGGCATATGTACTCACAGCCCGACCCCGGCCAACATTGCCACCAGCAATGGTGGCCGTCAAAATACTGCGGAACTACCCCCCCCACGTCGACCCTTGCATTAGTCACTTCTATTATTTTTCGATATTGCCGCCCTCCCTGACGAACGGCCAGTTCTGCTGTGAATTCAGGGATCTTCATCGCAACCTCCTTGGGAATTCTCTCAGTATTCGTTTGATGTTCCTAGTAGAACACCGCTCATTCAAAGCTCGTATTTTCACATGTAGTCTCACACAAGAGAACCGACCTCTCGGAAGTTCATACTTGTCTCCTCTCCGCCAACCGAGTTTTCGGCTCACCGGTCGTAGCGCGAAGAACAGCTTGGCGGAAAACTCCTCGGTGACGTCAACCGGTCGATTAGTTGTCGAACCGGTGCAATCTGCAAAAAGCAAGACTTCCATAAGAATCATCCCAGCGGGCTTAGCGCCATTACCATCCCGAATGGTACGGGATAACCCCATTTCAATTATCCTCGCTTCCCGATATCAGAGCCCGCAGTAGTGATTCATGCAATAGCCACTTCCTTGTGCACCCCGCCGGCGATACGAAATCACACCAAAATAAACAGGGGAATCCTTCGTTGTGCACTCGTGAGGTGTCGGCTGTGTGCGGGCCCGTTGTATCAGACGCCCGGCGGACAACACTGTGCCGCAATCGTGACAATACGTTTCGCCGAAGACTCGATTCCGAATCCTGCATATGGAGGAGCCCTTCGGAAGCCGATGTCGCGCTTCAGCGCTATATCCGGGCAAACCGTATTTCTGACCTCCTAATCTCTGTATTTCTGCTCAACACACACAGCTCATCGCTTGTAATACGATGACAGCTTTGTCACCAGGACCGGAAACTCACGCATCGCCTCAACAGCTGGAATTTCGGCGAACGCGAATCACCTCAGAGCTGCATCCGTTCCTGAGCCGGTGAGTCCATCATTTCGGCCGGCGTACCGCCCCAGGCGGCAACGGCACAGCCGAATCCCGAACAATGGCCATCAGACGCACAAGCAGCCACGGCCCCCACAGAGGCACATGCCGCCCGCTTCTATGCAAAGTCGGCAGGAAATCGCCGGCTGGACCACATTTGTCGGGGACGATTGCGGCGCGAAGCTGGCCGCTGCGCCTATTGGGTTACGCTCATCCGATCTGTATAGTGATGCCTCAGCCGTAAATCCCGGGGTGTTCATGATCTCCTCCATTCATTTTTTCGAGTTCATCGTTCGTAGTACGGGAAAGCTTGGTCACACGGAACGGGACTCCTTGTCCTCCTATCCACAGAACCTACTTCCCTAAGCACCGCCTCCGCGGGTAAATCATGGGGTGTTCATTGGATTCTCCTTCTGTTGAATTATCGGTCGTAGTATGGCGACAGCTTGGTCACCAGGAACGGGAACGCGTCCGTTACGTCAACGCGACAAAAAACCTTCTCTGTTACGTCAGTGTTGCGGTTCGTGTAAGAGAAAACAACGTCGACGATGTTGCGCGGGCCGCTCAACGCCGAGCGCAGGACCTCCACGGCAGTGAGCGAGGAGTTGCGAGCGAAGGCATCGGCGACGCTGCTGTAGATGGCCTGATAGCGCACCGCTAGATAATTCAACGCGCGGGTCTCATCGGTGGCACCGGCGTTGTCGGCCATTTGCATGATGCGGTCAAACAACTCTTCTGCCGCAAGAGCGAACTCCTTGGCCGACGTCTTTTCAGGTTTGGGAATCGCCTTGATCAGCGTGTCGCGGTCGAAAGAGTAAATCTGGTCAAAGATCACGATGGGAACCATCAGGCCATTGCAGATCTCGGCTGGAGCAATGGGTCCGCGGATCCCAATGACGCAATCCAGATCCATCGGACTGGGATTGGCGCGAAGTGCTTCGACGAGCAGATCGAGGTCGGCGGGGTCGTGTGGGATCAGAATGTAGGTCTCAAGACCCTCGATGGTCATGACCCAACATAATTGCCGGACCAGGTAGCGGTTCTGCCGTTGAGAAAGAACCTTCTGAACCGCTTGACGGTCCGTCAAACCCGCCGCCTCGGCCCGACCAGTAGCTTGGGCGAATTCCTTTTCCACCGAGGGCCGCGGGAAGCGGGCTTCGATCCTGCCAATGGCATAGATATAGTTCGGGGTGACGCTTGCACCGCCGTTGTTGGCCTGTACCGTGCCGCAAGTCGCACAGGCTTGTGGTTCGATCATCCGGGCGTGACGCCTTACGGACGGTGTGACGATCGCGGGCACTTCACCGCTGACACCAGGTGCGTTTACGGTTTGCTCTGGAACTTCAGTCCGAGTTTGATCCATGGCAATACTCCTTGGAAACAGGATTAGTCTCCGGAAGTTATCGCAAGAACGTCATCCAACGATTCAGGGCTGCAGCCCGCCTTTCGCAGCCTCCGCAGGACCTGATCCCCACGGAGGAGGTAGCCCGTTTGATGACGTCTCCCAGGCCGATCTCATGCTCAACGAGAAAGCCCGGGAGGTGAATGCGATGCTGCGGATGTTCCGGTTTCATCGCCTTAACGTCTTGTTTCTTGTTGCCTTTCAGTTTCATGCCCTCGCCGCCGAAATGACCTCGTAGGCTCCCGCTGCGTCTAATAGCGGCGGAACCACTGTATTTCGCCGCATGCCACCGGCATACAACACCGCCGACTTGATCTGCGCAGCCGTGGCCGAGGGAAATTCCGACCACAAAAGCGCAATGGTTCCGGTCACGAAGGGTGCTGCGGCGCTCGTCCCTCCGAAGCTGCGCGGATGACCGTCGCTGCCGAGACTGCTAATCGCCTCGGCCGGAGCGCGGAGGCCACGCCGTCCGATTGAGCTTCCAAAGTTCGATTCAGAAAGAGGCCGCCCATTCAGGTCGCAGCCCGCGACCGGGATGACCCAGGGGTGACGCGTGATGGCCGAACTTCCCAGCGTGCCCTGATTGCCGGCTGCAACGACGGTGATTGCGCCGCGCGCCGCCGCGAAGTCCAGCGCTTCCTGCAGCTTCTGCACACCGGCCGACGTCGGTTGAAACAAAGCCGCGCTCAGATTTATTACCCGAGCGCCGGCTTGGACGGTCTCGCGAATGGCGGAAGCGAGCTCCAGCGGAGTGGCGCCTGGCATGTCGCCGTTGGTGGCATTACTCTCGGGAAATATCGTACGCAGCAGAAGTGTGCAACCGGGACAAATGGCCGGCGCCGACGAGCCGCGCCTCGCGGACAGGATGCCGGCTACAAACGTTCCATGCTGACACGCGAAGCTCTCGGTCATGGTGCACGCACCCGCGGCTCCCCCGCTCATGTGAATCTTGCTCGCGGCGAGATCCGGATGGTCCATAGCGACCGGCCCATCGATCAAGCCAATCACGACATCCGACACCCCACTCGATCGCTGCATAAGAAGATCCAACTTAACCAGGCGAATTGGTTCGTTCGACAAGGCGGGAACCTCGGATGTGTAGATCCTCACCCGCAACGAAATGTCTGGAGCCTCAAATAGCGAGGCGAATCATCTAAGCGAGCGATTTCAAGTTTCGATCAGGCCAGAATTTGAATTGCAGAAGAAAAGCCGACGCGAGAGGGTCGGGCTAAATGGCGCAAAAGCCGGTACAAAACTAGCGCTGTGCTTTTGCTTTGTCAATAAAAATAAGAGCGCTTTTGCCGACTTATTCATTGTCAATGCCGCGAAGCCGATGTTGATCCGGTCAAGATAAGCGACGATGTAGAGAAGAAAGAGGAACGGAATGATCCTGATCCGTACCTTGTGAATCGTCCTTGTTTCGACGGAGGCCAGGGCGATTGCCAGTCCGCAGTTCATGTGCACGCTACTACGCTGGGTTATTTGGCGTACTGACGCGAGCGTAAGGAGCTACACGGCTTGTGGGTCGAGTGGATTCCTGCAGAGAAAAGGTGCTGCGGTGCTGTTTAGCCATGATTGCCTCCTGGGTAGTGGACTTTGGTTAGCCGCGTTGGTGTTTGACACACCGACGCGGCGAGCTGACCACAGCACGAACCGGGCGCGGCAACGTGCCGCGAGCTAGCGAACACACCCGGGCTTGCCACTCCACATCCCACTCCTGCATCCTGGCGCCCTTTTCCGTCCTTGTTGTCAATCAGTGTAGATCGCCTAGCTGGACCCGTTCCACTTCACTAGGACTTGGTTATTCGATAGGATGGCTGCCGCCGTGAGATTCCCGCTGTTTCCGGTGATCTCAGTAACGATTCCGCCTGCTGTGCCGAAAGCATGGTTCTGGGTGCCGGCGCTGGAATTCTGAAAGACCACCGTCGAAAAAACCGGTAGGATCGTCGAAATACCTTCCACGATCCATTCTGCAGACGCACCGATGTTGGTGACATTATTCGGCGGCGTGATGCCGATACTGGTTGCCTGATTGGTTGTTTTATTCAACATGGAACAAAAACCGTGGTCGGGCTGGGGCGCACAAACCAGCACCGTAATATAGTCGCCCGGATTGATCGGAAAGTTGGTTACCTGGATTGGTGGCAAAGGAAACCATTCTGTCCATACCCAGTTAAGGGTATTGTTTCCGGTAACGGTGGCAGCAGTACCCGCCTGCAAAACCTGGCCATTGGTATATCCGTCGATTCCCACCCAGAAGCCCACGGTTTGGCCCCCAGCCGGTTCATTGGGAATGGGCGTTACGTTGGGAATAAACCACTCGCCATACACGGTGTTTACCGGTTCGGGAGGGTTGAAGTTCAAAGTGGAGACCAGAACAACATCACCTGCCCAGCCGCTTGGGCTGAAGTCATTGCTATCAATCTTTTTATTGAGTACCGGCCTTTTACGTTTGATCATTACACGGTCGATGGCTACTTCCGCCTTAATAAACCTAGGCTTTGTAGCAAAGGCCCTGTCCCAGATGGCCCGTAGGTGGGGTTCTCGTGCCACGTCTGGCCGACGCGGGATTCCATGCTTCCGCAGCAACCGGTCTTCTGCCTTGTTGGGATCGAAGCCCTCCGGGGGTGCCTCGAAGGCAGTTACGTGCTTCAACGCTTCTTCGTCAGAGATTTTCAGCATTTCTTCGTCCTCCTTTTCTCGGTGTTAATCACGGTCGATTTACGATTGCTCATCACCCGATCAACGGCCAGTATCGGTTTTTTGAATTCAGGGTTGGAGGCGCGAGATTTGTGCAGCAGGTGTTTTACGAGAACAGGAAGATCTGCATCAGCATCGGGCTTGGATGAAGGAGGAAGTTCGTTGCCAGGGGTGTAATGCTTCAGCGCTCTTTCATCGGTCATTTTGTTCTTCTTAGTCATTGCAGTAACTCATCTCAGGGTGCTCAATTTTCTTGAATAACGCTTTGAACGTCCTCGTGTTGTCATCGTCAGTCCTGCTTCGCTCTTCATAGCCAGACAAGGGGCAAGAAGCTCTCGACTCTGTGTTCCCTACCGGTGTCGGCAAAGATTTTTCGATGAGAGTAGCTATGTTAAAGCTGCCCTCCCGGCCTGCTTGATTTACTTCGATCAGCGAAATAAATCGGTCCACCGTCATTTCTTGAATTGAGTTGCCACCTACCAAGATCCGGCTTTTCTTTGCGATTGGATCGGGGTACTCACGTCGTGAATTCGAAACACTCACGATGGACTGGCATTCCCGGTTAAAAGGTTCCTGAAAGCTCGCGGAGCAGGCCAACGCGACTTCTTTGCCCACCACACGTTCGAGTAGCTCCCGTAAGAAGAACCAGGCGCCGCTCTCGCTATGAATAGATTCAGCCGAGACGACGGCCTTTTTAGCCAATGAATCTATGTGCGAATATTGTGTCCTGAAACTAGCGTCAACATACCAATCTGAGCAGCAGTACTTTTCGTGTATCAGACCAGTGTATGCTATGAAAAAAGCGCCCGTACACAGCCCCGCTATTTCGGAGCCGGCCCGATACTGCTCTTGGATCCAGGGAATAAACACAGAATTGTTCTTGATGGCTTCAGCAATATTGCCAGCCATCGCCGGTATGATGGCCAGCTCGGTCGCGAAAACCTCCGACAGCGTAAGGTCCGGCCTTAGTACGAAATGTCCACCGTACAAATCGGCGGTACTGGCGCTGCCAACCAAATGCAGCTCAAAAGCCGCCCCCCTGCCTCCTTCCGCTGAATGGTGATTCGCCAAGTCGAATATCTTGAACAGACCCACAACGCTGTTTAGCAAGACGCTGCTATGCGGCACCAAAATCGAGACATGGGTCATAAGCTAATGCCTCTTTGTGACCCGAAATTCCGGGCATCATACACCCAAAATCCCCGGTGATTGTCGGCCATAGCTTCGGCGGGTTTCTCGCCTGTTACACATAGGGAGCAATGATCCAATGTCAGCGCTATTGATCATGCTCGCAGCGCCGGAGGCATCTTCTTGGAATCGACAGTACATACACGGCCTGTTAAAAACTTCGAACCAATGACACTCTTTCGCTCGGCTCGACCAAATCAGCTCCAAACTGGAGTAGGCTTCACTTCCTTGTGGCTTTGCGCGCCCTTCTCTTCTTTGTAATTCGCCTCGCTACTCTTTTGGCTGCCGATGCTCGGTGCGCTCGTCGCTGACGCTGTCTTTGAAGATGTTGCGTCCAGGCGGCCGTGCGCATTTGGATGTAGTCGCTTATCGCGGCACTCGTCGACAAATCTGGAGGTGTGTGCTGGTCGTAGGTACCTTTCTCATTTCGTATCGGGAGAGCAGTAACCTTTGACGCATGAATTCGGTCGATGACTGATGGCTCAGAAGTGTTCGGATGAATGGAATCTGAAACAGGAATCGGAACGCCGTTCAGCGGATCATCAGTTCGTGGAGTAGCCAACGTTAGGACGTCGCCGAGATCTGGAGCGGATGCATCTCTGGCGGTAAGCGAGTTGACACCCCAGCGGAGTTCGATTGTTTTCAACACTGAGGTGTGGTCAATGGTGCCGCTCTGTGCCCGAAATACCGTACCGGGAGCAATCCGCGGAGAAATCAGGAGCGCCGGAATGCGAACACCGAACCTTGTAAAATCGAAGCCCCACTCTCCCGAGGAATCATCAGGCGGTATTGCTCCCGAGGGAGGAGGGACGTGGTCGTAGTTGCCACCGTGCTCGTCATAGGTAATGATGAGTAACGTGTCATTCCAACCTGGGCCGTTCCGGACGGCATAATAGAGGTCGTGAATTAACTTCTCACCGAGCGAGACGTCATAATTTGGATGCTGACTATTCCCGTTCGCTCCAAAGTCGGGTTCCATAAACGAATAAGCGGGCAGCGTTCCATTTGCAGCTCTCTCCTGGAAATCGCGGAAATGGCCGAAATGACTCTCGTCAGCGCTTTGCGTATCCGGAAAATCGAGTCTCGTAAGTGGATCGCGGTTGTAACCGTAGATCGCCCAGTCAATATTGGCATCCGACAATCTTCCAAAGATACTGGGGCAGGTAAAAACCTTGACCTTATTGTCCAGGTGCCCCTGCGATGTACCCGCGGCAGCAAAGGCACGGTTCGGAATGGTCTGTGTTGGTGCAGAAGCAAACCAATGATCACAGACAGCAAACCCCTTCGCCAATCCAGACATGATTGGAAGCATTTGGGGAGTGTACATCCCCATAATCTCAGAGGGCTGCGTGTCCGGTAAGGTGTCCTTGTAACCCTTTTGCTGGTCAGAGGCGATTGCGGCCTTGAAATTCAAGACGAAGCCCTGATTGTTGGGCACCGCACCCGGTGCTGGATCATCTGTAGAAAACAATTGGTAGTTGGTGTTAAAGAAACCCTCACCGGGATCAGCTCCCGGCATTAGGTATGGGTGAGGAGCGTTTTCATCGATCTTGTAAACACTGATCTCATTGCCTAAGTCATCAAGATTCCATTCATTGCCAGTAAGTCCCTCGTAAGGCTGATTATTTGGAGCCTGATTGCTTGTGTCTGAATATAAGAATCCCAGCATCTGATCAAACGATCTGTTCTCAAGCATGAGTTGTACAACGTAGTTGACTGCCGAGAGCTGGTTCGCCATTACGAGTCTCCTTTGGACTTTTGGACCTTCACCATCCCTGAGACTCCCGGAATAGACATCCGCATCTTCATGAAAGTGTGCGCCATCCCACAACACCCGCCGGGCCCTTTTTAAACAGCTGGACCAATCTAGGCGCGGCGGAAGAGCCTGGTATTCAAAAGAGGCGAGGCGTCTCTGGAATCGATGACCTGAACAGGATGCGAACTCGAGAACTGATAGTGGAGGCCGGTAACCTGCCCCTTCACTCGAATCGGAGAACTCTGTAAGTAGCGAATACTCGTCCCTTTGAGGTTAAATACCCCCGTTGCTATGTGCTGGGCAGACCTTTGAACCGAAAGATGGGAGATCGTAACCGCGGGGCGGTTTGGCTCAAACGGTCGAGGAGCCGCGTAAACAGCGTGAGTTCCGCGACTAGTCGAGTTGACCCTTGGTACCGCAAAGTGCGGGCTTCCCTTCATTGCTGATCGCTTCTGACCGCAGCACATGAGCCACATCTCCTTCTGAAGCTCCCGAGTCGGATTGAATGATGACCGGCTTGTAACCTAGCCGCTCAAGCAAACACGCGCCACCGGAGATGGCTAACCAGCAGGCCAACCACTCAAGAGGCCTGCGCGAGACAAACAAGGCTGCCGGAGCGGCCATCCACAGGCTAAAGCAATTAAAACAATCGATCAGCTTGCCAGCCAGACTCTCACCTAACAAAGTACGAAAACGAACAATAATGTCGGCGGGTCCGTCCTCGTTAACGAGCAGATGCGTGACCCGCCACGTTGCCAGAACCGCTACAACCAAGCGCAAATCCAAACTCCACTCCATACGGTTACGTGAAGAACCTAACCCAACCGAGTCGGGCAAGGAGGGGGACACGGCTGAGTCAACGCAAAGGCAGCCGCGGCCTGGCAATCGTATTGCGACAGTCGATCGTAGCCGTCAGTCGCTCGCGCAGCCGAGTAGAGCACAACCGCGAAAGCTCCCTGGGTGCACGGTGACCCTACTGGCGGGGTCAGAAGCGCGCCGGCTGTGTTATTAAAAACTGCTGGAGTGCCGGGCGATCCCGAACTCGTATTCGTGGGTGGTGGTGAGGGTGGTATCTCCGCCACGATTCCGCTAATCCCCAGAGAAACTGTCAGGCTCCAATCAAGGAAATTGTTGGGGTGAAAGGCGACGTAGGAAATCGCAACGTTGTCACTCGCGTTGTTGTACTGCAGGATACCGCAAGGGTCGGTGTCCGTCGAGTTAACCGGCGTCGCCACCTTGGGTATCTCGGCCGTGCAGACATTGTTGTCGACGAAGATTCTGAAAATCAAGCGGCCCTGGTCGGTGATATTCGGGGTCTGCGCAAAGTCAAATGCGTTCGGCGGTCCGCCCACTTGCGGGAAAATGAAACCGAAGTTTCCGGGAGGGGGCTGTGGGCCTGGCTGGTCGTCGAGCGTCGACGGCCCGAAAACATTGTTGCACGGGACGAAATTACCACCGCTGTCGAATATTTCTAGGATCAGCGTGCACATACCAGTACGCGCCGTGGTGCCGCTGCAGGATGCGGTGTTGACGCCGCTGCGAGTTGGTGGTGCACTCTCGGTGGTATCGAAATAGGCATAGGGCCGGTCAAGCGGATCCACTATGTCCACCCATAAGACGTTCGGATCGGGGATCTCGAACAGGTTACTGTTGGGACCTACAGTTTTTGGCCCCAGCGGATACGCGTCCACAAAGAACGGCGGAATGAAGCTGGTCTGGAACCGATGGGTGACGGGGGTGTTAATTACTTTGGGTGGATTCGGATCTCCGTCGAACTGGTACAACCAGCGGTAATACATAATGTTGTTGGCTCGCAGATCCGGATGAAACAGCATCTGCAAAGACAGAGTGCCTCCGAAAGGCCTTGGCCCGGTCGAACCTGGAAGAAGACCGGTGCCGACCAGCGTCTCCAAGCCGTCGATTCCGTTCAGAGGCTCGTTGCCGATCGCCGTTGGCCACACATAGAGGGAATTTGGGCCGGGCCCTGTCGTCGACAGACAGGCGATGGCACGAGGATCGGTGACAGTGATATCGACGCTCTGGGTCCCGTCGTAATCGTAATACGTGCTGCATGCGATCTGGGGGTCGTAGATCTCGGTGTCTAGTCCGTTAATATTCTGGACTACCTCAAAATAGAGATCCGGGAAGTCAGCGGGACACCAGAAGCAGATTTCTGCGCTAAACGTTCCGTCAGACTGAATGGGAACCTCTGTGAGCTCCTGCCAACAGAAGAGGTAGTCGGGAATCAGTTCGCACCAGAACGGAAACAAAATGAATTTGTTTGCAACGATGAACTGCTTCAATGCCGTTCCTTGTAAAGCGCCGAGTGTTGCCGCCACGTCGGACAGTGATACCGATGAGGCGCCGCTGCGGACACTCGCAAGCGCGGTGGCCGTAGAGCTTGCCTGTGTCGCGAGGTTTCTGGGCTGCAACTTTTTGGAAAGCTGCTGATTTGCGACCTGACTGACCGCGGAAGACGACAGCTTGAGTTTGTCTATGAGCCTAGCCCTCAGGTAACTCAGATCTATGACGGTGAAACTGTCAAGCGTGCAGCCAAGATCAACCTGGAAGATCTGTACCGTTCCCGAACAAATTGGACTCGCGCTGCCATTGGTCGATTGTTTTGATACGGTACCGTGCACGTTGATGCAAGTGGGGAACCAGCAAATCCAGAGATTCGGATTCACTACGACCACTACAGAGTCTGGCCCTTGGGGCACGAAGTCTTGACTCAGGGCATTGGCCTTTCCGAGTTGAGTCGCGAGGTTAGGGGGTGCGTCCTTTTCTTTCAGCGGGAAATCAGGCCCAACCGTAACTCGATACGCTTGATTTGCTGCTACTTCGAAGTGAACGGGGTCTGCACCGGCAAGTTGAGACTGAATCAACCGACCCGATCGATCGAATAGGTAGGCTCGCGTAGCGGGCAGGGCCTGTCCTTCGCTTTGGCCCTGCAATGCAACTCTAACGGTGATAGTTCTCTTGTCGCCCGCAGCGGATTTTGCAGCCATTTCGCTCACCATTCCCTTCGCTAACACTTGTTTCGTTGCCCGTGCTGCGCCAACCAATTGGCAACACAGAACCAAAATCAATTTGCTAGTAATGCACGGGGCGATTGTTGGCGTCTGTGCGGTAACACACATACCGGGAGAATTTACAATGGCAAACGGTTAGGAGACTTCACAAGACATAACTAGCACAAAGGACGGTGCCTCTGTGACTCAGCGTACAGACGCCGTGTCGCACTTCTGTTACAAGACCTAGTCATCCACCTTGAGGTCTCTGTGACTCTTGATCTGGGGCAAGCTCCGGTCATCCTTGTGATTGAGGATGTGGAAGAGGTGCGCGATGCGATCGAACGACTGCTCCTCGTAAGCGGCTACCGGGTAAGCACTGCCAGAGACGAAGAAGAAGCCATTCTTAAGGCTCGATTGCGGTCACCCAATCTAATCCTCCTGAATTTGGGCCTCGATGACATTCAAACTTCCGAAATTGGGAGACGCATTCGCCAGAACTCGGGACTGAGCGAACGCGTCCCCGTCGTCGTGTTTTGTGTCGCAACGCTTGCGGAAGGTGCCGAGGCAGAGGTTGGCGCCAATGTTTATACGACTAGGCCGGATAACTTCGATCAGCTGCGAACGTTGCTCAGCCGGCTCGTTCGAAGGCAGCCGAGGACCTACTGACTTGTAGAAGTCGTTTCGCGTCGTAGAGCCGCTTACGTTCGTCTTCGACGATGCGGTAACACTCACAAACGCTCGACTCGAGCCTTAGGCGATCCAAGATTCTGATGTGACCGCGGTAGTAATGGATTAGGCCCAAGTCCTGAAGACGGCCGGCAGCAACCGTCACACTCTCGCGCCGGCCTCCCAACATGTGAGCGATCAACTCTTGAGTCATCAGCAGCTCGAAGCAACCGGTCCGATCATGGCACATCAGCAGCCATCGGCACAGGCGCTGCTCGACGGAATGGAGGCGGTTGCAGACCGCAGTCAGTGAAATCTGCGTGATCAGAGCCTGTGTGTATCGCAGCAGGACGCGCTGCAACACGGCACTTCGCTCAAATTCCTCAAGCAAGACGTGCGCTGGCACTTTGTATGCCTCTCCGGCGACTGTAACTACCGCACGGCTGCAGCTCGTATCTCCTCCAAGGAAAATCGGAGTGCCAACGACGCCATCATTACCCACAACAGCTGTCTCCGCGGCAGTGCCATTCTCCATAGTGTAAAGAAGCGACGCGATGGAATTCGTTAGAAAATATCCATACCCGGCTCGCTGACCGGCCTCCACAATGACCTCACCCAAAGAGAACGTGACACGCTGGAGGTGAACGAACAGTCTTTCAAGCTCCGGACACAGAAGTGCACGCAAGAGTTGGTTTTGCGCCGGATTGGGGGATGACATGGCCGCCAGCATGGGTATTCCCCGTCTGTACTGGGCGGTTGCACTAATCGTGAGTGCAAGTTGTGCAGATCGTGAGGTAAATCAATGCCCCAAAAAGGTAGACGATCCGCTAGTGCTGAGTTTCATACGCCGGATTAACCGAGACGAATACAAGTACGGCGGTACGCAGCAGATGTTTCATCTTCTGCCTCCGGGTGTTAAGTTTCTTCCTGTGGGCTCGTATATCGGCGTTACATCGCCGGGATGGGGGGCGTTGCGAATTCTCCGACCAACTCGTCCGGCTGTCAATAGTTAAGTTGAGTTTGTTACGAAATCAGAACAACAAGGCTCGTTGCCAATTTGTCCGTCGCGCCAGTCGGTAGCGCCCGCCAGGAGCCGATTATGGCATGGAACGAAAAACGCGGGACTGTTTCCCCGAAAGGCAGCCCCGCTGATGGGAAGTTGTTGTTGTCGCCTCCCATTCAGCGGTGACTCTAAAGTGAAATGCGAAATTTGCGAATCGCCCGAAGGTGGAAATGCATGGCCTGAAGATGCCGGGGGATGCTGATATCCCGATCTTTCGCCACTAACTAAAGGAGACCCCGCTATCCTCTCAGCCCATGGGGCTAAACCTGTTGATATTTCTTAACCTTGTACCACTCTTAACGAAAGTAAAATTCGCCCTCCCCCGGAGGTGGTGCAATGTGATGTTGATATTTTGCGTTAGGTGCTACAGGTTGCTCGGTCCATCGACTCCCGTTTACGAAGAAATCTACAAAAATGAGCCGGTGTGTTTGACATGCCGAAAGGAAGGCGGCGAG
>Ga0126370_10000002_pt1 | contig 82518 bp, 72 predicted proteins | sample PanSoiMetaPlot_3_FD_92586 | JGI IMG/M metagenome (GOLD analysis project Ga0126370, IMG submission 92586) | Tropical forest soil microbial communities from Panama - MetaG Plot_3 | ecosystem: Environmental > Terrestrial > Soil > Tropical forest > Bulk soil | place: Panama | collected 2016-02-17 | reverse complement strand
TTGATCGAATTCGACAGGACGGAAAAAATCTTCACTAAACCGTCAGACAAAAAGACAGAAGACTACATCACCGGCAGGTTCGGATAGGAAGGTTTGCATCATGCGCACGCGTTTTCAGCAGGGGCTCGACGATCTTCGGCAACGGTTGCTTCGCATGGGAGGACTGGCGGAGCAGGCCGTGGACCGCGCTCGTCAAGCTTACGTAGAGCGTGACCTGACCCGCTGCCAGATGGTGCTCGAAGGCGAAAGCCTGATCAACACGGCCGAGCGCGAGATCGACGAAACCGCGTTCGATCTGCTCGCCATGCAACAGCCGATGGCAGTGGACCTGCGTTTCATTCTCGCGGTTACCAAGATCAATGCCGATCTGGAGCGTGTCGGCGATCAGGCAGTAAACATCGCCGAGCGCGTCATGGATATGGTTGATCTTCCGATTGCGGATCTGCCGGTCGATATCGCGCGCATGGGGACTGCGGTCAGCGCCATGGTGCGACGCGCGCTCGAGTCGTTTATCGAAGGAAAAGTCGAACTGGCGCAGGCTGTTCTCGAAATGGATAACGTGATCGACCGCATGCGCGACGACGCCTTCATTCAGTTGGTGAAGACTATGAATGAGCGCCCCGACGTTGTTCGCCAGGCGCTCGACGCTCTGCTGGTTGCACGCAATCTCGAGCGTGTGGCCGACCACGCCACCAATATCGCGGAAGATGTCATCTTCTGGGTACAGGGATCCGACGTGCGGCACAATGTACATCCGGAAGATAGCCGGCCGGAATCACTTCAGCCGCGTGTATCCGGGCTCGATTAACTGCATCTGCTGGCGCTTTTCTTATTCGTCCTCTCCGATTATCCTGAACACCACTTGGGAGGGCCTGTGATCCGTTACATTCCCCGTGTCGTTGTCCTGTCCTGCGTGTTGAGCACGCTGCTCGTGTACGGGCAATCGTCTGCAGACAACCATTCGGTGAAGCTACCGACGACCAAAGTGCTAACTACTCCTGCGCCCGGTCGCCTCGGAAGTACCAACAGTTTTCCGGTAACTATGGTTCTGAGCCCCGACGGACACTATGCTGCGGCGCTGAATGATGGCTACGGAACGCAGGAGACGCTCGCGCGCCAGTCGATCGGTGTACTGAATCTGGAGACGAACAAAATCACGGACTACCCCGATCGTCGCCTCGGAGACGATGCCCATCAAAGCTACTACATAGGCCTGGCGTTCAGTTCGGACGGAAAACATCTCTACGCCTCGGTTGGGTCTCAGACGGATCCGACGGGAGCCAAACGTGGCAACACCGGGAACGGCATTGCTGTTTATACCTTTGCGAATGGCAAGGTCGCTCCGGAGAAGTTCATCCCGATTCCACTACAGCCGCTTTCTACAGGGAAGAGTGTTGCCGCCGGACTCGGCGCGCCCGCTGGCAAGGCGATTCCATATCCGGCAGGCCTTACAGTCATCGGCGACAATGGGCACGACAAGTTGCTGATCGCCAACAATCTCTCTGATAACGTAGTGCTCCTCGACCCGGCCAGCGGCAAGATTCTGCAAACGTTCGAACTGAGCACCGGTGACCTTATTCCGTCAGCGTATCCCTATACAGTGGTCGCGACGCGCGATGGACGTCGCGCTTGGTGCAGTCTTTGGAATGCCTCGCAAGTGGTGGAGCTCGATTTGACCGGCGGCAAAGTCGTACGCTGGATCAAACTCAAGCTGATGGACGATCCGCTCGCTCCCGGTTCTCATCCCACAGCGATGCTTCTGAGTCCGAGCGAGAAGACCTTGTATGTGGCGCTTTCGAACATCGATCAGATCGCCGAGGTCAACACAGAAACAGGTACGCCATTTGGATACAACACCATCTCGCTGCCGGATCAAAAGGCCCCAGGAACCTCTCCGATCGCACTGGCACAATCGAATGACGGAACACGGCTCTTCCTGGCTACCGCTGGCCTTGATGCCGTTGCTGTGTTTGATGTGTCGAGCACGATGAACGGTCTTGATCAGGGCAGCGAAAAGAATCATCTCATGGGCTTCATTCCTACGGACTGGTACCCGAGCGCGCTCGCAGTTCACGGAGATGATCTGCTGATTGCCACTGCGAAGGGCGAAGGAGCAGGTCCGAACAAAGGGATTGGGAAGCTCGTTTACGAAACCAAGCACAAGGAGCATGCCTACATTCCCACCTTGCTGCGCGGTTCTATCGCGCGCCTGAATATCACGACGACGTTGAAGAGTCTGCGCGAGTTGACCGACACCGTAGCGCGCGACAACCTGTTCAAAAGCGACCCGGGGGCGATTACATTTTCTAGCGGCCAGAATCCGATCAAGCATGTAATCTATGTGATCAAAGAAAACCGCACTTACGATCAGATCCTCGGAGATTTGAAGGTGGGAGACGGCGATCCCTCGCTCACGATGTACGGTGAGGACATCACTCCGAACGAACACAAGCTGGCGCTGCAGTTCGGCGTGCTCGACAATTTCTACGACAGCGGCGAAGTTTCCGGCGACGGACATTTGTGGTCCAACGCGGCCATTACCACCGACTACAACGAGAAGAACTGGCCGATCGCTTATCGCGGCAAAGAGCGTACTTATGATTTTCAAGGACAGGTTGCCGAAGAATTCCCCCTGGATCACAACATGCCCGACGTCGACGATCCATCAACGGGCTACCTTTGGGACAATCTGGCGCGCAACCACATGAGCTTTCGCGACTACGGCGAGTTCGTCAATGCGCTTTGGTGCAATGAACCGATCAAGGCGCTCAGCCCAAAAGAGGGGACTCCCTCGGGGCAAGAGGCCCAATGTCCGCGCACCGATGTAAAGCAGGGCGGCACGCTGCCGCCGAACGTCGGCAACCCGCATGGGAGTCGCAGTCCCTGGCCGTGGGCTGTGCCGTTGTTCAGCGGAGTCAAACCGACTAAGGCTGTTCTGCGCGATCACTTTGATCCTCTGTATCCTGACTTCAATACTGATTATCCCGATCAGTTGCGGGCGGACGAATTCCTGAATGAATTCGGCGCATTCGTAAAGGCGCGGCAGTCCCACGAAGGGGCAGAGTATGAGATGCCCTCGTTCGTTCTGCTGTATCTGCCTGACGACCACACTGGAGGCACGCGTCCCGATCGTGCCCGACCGGCCGCGAATGTCGCCGACAACGATCTAGCTCTGGGGCGTGTGGTCGATGCTGTATCACACAGTCCGTATTGGGACGACACGGCGATTTTTGTTCTGGAAGATGATGCTCAGGATGGCGCTGATCACGTCGACGCGCATCGATCCATCGCCTTCGTAATCAGCAAGTATTCTCCGGGATCGGTTGCCAAACCCAACGTCGAACACCGCTTCTACACAACTGTGAACATTGTTCACACGATGGAGACGCTGCTCGGACTTCCTCCCATGAATCAAAACGATGCCTATGCCCCAGTGATGTCGGGACTATTCACCGGCGCGGGGGATCAGCCGCCCTATAGTGCGGATTACAGAAACTCGAAGAACGGGCTGATTTACGAGACCAACAAACGCGAAGCTCCGGGCTCGAAGATTTCGTCGCGCATGGATTTCTCGCGCCCCGATGCGGCGGGCGCGGCGCGGCTTAATCGAGTATTGTGGCAAGATCAGAAGGGAAGTACCCCGATGCCCGCGCCCAAGCACAGCGTCTTTCCGGCGAGTGGCGACTGATCGATGAATCCGCTCGAGATTTCAACCGCTGAGTTCCGCCGTCTGGCGGAACGCATTGCTCAACTCTCGGCAGAGTATCTCGAAGACCTCGATTCGAAACCCATTTCGCCCCCAATTACCGGGGAGGAGTCTGCACGTCTGTTCGGTACGCCTTTACCCGAGCAAGGACTCGGTGAACGCGCACTTGATGAAATCGCTGCGGTGATAAACGCTTCACGCGTGCAGAATGGACGCTTCTTTGGCTACGTCCTCGGCTCGGGAGAGCCTGTTGCGGCAGTGGCCGACTTGCTAGCCAGCGTTCTCAATCAGAATGTGACCGCGTGGCGCTCGGGCCCCGCCGCCGTGACGATCGAAAAGACGGTCGTCGCTTGGCTCGCGCATGCAATTGGATGTGACGGTTTTCACGGATATCTGACCGGCGGCGGTTCGTCTGCAAACTTGATGGGCCTGACCATGGCTCGCGAAACCAATGCACCGGCCAACGAACGTGGGGTGACCGGCAGGGCTGTCGTCTACGCTTCCGAAGAGATTCACATGTCGATTCCGAAGAGCGTGGCTTTGCTCGGGATCGGACGTGATAATTTCCGCGTGATTCCGACGGACGCCGCGCTGCGCATGGATTTGAAAGCGCTGGATGCGCAGATCAGACGCGACAAGGGAGAAGGGAAGACTCCGCTGGCAATCGTAGCCTCTGCAGGTACGGTCAAGACGGGGGCAATCGATCCGCTGGCTCAGATTGCAGACATCGCACGCCAGTACGGAGCATGGTTCCACATCGATGGTGCCTACGGGGCCCTGGCCGCGATTGCGGAGCCTGAGAAATTCGCCGGCATGAATCTCGCGGATTCGATTTCTCTCGACCCGCATAAGTGGCTCTATCAGCCGCTCGACTGCGGCTGCCTGCTTTATCGCAGTGTCGAAGCCGCTCAGAGGGCGTTTTCGCATAGCGGCGACTATGCCCGCGCGCTCACGGCCGATTCGGTGGAAGGGTTCGCTTTCTTCGAAGAATCCCTTGAACTCTCACGCAGATTCCGGGCGTTGAAGCTGTGGATCTCTTTGCGGTATCACGGCCTCACCGCTTTTCGCGAATCGATCCGAAAGGATTTGGCGCAGGCGCGACGGCTGTCGGAGGGCATTCGGCGCGAACCGGAACTCGAGTTGGTTGCAGCTGGCGAATTGAGTGCAGTGTGCTTTCGTTTTTGTGGAGCAGAAGCCAAGTCAGAGATCGATCTAAACGAGTTCAACCAGCGGCTCTTGGCGCGAATTGTGAGACGTGGCAGAGTCTATCTCTCGAACGCAGATATCGCCGGAAAATTCTGCCTGCGGGCGTGCATCGTAAACCACCGCACGACGGACGCTGACATCGATGCAGTTATCTCTGAAACGCTGACCAGCGCGAAAGACATCGTGCATAGGCCGATTCGCCTGGCTAGATAGATTTAGAAATTGCTGTATACCATCCCGCATTGTCATCCTGATGGCGCCGTTTTTTGGCGCCGGAGGACCTATGCAACTCTGCCGGTAGCGTGCGTGCAGACCGGGACTGCATAGGTCCTCCGGCCTGCAAAAAGCGCAGGCCATCAGGATGACATCGTGGTGGATTACATCAAATGCTAAAGTGATCTACCTAATTCAAACTCACCGACTCCTTCAACGGCAGGTCTTGCGACGAACCGCCGACCATGAAGCCGTACTCACCCGGAATCAGTTGCCACCCATGCTGTTCGGTACTGTAGATCGAAAGATATTTCGGATCGACGTCCACAGTGACTTCCTTGCTCTCGCCGGGCTTCAGGTGGACCTTGCTCCATCCAACGAGGCGCTTTGGCGGTTCCGAAGCAGAGGCCGGAAGCGAAGCGTACACCTCCGCGATCTCGGCTCCGGTGCGGTTGCCTGTATTCGATACCGTGAATGCGACACGCGGAGTCTTCCCCGCCGTCACACGCAGATTCGAATACGAATAAGTCGTATAGGAGAGTCCAAATCCGAAAGGAAAGAGGATGGGCTTGTTCTCAGCGTCGTACCACTTGTAGCCGACTTTGACTCCTTCGTCGTAATGAATCTGGAAAGCCTTCAGGCCGGCGGCAATCTGCTTCCAGGGCTCAGTGCTGCTGGGGTCGGGTTTCGAAGCTGCTGTGGGCTTCACAATCTGCGGATGCGGCAGATCGGCGTCGCTGCGTGGGAAAGTTAACGGCAGCTTACCGCTTGGATTGACATTGCCGAAGAGAACGTTGGCAACGGCGTCAGATCCGGCGCTGCCTGCGTACCAGGCTTCGAGAATCCCGCTGACCTGACCGGCCCACGGCATCGTGACCGGGCCTCCGGTTTCGAGCACGACAATCGTATGAGGATTCGCCGCCGCGACCTTAGCGATCAGATCGTCCTGATGCTCAGGCAACGACAGGCTGGGCAAGTCCATGTCTTCGCTCTCCCACTGATACGCGAACACAATGGCCACGTCGGAATTCTTCGCCAGTGCCGCAGCTGCGGAAGGATCTGCGCCCGAATCGAACTGAACGCTTGCCCCGGCAGCCTTGGCACGAACGGACTTCAGCGGTGAGGTCGGGAACCAAACCGGTTCCAGCCACCGCGTCTGTCCCTTGCCCGGAGGCAGAATTGCGTTACCAGCCGGAGGATCGACTTGTGCCGATCCACCGCCTGAGATCATGCCAACGTCTGCGTGTGGGCCGATCACGGCGATGCTGTGTACCTTCGAGTTGTCGAGTGGCAACTGCGCCCCCTCGTTCCTGAGCAGAACGATGCTGTTCTCCTCGAGTTTGCGCGCGACTTCCAGACCACCGACAACATCGACCACGCTCTTCTCCTGAGGATCGTCGACCAAACCGGTGGCAAACATCGAACGCAGAATCCGGTGTACGTGATCGTCGAGCTCGGCCTGCGGCACCTTGCCCGACTCAACGGCTTTCTTTAGTGTGTCTCCGTAAAAAATCCAGCCGGGCTGTTCCTGGTCCATACCCGCGGCAGAAGCTTTTTCTGTACTGTGAGCCCCTCCCCAATCGGTCACGACAAATCCGTGAAAGTTCCAATCTCTCTTCAGGACGTCGGTGAGCAGATACTTGTTTTCGCAGGCATAGGTGCCGTTGAAGCGGTTGTAGGAGCACATCACTGCTGCCGGATCCGATTCCTGGATTCCGATCTCAAACGCCAGTAGGTCGCTCTCGCGCGCCGCCCGCTCATCAATGCTCACATTGACGGCATTGCGCCCGCTCTCCTGATCATTGAACGCATAGTGCTTGATGTCGCCGAGCACGTGCTGGGCCTGCTCGCCGCGGATGACTGATGCCACCATCTTTCCGGCAAGGACCGGATCTTCGCCCATGTATTCAAACGTGCGGCCGTTTCGCGGCTCGCGGGTCAAGTTAACGCCGCCGCCAAGAGACATGTTGTAGCCCTGCGCCCGCAACTCGCGACCGATGAGGGCACCGTACTCGAAGCCGCCCTGCAGGTCCCAGCTCGCCGCTCCCGCCACGCAAGATGGCAACGCCGTCGAATAACGTCCGTTCTCCCCGCTCATGCGAACGCCATACGCGGCGTCAGACATTTGGAGAGCTGGTATCCCGAGTCGTGGAATACCGACCGTGTAGCCGGCGCCGCCATTCGAGTGAATGGCGAGCGGACTCATTGGGCTCAGACCTACCATGCCGGTTCCGTGAAGCATGGAGATCTTCTCGTCGAGCGTCATCTCCTTGACCACCATGCTGGCTCGCTCATCGGGAGACAGGCTGGTATTCATCCACGCATGTTTTTTTGATTGTGCGTTGGCAAGTGAGAAAGCGAAAGCGATAACGCAAAGCAGGACAGCGGGTTTGACAAGTGGCCTTAGCAGGGGCATCGTGGCACCTCGACCTTTCCTCAGCAAAATCGTTATTGTAGCAGGGAAACAGCAATGTCAACAGTGATTCCAGTACCTTCGTCCGAAATCGCTCCAGAGCCTCCGCTGTGCAACAGGCAGGCGCGGGTTTTACACTGAATCTGTGAAGATTGCACTCGGACAGATCAATCCCACGGTCGGAGATTTCTCAGGTAATGCCGGAAAGATCGTCGGTTACTCGCAGAGAGCTCGCGCTGCGGGCGCCGGGCTGATTCTTTTCCCGGAGCTTTCGATCTGCGGATACCCACCCCGTGATCTGGTCGAGCGGCCATCATTCGTGCGGCACAACCGGGAGTCAGCCGAGCGTATCGCGGCTGCTACGACAGGCATCGCGGTCATCGCCGGCCTGGTCACCCCCGCCGACTCCGATACCGGCAAGACGGTCATGAACTCCGCCGCTCTCATGCAGGATGGCAACATCGCGTTCGTGCAGTCGAAGATGCTGCTGCCTACCTACGACGTTTTCGACGAAATGCGGAACTTCGCTCCGGCGCGCAAGCAAGAACTGTTTCCGTTCTGTGGGAATCGCATGGCCCTCACAATTTGCGAAGACGCATGGAACGACAAGCAGTTCTGGAGAAAACGGCTTTACACGGTGGACCCTGTGGAAGCCCTGATCCAGTCGGGTGGGAATTTTGTCCTCAACATCTCAGCGTCTCCATTCTGGATCGGCAAGCGCGAGTTCCGCCGCGACATGCTGGCCAGCATCGCACGGCAGCACAAGGTTCCGGTGGCGCTTGTAAATCAGATTGGTGGCAATGACAGCCTCGTCTTTGACGGCTCGAGTCTCGTGCTCAACCGGGAAGGTCAAGTCATCGCCCAAGGCAAGTCATTCGAGGAAGACTTGATCTACTTCGATTCGAAAGACCTGACCGGAGACATGCACGAACAGATCGCCGGCGATGAGGCGAGTGCCTATTCGGCTCTGGTGCTCGGCACCCGAGACTACATGCACAAGTGCGGGTTCCAGAAGGCGATCATTGCTCTGAGCGGAGGTATCGATTCTGCCCTGACGGCAGCGATCGCGGCCGATGCGGTCGGTCCGGAAAATGTCATCGGAGTTGGCATGCCCGGCCCATATTCCTCGCGGGGATCCATCGATGATGCCCGTGCTCTGGCCAAGAATCTCGGCATCCGCTTCGAGTTGCTCTCGATCAACCTTGCCTACGAGGCTTACCGCAAAACGTTAGAGCCAGTATTCACCGGGACAAAAGAGGATGTCACAGAAGAGAACCTGCAATCTCGCGCACGCGGAATGATGCTGATGGCATTGTCCAACAAGTTTGGCGCGATCGTGCTTTCAACCGGCAACAAGAGCGAACTTGGCGTAGGGTACTGCACCCTCTATGGCGACATGGTCGGTGGGCTTGCCGTGATTTCCGATGTTCCCAAAACTCTGGTGTATCGGCTGAGCGAGTACGTGAACTCCCGGCGGCTTGTGATCCCCCGGGCGACGATCGAAAAACCGCCCTCCGCCGAGTTACGCCCGGATCAGAAAGACAGCGATTCGCTGCCACCATACGAGGTCCTCGATGCCGTGCTCGAAGACTACGTCGAAGACATGCATCCCGCGGAGCAGATCGCGAAAGATCGCGGATTCGACATCGAGACTGTCCGTCGCGTATTGCGGATGGTCGATCGTGCGGAATACAAGCGCCAGCAAGCAGCTCCCGGCCTTAAAATTTCTCCTAAGGCATTTGGTTACGGACGACGTTTTCCCATCGCCGCCAAGGGCGAGTCGTGAGCATATAGAATGGACGTATTCTAGAATCTGCAGCCAGACTGCTTTCCTGAAATATGAAACGTTGCACGCGAAAGGAACCCATGCGCACTTTTGTTAACTCGATTCTTGTTCTTCTAGCCACCGCCGTCCTCTCTCTCGGACAGGCTACAACGGCGAAGAGCACCACATCGGCTCCCAAACCCGGTACGCACGCCACGGCGGACCTCCCGTCAGACGCCGTCGTTGATTCCTTTCTGCAGCAACAGTTCGGTTACCAGTCCGATATCACCTGGAAAATTCTGAGCATCAAGCCGTCGCCGATCGAGGGGCTCGCGGAAGTAAATGTGCTGCTAGCCAACGGTCAGGGCCAGCAGTTGTCGAAATTCTATGTCGGACCCGATGGTCAGCACGCCGTTGTCGGCGAAATTATTCCCTTCGGCGCCAGGCCTTTTGATCCCGCAAAGAAGGCGCTCGATAAGGGAGTGGCCGGGCCGTCCAAGGGGCCGAAGGATGCCCCTGTGATGATTGTCGAATTCGGCGACCTGCAGTGTCCTGCCTGCAAAGCCGCGCAACCCACCATCGAGAAGCTGGTTGCCGACGAGCCGAATGCACGCTTCGTTTTCCAGAACTTCCCGCTGGAGATGCATAACTGGGCGGCGAAGGGAGCAGCCTATGCCGACTGCGTTGGACGTGCTTCCACCGACGCCTTCTGGAAGTTCGTTTCCAAGACGTATGAAACTCAGTCGGATATTACCGCCGAAAACGCGGACGAGAAACTGACGGCGCTTGCCGACGCAGCCGGTGTAAAGGGTTCCGACATTGCCGCTTGTGCAGCTACGCCAGTAACCAAGGCGCGAGTCGACGCCTCGATCGCTCTCGGTAAATCGGTCGACGTGACCGGCACTCCTACGCTCTTCATCAACGGACGCAAGGTAGGCAGCTTCGACACGCGCATGTCGGATGTCTACAAGAATCTGGTCGATTTTGCCACGAAGGAAAGCGCGAAGGGCACCAAGTAAGGCTTATCGCAGTTAGGAAGCCATGTAACCATCTTCCGTCGCACCCAGAGCAATGTCGTGCTGAGCGGAGCCGGAGTGGAGCGCAGCGGAACTCCGGCGGAGTCGAAGCATCCCTACCTCAAAACAACTGCCTCTGATAGAGATTCCTCGCTCGGAATGACAGTTGAGTCAATTCCACGAGCCTTGGACTACACCAAATTCCAATCAGCTAGCGCTCGCTGATCCAGATCGTCGGCGCAGAACGCTCGAAGTTGGACAGCACATGCGGCGTGATGACGATCATCAACTCGTCCTGGTTTTCCTGTTTCGTGTTGGTCACCATCGCCTTATTCAACAGTGGGACAAATCCCAGGCCGGGGATCCCGCTCATGGACTTGGTGTCCGTTTCCGATACTTCGCCCGCAAGAAAAGCCGGCTCGCCGTCGTTCAGGCGAATGCTTCCTTTGTATTCACGATTCGAAATTACTGGAACCCCGTTGTCGGCCTGACCTGTCAACGACCGTACCTGCAACTCGAGTTGCAAACTGACCGACCCATCGCCATGGATCGTAGGCTTCGCTTTGACTTGTAACCCCAAATCCTCATAGCTAACAGAGGGAAAGGGCGGAATATAACTCTGATTGCCCAAGACCTGAGAAATCTGCGGCGAGTTGAATATGGGCGCGTAGCTGGCGTTCTGGATCGGAAATCGCTCTCCGAGGTGGAACATGGCATCGGCCCCTTGGCCGGCGCGCATCGTTAGCTCATCCAGAGTTCGTACCCAGGATTCGTTCACCGAAAGCTGTGCCGAAAGCTGATCCATGCTCAGGCCCATCAGCGTAAGCCCACCACCGAAGGTTGCTAGCGGCTGGCTGAAGATCGAATTTTGTTGCCCGGTTAATTGCGCCAGCAGCCCGGAAAGGGAAGTGCTGCCTGCCTGATTGATGCCTCCAGAGGCAATCAGCTGGTTGATTAGCTGCTGAATGTTTTGGCCGCCCAAACCGGCCAGCGCTACCGCGGGAATATTGAATAAGTTAAACGTGTTGGGGACGTGCAGGCCAACATTGCGCGTCAGTTGATGGCTTATCTGGTAGATCCGGACATCGAGCATGACCTGCGGCCGCTGATTATCGAGTTGCTGCATCAGCCGGGCGCAGGCTTCAACGGCGCGCTGCGGTCCGCGCACCTCGATGATATCGGCGGTCTGTCCGGAACTCACAAAGCGTAGCTCCAGGGTGTTGCGGATGACATTGACCAACTCCGCAGTTTCCTGCGGCGTGGAATGCGGAGGCACCCGGATGGTTGCCAATGACATCCGGTCGTATTGCTTGTGATTCTCGGGATTATTGGCGAGAAGCAGAAACTGATGACTATCGAGCGCGGCCCACATGGTCTTGCTTACCTGGCAGGCCAGTCGAAGGGCCGTGAAGAAGTCCAGGTTATCTACGTTGAAGGTGACTCGACGATTCGATACTGAATCGTCAAACTGGACGGTCATTTTGTAGGCCGCCGCAATTTGCGTGAAAAGGGAATGAGCGTCACCCGTGAAGTGGAATGTGGCGCGGTCATCCGAGGGCTGAAGGTGAATTTCTTCGGACTCCGATACGCGCGCGCGCAACGGGTCCGGCAGTGGGGTCAGTTCCGGGCGAGTGGCCTCCTCAAGCCGCCCTTGCGCGAATTGGTTGTCGGGATCGAGTTTGAGGGCGGCTCGGAATTCCGCGGCGGCAGGCTCCCGGGCATTTTGCAGCAGGAGAGAGTTCCCGCGCTCGACGTGATCAAAGACCAGCTTGGCCTTGACCATTTCGCGGGCGGTCAGGTACTGCATGTCCCGCGGCACCAGCTGCGACGCCTTCTGAAATTGCTCCAGCGCATCTTCCAGGCGCCGATGCTCGTGCAGCTTTACTCCGCGGGCGAATGCTTCGCGCGCTTCTTTCAGATCTTTCTTTGTGACCTGACAACCGACGCCGCCGATCAACCCATTCCCGCACGAGATCGGTAGTCCGCTGGGGACATCCTCAGCGTGCGCCAAGGCCGAGACCGGCATTAGCACGGCCAGAGCCGTCGTAAGGAGAAGGGACTTGTGGCGCATCGCTCCGATTTTATCGTGCCTTTCCAGCTAAATGGATGAACCAGTAGGGCCTAGTACCTTCGAGCACACTGACTCCTGAAGCCCGAAGTCAGAGAACGCGCCCAATCTGACAACTTGCAGGATTCTGTTCGAGAACTGTCGCTCACAGTCTTTCGTAGCTGAGATGGCTTACGACAACATCAGCCGCTCGATACTCTTCGCCCTGCCGGTATCCGGATCGCAGTCGATCACCACGGCGCAGAGACGCACATCTCCGGTAGCAGGTTCGAAGCGTACCGGCATTCCGTTGAGGAACTTTCCGACAACTAATTCTTTCTTGACACCGATCACGCCATCGTAGGGACCGCTCATCCCGACGTCGGTGATATAGGCCGTGCCATTGGGCAGAACCCGCTCGTCGGCGGTAGGGATATGCGTGTGAGTGCCGACTACCGCCGTTACACGTCCGTCGAGATACCAACCGAGCGAAACCTTTTCGGAGGTCGCTTCGGCATGTATGTCCACCAGAATCACTTTGGCCTGGACCTTCTCTAATAGTTGATCGGTTACACGAAAGGGATCGTCGTTCGATGCCATAAACACGCGGCCCTGCAGGTTGATCACGGCGTATGGGACTTTTCCTTTCATTCCCTCGTACACGCCTGAACCGGGCATATCGGCAGGATAATTCGCTGGACGCAACACCCGGCGAGCCGGCCCGTGGCCATTTCCCTCCACCATCTGGAAATAGTCGATAATCTCCCGCTTGTCCCAGACGTGATTCCCAGTGGTGATCACGTCGATGTTCAGCTCGAATAGCTCTTCCGCAAGGGCCGGCGTGATCCCGAATCCAGCGGCAGCATTTTCTCCATTGGCAATGATGAGGTCGATGCCGCGTTCGCGCACGATTCCCGGTAAACGGTCTTTGACGATGGTTCGCCCGGGCCGTCCGAAGATATCGCCAATGAAGAGAATGCGCATGAGTTGGCTTTGAAATTCGATGGTAACACGTATGGAATTTCATCATGTGGAGACCACTACCCTCGGATGTCTGACGAGCGCAGCAAATCAGGGTTTGAAAAAGAGAGACTGAAGCGAAGACAATCTTAATCTTCAGCGCGGCATCTTCGGCAGGTCTGCCCGAGCCAACACTGATCCCCAGGCATCAATCACGTAGAGATCGGTCCAATGCCTCTCAGAGCGCTGCCTGCTTTCGGCGTCAGTCAAATTGAAGATGACTGTCGTGGTGGGAGAAGTGCATCCCGTCAACTGCCGCATCTCACGCTCTTGGCCTGAGGGCTCGGGTAATCGACCAAGCCGCATCACTTCGTTTCGTTGCTCGTCCGACCGCAGGACAACTTCAACAGCTCCGGCCAGATTCTCACAATGCATCGGGACCCGAATCTGATATTCGCCGCCGATTTTTTTCAAGGTCGGATCCTCGGCGAACACCACCACCGGCGGATTCCCGCCAGGCGACGCGTACCACTCTGGCCAACGATGCGCAAACTCGATGCTGGCGTCGGTGTAAGCATGGCGGAGTTCTCGGTCGCGTTCCTCCCAGCAAGGATGCATCGCATAGAGCGAGGCTTTGGCAGCGACTCCTTCTGCATGTAGCAGATGATGCAAGGCAGGAACGAAATCGGGATGGTATCCAGCCTGAGCCATCAGCATGAGCCCTTCGCGGTCCGCTTGCAGTTCAAGCCGGCGGCAGAATCTTCCGAAATCTGCGGAAGCCTTTTCGGAATCAACCCACGAATCGCCCGGCAGCCCGGGATCTCCCAGCACGATCGTTGTCCCGCCGCCTCGCTCCAGATATTTCTCGTAGAGATATCGTCGCGCCCAGTCGCGCCGTACGACGTGTGCCATCTCATGCGAAAGAAGCGCAGCCCACAATCCAGCACTCGATCCTGCGAGCTTGGCCAGGCCACTCTCTACGTAGATTCCGCCATCCGGCGACGAATACGCGTTGAGTTGATCGTTTTCGACGATACGAACCTGCCACGCAAACTTGCTCGTCTCGGCCGGCACACTTTGCAGCAGCCGCTCGAAGACGAGTTTTCCGGTGGAGTAGCGGCTAGTCGTACTCACGCTGTCGGCCATCAATTTCGGACGCAGATGCGCCGCCGTTTGCATGTCGAGCTTGAACTGGGAGGGAACTTCGGATGTTTCAGAAACCTGGGCCGGTGACGAGATGGTCCAGAGAACGAAAACGTAAACTGAAAGATGGAACCTAAACCATCGGGCTCCCGCAATTGCCACGGCCACCTCGGCGGAGATCAACTCCTTTTCGGATTATGCACCTTTCCCACCGCGGCGGAAGAGAAATGTTTCGTTAGTCGGTTGCCGTCGTGAGCTCAGCAGTCCGCAGGAAATCGAAATTGCCGGCCGGATTCAGGTCCAGATTTTTCACGCGATTCGTGTGCACCAGAACGTTGTCCAGATAGAACAAGGTGATGTATGGGAGCTCCTCTGCGAGAATGTCCTGCACTTCGGCGTAGAGCATCTTCCTCACATTCGGATCCATCTCCCGCCGAGCCCGGTCGATCAGAGCATCGACTCTGGGATTCGAGTAAAAGCCGCGGTTCGCCCCGTTGGGCGGGAATTTGGAAGAGTGAAAGGCGTATTCGAAGATGTCGGGATCTTCATTACCGCCGATCCAGCGCAATCCATACATCTGAAACGCACCGTGCTGCACGTCAGAAAAAAACGTCGCGAACTCAAAGCTGCGGATATCGAGCGCGATTCCTACCTCACGTAGTTGCTGCTGCATCACCGCGACCATCAGTCGGGTATTCGCGTCGGTCGAGGTCTTCATCGTGATGTGAAACCGCACGCCGTTCACCGGCAGGTAACCAGCCTGGTCGAGCAATTGCTTTGCCTTTTCCGGATCATGGTTGTACACACGCACGTCGGGGTTGTACGCCCAGCTCTGCGTCGGCAGTACACTGCTTGCCGGCTCCGCCTGGCCGCGCCATAGATATTCGATCATCGGTTTCCGATCGAGCGCATAGGCAATCGCCTGCCGGACGCGAACGTCCTTCAAGATCGGATCGCGCAGATTAAATCCCAGATACGCGAGGCGCGTCCCGGGACCCTTCATCACCGTGAGATTCGGTTCTCGCTCGAGCGTAAAGATCGTGTCCGGCGTAAGGAAGGAATTAATCGTGAGATCCCCGCTGCCCTTGCGCAACTCCAGAGCTTCGGTGGTCTCGTCGGGAACCACGGCGAATCGGATGCGAGGAAGCTTGGCTTTCTCGCCCCAGTAGTCATCGTTGCGCGCGAGAACGACCTCGCGGTCGGTTTCCGCACTGACGAACTTGAACGGACCCGACCCAATCGGATGCAGCGTCATCTCATCGCCGCTGCCATAAGGCACAATCCCCATCGCACCGTCCGAAAGATTCCAGAGCAAAGTTGCGTCGGCTTCTTTCAGATGAAAAATGACCGTCGTCTCGTCGGGCGCATCAATGCGATCCACGTATTTGTAGACCGCGGCTTTTACGCTGTGAATCTTGCCTTGGAGGAGAGAATCGAACGTCCACTTGACATCTTTTGATGTGAGTGGCCGCCCGTCATGAAACCTGGCGCCCGCATGGATGTGGAAGATGTACGTAGTGGGGTCGGGCACATCCCAACGCTCTGCCAAACCCGGCGCTACGTTCAAGTCGTTTCCGCGTGAAAGCAGATCGTCGAAGATCAGATTATCAATGCGCTCCGACTGCGCGTCGATACCCACCCGTGGATCAAGATTCGTTGGGCTCGACTCAATAATCATGACGAGCATATTCGGATCCGGCTTGGACGAGCAGGAAAGAAGGGGGAAGAGCAGGAATCCGAAGCAGACAGTCAGGGCGGAAGCTGCAAGGCGTCGGACCTCAGACCTCCGACCTCTGGCGCTGAGGTCTGAGGTCTGAAGTCTGAGGGCAAAGGTCCGAGGTCCGAGGTCAGTTCTCCTACGCATACGAGATTTTCCCCAGCACGGCCGCCCGTTTCGCCCCGGTCGCTGAAGGCACATTTGAGGCCCGTCGATGCCACGTCTCGTACGCAAGCATCGCAAACGCCACAGCCTCTTTCGCCTCGGAACGAAGTCCGAACTCGTCCGAGAATCGCACGCGAATGCCAAGAGGTGTAAGCCGCTCGGCAATCATCTGAACCAGAGTGCGATTCTTCGCGCCACCGCCGGAGAGAATGATTTCGTGAAAAGCGTGTTGCTGATGGGTGCCCCTTTTCGCCGCAATTTTGGGAGAAGTGAGGATTTTCCTGATCACGAAGCGCTCGATGGCATCGCCAATGGACCAAGCCGTGAGCGCGGTAGCAGTAGCCACAATGTCCTGCTTGCGAGCTCGACCGCAGGCGCGTAGGAACTCTCGCACAAACTCCCGCCCAAACTCTTCCCGGCCCGCAGTCTTCGGCGGCTTCGCGCGAAAGAATGGTCCTGGCAAAATGCGCCGGACAACCGGCTCGATCACCCTTCCTGACGCTGCAATGTTTCCCCCGCGATCGAACGACTTCCCGAACAACTCATGGGTAACGGCGTCGATGACCATGTTCCCCGGCCCAGTATCGAACGCCAGAACGGCATCGGCGGTTCCGCCTGCGGCAATCGCGGTAAGGTTCGCAATCCCACCAATGTTCTGCACGATCCGGCCAATCTTAGGATCACGAAACCACAGATAGTCGAGATATGGAACCAGTGGTGCGCCTTTTCCCCCCGCCGCCATATCAGCAGGACGGAAGTCGGAGACCACAGGCACTCCAACCCGCGCTGCGATGATGGCGCCTTCTCCGATCTGCCACGTCGTCGTGATCTTGCGTCCCAGAAAAGCCTGTAGCTCGCCCTGATGGTAGATCGTTTGTCCATGACAACCGATCAGATCGGCCTTCACACGGAATCGACTCTGTGTGGCAACCACGGCCTCTGCGTAAAGGTGACCCAGCAGGGAATTGAGCCGCGAAAGCTCCGCGACACTCGCCTGTGTCGCATTCATGGCAGAAAGCACAGCAGCGCGCACCTTAGGAGGATAAGAAAACGACGCGTGTCCGATCAGACTAGGTATGTGGCGCGGGCGCCCCCGCCCGCGAGATCCAGAAGCCGTAGATAATGCCGCGTGAGAGCCACCGGCGATGCGCACAAGCGCAACATCGATCCCGTCAGCCGACGTCCCGCTCATCACCCCGGCAACGATCATTCCGTGCTTGCTCATGCTCGTCGCCGACGATCCTCGCGGCGGCTTAAAGGTCCTAACCGCACTTGCTCTCCGAACTCCCAGAGTCGGCGCGTCAGCTTTTCGACTGTTGCTTCAGTCGGAGCCTTGCCCAGTCGCAACGCTCTCTTCCATTTCTGCTTGAATGCGAGAACCTTTCGACTTGATTCCGCGACTCGCCTGGCAAACTTCTTATCCTTCTCCGCCGCCTTGGCGAGAGCTTGGTGGGCCTGCAGAACATAGTCCTCGCGATGGCAGACGAGGCAGACATCGCCGCCCGCCCGCACAAATTCGACGGCCGCTTCTCCGACCGGTGCGGCCGACAGAACTCCACCCATCTCCAGATCGTCCGACAGGACCAGACCGCGATAGCCGATCCGCTTTCGCAAGGTATCCGCGATCCAGAATTTTGACAGTGAGGCTGGAATCTTCGATTTCGTCGCCGTTGGATATGCCGCATGAGAAATCATCACCATCGGAAGTTGCCGTGACAGCATTCGGTAGGGAAGCAGGTCTTCCTCCCACAGGCGCTTCATCGACTTCTCAATCACAGGCAATTCGTGATGGCTGTCGAGCTTGCCCTCGCCCAGGCCGGGAAAGTGCTTGCCGCATCCCAATACGCGTGCGCTCACCAGCCCTGCGAGAAATTCGCGTCCATAGCCTGCAGTCTGTTCGGGATCCGCCGAGACGGCTCGCGAATCCATCACGCTCTGCGACGCGGAAAAGGCCAGATCGAGTACTGGGGCGAAGTCGACATTGAATCCAAGTGCCCGGCAGTTTTCGCCGATGATCTGCCCGTGCTTCCGGAACACACGCAGGTCATCCGCTGCGAACACTTCTGCGGCCGCTGGAGTAGCTCCCAGCACGTCGCGAAATCGATCGACCGTACCGCCCTCCAGATCCACACAGCGAAAGAGCGGTACCTCGACACAGTCCTGACATTCGCGCACGAGCCGCCACGTTTGTTCGGGACTTTTAATATTGCGAGCGAACAGGATCACACCGGCGGGCTGTAATCGGCGGAGAAGGGAAGCAAGCGGCGGAGTCATCTCCACGCCGTCGAAACCAACGATCATCACCTGACCAACTCTAGCCGACACTCTCCTCCGTGATCCCCCGTACCCTGTGTGGTTAGATTTCTCGCTTCAGTTCCGCCAGCAAGTTCAGCGCCTCAAGCGGTGTAAGCCGATTTAAATCCACGTCGCGCAGCTTGTCGAGCACTGGCTGTGACAGGGGAGTAAAGATGGTCAACTGCGCTACCGGCGGCGTCGCCCCCGGAGATAGCTGTGCACTTGCCTGTTGCTCCGCGAACTCATGCTGCACCAAAACCTCTCGCGCACGCTCCACCACTTCGTTGGGCAGACCAGCAAGTTTTGCTACCTCAATGCCGTAGCTGCGATCGGCTGCTCCCGGTTCGACTTTGCGCAGAAAGACGATCCCGCCGCCGGTTTCTTTCACCGAAACGTGGTAGTTCTTTACGCCTTCGAGTTGCTCTGCCAACTCCGTCAGCTCAAAGTAGTGCGTCGCAAACAACGTTTTCGCGCGGACGCGCGCATGCAGATATTCGACCGCCGCCCAGGCGATCGCCAGGCCGTCATAGGTTGCAGTCCCGCGCCCAACCTCATCGAGCAGGATTAACGACCGGGCTGTCGCCGTATGGAGAATTGCCGCCGTCTCGGTCATCTCAACCATAAACGTCGAACGGCCGCGCGCCAGGTTGTCACTCGCTCCGATGCGTGTGAACACGCGATCCACGATGCTCAACTTCGCCGAACGTGCCGGCACAAACGACCCCATCTGGGCCAGGATCACAATCAGTGCGGTCTGCCGCAGGTAAGTCGATTTGCCGCCCATGTTCGGCCCGGTCAGTAGCAGGATGTTGTGCGTCGTGTCGTTGAGGTACAAATCGTTCGGAACGAATCGCTCGCTGCCGCCCGCCAATTCCTGCTGCTCGATCACCGGATGGCGGCCCTCGATGATCTCCAGTTCACTCGAATTTTCGATGAACCTAGGACGGCAATAGTTGCGTAACGCGGCGATATGTGCCAGCGAGCCAAGTACATCGACCTCAGCCAGAGCCAGTGCCGTCTGGCGAATACGCTTGGCTTCGGCCGCGATCGCGGTGCGCAATTCGGTGAAGAGCCGGCGCTCGATTTCGGCAATCTTCTCCTGCGCATCGAGAATCTTGGCCTCATACTCTTTCAGCTCTGGAGTTGTAAACCTCTCTGCGCCGACGAGTGTTTGCTTGCGCTCGTAGTCCTGCGGAACCAGATGCAGATTCGGTTTGGACACCTCGATGTAGTAACCAAAGATCGAGTTGAACTTTACTTTGAGCGACGAGATTCCAGTTCTGCCTCGTTCTCGTTGCTCAATCTGCGCCAGCACCAGCTTGCTGTTGCGCGAGAGATCGCGGAGTTCATCCAGGTCTTTGTCTACGCCGCTGGCAATCACCCCGCCATCGGCAAAACTCAGTGGCGGCTCCGGAACGATTGTCTTCTCGATTCGTCCGAGCAGGTCACCCAACTCGTCCAGCAGACCGTTCAAAGTCTGCAGACGCGACGATCCCAACCGAGCTACGGCATTCTTGACGGACGGGATCTTCGCGAGTGATGCGGCCAGCGCCAACACATCCCGAGGGTTGGCAGTCTCGAGCGTGACCCGGCTGAGCAGGCGTTCCAAGTCAAGTATGCCGTCTAGCGCACGCCGCAGTTCTTCACGCGCAACAAGATCTTTGACGCCAGCTTCCACAGACTCGAGCCGGCCCTCAATTTCTGTCCTCTCGAGAGAAGGCCGGAGCAGCCAGGCCCGCAGCAGCCTCTTGCCCATGGGCGTCACCGCGGCATCGATTGACCGGAACAGTGTCACCCCCGCATCCGTACCGGCGAACAAAGGCTCGATCAGTTCGAGGTTGCGCACGGTCACGGCGTCGAGGACAAGGCAGTTCTGCCGCTCATACCACCCGATGCGATCGACGTGATCCAGCGACCCACGCTGGGTCGAGCGTACGTAATACAAAATCGCGCCCGCAGCCGACGCTGCCGCCGTTCGCCCAGCAAGTCCAAATCCTTCCAGCGACAGAACCCCAAAATGATTCTCCAGCAGAGGCAGCGCATGATCCGGGGCAAAGATCCAGTCATCGAGCGGTGTCTCAGTGTAAGCCCCTGTACTCAAAGAAGAACCATGCGTGGACAGCCCTGTTCGATTCTCCGGCCGAGCAAGGCTAGGCTGCTTTGCGTACTGCTCGAACAACGGTGCCGTCGAGCCATACAACAGCTCCTTGGGACGCAGCTGCTCCAACTCCTCCTGCACGCGTCGCAGCGCGCCCTCGCCGGAGAACTCTGTTGCCCGGAATTCTCCCGTCGACAAATCCAGCGCCGCGAACCCCACGCGATCTCCAACCTGCGCCAAGGCCGCGAGAAAGTTATTCTCTTCCGACCCGAGTGATGAATCGGCGGCTGTTCCCGGTGTAACGACGCGCGTCACCTCCCGCCGCACCAACTTCTTGGCAACCTTCGGATCTTCCACCTGCTCACAAATCGCGACCTTGAATCCTCGCCTGATCAGCTTGCCGATATATCCCTCAGCGGCGTGATAAGGGACGCCGCACATCGGGATTGCGATTCCTTTTTCCTTATTGCGGGAGGTGAGCGTGATTTGCAATTCTTTCGCTGCTACCACGGCGTCGTCAAAGAAGAGTTCGTAGAAGTCACCCAATCGGAAGAACAAAAGCGCGGTGGGATGTTCTTTCTTGACGGCGGCATACTGCCGCATCAGCGGAGTGGACGGCTCGGTCATCGATGCGGGCTTCGGCGGATTATAACAAAGCGCTAAGCCGCTTTCGTTTGTGATTTCGGATAGATCACGTGGAAATTTCCAAACGAAATGCAGGTTGACTCAGATTCTCTCCAGTGTTCTCCTTTCTGCGAGAAGATCGACTATGGAACTCCGCAAGGACCCCATCACCCGTTCCTGGGTCATGACGGGCGACGAGCCCGGTGACACCGGACAGCGCACCGATTCGCCCTGCCGTTTCTGTTCCGACTCCGGAGGCCTTCAGGAAATTGCCAGGTCTCCCAACGACCCCGGCACGACATGGTCGGCGCGCTCTGTAGTACATCCCAAGCCGCTTTACCACATCGAGGGTGAGCCCGGCCGCCGCGGCGACGGCATTTATGACCAGATGCACACCGTCGGTGCCCATGAAGTGCTCGTTGAGAACCCCAACCATGACCGCCATCTCTGGGGCGCTAGCGATTCAGAGATCGCATACTTTCTGCGTCTAGCTGCTGAGCGAATCCTTGATCTCAAGCGCGATCCTCGCGTCAAATACATCAGCCTCTTCAAGGACTACGGCAAGAATGCCGGACAGGAATTCAGTCATCCCACTTCGCAACTGACTGCCACGATGTTTGTGCCGCGTCGCGTGCTTTACGAATTGCGCGCCGGTCGAGAGTATTTTCTGTCGAAAGAGCGCTGTGTCTTCTGCGACATCATCCAGCAGGAAGAACGGCAGGGACAGCGCGTGATCGAAGCCCGTGGCGACTACGTAGCGATCGGTCCGTACGCTCCGCGGGTACCCTATGAAACCTGGATCCTGCCACGCTATCACGACTCCTCTTTCGAACGCGCCGGCCTTAATCGTCCGGGACTCCGCGTCAATCTGGCCGCGCTATTGCGCCGCACTCTGCAGAGGATTCGTGCGATCACCGAGGATTTCCATCTCGTCCTGCACACCTCGCCCAGCAGCATGCATCCATCGAAAACCCTCGGCTACTGGAAGACGATCGACGACGATTATCACTGGCACATCGAAATCCTCCCGGTCGTCGGCTCCAAGGCGAAGTCCTACACATTCAAAGAGGTTTACTACTCTCCCGTAAGCTCGGAAACCGCCGTGAGGCAGTTGCGGGATGCCAAGATTGACGGGTAGGCGTCGCTAAATCAATCTCTTACACGCAGCAGTGAATGTTGAAGTATTACATTACCCTGGTCACTTTTATTCGCCCTTCCCACCATTAATACTTCTGAAGATTTCAGCACTTTCTTCGAAGGAGCAACTCAACTATGAAGCGGTTTGCGATGCTGCTTTTGCTCGGGATTGCAGTCACCGCGTACGGCCAAGATAAGCCTCGCGTGTTCGTTCAAGGCAAGGGTTCGGAAAATGTTGCCAGCAAGGGTAGTGGCGGAGGTGGTTCGCACTGGGCAGCTTGGGGCTCCAAGTCGACCATCGATTCGCACGACGAAAGCATGGAAGTCACGAAGGATCTGCAAAATAATTGCTCCGGCGTGATGGTCACGATCAACGAGAACAACGCTGACTACATCGTCATGTTGAACCGTGAATCCAAACAGAATCGCGGCCTGCTTCGCAGTAATAGCCAGATTCAGGTCGCAAATAAAGCAGGGGACGTCCTGGGAGCCAAGGCCACCCACACTGTAGGTAACGCTGCCAAGGACGCCTGCAACCTGATCGTCGCCGATTGGCAGGCACATGGTCCCATGAACGCTCCGCAGCAGTCCGCTGCGCCGGCGCCTCAGGCACCAGCAGTTCAACCTGCGGTACAGACTGCTCCGGCAGCTCAGCTGGTGCAATCTGCACCGGTAGTGGCTGCAGAACCGGCGCCCGCAGCACAGGTTTCAATCGCCGATGCTGCCAAGCAGGAAAAGCAGCGTCGCGCATGCCTGGAGTTGGCGAAAGACAATCCCAGCATTGTCTGCAAGTAAGTTTGTAGAGACCGGGGCTTGGCAGAGAGGAACTGCCAAGCCCTATTGATTCGAAGAAATAACGTATCCCCTTTTCGGTGAAAGCAAGAGCAGTGTCATGCTGAGCGGAGTCCGGAGTGCAGCGAAGCGGAACTCCGGCGGAGTCGAAGCATCCCTACCCTAAGACAACTGCGGTCGCAAGCCAGAGCCTTGGACTAAATCGCCATAACCGTTTACCTCAGCCTCGGAACGTCTCCTGCTACAATCGCTCGCTTCAGGAGACCCGGCCCATGAAATCTGTTTTGTGTTGCGTTCTCGTTTTTTCCTCCTGCTTCGCACAAAGCCCCGCTCCATCCTCAGGCAAAACGAAAGTCTTATGGCAGAAACTGGAAGCCGGCATTCAGCAAGTCGACCAACACCTCGACGGCGTAATGGGAGTCGCAATCGAAGACCTCAATACAGGAGATCACTATTTCCTGCATGAAGACGAAGTCTTCGCCCAGGCGAGCTCGATCAAAATCACAGTGCTAGCCAACCTGTATTTGCAGGCGCAGCAAGGCAAGCTGAAGCTGACCGATCTCTACACGGTTCAGGCGTCAGACCTCGTTCCTGACAGCGACATCATGAATGGCCTGACCCCCGGCATTTCGCGCGTTACACTCCGCGATCTTGCCACCATGATGGTCGCGGTCAGCGACAACGCCGCGACCAACGTCCTTATCGATCGCGTCGGCATGCAGAACGTCAATGCCATGCTCGATTCGCTCGGCCTGACTCATACTCGTCTGAGGCGCAAGATGATGGACCTCGAGGCGGCCAAGCAGGGTCGCGAAAACATCCCACACCGCGCGAAATGATGACCCTGCTCAGCGCAATTTATCACGGCAAACTGCTGAACAAAGAGTCTACGGAGGATTTCTTCAAGGTCCTGAGCACCAACAAGAATTCCTGGATCCCTCGCGACCTCCCACCCGATCTCAAAATAGCCGACAAGCCCGGAGCTCTCGAGGCGATACGCAACGATTCCGGGATTGTCTTCGTCGAGGGCCGTCCTTATGTAATCTGCGTGATGACGGGCTATCTCCGCAACGAGCGCGACGGAGAAGAGGCGATCAGCAAGGTATCACTCGAGACCTGGCGCATGTTCGACCGCCTGAGCCGCGCTACCGAATACGGCCGTGTAGTCTCGCCCGGCAATGGAACAAGATAGGTGTGTGTGGAACGGACACTCCTGTCCGTTGCTTTTGGTGTTGACTTTGATTTGAGTTCGAGGTGCGCGAATCAAAACTATTTCGCGCCCGCCCCGCTGCTACGAGTTCCCACGACCTGGGTTCGCATATAAATCAGAGCCGCCTTGGCTTCCATCGGCTGCGAGAAGTAATATCCCTGTCCGTATTCACACCCCAGTTCAACCAATCGTTCCAGTTGTCGTGGCGTCTCAATTCCTTCGGCAATGACCCGGTATTTCATCTTGTGCGCCATGGTCATGATCAACTCGACAACGTCGGATGCCGTCTTATCCGCCTGCATGTCGCGAATCAACGAGCGGTCAATTTTCAGCGCGTCGACGGGGAACTGAGTGAGTTGGACGAGCGACATTGCCCCGGTTCCGAAATCATCGAGAACCACACGAATGCCCATGTGCTTGAGATGGGATAGTACAGTGATCGTCAGCTTTGGATCCGCTGCCGCAATGGATTCCTTCATCTCCAGTTGCAGGCGCGCTGGATCAATTCCAGTTTCCTGGAGTGCATCCTGCAGATCATTGACCAACCGTGCATCCGCGAACTGCCGCGCCGAGACGTTGACGGTCACGTTCATCGGCTGACCTGAAGGGTTATTCACTTCCCACTCTCGCAATTGCCGGCAAGCTTGCACGATGAGCCAGTGCCCGATCGATACGAGAATTCCGGTGTCTTCGGCGGCCTCGATGAACCGGTAGGGCGAGATCAATCCTTGGGCCGGATGCTCCCAACGCAGCAAAGCCTCGAAGCTCACGATCTGCCGCGTTCCGAGTTGCACCACGGGTTGATAGTGAATGCGAAACTGCCGGTGCACCAGCGCACCGCGGAGGTCGGATTCCAGCTTCAACCTGCCGACAGCGCGGGTATGCATCGCCTCGTCGAATACCTCACAGCGCGAGCCGCCCAGCGCCTTGGCCCGCCGCATTGCTACGTCCGCATCCTTCAGCACGTCCTCGGGGCGCGTGTGCTCCGTGGTACACAACGCGATTCCTATGCTGACTGAAACTCTTAACTCGCGTGACTCGAGTTGAAAAGGCTCGGCGACCGCCGTTTGAATGCGTTTCGCCAGCCGCATCCCATCGCTGGGATCGGCGACGGATTCGAGCAGGACGGCAAACTCGTCAGACCCCAGTCGGAAGAGGGCAAGTTCAGGCGAAATCGAACCCGGTTCGCGGCGGCCGGACGGCTGCTCCTGATGCAGTTCTGTGCCTAGTCGCCTCGCAATCTCGGCAAGGACATGATCGCCCGCTTTCGTGCCCATCGTGTCGTTGAACACCTTGAAGTGATCGATGTTGGCCAGCAGCAGGGCGTACGCGTGTCCCGCATCCCTCCGAACCCGCGCAAAGGCGGTCTGCAATTGATCGAGGAACCGACGCCGATTAGGCAGTCCTGTCAGCGGATCGTGGAACAGGTTGTATTCCAGTTGTTGCTCGGCCCGTTTCCGCTCGGTGATGTCGCGGTTTACGATTACCAGCTTTGATACTTCACCTCCGGCATCACGAATTGTGCTGGCCTCAGATTCCAACACCCGCCAGCTTCCATCTCGGTGCTTGATCCGATACTCAAGTCTCTTCCCGACTCCGCTTTCGCGCGCCTCGCGCGCTGCCTCCAGCACGCGCATCCGGTCTTCCGGATGGATTTGCTCAAACGATGAAGTCTCGCCTAACTCAGCCGAGGAATAACCCAGGATCCTTTTGTATGCCGGACTGTTGTAGAGCCTTCGCCCCTTCATGTCGACCAAGGCAATCATGTCTGCCGCATTCTCGGTGACGATCTTGAAAAGCTCTTCGTTCTTCTGTGACTCACGATGAACGCGATAAAAGCGGTATTGCTGGTACACCACGAGGAGGCCGAGCGCAGCCAGCGGAATCCAGTACAACAACATGCGGAGTTCTCCTGTGTATGTCTATCGGCAGCATTCCTTAAGAGCGTTAGCAGTGTGTGTGAGCCCGCTAGGACATGAAAAGTTGAACACCATGCCCATCCTCGGCCGCGCAGAGGCGAAAGAATGCAGCCCACAGCCCCAAGCCGTGGGACGTGGGAAGGTTGGACAGAATGCCCTGAAGGGGCGAAAGAAAAGCCACGGACTCCTCAGGCACCGGTGAGGGGCCGCCAACGACAAACAGTCAGAGAACGGTCCATAATGTCTGCATGTCTGACCACGCCCCCGTTCGCCGCCTGAAAACCTATGCCGGCGCCCAGGGATATGTGTACCAGTACTACTTCGTGGGCAAGCGCGAGGCTCTGCCCGACGACCCCGAAGCCCCAGCAACCGAATTCATCTTCGACGTCACTTCCGACCGAAAACTAACGTATTCCGTCAGCGTGTTCCTGCCGGAGGCGACGCGCATGGACTGGGGCGCCGCCCACGGCCGTGCATTAACTGATGCCGAGCAATACGCCGCCGTGAAGCTTCGACTATTCCGCGCCTTCGACGAACTCGAAGACATAAAAGCGCAAGGCCGCCGCCTCTCAGTCGACTCCGCTCACCTGGAAGAAGCGCTGGCGAGTCTAGGTGTCGATTGACTTTGCGCAGTCGTTGCAACCTCCACGTCCTTACCGAATGGCGACAAGTTCGTGGCAGCAAGTCCCAGAAGTCGAAGAGGTTCGTATCAGGCGATGCCTTCAGGCATCGCGTATAGGACTGACCTTGACTGCGCCTTTAGGCGCCTCCTTCACAGCGTCCCTTGATCCATTGCTTCTGCGCGCATATAAATGCTGCCGGAGTCTCTCATGCCTAAACTAAAACTTCATTCTCTTCATCTTGTCATCTGCGCCGCACTTCTCGCCATCACAGCGGCCGCCCAAACTCCCCGCTGGACCGAACAAAAAGCTAACGACTGGTACGCACAACAGCCATGGCTCGTCGGCAGCAACTACACTCCTAAATCCGCGATCAACGAACTTGAAATGTGGCAGGAAGCAACCTTCGATCCGACCCAGATCGACACCGAACTCGGCTGGGCCGAAGCGATGGGGATGAACACCATGCGTGTCTTCCTCCACGACCTGCTCTGGGAGCAGGACGCGCCCGGTTTTCAGAAACGCCTCGACCAGTTCCTCAACATCGCCTCACGCCATCACATCCGCCCATTGCTCGTGCTGTTTGATTCCTGCTGGGACCCACTCCCACATCTCGGGCCGCAGCACCCTCCGCGTCCCGGCATACACAACTCAGGATGGGTGCAGAGTCCCGGCGCCAAGGCGCTTGCCGATCCCGCGCAAGTTCCGCGGCTCAAAGCGTACGTGCAGGGAGTGGTTCGCGCCTTCGCCAAAGATGATCGCATTCTTGGTTGGGACGTTTGGAATGAACCGGGTTCGGATACTACCGGCAACTACCCGAAAACAGAATTGAAGATGACAGAGAAGATCGCTCGCGTGACTACTCTACTGCCGCAGGCATTCGAATGGGCCCGTGAAGTAAGTCCTACGGAGCCGTTGACCAGCGGCGTCTGGGAGATCGACACCGCCAAGAACGAAGCCCCCGACGAGATTCAGCGGATCCAACTCCGCGAATCCGACGTCATCACCTTCCACAACTATTCCTGGCCCGAATCATTCAAAGCCGAAGTTGAGTGGCTTAGAAGATTTCACCGCCCCATCATCTGCACCGAATTCATGGCGCGCTCCGCCGGAAGCACCTTCGACACCATACTGCCGCTGGCCAAACGGGAGCACGTCGGTGCCATCAACTGGGGATTCGTAGCCGGCAAAACACAAACTTACTTTCCCTGGGAATCGTGGCAGCACCCGTACGTGAAGCACGAGCCGCCGGTCTGGTTCCACGAAGTCTTGCGCTCCGACGGAAAGCCCTATCGCCAAGCCGAAGTCGACCTGATCAAAGAATTGACGAGCAAGAACTGAAATCGGAACCGTCCAAAGAATGGATGTCGACCTTCGCGTCTGTCATCCTGAGCGAGGATTGGTCTTTGCGCCTCGGGCGCAAAGACCAACCGCAGTCGAAGGGTCTCGTGTTTCTCGACATCTTTCTCGACATCGGCACCGGCATGTCAGGGGAGTTTCTATCGCAAGCCCAACGCGGGATGGCACGGACCAATTCGTTAATTGGCCTAATCCCAAGTTTTTGAAGCCATGCGTTTGCTCCGACCATTTACAATCTCCCGCATGAAACCTGTCCCAGCTCTCCTCCTAATCGTTTGCTCCTTGACCGCGTGCAACAAATCTCCGAATCCGTCGTCGAGCACAGCCCCTTCAAAATCTCCGGACGCGGTTCAGGAAAAGCTGCAAGAGTTCGCCGGACCCTCCGCCGCGAATTGCGGACGTCTCGACGTCAAAGCTGCGCCCGATCAAGCAAAGGCAGCCAGCGACTGCGCTATGCAGGCCAGCCAAAACAAACGGCCATTCTTCGTTGCCTATGACATGCCTGGGATGGTCGTCGGCGTAGCAGGCAACTCGGATGGCAAACTCTACAGCGTGCAGGCCCAGGGAGGGCCGTCACCCACGGTTACAGCAGGCGATTGCCCGTCGCAACTCCGCTTAGCCGGAAGCGGACGCGTCACCTGCTTCGCGCCCGGCGACATGGGTTCCATGGGAGCCGGTCACACCGCAATTCCGCAAGGCATGCCCAATCCGCACGCCATGCCTAAGGCGAAATAGCGATTGAGAGTTGCTGATTTGCCGACTTTCGACACACTGCCAATTCAGTCTGTGATTCTAATCACACACCTAAGTGACCCCCTGTCTTTGCCTTAACCACAAGCTCCCCCGACAATGACATCGTGGTTGGGAAGGGGTTCAGTCCAGGCGGTAAGTGCGGTAAACTCATGTAAATCCCGGACTTTTTGATTTCAGACAAGGATTTGGCTGGGCTGGCGCCCGAACCCGGCGCTGAGAACTAAGAACTGGAAACTGCGTCTATGTCGCTGCTCTGGTTGCGCTTCGCCTTAGGTTGCTACTTCATCGGTCTGGTCTACGCCTTCGTAGCCCTGACGCGCACCAGCGACCTTTTCAGCCGCATCGCCCTCCACGCCGCCAGCTTGGGCATGGTGTTCCATTTCGTTTCCATCACGGAGTTGTTCCTCTCCGGACAGATCGTATGGGCCTCGGTCCACAATGGCGAGTCGCTTCTGGCATTTCTGTCGATGACGTTCTTCATGATCATCTACGTGATCTACAAGACGACATCGCCGGGCGTAGTCGTGTTTCCGGTCGTCTTTTTTCTGACTTTCGTCGCTGCAGTCGATCAGCAACCGGTACTGCTTACGCAGTTCGTCTCGCATAAGGGATGGCTCATCGCTCACATCATGCTGATCTTCACCGGTTATGCGGCACTATTGGTCAGCTTCGGAGCAAGCATCCTTTACCTGCTACAAGAGCGCCGCCTTAAGGCCAAGAAACCTACCAGTCTCATCGCGTTCCTGCCAGCACTTGAAGTAATCGATCAGATCGGATACCGCTCACTCCTGCTGGGCTTCCCGTTCATGACGCTCGGCCTGATCACGGGTTCGGTAGTCGCGATTACGGCACCGACCATCGGCCACGTCGATTTCCTCGATCCCAAGATTCTTCTATCCGTGCTGATGTGGGCCGTCTACATGGTGATGGTCTTCACCCGCTGGAACTCGGGGTGGCGGGGACGCCGCGCCGCCGTCCTCGCCACGTTCGCTTTCGTCGCTGCGCTCGCCGCTTGGGCCGCTAATTATTTCTCCGCGATCCACAGGTTCGCTGCTTCATGAGATACCAGCTCATCGGCGTGAACCATAAGAGCGCACCGCTGGAAGTCCGCGAGCGCCTTGCGATCCCGGAGTCGCGGCTACCGGACACCTGCCGCGATCTGACGTCTTATCCTGGCATTGAAGAGGGCATGGTCATCTCGACCTGCAATCGCGTCGAGATCGTCACCCACACGACAAATGGACACGCCGATCTTCGCGGATTCCTCCACGACCACTTCCATCTCGATCCCGACGAACTCGATCCACACCTTTACGAATTCCGCGAGAAAGATGCGGTACGGCATCTCTTCCGCGTCGCGGCGAGCCTCGATTCCATGGTGGTCGGGGAGGCGCAGATTCTCGGCCAGGTCAAAGAAGCCTACGCCACCGCCCGCGCCGTCGGAGCGGTCCGCGGACAGCTCGACCAGCTCTTCAGCCGTGCCTTCGCCGTGGCGAAGCGCGTACGCAGCGAAACAGCCGTCGGATCATCTTCGGTCTCAATCGCTTCGGTAGCAGTTGAACTCGCGAAAAAGATTTTTGGAACGCTGCAGGGCAAGAATGTCTTCATCGTCGGTGCCGGCAAGATGAGCGAACTCGCTGCCCGTCATCTGATGGCCCACGGCTGCGGCTCAATCTTCGTCGCGAACCGCACCTACGAGCGCGCCATCGGACTCGCGCAGAAATTCGATGGTCAGGCCATCAAGTTCGAGGATCTCTATTCCACCTGCGACCGTGCCGACATCGTCATCACCTCGACCGGTGCACCGCACGCCATCTTCCGCCGCGAGCACGGAGAGCAATTCCTAGCCCGCCGCAAGAACCGTCCGATGTTCTTCATCGACATCGCCGTCCCGCGCGACGTTTCGCCAGAGATGGCGAAACTCGACGGCATCTTCGCCTACGACATCGACGACCTGCAGCAAGCGGTCACCACTCACGTAGCCGACCGCCGCAAAGAAGCCGAGCGCGCCGAAGCTATCATCGCCAGCGAAGTCGAAAAGTTCGAAGCCCGCGTCCACACGTTAGATGTTGTCCCGACAATCGTCAGCCTACAGGATCATTTGGAAACGATTCGCCAGGCAGAAATCGATCGCGTCCGAGGGCGCATGGGCCAACTCACCCCCGAGCAGGAGATCGCGATCGAAGCCCTGACCCGCGGCATTATCAACAAGGTAATGCACACACCGATCACGACATTGAAGACAGCTGCAAAAGAATCAGAAGCGACAACGGTAGTCGACGTAGTCCGCCGGCTCTTCAACCTGCAAGTAAAAGCAAAAGACGCAGAGCGCCCAGCCACGAACAAAGACGAAGTGGGAAGCCGCCAATGAACCACATCCCGCACTCGAGGCTGATGTCGCCGCACGAAGCACCAATAGCTTGTCGTCCTGAGCGGAGTCTGGCGAAGAGCGAAGCGATTCGCCAGACGGAGTCGAAGGACCCCTACAATCTGAACACCGGCAGTGGCGACCCAGGGAATTTCCGCATCGCAATCCGTTTCTTCGACGATCACGACACCGAGCTAATACCAACCTTCGAGCAAGTGGAGGAGTCCCTGAGTTGCCGCTTCAAGCCGCGAAGCGGCGAAAGAATGCAGCTCACGGCGCAAGCCGAGGGTAGCAATGGCAAATCCTCAAGCTCCGAAGGAGCGAAAGAAGCGCACATCCGCACGGCTGTCACTTTCTACGTCGGCACTACACTCGCATGACAACCAACGGCAAACCCTCGAAACTCCGCATCGGCTCCCGAGGCTCGCAGCTCGCCCTCTGGCAAGCCAACCACATCTCCGCGCTCCTCCGCGCCCGTGGACACGAGGTCGAAATCGAAATCATCCACACTACAGGCGACAAAATCACCGACGTAGCCCTGGCCAAGGTCGGCACCAAGGGAATGTTCACCAAAGAAATCGAGGAAGCCCTAGCCGCTAAACGCGTCGACCTAGCCGTCCATTCCCTAAAAGATCTCCCCACCGAACTCCCAAAGGGATTCGAGATCGCCGCCATCAGCGAGCGCCAAGACCCCCGCGACGCCTTCTGCTCAAAGAACTACTCGAAGATCGAAGACCTGCCAAAAGGCGCGCGCATCGGCACCTCCAGCCTTCGCCGCCAAGCGCAACTCAAAGCCATTCGCCCGGATCTAGACATCCATCCGCTGCGTGGCAACGTCGACACCCGCCTGCGTAAACTCGAGCAAGGAGAATACGACGCCATCATCCTAGCCTCGGCAGGCCTAAAGCGTCTCGGCAAAACGGAGCTGATCAAGCAAATCATCCCAGCCGAAATCATGTGCCCCGCCGCAGGCCAGGGAGCACTAGGCATCGAGATCCGCGAAGGCGACTCCAAAACGCGCGAACTCCTATTTTTCCTAGACGATCCCAACGCCCGCGCGGCAACAACCTGCGAGCGCGCCCTGCTCAACAGCCTCGGCGGAGGCTGTCAAATCCCCATCGGAGCCTTCGCGGAAATTCGGGATGGCAACCTTCATCTAGACTCCATCGTCGCCGACCCCGACGGCACCAAGCTCCTTCGCGATTCCCGAGACGGCATCGATCCCGAAAAGCTCGGCAATGAAGCCGGAGCATCCTTACTGGCACGCGGAGGAGATGCCATCCTCGAAGCCGTCTACGGCCGCGGCCTAGCCGTCCCGCCGCAACCATGACGAGCAGAGCGCTGGGCGCCAGCATCGTTTTGCGATTTTCCTCATCTCTTCTGGATATGTCCCAGATGTCTATTTTGGATATCTCCCGTAAGCCGGCACAGCCGTGGAAGAACGGCCCTTTAAGGGCCGCGTCTAGCGATCCCAAAAAATCGGGGCTTCAGCCCCTGTGGCTTGCGAGCGCCGAGATCGGATGACCCACAACGTCCTTCTCAAACTTCTGGGCGGCTACAACAACTCCCGCGCCCTTCGCCGCGCGGTGAACCTCTGGCCTCCGTTCCTCGGTGCCGGCATCCGCGTGACCTACGTCTCTCCGGACATGAAAGCCATCGACGTCGAGATGAAACTCCGCTGGTGGAACGCCAACTACGTCGGCACGCATTTCGGTGGATCGCTCTTTGCCATGACCGACGCTTTCTATATGCTCATGCTGATGGCAAACCTCGGTCGCGACTACATCGTCTGGGACAAGGCGGCCAGCATCCGCTACCGCAAACCAGGTCGAAGCACGGTCCGCGCCGAATTCCGCCTGACCGAGGCGCAACTCGACGACATCCGTGAGAAGCTGAGGACTCTGCCCAAATACGAGCCAACATTCACTATCGAAGTGAAGGACGAAGAGGAAACGGTAATCGCAGAGGTGCAAAAGCTTTTGCACGTGAAAAAGAAAATCGCAGAATCGTTAGAAAATCAGCCGCCGAAATCGGCATAGTCCCAGCCGCGAAGCGGCGTAAGAATGCAGCGTAAGCCATGGGTAGTCGAAAAAAATGAATAGCAAGCCCCGGAGGGGCGAAAGAGACATCCGTGTACATCCCTGAACACTTCCGAGTCCGCGATCAAGCCGCGATCGCCTTCATGCGCGCCAACCCATTCGCCATCCTTATCTCGAACAGCGCAGACGGTCCCTTCGCCACGCACGTCCCGGCTGTGATCCGCGAAAACGAAGAGCGCATCACTCTTCGCGGCCACGTCGCGAAAGCGAATCCGCACTGGCGTTACCTAGACCAACAACCACTCTGCCTCATGATCTTCCACGGCCCGCACGCCTACATCTCGCCATCACACTACAACACTCGTGAAACCGTACCGACCTGGAACTACGGAGCAGTCCACACCTACGGCAAGGCGAAAACCTACTCCGAGCACGCGGATCTGCTAAACATGCTGCACGATCTGATCCCCACCTTCGAAGCCGCCTACCAGCAGCAATGGGACAGCCTGAGCGACGCCTATAAGACGCGCATGCTGGGGCACATCGTGGGATTTGAAATCACCGTCGAAAAGCTAGAAGCCAAATTCAAGCTAAGCCAGAACCGCACGCCAGACGAACAGCAAAATATCATCGACGCATTATGCCCCGCGTCTGACAGCGCAGTCTCAGGAACAGCCCGCCTGATGCGAGAAGAAGGCCTAGGCAGAAAGTAGGAAAAGTGTGGGGCGGACACTCCTGTCCGCCAACTCAAACCATGAGCAAGAAGACTAAGCGTTCAGGGAACCGACCACTAAGTGGAATTCGAGTTTTGGTAGGCCGAGCGAAGCATCAGGCCGGAGCCCTCTCAGCGGAACTCCGCAAGCGCGGCGCACAGGTACTAGAAATCCCTTTCATTGAGATTCGTAAGCCCCGTTCCTTCCGCCCGCTCGATTCGGCCCTCAAGAGTCTCGATTCTTACGACTGGCTGATCCTCACCAGCGTCAACGGCGTCGAAGCCATGTGGGACCGACTTGAAAAAGCGGGCCGAAAACAAACGTGGAAGAGCGGCGCTTCAGCGCCGCGTCTGCGAGGCAAAGATTCTGGGGCTTTAGCCCCGGCTCTTCGCATCGCCGCGATCGGCCCGGCCACGAAGAAAGCCATCGAGAAGCGCGGCCTGAAAGTCGATGTCGTCCCCAAAGAATACGTCGCCGAATCGGTAGTCCGTAGCTTGAAGGGAAAGGTAAAAGGGAAGCGCGTCCTGCTCGTCCGCGCCAAGGTCGCCCGCGATGTCATCCCGCGCGAACTGCGCAAAGCCGGAGCTCACGTCGACGTCGTGGAAGCCTACGAAACGGTCGCCCCACAGAGCTCGCGGCGCCGGCTACAAGCCGCTCTGAAGAATCCCAAAAAGCGTCCGCATGTGGTCACATTCACGAGTTCGTCCACCGTGAAGAACTTCGTCGAGCTCCTCAACATTCCGGACAAACGAAAGCTGCGGTCTTTGCTCGAGGGGGTCCGGATGTCCTCAATCGGTCCGGTGACCTCAACGACGCTCCGGGAATCGGGTCTCCCAGTCGATATCGCCGCAACAGAGTTCACGATCCCGGGTCTGGTCGCCGCGATCGTCGATGGAGTCTCCTCGCCCCGCGCACGGACATAAGCGCGACCTCTCTCAAACTTCCAACACCGAACACTTCTACTTCTTCTTATGCTGATCAAACCAGTCCGAGACGTAAAGAATCTTCGCCGCCAAGTGGCTTGGCCGAGAACTCATGCCATGCGGTTCGCCGGGAAAGCGCACCAACACTGTCTCGACCTTTCTTAATTTCAGAGCGGCATAGTACTGCTCAGCCTCGGAAATCGGAGTGCGGAAGTCGTCTTCACCGGTCGCCAGCATCGTAGGCGTCGTAACCTTGTCCACGTAGGAGAGCACCGATCGCTTTACATACTCATCCGACTTCTCCCACGGCGGACCGGAAAACCAGTAGAGCGTGCCGAACGACGGCAGATCCGAGGTCAGCGCCCAGCTATACCAGTTGATCACTGGATACAAACTCGCGGCCGCTCGGAAGCGAGTCGTACGGTCGATCATCCAGCAGGTCAGCACGCCGCCTCCGGAGCCCCCAGTCACAAACAGATTGTCGGGATCGACATAGCCCTTGGCGATCACAGCATCCACACCCGAATTCAGATCGTAGAAATCATCTCCCGGATATGCGTGGTGAATCAGATTGCCAAACTCTTCTCCGTAGCTGGTGCTCCCACGCGGATTCACATACAGCACCACGAATCCTTTCGCTGCCCAGACCTGCTTGATCGTATCGAAGCGATCCCCATAATTCGCAAACGGCCCGCCGTGAATCTCAAGAATTAGCGGATATTTCTTCGCCGCATCGAAATCTGGAGGCTTCACAATCCATCCCTGGACTTTGCGCTTATCGACAGACGATTCGAACCAGAACTCTTCCACCACGCCCGGCTTCTTCTGCATGAACAGTTGCTGATTGAGAGCCGTCAACACACGAGGCTTTGCGTCGGACCGCGATGCGACCGCAATATCGCCCGCGTCCGAGGTCGTGTCATAGGGAATGGTGAACGTCCCATTCTTCGCCACCGTAAACGAGGCGCCGCCCGCATAGCTCGAACCACCACTGCCAAGGTGCTCGGCGAGGTCTTTCACTTTGCCATCGAGCGAATAGAACGCCAGTTTCGTGTCGCCCTTGTCGTCGTACATAAAATAGACGCCGCTGCCGTCAGCCGCCCACTCAGGCTCCTGGACATCGCGATCGAGTTGCGGAGTCGCTACTCGCCCATTGCTGCCATCCCGATTCATCAAATAAAGGTGCGTCGTCTGATGTCCCTGGTAGCGGTCGTCGAAGCCGACGTAGGCGATGGTTTTGCCGTCTGGGGAAACAGTCGGAGAGTTGTCCGGTCCCTTGCGGGTAGTGAGCGGATTTACCGTTCCATCGGCCAGGGAGAGCTCGTAGACCTCCGAATTCAGCGGCTCATATTCGTACTCCGGATGCAAATTTGCCGAGAAGATTAGATATTTCCCGTCGGGAGTCCACACGGCCCGGCCTCCGCCGAAAGCGCCCTCAAAGCCTCCGTAGGGGAGATTGCCACTGGTGAGCTGTCGCGGCGCGCCGCCCTCCGACGACACGACGAAGCGCTGCATAAATCCGTACTTCAGGTATCCGCGCCCATTAAAGCGATAGACAAGACGGTCGTAGACCTTCGGCGGATCAGCCCATTTCGCGCCTTCCGGAGCCTTGGGCAGAGTGGCAACCTTCGGCGGCTCTGACTGCACGAAGGCCGAGAACGAGATCAGCTTGCCATCCGGCGACCACACGATATCCGAGGGAGCACTGTCGAGATTCGTCAATTGCGCGGTTTGACCGTTGTCCATCCATCGCACGTAGATTTGGGGTTTGCCGTCGCGGTCCGAGAGGTAAGCGATGCGCGTGCCGTCGGGCGACCAGCGCGGCGAGCTGTCGCTATAGTTGCCATTAGTCAGGCCACGGTCTTCGCTTCCGTCGGCATTGATCACCCACAGGTTCGACTCGCGCTTGTCGTTCATGATGTCGGTGAACTGCCGCACGTACACGATCCGCTTCCCATCAGGCGACATCTGCGGATCGGCCGCGAACTGCAGGTTGAAGACGTCCATCGCGGTGAGGCGGTCTGACTTCTCCTGTGACCTGTCTTCTTTCTTCTCTTGCCCGAACCCGGAAATAAATAGCGAGACGACCGACAGCACAATGAAAGTGCATCGACGGAAACGGCACATGATGCGGGCTCCTGAGACTGGTGTGGAAAACCGGGGGAAGTGTACAGCAGGGAAGTGGTGAGGACAAAATCCAAGCAGATATTAGCGAGAGAGATCGCCTGCCCTCTTTGCTACACTGACTCCTCGTGCCCGGTCCTCGAAGCATCCATGAAGTTTTGATCGTTGGCTCTGGCGCCAGTGGCGGATGGGTTGCGAAAGAACTCACCGAGCGCGGCGTCACCGTCGCCATGCTCGAGGCCGGCCCGCCGCGCATCCCAACCCGCGATTTCACCGAGCATATCTGGCCGTACCAGCTGAAATTCCGGGGCTTCGGAAACCAGCAACGTCTGCTCGAAACCCAACCCGTGCAGCGCCTCTGTTACGCGTGTGACGAATACAGCCATCAATTCTTCGTCAACGATATCGAGCATCCTTACACGTTCCCGGCCGACAAGCCTTTCATGTGGATTCGTGGACGCCAGGTAGGAGGCAAAACATTCTGCTGGGCGCGCGAAAGCTATCGCTTCTCCGACAATGAATTCAAAGCCGCCAGCCGCGATGGATATGGAGAAGATTGGCCCATCAGCTACCACGAACTCGAGCCTTATTACGATCTGGTGGAAAGCTACATTGGGGTCAGCGGATCAAGGGAAAGATTACCCCAGATGCCGGACGGGAAATTCCTGCCGCCGATGAATCTCTCTTGCGGTGCCCTGCAGGCCAAGCAGGTGATCGAGAAAAAGTTCGGCTGGCGCGTGATGCCCGACCGCGTAGCGAACCTGACAGTCGATCATCGCGGACGTCCGGCTTGCCACTATTGTGATCAGTGCCAGCGCGGATGCTTCACCGCTTCGTATTTCAACAGCCCATCGGTAACACTTCCCGCAGCGGCCCGCACCGGAAAGTTCACACTAGTCAGCGATGCCATCGTGAGCGATGTGCTGGTCGACTCCAGTGGCCGCGCGACTGGCGTCCATTACATCGACCGGGTCTCACGTCAGCATCGGGAAGCCAGGGCCAAGGTCATTGTCGTCGCCGCCGGAGCCCTCGAATCTACGCGCATCCTACTGAACTCGATATCGCCCGTTCATCCGCAGGGAATTGGCAATGCAAACGGCGTGCTCGGACACTACTTGATGGACCATTTCACCATCGAAGGCGCCGGTGGCGGAATGCCCGGTTTGCGTTCCTCCAAGCGCGAGCCTGTTGGACGTCCTTGCGGCTTCCTGATTCCGAAGTACGTGAACACGGCCACCAGCACAGCAAAGGAGCGCAACTCGAGATTCGTGCGTGGCTACCGCTTTGACGGTGACGGCAGCCAGGAACTTTACGGACATGCCTTTCTGTCGCCCGAGTTTGGCGATGCCTGGCGAAAGCGCGTACGCGAAGAAATCCCTTACAGTTTTGCGATCGAAGCCCAAGGTGAATGCCTGCCCCGCGTCGATAACTTCGTTCGTCTCGATGCAAACAAAAAAGATGCCTGGGGAATTCCTGCACTCCATATCAGCGCCGCCTACGGAGAAAACGAACAGGCAATGGCCGCCGCCATGCGGCAGGACATCGGTGCCATTCTCGATGCTATGAACCTCTCGGACCCGACTCCGCCAAAGAAGGACATCAGCCTCTTCGGCAAAAACATTCACGAATGCGGAACTGCCCGCATGGGCTCAGATCCGAAAAAGAGTGTGGTCGATGCCAATTGCAAAGTGCACGACACACCCAACGTTTTCGTCACCGACGGTGCCGTTTTCACCACGCAAGGATGTTACGAGCCCACGCTGACAATCATGGCCATTTCGGCGCGCGCCGGCGAGCACATCGCGCGCGCCTTTCGTCGAGGCGAGTCATGAGAGCAAACCATGAGTGACGACATGCAGCGACCGGAACCGGTCGAGCAAAACGATGAGTTCACCCGCCGCCAATGGCTGTTACGGCTCGGCGAACTCGTCGCCCTCGCGGGAGTCAGCGGATTGCTTCCCCAGTCGGCTCCATCTATTACCCCGCAGCAAGCCCCGTCCGCCACAGCCTCAACGCTTCCTCCCGGCCTTTACGGACCTTCCCAGGATCATCTGGTGCACGCCTTGAGCAGCGGAGGAAATAATTGGACTCCACCGCCAGGGAGCGAGACGGAATTTGCCCAGCCTCGTTCCAATATTTATCAGCCAGGTTTCTTCTCGCAGGAAGAGTTTGCGGTCGTTGAACGCTGGATCGAAATCTTGCTTGGAGAAGTCGACTCTACCGCTTCGGCGCAAGCCGTGCAATGGCTGGATCTCTGGTTGTTTTCCGCAGCAGGCGTGCGCCTTGCGGCGCAGCGACTCGATCCCATGCATCGATTGCTCGCAGTGGCCTACTACGGCGAAGAATCTGTTCGCCAGTTGGAAACCGCCGATCCGCAATCGGTAGTGCACTCCGGTCTTCGAGAGTTGCGAGAACTCTCGATGCGAACTTACGGCAGGGAATTCCTGCAACTATCACACGCGCAGCAAGTCGAATTCGTGAATTCGATTGCGAAGACAACTTCCGACGGCGACCTGCGTACGTTCTTTGACCTTGCCCGCGCGGAGTCTATTCGCGGCTACTACACCTCAGCAGAAGGACTAAAGGAACTGGACTACCGAGGCAACGCGTATTACGGAGAGTGTCCCGGATGCGAAAAGCCATCGTAGGCGAACTGCACGCACATATCTCCTGGGCGTTGTTACAAATTCCGAACAGAAATTTTCTTGGAATCGATTACACGAAATTCTATGCGAAGGTTAAACGTTGGGGACCTTGGGCTCAAGACCACAAAAAGCCGCATTGCGCGGAGGCACTCGCATCCCATGCGAGATTGCCGTAACCGTAACCCCTAGCGATCCTCCCCACTCATTCTCAGGGCGCGGCCAGGTTATTCTGGCGAACCTTGGTGGTTGCGCTGTACGCTCGCCGCGTCCCATCGCCACTGGAACGCTCGTCCACCTCGATGGCCTGCCCACGCGTTTGCGAGTCGCAGCCCGCGTGGTAAACTGCATCTCCCTTGGACAATTTGAAAAGCAGTGGCTACTAGGTTTGGCGCTTGTCGAACCCGGCAATGTTTGGGGAATCGCGCGGGTCCCGAAAGATTGGGAAGAATAGAGTTGAGCATCGCTCAGACCCTCCTCTCCCCGCGGACATTAGGCGAGGGTTCCTCTGTGACTCTGTGCCTCTGTGGTGAAATCGCGAGCCGGGGTTCCGCAATCTCTTCGCCCGCGTTAAAATGAAATAGCGGCGAAACCCCTCCCAGAACCATCAGAAAAGGGCTAGCTGATGGCTGAAAGCTGACAGCTGAGAGCTGCAGTGACCAGCCGATTCTTCGCGATCGCGAAAAGGTATCCACAAGGTCTCAAACATGTCCCAAAACAACGGCAACAACACCAACACCTCTCTCCGTCTCAAGACCGGCCTCGCTGAAATGCTCAAGGGCGGCGTCATCATGGACGTCACCGACGCCCGCCAGGCCGAGATCGCCGAAAAGGCCGGAGCCGTCTCCGTCATGGCTCTCGAGCGCGTGCCCGCTCAAATCCGCGCCGAAGGCGGCGTAGCCCGCATGGCAAGCCCCAAAAAGATTCGTGAAATCATGGCCGCCGTGTCGATCCCGGTCATGGCCAAGTGCCGTATCGGCCACTTTGCCGAGGCACAGATCTTGCAGGAACTCGGCGTCGACTACATCGACGAGTCCGAAGTCCTCACGCCCGCCGACGAAGCACACCACGTCGACAAACACGCCTTCAACGTCCCGTTCGTCTGCGGAGCCCGCAATCTCGGAGAAGCCCTGCGCCGCATCGCCGAAGGCGCGGCCATGATCCGCACCAAGGGCGAAGCCGGCACCGGAGACGTAGTCCACGCCGTCAAGCACATGCGCCAGATCGTTCAGGAGATGAAGATTCTCACGGTTCTCAGCGAAGAAGAACTTTACGCGAAAGCAAAGGAGCACCAGGCCCCATACGAACTGATCAGGATGGTCGCCAAAGCAGGGAAGCTTCCCGTCCCGAACTTCAGCGCCGGAGGAATCGCCACTCCAGCGGACGCAAGTTTAGTAATGCAGCTAGGAGCCGAAGCAGTATTCGTAGGCAGCGGCATCTTCATGAAGAACTCCACGGAGTTCGCCGACCCCGAAGAAGCCGCTAAGCGCGCGAAAGCAATCGTGCTAGCCGCCACGCACTACCAGGATCCAAAGGTTCTCCTAGAAGTCAGCGAAGACCTGCAGGGAGCGATGAAAGGCCTGGCAGTCAGCGCGCTAGACGAAGCACACATGCTGCAAACCAGAGGTTGGTAAGAAGAAAACGATCGATGCTTGTGTGGCGCGGGCGCCTCGCCCGCGCTTTTTGTCAATTTAATCAATCAACAGGACTCATGTCGATTACCGCCAACCGGGTCCGCGCGTCCCGCGATCAATAACCTCAATCTCCTTAACTGTTGCCGCGTTCCGCTTGGCATGGTAAAAATACTTCCCCGACAAAGGCGGGTCAAATGACTTTTTCGCGAAAGCCTCGGGCCGTGTTCGCCCTAGCAGCCCTCTTCATTTCTCTCACATATTTTGGCTTTCCCGGCGCGTCTGTTAGTGCTCAGGCCTATCTGTACAACTACTTGTATGTCGACGCGGGGAACAGTCCGCTCGGAGCCGTTCTCGCTGATTTCAACCGCGATGGTAGAAACGACTTGGCAGCCGTGAATTACGAAAACACCGTATCTGTAATGCTCGGTGCGCCGAACGCAGCGTTTGCCTCACCGGTTACCTATGCCAGTGGTACATCGCCTTTTGCATTGATCGCGGCCGATTTGAGAGGAAATAGGCAGATTGACCTCGTTACAGTCAACATGCCGAACGGAATAGATCAGCCCGGAACAGTTTCGGTTTTGCTCGGGAATGGTGACGGAACGTTTCAGGCGCATGCCGACTATTCGGTCGGTGATTTTCCGGTAGGCATCGTCGCAGGCGATTTTAACGATGATGGAAAGACCGATCTCGCCATCGCGAACAAGTTCGATAACACTATTTCGGTTTTGTATGGGAACGGGGATGGGACTTTTCAGACGCAAGCGTTAGTTGATATTGGAACCGAACCGACATCGATCGGCACCGGCGACTTCAACCAGGATCGCAAGATCGACTTGATCGCTTCCTGTGTCGGCTCTGGCGTAGTAACAGTCTTGCTGAATGCCGGAGGCGGCTCATTTACGCGAGTGGATTCCTCCACCGGCCTTTTCGGCCCTGATAAAAGTCTCATCGTTACCGGCAACTTCACAAGTCCCGGGACTGTTGACGCGGTCATCTCGAGCCAAATCCAATCCCAGATCTACCTTTTGAAAGGGCTGGGAAACGGGAGTTTGGGGCCGCCCACCGCAGTGCAGAAGAGTTCTGCGGGCGAGGTTTACAGTCTCGCAGCCGCCGACATCAACCGCGACGGCAAACCGGACTTGGCATACGGATCGGTTGCATCCACCCAATTTTCGGTCTTGTTGGGCGATGGAAGCGGCAAATTCTCAGCTCCGATTGCCTCTCCAATTTTCGCCACAGAATCGATCCTCTTGGCAGATATCAACGGCGATGGGTTTCTTGATCTGGCCGCTCCAAACGAGAATCTTGCCTCGGTTGCGGTCGTCCTCGGTAACGGCAAAGGTCAATTCGGATTAGCTAAGACCACGAATTTGTCCGGAACTCCTTATGGTCCGAACTCTACCGTAGTTGGAGATTTCAACGGAGATGGCAAGCTGGATCTGGCGATCGCGGAAACGAATTTTCCCACTGGTCAGGTCGCCGTTTCCTTAGGCACAGGCCATGGATCATTTGCTGCTCCAATTATTTCGCCTCTGCTCTCCCAAGCGATAAACAATCAGGATCGCATGTTGTCCGGCGACTTCAACGGAGACGGAGTCCTCGACCTGATCCTCATAGACGACTATTCCACGGGATTTCAGGTTCTCTTGGGCAACGGAGACGGGAACTTCCAGACTCCGGTTGACACTAAGCTCAACACGACCACGACTCCGACGTTCGCGATCGGCGATTTCAACGGAGATGGAAAGATCGATGTGGTAGTAAGCGCGTTTTCATTTATCAACGGCGAAGAGGTAATCAGCATTTATCTCAGTAACGGCGACGGAACGTTTACCCTCGGCGTCCAGTACAACGAACAGTACGGTGGCCCCAGCGTCGCAGATGTCAACAGGGATGGAAAGCCAGACCTCGTGTTTCCTGGAAACCCCGTTTTCGTGATGCTGGGAAATGGAGATGGCACGTTCCAGAAGGCGATCACTGGACCTATCGTGATTGGTCAATCGATGGCTATTGTTGACGATTTCAATGGCGACGGTTACCCCGATATCGTAGTAGCCACTAGCAACGGAATCGCGTTCCTCAAAGGATACGGCAACGGCACCTTCGAGAACCCAGTCTATTCCGAGTCTTCGGTCCTGCTTTGCTGTCAGCTTTTGGCTGAGGATGTGAACGGCGACGGAAAGCTCGACCTGATCAACAATGGAGTTCTCGCGCTCATCGGCAATGGGGATGGCACGTTTCAGTTGCCCTTTTCCTACGGCGCCAACGGACAGGTGTACACAGGCAATATCGTCGTCGGAGATTTCAATTCCGACGGCATTGGTGACATTGGCATCGTTTTTCAAAATCAGATCTCGGGAACAACCGATGTGTCGCTATACCTCAGCGAGCCTACGGTAGCCCTGTTTCCCACGGCCATAAATTTTGGCTCAGTGAGTGTCGGGAAAATGAGTTTTCCAGTTGCAGTGAAATTATCGAACGTAGGGAACCAGAAACTCCTGGTATCAAGTATCCAAATAAGTGGCGGTTTTGTGGAACGCAACAATTGCACCGCCAAACTGAATATCGGGAAAGGCTGCACGATCCAGGTTGCATTCAAACCACAAACAAAGGGTCCGCAAACTGGCACGATCAAGATCACTGACAGCGCGCTAGGGCGCACCCAAGAGGTCACCCTCAGCGGAATTGGGAAGTAGTCTCGCAAGAGCATCGGTGGAGAAGAAATTCACCGGGGAGAAAACGCAGAGATAATCTCCCCACAAAGTAACTTGACTTGGAGGCCTCTTCCGACCAACATTAAAGTTGGACAGAGTGCTGTGCACCACGTGCCATTCAATGGCTCCGCGCAACCGGAGCCATTCTTCTTTGCAGGTTTCGGTATACCATCTCGGCATGAAACTCCGGCCAATCTTTTTCGCTCTGGTTTGTGGTACTCTTCTCGCTGCCCAGTCCCAACCTCACCGCAAGCAGCTTCTCGCCATCGGCGAGGAAAAAGGTTATCGCCACGAAGCCGTCTCGCATGCCCTCTCGACCATCGAGCGCCTTGGACACGATTCGGGTCTATGGGACACAACCATCCGCACCGACACCGAGGCTCTGACCAAGAAGAAGCTGGAATACAACGCGAAGAACCTGAACGACTTCGACGCTGTCCTCTTCTTTACCGGTGGCGAACTCGAGATGGACCCTCAGCAGAAATCCGACTTTCTCTCCTTCATTCGTGATGACGGCAAGGGATTCGTCGGCGTCCACAGCGCCACCATCACTTTCACCTCATGGCCTGAGTACGGAGAGATGATCGGAGGCTATTTCGACGAGCATCCGTGGGGAACGTTCGACGCACCGATCCTGGTGGAAGATCCCACGTTTCCCGGCATGCACGCGTGGCCTCACGAGTTCGTCTTGCGCGATGAGATTTATCAGATCAAGAACTATTCGCGAGATAAAGTTCGCGTTTTGATGCGTCTCGATCCGACCAAGCTTGATTTGAAGAACAAGAACGTTCACCGCACCGACGGAGATTTTGCCGTCACCTGGGCCAAGACCTACGGCAAAGGACGCGTCTTCTACTCCAGCCTCGGCCACGTCACCGAAAACTGGGACAACCCTGCGTTTCAGAAGATGTACGTCGACGCTATCAAATGGGCCCTGGGACTTATTGATGCTGATGCCACACCGCGTCCATTAAACTCGCCGTAGGGAATGTCATGTGTGAACGGTATCATGATCCATTCTGACAAGAACCACTCACCGGATCCGCGGCACCCGAATCACATTTGCTCTGCAGTCGCGCAGATTCCTGCATGCCGTTGGCTTCAGGTCCTTGCTCATGCACAGCGACACGGCCGTCAGGTAATTGTTTCCACAACTGACGGTCATATCCTCGGTGGTGAAGCTGGGGTTGGCTCGAACAAATTCTCTCTTTACTTCTTCCGGCGCAATCGAGAAATTCTCCCACGCCACCGCGAACTTCTCAGGCACTTTAATTGACGTAAACGCCCGCCGCAGCAGCTTGAAGTAACTTTCCGCATCCAGCCCGCTGCAAGTTCCATGCGTGCTCCACTCATGAGCAACGAGTCCCGAATCCGGCATGATGTCCGTCATCTCAGACGGATTCGCGAGCCCCGGCGCACTCGAACAATTCTCCGGATACCCATCCGCATACTGCGGCCACAGCCCGTGCACCACAAATCCATGATGCCCCGACTGACACTCTGGCCGATCCGCATGCGAATGGAAAAACTCCGGCGACCACGATAACGTCAGCAGATAGTAATCGAACACTCCCGGCTCACCCGACCTTGCCCGCGGCGAATGATGCCGCTGTGAGAATCCAGCCGCCACAAATATGAGCAATAGGACCCAACAAATCACGACGTGAAATCGTTTCATGCTTTCCACCAAGGACTTGGCGCCCATCTTCCCAGTTTAGAAGAGAAATGGAATCTCGGTCTTCGAGCCTCCATGCTCCGCCTGTGCGTTTGCTGCAAGCGCGGAATCAATTACCATGTCTGCACCATGGATCAATCTGCAGTCAGCAAACATTACGACGCCGTAGCCTCGGACTACGACCGCCAATACGAGCGAGAAGGCTTGCGCGACCTTACGCGACCGTATCCCGCCAACTATTTCCGTCTCCAGTTGCTGCTCAACTCATTTGCCTCCAAAGGGATCAAACGCGTGATCGAAGTTGGTGTGGGGGAGGGAACTCCTCTTGCCACCCTCGGACGAACGGGGATCGATGTTTGGGGCTTCGACATCTCCCCCGCCATGGTCGAGGCCTCACGCGCCCGCATGCAGCAGCACAACATGAATCCAGAGCACATTTTCTGGGGAGACATCCAGGATTCAACTACCTATTCCCACGTCTTCAAAGACGGTTTGTTCGACGGCCTCATGGCCATGGGCGTCATGCCGCACGTCTCCAATGACGATATGGTGATCGAGAACATGGCAACGCTCGTGCGTCCAGGGGGAAGCGTCTTCATCGAGTTTCGCAACAGTCTCTTTTCGCTGTTCACGTTCAATCGCTACACAGCCGATTTCATCCTCAACGAACTTCTCGCCAACGTCAGTTCCGAAGTGAAAGCCGCAGTCGGTAAAGATCTTGAGTCGCGCCTTCGCATGGACATGCCACCAACGCGCCAAACTGTCGCCGGATCGAATGCTCCCGGCTACGATGCGATCCTTTCCCGGTTTCACAACCCTTTTGAAGTTCTCGACCTGTTCGCCAAACACGGCTTTGAACAAACGAAATTGCTCTGGTACCACTATCATCCGGCGATGCCTTATCTCGAAGGCAGTATGGCGGCAGCCTTTCGCGATGAAGCCATCCGCCTGGAGCGCGAGCCTTCGGGCTGGCGCGGATTCTTTCTTTGCTCCGCTTTCGTCGTGGAAGCGGTCAAGAAATAGACTCGATCATGGCTCAACTTGCTGTACCGCCGATGAGTAAGCCAGCCCCGGACGCCCCTCTCGGGCAAGCCATGCACGATTTGGCCACCCGCCTTTTTCCGATCTGCCGCAGCATCACGGGCCCCGGCATTCGTGAAACACTTCGAATCCTGCAGGAATTTATCCCGCTACAGATTCACGAGGTTCCCACCGGTACGCCGGTCTTTGATTGGACTGTCCCGAAGGAATGGACTATCCGCGATGCCTTCATCGCCGACTCGAGCGGCCGCCGCATTGTGGACTTCCGGCGCAACAATCTTCACGTCGTCGGCTACTCGACTCCCGTGGATCGCCAAATGTCCCTCGCTGAACTGGATGAGCATCTCTTCAGTTTGCCCGAGCAGCCCGGGGCCATTCCTTACGTCACGTCGTACTACAAAGAGCGTTGGGGATTCTGCTTGCCGCATCGCCAGCGGCTCGAACTCAAGCCGGACGTCTATCGCGTGTTCATCGACAGCGAACTTAAAGACGGCTCGCTAACGTACGGCGAATGCGTTTTTCCCGGCGACACAAAAAAGGAAATCTTTCTCTCTACCTACGTTTGCCATCCATCCATGGCGAACAACGAACTTTCCGGGCCAGTCGTTGCGGCCTTCATCGGCCAATGGCTCCAGTCGCGGCCGCGTCGATATACCTATCGCGTCGTCTTCATTCCAGAGACGATCGGCTCGCTCACCTATTTGAGTCGGCATCTGGAGCATCTCAAGAAAAACGTGGTGGCTGGATTCAATATCTCCTGCGTCGGCGACGAGCGCGCGTTTTCCGTCGTCAGTTCCCGCTACGCCAACACTCTGGCAGATAAGATTGCGCGCCATGCTCTCGCATCCATGTCGCCGGACTTCAAGACCTATTCCTTCCTCGACCGCGGCAGTGACGAGCGCCAATATTGCAGTCCGGGCGTCGATTTACCGCTGGTCGGCCTCTGCCGCAGCAAGTACGGTACTTATCCCGAGTATCATACTTCGCTCGATGATTTGACACTGGTGACTCCTGCAGGATTGGCGGGCGGTTACGAAATGGTTCGCCGATGTTTGGAAGTGCTGGAAACCAACCATACTTACAAAGTCACGTGCCTCGGCGAACCTTGCCTTGGGAAGCGCGGGCTCTATCCCACTCTAAGTCAGAAAGGATCCGCCACCACGGTCAGGCGCATGCTGGACGTCATCGCTTACGCGGATGGCAGCAATGATCTGCTCAGCATTGCTGAACGCATCGGCGCATCGATCTGGGATCTAATGCCGATCGCGGAACAATTGCAGCAGGCGGATGTGCTCTCCGTTGTCGACCCCTGACAGTCCGTGGTACAAGTACGACTCGTATCAGGGTCCGGAATTGATGTATACCGTTCCGCTTTGTCATCCTGATGGCGCCGTTTTTTTGGCGCCGGAGGACCTGTGCAACTCTGCCTGAGGTGCTTATGCAGCCTGGGACTGCATAGGTCCTCCGGCCTGCAAAGACGCAGGTCATCAGGATGGCAAAACAGCGGATGACATCAAGAGCTCGGATGTTCTCAGGCTCGATTTATCCGCACGTGAATCCGGCTTTCGCAAGCCCTTCTCTGTGACTCCGTGTCTCCGTGGTGAGAAATTGGCAGCCAGGCTCGTCGACATTCTCATGACAACGACTCTTCCGCCCTCATGCGACAATCCCTCATGCCCAGTTCCGAAAACCTCGACGTAGTCCGCCGCTACCTCAAGAGCGTCGAAAACGGCGCATTCTCCGAAATTGCCGCGCTCTTCACTCCCGATGTCGTCATGGAGCAACTTCCCAACCGCATCTATCCTCAAGGCCTCCGAGCCACGATATCCCAAATGGCCGCCGCATTCGAAAAGGGCCGTAAGCTGCTCTCATCCCAAACTTACGAGATCAAGAATGCAATCATCAACGACGGTTCCGTCGCGGTCGAAGTCCTCTGGACCGGAACACTCGCCATTGCCTTCGGCACTCTTACGGCGGGATCTCAGATGCGTTGCCATTCCTCAATGTTTTTCGAATTCAAGAACGGTAAGATCTGCAGCCAGCGCAACTACGATTGCTTCGAACCGTGGTAGTCCAAAGACGTTAACCCATCCAGACCGCCCCCAAAGCCATCATCGTGTCTTTGCTTACGATTTGTAATGAGTCAGCGCATAGTTCGACATCGTCTTAACTTAGAGTTGTGGGGGAAAGGCACTTATATGCCACAGAAATATGTAGCTCAATGTTGAAAAACAGATACAAGCAGGATCTGGCATTTCTGCCACCAGGGTGCGCACGCAAATGATTGACCAGTGCTAGACTTTGGCAATGCATTCCGCTGGCCTCATACGGTCTGTGCTGACTCTCTCATTTCTCGCGTCAACTCATCAGCAGGCGCAAGCTCCGCAACCTGAGAACAAGGCGCCAACTCCAGCCTCCGCGCAATCGGGCGTCCCCGTGCTGGTCGAGCTCTTTACCTCTGAAGGTTGCTCGAGCTGTCCTCCGGCCGACGGCATCCTGCAGCGCCTGGATGACTACCAGCCGATCTCGGGCGCCCAACTAATCGTGCTCAGCGAGCATGTCACCTATTGGGACCAGCAGGGCTGGAAAGATCCAAACTCCTCGTCCGCATTCACCGACCGCCAGAGCGCTTATGAAGCAGCACTGGGTGAAAAAGAGCCTTACACTCCGCAGTTCGTCGTCGATGGAAGCCAGAGTGTGAGCCTCGAAAGGCTGAAGAATCTAGAAGACGCACTGAACAAGGCGAAAGACAACAAGAAAATTCCCGTTCGGATCACCAATATCTCACCGGATCCGTCGAATCCTGCGATGCTGCGTGTCCACATCGAAACCGAAACGAACCCCGACAAGCACAATGCGGATGTCTACGTCGCGGTGGCCCTTAATCACGTCGAATCTCAAGTCCTCCGCGGAGAAAACGGCGGCAAGCACCTGATCCACGTCGCGGTGCTTCAGCAGCTCAACAGGGTAGGGAAGCTTCCAAAGGGAAAATCGTTTGCCCAGGATGTTCAGGTCAAACTAAAGCCGAACGAGGATCTCAAAGATATCCGCCTGGTGGCCTTTGCCCAGGAATCCGGCCAAGGCAAACTGCTAGGCGTCGCGATGCAAAAGCCCTGAGTTATGTGGCGCGAGCGCCCCACCCGCGAAACGTAAAAACGAAAAAACCTGTGAAGGTCGAAAGACGACCGGGCCTTTCCACGCGGTAACCAACCGGTTAACTCTCAGAAAATAACATTTTGTTGTATCCTGCTTCACTTGCTGGAGCCACTTCACCACCGGAGCTCGAATGGGGAAAATCTTGGGGCGTGATTCTGGAATTCTGTCGAACCTGCAGACCACTTATCGGACAATCACCAACACCGAAAATCTGACCCTTCGCTGGGTACGGAATATGACGCTGCCGCTCATAACGGCCAGTCTATTCCTGGCCGCCGTGGCCAACGCTCAGGCTCCGGTCCGCGACCCAACTCCAGCCGAAAAGAAGGTGATCGAGCAGTACACGAACATCATCCATCCGTTTCTTGACACGTTTGACTCCGATGATTGGGACACAAAGGTCGACTTTGACGTTGATGACAACGTCCTCGTCGGCCAAAGCAACGACTACCCCCTCGACGTCGATGAGCTTATCCAGCGCAGCTACACGGTCAAAAGAGACTCGCCTCTCTACCAGCGCGAGATCGCGCCCTTTCTCGCGAAAATGCAGCAAATGAGCCCCACCGAGATGGCGCAGGCCGGAAAGAAATTAAAGATGCTGCGCCTCGAGGTGCAGGTGCACTTCAACCGTGCCGCCGCCGATAAAGATGCGAGAACGAAGCCGCAGCTCCAGATTCCGGGCCCGGCTTATTCCTTCATGACCGAGCAAAGCGAGGACAAACGTTCGCAGACGGTCGTACTGCTTTTCGGAGATTGGAAGTCAGCCCAGCAGGGCGGAGATGATCTCAAATTTCACTTCAAGCATCCACCCCACACGCCCGTCGTGGAAAACATCGTAGTCCAATTGCAGGGCTCGCCCGATCGTATTCGCGAACTGCTGCATAGTGCTGACTGGAAACGCGTCAACCAAGCCCTGATCGGAGCCGGATCATAAGGGTGCTCCAACAGGACGGGTGCGGTCTCTTCGTCAACTAAAACGTCAAAGGAGAAACAATGAACAAAGCAGGTGCAATTCTGTGCCTACTCACGATCACTCTGAGCGCTAGTGCTGCCGATACCAAGCTGGCCAAGAATCTCGACGGAAACTGCAGCATCTCAGTACCCGCAGCCTGGTCGACGGATTCTCTCGGAGGCGCACAATCCCCGGACAAGAAAGTTTCACTCACGGTTTCCTCGCCGAAGCACGGCTTGACGAGCCTTGCAGAGGTGCATCAGCTTGCACCGACCGTCTACAAAGAAGACAAAGTCGCAAAAGATACAGCCAGCGAATTCATGATGGAAGGCAAATCCATAAACGGTAAACCCAACGTCTATCGCGCTATCCCAGCGGGAGACAAGGTCTGCATCGTTGACATCCAGTACGACAATGGAGACGCAGCAGCAGCAAAGGCGATCGCACAAAGCCTCAAACCGGCGAAGTAGTAACGGATTCTTGTCGCATTGGCGGGTGTGGCTCGGAGCACGCCCACCCGCGCATATTCCTGGAAAGAGCTGACAATTTCCGTCCTCTGTGTGGACGCTGTGTCCCCCTGGTGACGTTCGAGGCCTTATTGATTGACCCCGGACGCTCGGTCCGCCGCCCGCCCAGCCGAGGCGTAATATCCCCTCCGCGCGTAAATCCGCAACTTGTGCCCATTCTTCTCGGCCGTGATATCAATCGGACGATAGTGACCATCACGCTGAAACCCGGCAGGTTTATATGAGATGAGATACCGGCTGCGAATCACTTCCTGCAACTGTGAAAGGCTCCGACTAAGGTGGGTCACAGCTCCCGGCACGTAAGAAGCTCCGCCGGTGAGTTCCGAAATCGTCTGCAGCGCGCGGTCGCCCAGCACGGCGCTCTCTTCCTCATTTGTGACATCCCTCGGGCTCACCGTATAAATCGCCACTTCGCTCCGAAGGGCAGTTGCGATGAGTTCCTTAAGAGTGGTGCTGCTCGAGTTGTCCTCTCCGTCGCTGATCACGACCAGAACGCGCGCCACCGGTTGCGTCTCGGCCCGGCTCGCGAGTTTCTCGGTTGCGTACTTGACTGCATCCCATAATGCAGTCCCGCCTCCAGGTGCAAGCTCGTTGATAGCGTGCGCGGTTTGCCCCCGATCCGAAGTGAAATCCTGCACCATCAGCACCGAGTTGTTTACCGCCACTACGAAAGCCAAATCGTTGGCGTCGGTGACTGCCTTCTCCAAAAATTTGATGGCGGCAGCCTGCTCAAACTTAAACCGATCCATCACCGAGTTACTGGTATCGATCACCAGACCGAGCCGCAGCGGTAGCTGCGCCTCATTGCGGAAGTTCAGAATCGCATTCGGCGATTGGCCGTTATCGCGAACTCCGATATCGGCACTGGTCAGGTTCGTGACCGACTTTCCATGATCGGTCGCTGCGAACAAGATGTTCACCTCGTCCACACTCGAGCGCAAAACCGCTCCCCCAAACCGCCTCGCGATCTCCGATCTTGCGTTATCCACTTCGGATGCGGCTGGCGCGGCGCATTCGCGACAAGTCGCATCAGGTTCCGCGTCTGCCTCTTCAATCTGTTCTTTCTCAGCCATGTCCTGGAAAGCCAGCTGTGCCATGCGTCCCGCAATCTCGGGACTCGGTCCACGGGGCACCCCGATGGAATAAGTGACCTTTTCAACCGCATTGAACCCTTGGGCTCGTCGCCGTTCTTCATCCTTCAGCCCATTCAACAGTTCTTTAAACTGCCCCGCCGACGCAGACTTTGGATCCTCCTTCAGCAGTGTCCTGAGTTCATCCTGGGCCGAGGTCAGATTATTTTGTGCCTCCCACGCGGCGGCAGCAAAAAAGTGCACCAGCGCCGCACTCTGATGTTTGCGTGTGTGCACCTCGCGCTCGGTAGAGATCACGGCGGGATAATCTTTGTTCTCAAATGCGCCGTAAGCAAGGGCCAGCTGAAGCTGCAGGTCCAAAGGGGCAATGGTCGACGCTTTCCGAAAGGCTTCCTCGGCCGCCGGATATTCCTTCAGCGCCAACTCCGCGCACCCAAGATTCAGATAGGAGTTCGGCAGGTGATCATCGATCTTGACCGCGGAAGCAAATTCGTCCCGCGCCCCGGCATTGTTTCCTAAATTGAGATACGCCGTGCCGAGCGTATTGTGCGCCGCCACGAAATTCGGATAGTCCGCGATCGCCAGCTTCAGATGCTCCACCGCCCCCTGCTGATCCTTGTGCTGCAAAAGCTGATAGCCTTTTTCAAATTCTCGTCGGGCTTTGCCAGGAGCCTTCAGGTCAAACTTAGAGATGGAACCGCTCGGCGTCTGCAACGGACTAAGATCAGAATTCTGACTATTGATCGTGAAGTAATTGAAGTCCATATGCGCCGATTGAATCGAGTCCAGCTCAATCGCGCTTCCGAATTTCCCACCACCCGCAGTAGGGAGACTCAAGATCTGTCCGCCCGCATACGAACAAAACAGGGCGAAGGAAACGAAAACACTTCCAGGCGCAAACGGCAGACAACGCATAGTGAATGCACCACCTTAGAGATCACTTACAGCAGAGGAGAGAACCACAAAAAATCTGCTGGGAAAGTTTATCCGTTCTGCCAGAGTCGGGCAATCCCGTAGAGTCTCTCGTCATCCGTTAGAATGAAATTACACCTCGGGAGCTGACGCTGTGTTCCTCTGTACCCCGTGGTGAAAAAGTCTGCAAAGCCAAATGATCATCGGAGTCCTAGCCCTGCAAGGCGATTTTGACGCCCACCGCCGCCGGCTCGAAGAGCTCGGCGCAAATGTCGTGCTCGTCAAGAAGCCCGAGCAGTTCGACGCAATCGACGGCCTCGTCATCCCCGGAGGCGAATCCGGCACCTTCCTCAAACTTCTTGGCGAAGCCGGATTCGAAAAGCTCAAGCAATTCGTTCGCCTCAAGCCTACGTTCGGCACCTGCGCCGGCGCCATCCTCCTCGCCAAGGAAGTAGAGAATCCCGCCCAGGCCGGGCTCGGCGCCCTCAACATCCGTATCCGCCGCAACGCCTACGGACGTCAGATCGACAGCTCCATCCGCCACGGCAAGTTCTTTCACGATCTCAAAGGCGACCATCATGAGTCTCCCCTCGAAATGGTCTTCATCCGCGCCCCCAAAATCTCTCACGTAGGCGAAGGCGTCGAAGTCCTGGCCACGGAAGGCGCAGATCCCGTCGCAGTGCGGCAGGGAAGAGCTATGGCCGCGACTTTCCATCCGGAACTGTCTGAGGACACCCGCATCCACCAAGCCTTCCTTGATTTGTGCGGGACGGACACTCCTGTCCGTCGGTTTTGACTTTTTATACGGGTGCGGCTGACACACACCCCCGGCTGTTCATCCATCACTGACAAATCAAGTGCAAAGTAAAAAGCGACGGACAAGAGTGTCCGTCCCACAAAAATCCTTCCATCCAAATTTTGCTCTTGACTTCTCATATAGGTAACCGTACAGTTACATATTATGCGTCACCGATCGGTTACATATCAGGACCCTCGGATCCAGGAGGCCACCTTCCAAGCCCTCGCCGATCCGACCCGAAGGGCCGTTCTCGATCTTCTCCGCCGGGGCAGTCAGCCTGCGGGGCAGATCGCCAACGCCTTCCCGGTCTCCCGTCCTGCCATCTCGAAGCATCTCCGTCTCCTACGCCGTGCTCACCTAGTCCGTGAGCACCGCGAAGGACGCAATCGCATTTACCAGCTAAACCCGGAACCGCTCCGCGCCGTCGACACGTGGATCGAGCAGTACCGCGTCTTCTGGGCATCGAGCCTGAACAAATTGAAGGAATTCGTGGAGGCCGAGCACGCCCGCGAGACCCAAAGCCAGCAGAACGAAGAGGGCTCACACAAACCGAAAATTAATCCGTGACGGATCTAAATCCGCACTAGAAAGAGGGGAACTGACATGACGAAACATACGCGCACTCTGATCCTCGTTGCCATTGCACTCTCAGCCGCTTGCGCCGCCGCGCAGACGGATGCCGAAAAAGCATTCGCCGCCATCAAGAACATGCCCGGCACTTGGGAAGGCACCAGCATCGAAGGACCGGTCAAGGTCACATTCAAAGTCACCGGCGGAGGCTCCTCCGTCATGAGCGAGATCCTCGGCAAAGAAGACATGATTTCGATGATAAACATGGATGGGCCTGATCGCCTGCTTCTCACGCACTATTGCGCGATGGGAAATCAGCCGAGGATGCAGGCCAGCGTCTCGCCTGATGGCAAGACGTTCACGTTCAATTACGTCGATGCGACCAATCTGGCTACGCCTGAGGCCGGGCACATGCAGCGTATGATCCTGACCGTCCTCGACGAGAATCACCACACCGAAGAGTGGGTGTTCGCCGATCATGGCAAGGAGCGCAAAGTAGTCTTTGATCTGCACCGAAAAGCATAGGTCGATCGCAAACGAGCGGTGTCATCCCTCGCCCCGCGATTTGGTGCGCGGGGCGAGGGATCTCGCGAGCAGCGCAGTGAAGTCGCAAGGAGCATTTATGACCACGACCATCATCACGCCCGATCAAGACGCGATTATTGCCGAGATTCAGATTGCCGCCCCGCCGGAACGCGTCTTCAAAGCCATTTCCGACGAAGGAGAACTCATGCGCTGGTTCACTAGTCCGGAGTGCCCGGTTCAGCGGTGGAAAATGGAGCCGCGAGCCGGTGGCCACTATTCCTACGTAACGCAGAAAGGATCGCTCGTCGTCAACGGCATCAGCGAGTTCGAGTGTCACGGCGAGATCGTGGAATTCGATCCTCCACGCCTGCTTGCTTACACCTGGTACGCCAACTGGCACGACGATCCTAAACGGAGCACGATGGTTCGCTGGGAACTGGCGCCCAGGCAAGGCGGCACGCACGTAAAGGTGACTCACACCGGACTCGCATCGCTGCCCATCGCTAGCAAGGATTACTCGCAAGGCTGGCCGGGGGTGGTCGAGCAATTGAAGAAGTTTGTCGAAAAATAGTTGAGGAGTATCACGTTGTCGAACACAGCTACAATGCGAGTTTCTAACGATCAAGATGAAATCACGAGTGAGATCGAGATTGCTGTACCTCGCGAGCGCGTATTTCAGGCGCTCGTCGATCCGCAGCAAGTCTTGTTGTGGTGGGGACAAACGGGCATCTATCGCTGCACCGAGTTTCAATCGGAGCTACGCCCGGGTGGTAAATGGCGCAGCGCAGGAATCGGTCCCGAGGGCCGCCCATTTCAAGTCGCCGGCGAATATCTCGAAGTCGCTCCTCCGCGTCTTCTCGTCCATACCTGGATTGCCAGTTGGACTGGAGACGCGAAAACAACCGTACGCTGGGAGTTGCATACAACTGCGACCGGAACCCTGCTTCGCCTCCGGCACAGCGGTCTTGCTGCCCATCCAGGAATTGGCGACAGCTACCGCGGCTGGCCACGCATGCTTGGATGGATTCAAGCTCTCCTTGAAAAGGGGGAGACTGTGCAGCACAGGAAAGCATCGTAGATTCGATGTACCAGCATACAAGTGGCCAATGGTCAGTAACTCCAACTCACTGACCACTGACCACTGACCACTCAAGACAGGAGACCGCTCCACATGGCTACTGCCACAATCACGCCCGACCAAAATGCCGTCGTTGCTGAAGTCTTTATCGCCGCCCCGCCGGCACGTGTCTTTCAAGCCATCAGCGATCCTGCTCAACTCCCTCGCTGGTGGGGTCAAGACGGCCTCTACCACGTTACCAAGTCCACCATGGACGTACGCCCTGGAGGCAAGTGGCGCAGCGACGGCGTCGGCGCCGATGGCAAAAGCTTCTTTGTCGAAGGCGAGTATCTTGAAGTTGATCCGCCGCGACTTCTCGTTCACACTTGGGTCGGCAGCTACGACACCGCGCGCACGGTGGTCCGTTGGGAATTGACCCCGCAGACGGTCAACGCCCTTCATCCGAGCGGCCCGAAAAAATCCGGCACGGGAACTTTGGTTCGTGTCACGCAAGAAGGATTCGCCGGCAACTTCGAATCTGCCAAGAGTCACGGCGAAGGATGGAAGCGCGTCCTCGGCTGGCTGGAAGCGTTTGTTCTGTGCGAATCGAATTAATGAAATGTCCCCGCCCGGCCGGTACCGCGGCGGGGACTATTCTTCTGCAATGTAGCAGCCTGTACCGATATTCTTGGTGTGCTCGGAGGCAAAAAGCCCTTGACCGCAGAGAACTCCGGGAAAATCCGCCGAGAGCGCCGAGAAACCTGATTCTCCACTTTAGTTTCTCTGCGGACTCTGCGGCATTTTCTTCGCGAACTCGGCGAGCTTTTGATGGCGTGCAGCGGGTTGCGGCATCGATCCATCCAGTACCTGATTCACCCGATAACGTCTTTCCATCTGTGACGATAGTCTTCATAGTTGCAGGTTGGTCACCTTAGCCGCGCAAGACTCTGGAGGTGAACTATGTCTTCCGACGGCATTCTCAAACTCGGTCATATTTCCCACGCCTCCGGTGAATCGAGTACCCGGATACAGGGGCAACCCCGGGAGCGCATCTGTGGATTCTGCGAACACCCCATCTCAAGGCGTCAACACCCAGTGCTTCTCAAATCCGGTAAGAGCGTGCATCTCAATTGTTATTTGCAGATGCCGAAACGTCACAACCGCAGCAGAAATTCGAAGTAGTGGGGCTGAAACCTGCCCTTCGAGTTAAGAGAAAAGCCTGACCGCCTTTTAGCTGCGGCTTCCTCCCTGCCTACGCTACGGGGTACGCCCGATTCGCACTGAAACCATGCAATTGCTATTGTGAGAACACCTAAATCTGGGAAGAAAATGAGGGAGATTAACCAGATCACGAGGCTCCGCTGGAGTACCCACGGACGAAACGCGTAGCTGATCTTCGCCGACCGGAGGAAGGCTCGGGTATGACTCACAACGGCAACTCGTATCGTACGCAACTGCCCGAACCCGATTGGCGCAAGATCGCTGAACGAGCTTCCGAAGAAAGCGACCCCAAAAAGTTGATGCAGCTTGTTCAGGCCCTTTGCGACCGCCTCGAGGAACTGCAGCGCTCCAGAGCGCGAACTCCTCGATAGGTTCCCGCACTGACGATTCCCCCGAATATCGCTTCTGTCATCCTGAGCGAGGATTGTTCTTTGCGCCCTAGCGCAAAGAACAACCGCAGTCGAAGGATCCCTTTCACCTCAACGCAGCGTCGGGCTCAAGGGAATTTCCGAGGCTGTCGTTTCAATTTCCGTCGCGGCAGAATCCAGTCCGACGAGGGCTGGTAAAACGCCCAGAGGACTACAAGTGGCTATGGGTGTGTGGGACGGACACTCCTGTCCGTCGCAGTTGATTTTGCCTTTGGGCCTTCGTGAAGCGTTCAGTTCTGACGGACAAGAGTGTCCGTCCCACACTTAGGTATCTACTTCTTTAACCAGCCTTCCAACTCCATCCAATCGGCAAAGCGGTCAACCCAGTGATCCGTCGGGATGTTGTGAGGGCGCGCGCCGAAGCCGTGGCCACCCTTGGCATAAATATGAAGCTCGGCCGATTCATGGGCCGCGGTCCATTTCTCATAGAGACCAAGACTCACCGGGACGAGTCCGAGTTGATCATCGGTCGCGGCTGCGATGAACATCGGAGGAGCATCGGCCGGAACGGTAGCATCTTTGAAAGATTCTCCGCCCGCATAGATTGGGGCGACGAAGGCGGGCCGGCCTTCCGAAGTGTAGTGGAAGGCGACGTCGGCGGCGACCGCACCGCCGGCGGAGAATCCGACAATGCCGACACGGTCAGGGGAAATTCCCCATTCCGAGGCGTGCTGCCGAACGTAGGTGACCGCTGCTCGTCCGTCGGCGAGCGCGAGTGGAATGACGCCGCTAGTTATCTGCCGAAATTTGTCATGTTGGGCAATCGCCTCCGCAAATTCCTGGGTGGCATCTTCGCCTGTATGCGCGAGCCGGTACTTCAAGACAAAGGCGGTCACGCCTCTCGCGACCATGTACTTGGCGAGATCGGTGCCCTCGCTGCTGATCGAGAGCGCCATGAACCCTCCGCCGGGACAGATCACGAGAGCTGTGCCGTTTCTCAACTCGGGAGAGGGCTTGAATACCATCAAGCTTGGCTTGGTAACGTTGCTGACAACGTCAGTGTTCCAGAGCTTCGAGAAATACGCTTTCTCCGGATAGTTCTCGGGCGACGAACCAGGCGGCGTTCCTTGATACAGAGGAATAACATCCTGAGCAGCGGCGAGAGTCGCAAAGAAGACAACCAAGCATAGACTTCGACGGACGAATGTTTTCATGGCCGCGTAGTGTAGCAGAGAGTTAGACCCCGGCAGTGTTCAAATGGCTGTGGGTGTATGGGACGGACACTCCTGTCCGTCGCAGTTGATTTTGCCTTTGGCCTTGGTAGAGCGTTCAGTTCTGACGGACAAGAGTGTCCGTCCCACACTATACTGTGACTATGTCTGGGGACGCGCAGAAGACCTTCTACCTCGAAACCTTCGGGTGTCAGATGAACGTTCACGACTCGGAAAAGGTCGTAGGGACGCTCATCCAGGAAGGCTATCGGCAGGTGGAAACGGTCGAGCAGGCCGACCTGATTCTCTATAACACGTGCTCGATCCGCGATAAGGCGGAGCAGAAAGTTTTCCATCGGTTGGCGGACTACAAGAAGCTGCAAGCGCAGGGCAAGAAGTTCGGAGTGCTCGGCTGCGTGGCGCAGCAGGAAGGCGAAAAGATTTTCGAGCGCGCGCCGCATGTGTCGCTGGTATGCGGCTCGGCGTCGTACAACAAGCTGCCCGGGATGCTGGTGCAGTTGGAAGGGAAGTCGGCTGCACGCGAGATCCCTCGCCCCGCTGGTGAAAACGGGGTGCTTCAGGATGACGCCGCGTCGGTTATGTCAGTATGGAATTCCCTAAGCCCGGAGCCCGAAGCCTGGAGCCCAGTTCCCGAGAGCCGAAAGCCGGAAGCCGAAAGCCTCATTCGAATCACCGGACTCGACGATCGCCAGACCGACAAGTGCTTCGAGACTGAATTCACCTCGCGGCTGAATCCGCATCGCGGATACATCACCATCATCGAGGGATGCGACAAGTTTTGTGCCTATTGCGTCGTACCCTTCACGCGTGGCAAGGAGCGCAGCCGTACTTCTGCGTCGGTACTGAACGAAGCGCTCCAGATGGCCGATCTGGGTTACACCGAGATTCAACTGCTCGGGCAAAACGTGAATTCCTACCGCGATCCTGATGGAAAGAAGTCATTTGCAGAGTTGCTGGCTGCGGTCGGAGAGGTGCCTGGGATCAAGCGTGTGCGCTTCACAACTTCGCACCCGCGCGACTTCGGAAAAGATATTGTCGACGCGATCGATGCCGTGCCAACCCTCTGCGATCACGTGCATTTGCCTGTCCAGAGCGGATCTACGCGCGTTCTCGACGCCATGCAGCGTCTCTACAGCCGCGAACAATACTTGCAGCGTATCAATTGGATGAAATCCGCCAGACGCCAAATCAGCATCACAACAGATGTGATTGTGGGGTTCCCGGGAGAAACGGAATCGGATTTCGCGGAGACGTTAGGCTTGCTCGAAGAAGTCGGCTACGACGGCGTCTTCTCCTTCAAATATTCCGCAAGGCCCAACACTCCTGCGCTGAGTTTGGACGACGCGATACCGGAAGCAGAGAAATCGCGGCGGCTCGACGTGCTGATGTCGAAGCAGAAAGAAATCCAGAAGACACGCTACAGGAAATACGTCGGGACCGAATGTGAAGTGATGGTGGAAGGGCACAATGATGCACGAGCGCAATGGATCGGCCGCACCTCGCAGAACAAGACCCTGAACTTCACCGCGCCAGAAGCAGCCACGCCCGCCGTCGGTAGCTACGTTCCCGTGCGAGTCACTGCCAGCTTTCCCAACAGCCTTTTAGGAGAATTGGTGGTATAAGGAGCAAAGCGCCTCGGAGGTACACGATGGAAGTCGAAATGACAATTCGCGGCCTGATGGTAGACCCCGTGTCCAATATGCCGATCGTCATATTGAAGGATGTCGGCGGAGAGACGGTGTTGCCGATTTGGGTTGGCGTGTACGAGGCGAATGCGATTGCGCTGGAGATGGAGAAGGTGACGACACCGCGTCCGATGACGCACGATCTGATTAAGAACGTGCTGATGGGCTTGGAGACGCAGGTACACAAGGTCGTTGTGACTGAATTAAAGGAAGACACGTTCTACGCGGTGATCTGGCTGGAGCGCGGCGGTGAGGTGATCTCCATCGATTCGCGTCCGTCGGACGCGTTGGCGTTGGCGCTGCGGGTGGATTGTCCGATCTTCGTCGATGATATCGTGCTCAAGACGTCGAAGCTGGCGGCGAATATGTCAGATCGCGTAACCAGCGAAGAGCTTCGCAAGTGGCTTGAGGGATTAAACGACGAGGACTTGGGGAAGTACAAGATGTAGAAGAGCAGGCTTCCGGCTTTCGGCTTCGGGCTCTCGCCGGACTTCAGACCTCAGACCTTCATCCTCAAGTCTTCCGACCTCAGACCTCGGGCTTCCGACCTTTTGACTTTGAGAATTCATGACCAATCGAGACTCCGCGCTGTACGGCCATCCTGCTGGTTTGACATAATACCTGTTATCGGACATTGCATATAAGCTTACGGGTCGCACCTTGCACACTTTCGCCGAACAGGCTAAATAGGTGGCGATGCCTTCTCCTACCAAGTGGGTCTGCCTTCCGGTTGTGTTCCTGGTTGCTTTCTGGACTCGGCTGCCGGCAATGGGTCAGGGTCAAGGGTCGCCTGTAGACTCGCCTTCCATGGTTCCGGCCCAAAGTGCCTCTCGAGACCCGGACGCCGTTCAGTCGCCCGCGCAGTCGGCTCCGAAGAATGGCGGCGACAGTCTTACGCTCAATTGGAATGACGTCGAGCAGAGCATTTGGGCAAACGCTAAGACCTATGTCGATCTGCCTGTGCCGGACCTTGTGGGAGCGGTGCCGGAACTGAAAGCCTTGGCACCGGAGACGAGCCAGGAAGGCTTGGCTTCCCTGCTCGGTCATATCGGACAGAGTTGTGTCGACCTGTTCCGTCACACACCGAACCTTGCCTCGCATGAAGTACAGATTACGCAGCAACGAGGAGTCAACCGGATTTCACAGGGAGCCTTCGCCCCGGAGCTGACCCATAGTGAGCGGCAAGAGTTCGGCTACCTGCTGCTGTTTCGCGCCACCCAAGATGTGACGGAGTTGCGGGAATATCGCACGGACAAGCATGGGCGTCCGATCGTAAGTGCGAGCTCGCAAGCGGGCCAGATGACCGTGGGCTTCGTATCGGAGTGGCTGCGCCTTTTGCCAGGAAACCAACCGGAATTGCGATTCCGCTACCTGGGGCGCGAGGATATGGATGGTCATAAGACGATTGTGATCGCCTTCGCGCAGATCCCCGGACATGTCAAATATCCGGCGCGGTTTTTGTTTGACAGGACGCTGATCACGGCGTTGTTTCAGGGGATCGTATGGGTTGACGCATCGGACTTTCGATTGGTGCGCATGCGAGAGGATCTGCTGGCGCCGCGTCCCGACCTGCATTTGAGAAAAATGACAACCACCATCCGCTTCGCGGAGGCACAGATTCCGAAGGCGGCGACTGCGCTTTGGCTGCCTAAAGAAGTCGCGATTGCGTGGGAGTACAAAGGGATGGCCGTGGAGCAGCGGCACCTCTACTCGGATTTTCGGTTGTATGAGGTGAAGAGCAAGATCATTCCGCAGTGAAATCACGGATATCCCGGACTGCGCTGATAACGGAATCGTACGTTAGGTCCTTCGGGCCGCTTGGCGCGGCCCTGAGGATGACATCGGCTTAAAGGCGGAAGTGAACGCCTACTTCTGTTGGGCGGTATCGAGCCTTAGGAATCTGGCGGCGTTGTTGTAGAGGATGTCGCGTTTTTGCTCGGGCGTGAGGTAGTCGGCGTTCTGGATGATGCTGATCGAATAGGCCATCAGTTTGGGCCAGAGGAGTTGATCGGTGCCGAACATGACGCGGTCTTCGAATCCGCCTTCGACCAGGCGCTCGATGTAGCGGTTGACCTCTTTCAGCGGGTAGCTCCAGATCAGGCCAGCGACGTCGACATACACATGCGAGTTGGCCTGAAGCAGCGTTAGCATTTCTTCAATCATCGGATAGCCTGCGTGCATCACCTGCACACGCAGCTTTGGATGGCGCGCGAGGAGTTCCTCGAGCAGGAGCGGGTTGCCCATCGAGCCGCGGAACTTCGGGACTGTGATGTTGGCGCGCCCTGAGCCGCCGGTGCCCATGTGGATGGCGACCGGGATGTCGAGTTCTTCGGCGAGCGCGAAGTACTGGTCGACGGAGGGATCGCTCGGGGACAGCCCTTCATATTGGAGGCCAATTTCGCCCATGACCTTGAAGCCTCCGGTCGTAAAGAGTTTGCGCAGTTCGTCGACGGGGACTCGCTGGCCCGGAGTCATTCCGTTCGAGAACGCTGTGCCTGGTATGACGCGAGCTGGAGCGGCGTCTTTCCATTTTTGAACACCCTTTGGGTCTCCGAAAACGACGGCGGTGACGTTGAGGCGATCCATTTCGGCTAGGACGTCTTTCATGTATTCGCCCGGCGCCGCGGGATAGAGCGCGGGGGTGCAGTTTTCCTTGACCCAGCCAAAGGGTTCTTCCTTCCCTTTCGGATCGGACGCGATGAACTTCGCGGTGTTGGGACACATCGGGCTGACGCCGGGAAAATTGCCGTCCATGGCGTGGACGTGGACATCGAGGACGGGCAGAGGCTTGGGGTCGGTGTTTTGGGCGAACGCGGCTGATGCGGTGAGGAGTGCGACGCAAAGCAGCTTGGGGACGGACATTGCAGGGTCTCTCCTTGGGATGTAAGACAGTTCTTTTAGACATGGGAGGTATATCACAGTGGGCTAATGCTTACTTCTCTGGCGCATTGACGCGGCGCGGTCTCTTTCACGGTTGGGATGGGGCTTGTTTTCCGATCGCTATTTTCGCTGTTTTCGGGGCGCCGCTCCACGTCGTATGTAATCCAAAGGCAAAGGCGACGGACTGGAGTGTCCGTCCCACACTTGCACCTATGCTCCCACGAAGACGATTTTTGGGTGGAAGAGGGTGCCGGCTACGCGGGTGGCGATGGCAATCAGGTCGCGCTGGCCGGAGAAAACTTTGATCTGGCGGGCGCGGGAAAGTTCGAGGAGATTGATAGGGCGTCCGTCGCGAATACGGGCCACCGTGAGTTCGTCGGCGGTTACCGCCGGCATTTGCGGGAGCAGTTTCCGTGGGTGGATGAAGAGTTCAAGTAACGGTTGAAGGTCGTTATGCGTACCGTTCCCAATTGGCTGGACTGGCAGTCTATTTTCGGGAGGGCCCTCAAGGAGTGGATGAAAGAGGCTCTTTCGCCCCTCCGGGGCTTGGTCAATCGCACTTGCCGTTTCCCACGGCTTGCGCCGTGGGCTGCGATCTTCCGCCGCTTCGCGGCTGGCAGCAGCCTGCGTCACACTATCATGATCTTCATCTTTTTCGTGACGCCACTTCCTTGCTTTCGCGGCCAGCTCTTCCAGCGTGTGGGCTTGATCTTCAGTAAATTCGGCGACGGTGGTACGGCGGAGGGATTCGAGGTGGGCACCGCAGCCCATGACTTGTCCCAGATCGTGCGCCACCGAACGCATGTAGGTGCCGGAGGCTACGCGGGCTCGGAAGCGCATGCGGTCGACGTCGACGCCGAGCACCTCCAATTCTTTGATCTCGACCTGCACCGGCGCGAGATTTACTTCTTTTTGCTTGCGAGCCAGCTTGTAGGCCGGAACGCCTTTGATCTTCTTCGCTGAGAATGGCGGAGGAACTTGTTCGATCACGCCACGGAATTTACCAATTGCCGGTTCCAGTTCTTCCCGGCTGAGCCTCACGGTTTTCGGCTCAGTGGTGGGTTCACCTTCGGCGTCGTAGGTATCCGTGCAGAATCCAAAGCGCACCGTGCCTTCGTAGGTTTTCTCGGAGCCTACGTAGAACTGCGCAAGTCGGGTGAAGTTGCCGATGACTAGCGGCAAGACGCCAGTGGCCATCGGATCGAGAGTACCCAGGTGTCCGACGGAACGCTGGTTGAGCAGGCGTCGGACGCGGTTCACAACGTCGTGGGACGTTAAGCCAGCAGGTTTGTCGATGATGAGGACGCCGTTCATGAGAAGATTGAGTGATTCGGCCATTGAGTGATTGAGCGATGAAAACCTGCGTCTTGTGCTGGTTCAATCACCCGATGAGTCAATCACAGAATTGCCGAACCTCTAACTTACCAAATCTGACATGCTGCCGATCAAAGACGATCAACCGCGATACAGCACGCCTTATGTGAATACGTTTTTGATCGTGCTGAACATTCTGATTTTCTTTTACCAATGGACGCTGGGCCCGCGGGCGGGGGAGGCGTTCGTCAGGATTTATGGCGAAGTTCCGTCGCATCTTCTGGCATTCCTGTCGGGATCGCCGCGCTATTCGCTGGCTGATGTCCTGGTTCCGTTCTTCACATCAATGTTCCTGCACGGCGGATGGATGCATGTGCTGGGGAACATGTGGTTCCTTTATATTTTTGGCGACAATATCGAGGACTATCTGGGGCACTTCAAATATCTCTTGTTCTATTTAATCTCAGGACTGCTGGCGATGATGACCCAGGTCGCAATTTATCCGAATTCGAACATTCCGACAGTGGGGGCGAGCGGAGCGATTGCAGGCGTGCTGGGAGCGTATTTTCTCTTATATCCGCGCGCGCGTGTGCTGACGTGGTTCTTTGTCTTTGTACTTTATCTCCCGGCATGGATTGTGCTGGGGGAATGGTTCTTTCTGCAATTTACGGCGGGAGCCGCGTCATTGTCTTCGGCGCAGGCGGGACGAGATCTCGGAGGCGTGGCTGTGTGGGCGCACGTCGGCGGCTTTGTTGCGGGGATGGTGATGATCAAGTTGTTTCCGGAGAGGCGGCAAAGGTCGCCCTATGCCTACCGGTAAAGAAAGCGTTGAACTGCAATGGTTCAAAGAGTTGGATCTAAGGGAACATCACTCCAGAATCCGAAATTTCTGCTTCACGCGAAAATGTCCGTAGGCAGTGGTGCAGTGGTAAAGATTGGTCAACTGGTAGGGATCCCTTCGGCTCCGCTCAGGATGACAGATGTTTTTGAGGCTGGTTCGCCTCCACGATCGCAGAGATCCCCATTTCTCGCGCAAATTCGCGCGCGAGAAACGGGGAAATCATCGTGGCTGGTTGTCTTTGTACTGCATACATGGCTACTTCTTTGGGCGTGACTCTGGTGGTACCAATCCCGCCATGCGGTAGTAGCCGACCAGTTGGCCGTAGTGTTCGCCGCTGTGCTCGATGAAGCCGTAGGCATAGTCGTAGACGCGCACTTGCTGATTGGCGAATGAGTCGACAATCAGAGCATCCATCCCCTTGTCGCCCTTTGCCTTGAGGGCTGCCGCGCCGTCGGCAAAGGACTTCTTCACGAACGCAACGACATCTGCCTTGGTTTTGTATTGATCGCGTTTGGGGTCCTCGGCGGCCGGGGGCTTTTGCCCGAGGACAGGGTTGGTGAAGAAATAATTGGCGCCGGCAGCATGAAGCAGTTGCTCGGCAAAGCTGCGCTGCGCGGGAGTAGGCTTGAAATCGTATTTGTCTTCCGGGAAATCTTCGGCCATGGCGATGAGCTTGCGGCCGATGTCGTTCCAGGAATCGATAACAACTTTGGAGGCTGGATCAGCTGGCTTGAGTTCCTTCTTCTGTTCTTGCGCGTGGGATGGAATGGTGAAGGCTGCAGCGAGCAGGGCTAGAGCGAGAAACGGGAGTTTCTTCATGGAATCTCTCCTGGGAAGTATTGGCGGTCGCCATTGTACTCGGACGGGGGAGATGGGGAAAGGAGAGCGGAGGCTTCACTCAGGATGACAAGTCTCTCCCTGGATGACATATTTCTCCCGATAGGTACGGCTAGAGAGTGCCAGCTGTGGGAAGGATTTCCAGGTTTTCAACGGTCGCGTTGGCTGGCAGGAGGATCGCTTCGATTACGGCCTCCGCTACCGTTTCTGGGGACATCATCTTTTTGCGCGGGGCCTGGGGCCAGAGGGTTTTCCAGATGTCGGTGTCGGTGGCGCCTGGAAGCAGGCCGATGACGCGGATTCCGCGAGGGCGCAGTTCTTCCCGCAAGGTGTTCGTCAGGCCAAGCGCCGCATGTTTCGAAGCATTGTAGGCGGCGGATCCGGCGAACACGCGGGTGGCGGCGATCGAGAGATTGTTCACGATTGTGCTGCCGCGCTTCATCAGGCCGAGTGCCGCCTGCGTGACGAGAAATGTACCGTCAACATTGGTGGCGAAGACATCTTTCCAGACCGGGTACGGGAGATCTTCGATTGGCAGATTCGCGTGAGCGATACCGGCGTTGTTGACGAGGATGTCGAGAGTTTGGAACTTCCTGCGAATATCGCGGAAGAGGTCGTCGACCGAGTAGGGATCGCGGATGTCTGACGATCGCGTGAGGATGCGGACTTTCTGACCGGATAGTTCCCCGCTCAGTTGGCTGAGTTTGTTTTCGTCGCGCGCTGTGAGGATCAGCGTGCAGCCTTCTTTGGCCAGAGCGTGGGCGATTGCCAGGCCTATTCCGCGCGAGGCGCCAGTGACAAGGGCGACGCTTCCAGTGAGGCGCGGCTTTGAACGTCGGGGCAAGCGGTCATTGTAACTGCAAGGGGCTAGCAGACGTGATGGGTTCGGCTGGTGCGTTCAGGACCGGCGCCCGTTGAACGGGTAGAGACCCTTCGACTACGCTTTCGTCCGCTTCGCAGACGAAAACTCCGCTCAGGATGACAAGGGTCAAAAAGACGCTTCCACTGCTGGATGTCCCTGCCACATTGTAAGCTCGGTGAATCCAGCGGATCGATTCTTTGCGTTGGACGGTTGCACCGATTTTGTTGCATAGTGGAATCACTTCGCGAACCAGCTCAGTTTGCTGGTGCTCACGAAGTCGCTGATTGCGGGCTCGCCGGGATCGCAGCTTCGCAATCTCCTGACCTTGTCGCTCTCCACGAAAATCTGGGCCCACTTCCCTCTTTTCCAACGCTGAGGGTGCGCTCGTCAGACGAGCCGGTTCCTGTGTGGAATCGGCGGAATGGAGATCTTTATGACTTCGCTTCGAAAACTTGGATATGCCGTGCTCTTGGCGGGCTCGATTTTGAATTATGCACCCACTCTTGCTGCAGCCGAAGAGCCGGCGCGCGGCCGCTTCACACTGGCCCACGATGTGCGATGGGAGAACACTAGCGTGCCAGCCGGAGACTACGAATTCGCGTATGACCCGAATAATCTTTCTCCAGTGTTGACGATCACGAAACTGAGTGCCCCGCGGGCTTCGTTCATGCTGATGGTGCCGGTCCGGGAGGAGAGCAAGAAGATGGATTCGAATCGTATTCTCCTCGAAACGTCAATGGAAGGCAGCTATGTGACTGTGTTGCAGTTGCCGGAAGCGGGCGTGACGCTGCGGTTTGAAGCGCCGCGTGCCACTGTAAAGCAGATGGCGAAAGCAGCGATCGCGGGTGTTGCATCAGGACAGTAGTATCTGTTGCGTAAGACGAAGGCGGATACCGAACTTGGCATCCGCCGTTTTCTTTCCTAGCCCGTGCGCCTGGGTTGCGCTTGTCCGATTCCGAACAGCTGAATCCATGTGCGCACATGGCTGGGCATCGGCGGGCAAGGTTGAATTTCGCCTACTCCATTGAAATCAACACACTACGAACCGGGCGCGGTTGGACCGTGGTATGCAACTTAATACATGGCTTACCGGTATTAGGATGTCAGCGCGGAGGTATCGAATGATCGGCTGGCTGCAGGATCTCCGTTACGCGATTCGCCAATTGCGCAAATCTCCCGGATTTGCTTTTGCTTCCATCTTGACTCTCGCAGTCGCGATCGGCGCAAATGCCGTTGTATTCGGCGCCCTGGACGCGTTGATCCTGCGCCCGTTGGACGTGCCTCACCCTGAGAACCTCTACTCACTCGCACACCAGAATGACGCCTTCGGTTACGAGTCCTACATGAACTACGTGGATCTGCGGGACCGCAATCACACGTTTGACGCACTGGTGGCGGATAACATCGTCGCCGCGGGGCTCGATATTGGCGAGGGCCCGGAACGCGGGTGGGGGTACGAAACGAGCGGGAATTTTTTTGATGCAATGGAACTCAAGCCATATCTTGGCCGCTTCTTCCATGCATCCGATGAGCATGGTCCGAACAGCGCTGCATTCATCGTACTCACCTACCGCTACTGGCAGAATCACTTTAAGGGTGATCGGGGTGTCATCGGGCGGACTGTGTTACTCAACAAGCATCCCTTCACGATCATTGGCGTCGCGGCGCCCGGTTTCGTCGGAACCTTCCCGGCGTTTGCGGGCGAGTTCCTGATACCAATCGTCAACCAGGAGCAGGTGGACGGAGAGAATTTGCTGAACTCGCGGGGAAGGCGGTGGGTCAGCGATGTAATAGGCCGCCTGAAACCTGGGATCACGTCGGCACAGGCCGCGGCTGATCTAAACGCGATCGAAGCAGAGCTGGAAAAAAACTACCCAAAAGACGTGAGCCACGTGGCCTTTGCCCTGGTGCGCCCCGGAATTGCCGACGTCTTTGGCGGGGCTGTCAAGGCATTCATGGCAGGGCTCATGCTTCTCGCTGCCTTGATCTTGCTGGCCGCCTGCGCCAACCTGGGGACGCTGTTCGCCGCCCGCGCCGGGGACCGCTCGCGAGAAGTTGCGCTTCGCTTAGCGCTCGGATCCAGCCGCAAGCGCATTCTTCGTGGACTGCTTTCTGAGGCGCTGCTGATCTCCATGGTAGGCGGCGGAATTGGGCTCTGGACTAGTGTCATGTTGCTGCGCGCCCTGAGTTCATGGCGACCATTCCCTGAATTCCCGCTCAACCTGCCGCTGAATCCAGGCGCAAATGTGTATCTGGTCGCACTGCTGTTGGCGTTGGTTAGTGGATTTCTGTTTGGCGCAGTTCCGGTGCGGCAAGTGCTACGCACGAGCCCCTACGAAGTCATCAAGCTGGGAACGAACCCGAGCGTTGGGCGACGTTTTACGGCTCGGGATGTGCTGCTCGCCGGGCAGATCGCGATTTGTGCGGTGCTGGTCACTTCGTCACTGGTCGCCTTGCGCGGATTGACGCGCTCCCTACACAGCCACCTCGGTGTGGAGCCGAACGGTGCTCTTCTGGTGGAAACCGATCCAAGCCACGCCGGTTTCGAAGCAGATGCAATACCAGTCGTGCAGAAGCGACTGATCGATGAACTCCAGACCATTCCGGGCGTGACTTCGGTGGGAATGGTGAGTCCCGATCCTCCTCTGCACATGGGCTGGATGAACACGAACGTCTTCACGGATCAGACGGTCGATCTCAGGGCCTCTAACGCTGCGGCCGAGGTTCTTCTGTATCAGGTCAGTCCGGAGTACATGCAAGCGGCGGGAACGACCTTGGTGACGGGGCGGAATCTTAGCTGGCATGACGACAAGGCCTCGCCACGTGTTGCTGTGGTGAATCGTGAATTCGCCCACAGAGTCTTTGGCTCCCAGGATCGTGCCCTCGGTGCATATTTCAAACGGCGAGACGGCACACGAATTCAAGTTGTGGGCATTACGGAAGATGGAAAGTACACCGCAAACATCGCAGAGCGTCCGACATGCGCGATGTTTCTGCCGATTCTGCAATCGCCTTCGAACGATACGTGGTTCGTGCTGCGCTCGACGCGCGACCCGCAGCAACTCGCCGCGGCAGTACGTACGAAGTTTCGCGATGTGGATGCTGGCTTGCCGTCGTTCATCCAGACATGGGAGAACGAAATGAACGGCGCCCTGTTTGCGTCGCGGATGGCCGCGATGACGCTCGGCGTCCTCGGCGCAATGGGAGCGATGCTCTCGGTCACAGGCATCTTTGGCATGGCTGCTTACTCGGTTAGCAAGCGTCTGCGAGAGTTGGGTATTCGTGTCGCGCTGGGCGCACAGCGAAAGGAAATCCTGCGCGCCTCCCTGGGTCGAGCCTACAATTTGCTGGCGTTTGGTTCTACAGCCGGGCTACTGTTGGGCCTTCTTGCGAGCCGGGTCCTTTCTTATATCGTGTATCAAGCAACGCCACGCGATCCGGCAGTCTTGGTCGGCGTCGTTGTCTCCATGGCATTGTTAGGGCTGCTTGCGACGTGGATACCGGCGCGACGCGCCCTTTTGGTCGATCCCGTGATTTTATTGCGGGAAGAGTGACCCGCCGCAATTCTTCTAAGTCGATTGGGTTTGGGAGTTGCCGCGCACGTCGTCGCTGAGGACGATCGCTTCGGCGATTTCTTTCATGGAGCGGCGCTTTTGGCGGCTCTGCCGCTGGATGGCCAGGTAGGCCTGTTCCTCGTTCAATCCCAAGTCGCGCTGCAAGATACCTTTCGCGCGTTCGACTACTTTGCGCGTCTGGAGTTGCTGGGACAGCGACGAATTTACCTCTTCCAGACGGGCGAGCTCGATTTCCGCTCCCACTAGAAACCCGACGGTTGAGATGATGCGAATCTCACGGCGGCGATAGACGTGGTGGTGGCGATGCTGCAGGTTCAGTACGCCGACCAAGCGCCCTCTGCACATCAGTGGAACTGAGAGAAACGCTTCATAACTGTCTTCGGGAAGCTCGTGGAAAAACTGGAAGCGAGGATCGAGGGCGGCACGTTCGGGAATGGCGACCGGTTCGAGGTGCTCGGCGACCCATCCGGTAATTCCCTGCCCCACGCGGAGTTTCAGGCGATCAACAACTTCAGAGTGCGGATTCTTGGAAGCGCGAAGGACAAGTTCGTCGCCTTCGAGCACGTAGATGAGGCAGGAATCACACTTTACAAGGGCAGTGGCAAAATCGACAACACGGCTAAGAACCTCATGAAAACCATCGGCCGCGCTGAGGCGGACGGTGATTTCATGGAGTACATCAACATGCGAATCTTCTACCGATAACGTGTCCATGCGAAACAGTATCGATTTTGCGGAGATAGAGTCCAATTCCAAATTTCGATGGCAGCGATAAAGGAATTTCTTGCGGTTTGTTACGAAAGATTCACATCCGGAAGAAAGAATGGTGCATCGCGCGATGATGAAACAAAAAGATTCCGCGATGTCTGGTGGCTTCGGCGTGGGAGGCTACTTTGCCGGGATGGCCAGAAACCAGATGAGGAGGCCGAACAGAATCAGCGCCCCTAAAAGGGAGAACGCCGTGTGCAGTGGATGAAACTGAAAATAGGGGTTCCGATGGAGACGGTGCCTGGCTGCCAGCATGAGACCTCCTTCGAGCATGCGCTCTGCGGCAACGGACGGCTTCTACAAGGTTATTGTCGCACTTTCCAAGGGCCAGTTCCAGTTTCCGTTGCGGTGTGGTACACCATTCGCATGCCTGAAAAGATCGCAGTGATCACCGGAGCATCGAGCGGATTTGGGCTGCTGACAACGGTTGAGTTGGCGCGGGCTGGGTTTCGCGTGGTGGCGACGATGCGCGATCTGGGGCGGCGGGAGAAGTTGGCGACCGCCGCGGCTGCGGCGAGCGTCGCGGGCAACATCGATGTACGAGCTTTGGATGTGACACAGTTCGAAAGGATTGGGGAATGTGTCGATGGAGTTGTGCGCGACTACGGCCGGATCGATGTGCTTGTCAATAATGCTGGCTTCGCGGTGGCCGGATTCATCGAAGATGTCAAGCTGGACGAGCTTCGGATGCAATTTGAAACGAATTTCTTCGGCGCCGTCGCGATGACTAAAGCGGTGCTGCCGATTATGCGTAAGCAAGGTTTGGGGCATATCATCCAGATTTCCTCGATCGGCGGGCTGCAGGGAACGTTGTCGTTGAGCAGCTATTCGGCGTCGAAACATGCGCTTGAAGGGTGGAGCGAGTCGTTGCGCCTTGAGGTCAGGCCACTCGGGATTAAGGTTGTTCTGGTCGAGCCAGGCGCGTTTGCAACTGACATCTGGACTCGCGGCGCGGTGATGGCCAAGGAGGCGGTGAAAGAGACTTCCCCGAATCATCAACGAAGTCTGCGCATGCGGAGCGCAGTTGAAAAGATACCTAAGGCGGATCCGATTGGCGTGGCGAAGATGATTGTCGCTATCGCGCAGGATCCGAATCCCAAGCTGCGGTATCTCGTGGGGCGAGACGCAAAGATGCAGCTTGCGTTCAAGCGGATCCTGCCCTGGAAGACTTACGAAAAAGTGATCGCTAACTTTCTTAAAGTCGATTGAAGGCAATCACCACAGGGGTGCACAGAGGCTGCGCCTTCAATCATTATTGCTTTGCATCTAAGTCTACCGTCTTGATCGGCAGGTCCCAGTGGGCGTCGAGGATTTCGAAGCGGCGCTGCTCTTCGCGGATGTAGGTTTCCTGGTCGGGCCAAAGTTGCTTCTTGATGGCATCTTCGTCAAAGGTCTCGTTGGCGACGGCCGCGTTCTTGAAGACGATGGTGACGCGATAGTCCCAGCGTCCGTCTTCGGTGGTGTGGTAGCGGGGTTGATCCATCCAGACTTTTAGCATGCGGCCCATCTCGACTTCTTTCTTGAGCAGCGGGTAGTGATTTTTCTTGAAGAGCTTGAGGAATTCTTCGGCGTGTCCCCATTTCGTTTTGTAGTAGTACTCAACGACGAAAGGTTTGTCGGTCGGGGATTGTGCTTCAGCGGCGAATGGGGCGAGGACTGTGGCGAATAAGATGGCGGCCAGGATGTGGCGGGTCATGGAGTCTCCTTTTGTGAGTGCTTCTGCTTTTACACTACGGGCTCGTCGGCGGCAAGGGGCCGGTACGGTGGTAGGGATTCTTCGACTGCGCGCCGTTTCGCTTCGCTCGCGGCGACTCCGCTCAGAATGACAGAGCTCAGGTGATGATTTCCCGACTAGGATTCCGGAATGAATAGTAACGATGAACACCAGATTATTCGACTATTTGAGGATGGCGACCGGGCGCTGATGAGCGTCGATGTGCGTGAGATGGAGCGGATTTACGGGGAAGACTATGTGCAGTGCGATGAGTCGGGCAAGCTTTCTACTCGCGCCGATCTGATTCGGAATCTCACGTCGGCAGAGATTCGCTTTATGTCGATGAGATCCACAGGGCGTCAAGTGCGTGTGTTTGGCGACTCTGCGGTCGTCCACGGTTCGGAAGAGGACGAGATCGAGCGCGACGGTGCGACCCTTGTCGTCAAATACGTTTACCTGGATGTTGTTGTGCGACGCGACGGACGATGGCAGATTGTTGCGTCACAACTTGCGAAGCTTTAACGACTAGAACCTCGACCTGCGATCGAACGTTTGTTCCGATCCGCATCGCTCCAGTCGCAGGAACTGCTATTCGCCACTGACTGCTGGCCGCCGTCCACTGATGCGATTCTGCCAGTGGCTCCAGACGAACCAGATCACGCCTGCCAGCAGAATTACTCCGATAACAGCGTCGAACTTGTGGAAGTATTGGCCGAGTTCACGCCAATTTTCGCCGAGCTTCATGCCGAGCCAGGCCAAGCCGAGACACCAGGGCCACGATCCCAGGAATGTGTAGATGTGGAAGCGGCCGCGAGGCATGCGGGCGATTCCCGCCGGTAGGGCGATGAAGGTGCGGATCACCGGCAGCAGCCGGGCGATAAAAACGGCGAGGTATCCCCAGCGCGCGAAGAAGCGGTCGGCCCAATCGAGTTCGCGGTGTCCCATGAGAATCCATCGGCCGTAGCGCTCGACTAACGGCCGTCCACCGTAAGCGCCAACTTCATAGGCGACGAGAGAGCCCAGGTTGCAGCCGATTGCCCCTGCTGTCGCGACCCAGAAGAGGTTGAATTTGCCCTGGAAGACGAGGTATCCGGCGAAAGGCATGATTAATTCCGAGGGCAGCGGGATGCAGGCTGACTCGATGGCCATGAGGATTGCGATACCGACGTAGCCGGTGGTGGCGATAATCTGGCTGATGAAGACGAACAGAATGGCGAGGATTTTTTCAGTCATGTAAGCGGGGTGAAATAGGCTGTCAATCGTTGATGAGCAATTAGAACACACTCGCAAGTACGTTGGACCTGGAGCAGTGGTGCGTCAGCGAATAGCGAAAAACGTAGGTGCACTCTCGCCTGGTCAGGGTTTCGGGTGCGTAGGCATTTGCAATCATGGCTAGACGCGGGCGAGGCGCCCCCGCGCCCCGCAGGCTTAGAAAGAGCCTTCTTGCGTGAAAGCGTATCCCGGCAGCGTGGCGCCTTGCGGACCTTTGGAGACTTTGACACGGATTGTGGGCGCTTCGGGAGCGGTGATCCCTGCTGGACGCAACATAGCGTATTGCGTGAAGACTTCGGTGTAGACCTTGGTGACCAGGTAATCCTGGCCATCGGCGTCACTGCGCCAAACTTGTCCGAGCTGGATTGAGTTGACGGCCACAGTCGTTCGTCCTGAGTGTTTTGGAGTAGCTCCAGACTACTGGGAGCGGGTGGGGGCGTCAATTCCCAGAGAGGTTACCGAGGGACAGGGATTTACGATTCGCTGGCCTTCTCGGGCAGCGGCTAAAGCCTTGCAAAACGAAGCAGCATTGCGGTATCGCTGAAGCGATACCCTGATACGAAGCTCACCGTGATACGAGGCCAAGTGTTGTCATTCCGAAGTGAAGAATCTGCTTCTTCTCTGCACCGTCGACGCTGCCAGCGAACAGCAGATTCCTCGCCGCTTCGCCGCTCGGAATGACAAAAACCCGAGGAACTGGACAGCGATAGCCATCACAATCGTCCGGTTGCTATGATGAGCGGCATCTTCGAGTTGCAGAAAGGAATTGCATGCCGCGCGGAGTTGTTCCCCGTCAGCCAGCTCGCACAGGGCGCCAAGACAAAGTCAGTGTGGCGCGGACACTCATGTCCGCGAAACCGAGCCAGAAGCAACCGAGCCGAGCGAAAGCCGTACCGGTAAGGGCGAAGGCGGTCGCTCCATCGAAACCGGCGAAGCCTGCAAAATCCGCCAAGGGTTACAACCCGATCGCTCCGGAGCGCGTTGCGGAAATCCTGGAGCGGCTGAATGAGCTTTACCCTGAGGTGACCTGTGCGCTCACCCATAAGAGCGCGTGGGAGTTGCTGGTAGCGACGATTCTCTCGGCGCAGTCGACCGATGTGAATGTGAATCGTGTGACGCCGGTGTTGTTCCAGAAATATCCGACCGTGGAGGCCTTTGCTGCGCTCACTCCTGAGCAGCTTGAGCCAGATGTACGGTCGACCGGGTTCTTCCGAAATAAATCGAAGTCCGTGGTCGGGGCGGCAAAGAAACTCGTGGCGGAGTTCGGCGGACAGGTCCCTGATGATATGGAGAAGCTGCTAACCCTGCCGGGTGTGGCGCGGAAGACGGCGAACGTTGTGCTCGGGAGTTGGTTCAAAAAAGCAGTCGGAGTTGTGGTCGATACGCACGTCCATCGGATTTCGCGGCGGTTGGAGCTGACCAAGGAAAGTGATCCGCAGAAAATCGAGCAGGATTTGATGAAGATCATTCCGCAGGATCGGTGGATTTTGTTTTCACATCAGGTCATATGGCATGGAAGAAAGTTGTGTTTTGCGCGCAAGCCGAATTGCGTGGAGTGTCCGTTGGAGAGTATTTGCCATGCCGGGGATAAGACGTGGAGCACGGTGGAGATGCACAAGGGGGCGACGGGATAGTTGCTGAGGTTCAGGCGTTCCTTACGGACGCGTGTCTTATTGCACCGGCTTCCCGGCGTTGGAAACGCCGGGCTATTGTCAGTTGTCCCTGCCGGGACGAATGACCCGTCAGGATCGAACACCAGAGTCATTCGAATTCGGCTCGAAACGCCCCACTCACTCCCTCCCCAGTTCATCCAGGATCGGTTCGCACAGTCCGCGGACGCTTAGACTCTTCCCTCCTAGAGTTCGCGTGGGATGCGAGCATAGTGCATCTCGCCGGAGATGATCTGGAAGGGCTTGCCGTCTAGGACAAATTGGTCGCTTGGATTCCGAAGTGATGAGGCGCTTGCCGTTCGGATTGCCCTGAAGCAAGGCAGCAGAAAGATAGGGCAATCGAGAAAGCGGCGAGGACTCGGGCGATCGAACGATTTATTGACATGTGTTTGTTGGGCAGTGTCCCATTTCTGAGTTAAATGGAAGTCTACGGCAAACAACTTCAGGCGGAAAACGCCTATGTCTCGCAGAGTTCACGAAGAAAAACCGCTCCTCACCGCAGGCTCTCTGCGCTCTCCGCGGCCTTTCTTGGCGAACTCGGCGGTACAAAGCATTGAACCGCAGAGATCGCAGAGCAACTTCCGCCGAGTCGGCTGAGGAGATCTCGATCTTAGTTGCTTGAACGCAGCTATTACTGCTTCCTCTGCGAGCAGGGACGGAACCGCTCTGCTAGACTTTTCTTTCTACATCAGATTGTCATTTCACGCCATGCGTCTGTCCATTCTCTTTGCTATCGTCACCTTTATGAGCATCATTACCGCCTCTGTCGCTGCCCAGACATTGCCTGCGCCGCCGGCGATTACCGATCCGAAGAAGATCTCATCGAAACCCAACGCGCAGGTTGAGCCGCGTTCGCTGACGATCGAGAAGCTTTATATGACGCGGCAGATCGGGCGCCCGACTTGGTCTCCGGATGCGAAGAGTGTCGCGTTCATCTCGAACATGAGCGGGCGGAACAACCTCTGGGTGGTTCCAACCGAGGGCGGCTTCCCTACTCAGTTGACGGTCAGTGATCAGCGCCAGACGGCGCCGACGTGGTCTCCAGATGGTAAGTGGATCGCCTATCAGTCGGACTATGACGGCGATGAGCAGTGGGATATTTTTCTCGTCTCGCCTAAGACCGGCAAGGTTGTGAACCTGACGCAGACGCGCGAGATCGCGGAATTGAATCCGGCATGGTCCCCAGACGGGCGCTATCTGGCCTACGAGGTGAAGGCGAAGACGTCGGCGGCGATTGAGATCGACGTATACGACATGATCATGCGCGAGGTGAAGCATCTCACGACAAACACACCGCAGGACAAACGGAATGTGAATCCGATCTGGTCGAAGGATGGGAAGTATATCGTCTATACGCAGGAGCAGGCCAAGGGGACGGATTCAAACGTCTTGATTGCGGATGTAGCGACCGGGACAAGCACGCTGCTGACCTCCCATGAAGGTGAGCAGTTGTATTTCGCGAACGATATCTCGCCAGACGGTAAGAGGGTGCTGGTCACATCAAACGCTGTCAACGGCTACGAAAACGTGGGACTGATCGATGTGGCCTCGAAGAGGACCTCATGGCTGACAAACGACAAATGGGAGATTCGCGGCCACGAGTTCTCTCCCGACGGTAAGCACGTCACTTTCAGCGCCAATGTTGACGGCAACGAAGATATCTACCTCTACGACCTCGCGACCGGAAAATCCACTGCTCTCGCAATTCCCAAAGGTGTGAACGAGCCTGCGGGTGGGCCCACCGCGTTTAGCGCCGACGGTTCGCGGATGCTTTATTACCACAACGGTCCTACGGCACCTGGCGATCTATGGGTCTATCACCTAGCGTCCGGAAAGTCCCAGCAACTTACGCATTCGCTTGTGGGGGGTATTCGCTCGGAAGACATGGTTGAGCCGTACCTGGTGCACTACCCCAGCCGCGACGGCAAATGGACCATCTCTGCGTTTCTTTACGTGCCGTTCAACATGCAGCGCAATGGCCAGAATGCTGCGATCGTTTACATCCACGGCGGACCGACTTCGCAGACCATGAACTCGTTCAACCGGTTCGTGCAGTTTGCGGTGAATCAGGGATACATGGTGCTTGCGCCCAACTATCGCGGATCCACGGGCTACGGAAAGGAGTTCCAGCAGGCGAATCTGTTCGACATGGGCGGCGGCGATCTGCAGGATGTTCTGGCCGGGGTCGACTGGATCAAGCAGACCGGGCATCTCGATCCAAAGAAGATTGCTGTGATGGGCGGCAGCTACGGCGGATATCTCAGCATGATGGCTGTGACCAAGGCTCCGGAGATTTGGGCGGCTGGAGTTCCGATCGTTCCGTTCGTGAATTGGTTTACCGAGATCGAAAATGAAGATCCGGTGCTGCAGCAATCAGATCTGGCGACCATGGGCGATCCCGTGAAGAACAAGGCGCTTTACGAGGAGCGCTCGCCGATCAACTACATCGACCAGATCAAAGCTCCGCTACTGCTGCTGGCCGGAGGACATGATCCGCGTTGTCCTAAGTCGGAAACCCAGCAAGTCGTCGACGCGATCAAGAAACGCGGCGGCACGGTTGATTCCAAGGTCTACGAGAACGAAGGGCACGGGTTCGCGCGTGTGGAAAATCAGATTGACGCATACAAGCGCGTTGCCAACTTTCTGCTAGCACATGTTGTCCCAGCGGATTGCAGCTGTTCACTTACTGAGTAGCCTTAGTCCTTGCGTGCAGGAAGCAGCGAGTTTGGCCCCATCCAGCCAGACCGAATTACCTCCGTAACTCGGTTTATCCCCACCTGTTAATTTTTCTTGTCGCGTTTGTAACAGAACTCGGCTACACTCCCGCCATCCGCTCAAAGAAATACCTATCCTGAACGACCGTTGTGCATTTGTGTCGATGCACGACGGAGCAAGTGCTCGAAAACCAAATCACTGAGGCGTTTTATGACTTTGCACAAGGTAGGGCGAAGTGTGCTCGCCGCCGCGGCACTCCTATGCATTGCGGCAGCCGCCTATGCGCAGGTACCCGTGTCCCAGCACGTGGTGCTTGTGATCGACGAAAACTCCAGCTATGACGATGTGATCGCGAATATGCCCTGGCTTGTTGGACAGGGCAACACCTATGGCTACGCCACCAACTACAAGTCTGATAACGGCGGTTCCCTTCTCGACTATCTGTGGCTCGCTTCCGGCAGTTGCCACTCCGCCGCGAACTGCGCTCTGCCGCCGGGCACGCATGATTTCAATTGCAACGGAAACGATTGCTACTATCCAAACACGACCCAAACCGATCCAATCACCGACGACAATATCTTCCGCGAACTGAATAATGCCGGAATTTCTTGGAAGGTTTACGCACAGTCGTATGCGGCAGCGGGTGGAACTCCAACCACGCCTGACAACAGGAACGGGACATCCTATTACCGGCGCCACAACGGAGCGACCTGGTACAGCGACATTCTCAACAATGTCGGCGGATCGGCGTCGAAGATCGTCGACCTCTCGCAACTGACTACCGACCTGAACAAAGGAGCCCTACCCCGCTTCATGATCATCGTGCCGGATGGGAATCACGACGCGCACGATTGTCCCGTGGGAATGTTGAGTTGCAGTACGGCTCAGAAACTGGCGGCTGCTGACCAGTTTCTGAGTTCAACTGTCGGACCGATCCTGGGAATTTCCGACTTTCAAGCCGGCGGCTCAGGATTGCTGCTTGTGACTTTCGACGAGTGTGGGGGCGGCACCAATGGAGGTTGTGGGGCGTCTGTCTACACTGCGTTGATCGGCCCGAAAGTGATGCCGCATACCGTGTCTTCGGCGCTTTATCACCATGAGAATTCGTTGCGGACGATGCTGGACGCTCTCGGAATCAAGCACTACCCCGGGGCATCGGCGACGGCGGCCGATATGTCTGACTTCTTTGAGAAGAACGACAGCAAGCCTCAGGTAACCGTGACTTCGCCGGTAAACAACTCTTCGGTGGGTTCGCCAGTACTGGTCCAGGCGTCGGCTACTCCCAGCGTCGGTCACACTATCTCAGGATGGGTAGTTTACGTTGACAGTGTAAATGTCTATTCGACCGGAGCCGTGACGTCGATCAAAACCAACGTCAATATGACTGCGGGAAAGCACACCGTCATTGTCCGTGCCTGGGACACTTCTGGAGCCTATGGCGATCAGACAATAAACATCACAGTCAATACCAGCAAGCCAACTGTGAAAGTCTCGACGCCGACCAATAACTCGACGGTTTTGTCTCCGACGAACCTCAAGGCGTCGGCGACACCATCCAGCGGACAGAAGATCAGCGGTTGGTGGGTTTACGTCGATGGCATCGGCGTCTATAACGCGGGCGCCGTTAGTAGCATCAACACAAACCTGAATATGGTTGTCGGGAAGCACACGATCGTGGTTCGAGCGTGGGATACCTCAGGAGCCTATGGCGACCAGACGATCTACGTGACCGTCAAAACTCTCATGGTTATCGTCTCGGCACCAACTCAGGAAGAGACTGTTAGTGCGCAAATTAACGTCCAAGCGAACGGGAAGGTCCCGAATGGGAGTGGATACCGAAATGGTGGATCTATCTCGACAGCGTCGAGGTATACCACGCCGGCGCAGTCGGCAAGATCAACACGACTATTCCGGCCTCCAGTGGAAACCACAGCCTGAAGGTAAGAGCGCAAGATTCAGGAGGAGATACCACGCAACAAGTCGTGACCGTGACGGTGAAATAGGGCCTTGCGTAGATGACGACTTCCAAGCTTATGCCAGCAGACGAAAACACGGCAGCGTATGAAGATCAGAACGGCCCGACGCCTCCGTGAGACATGTGTAAGCCCTTCCCCTGGCGACAGCGGTGCTCCGCCTGCTGTCGCCCTTTTTCTTGGCTGGATTTCGAGGTTTGCTCGGTCTCTACGAGACCAAATTCCGCATAACTTCTGGGTGAGCGTGTTTGCAATGTTCGTCAAACTGCGACTGCAGAGATCTCTGATATTCCTCGCGCTTGGGCCGGTGGGTCGACCCTTGTGCGCGGAAAGACACGCTGGGACAAAACGTGCACGTGGCCTCCACTGGAATATCGGCAAGCCACTTCGTGACGCGGACGGTCGGCTTTTTCACGACGCTGCTACTGCTCTTTCTGCCCTGAGGTGAACATCGTCCACGGACCGGCCTTCATATCGCGCAGCAGAGGCTTCTGCCAGGAAAACTCCGGGTGACGCTCGAGGAAAGGTTCGGCGAGGAAGTCTGCTCCACAGGGATGTCCGGCGCGCGCCACGAAGCTCATCTTCGCTGCCATCGAGCTGTCGGTCGCTTTGCCTTGCACTGCTCCACCGGGGTTGTACGGATCCCACGCCCATTCTTTTATGCCTCGTGAGGAGGTATCCACGTGGCCGCACAGTCCGCGCTCGTTGGGTTGATCTTTTTTCTCGAATGAATCGACATGATCAGAGAGAAACTGCTGCGCCATCTGCACGTCGATTTTCCCTTTTGCCTGCTTCATCAGTTCTTCCCAACGAGTATGTCTGGCGTTTGGAGAGGATGACGCGTCATTCGGATCGAATGTCGTTTCTTCCTTGATCACCTTCGGGTCGCGGGCGAAGTTGGCGCTGACGAAGTATCCGTCTTTTGTGCGCCAGAGCGGGGTATTCTTCAACCCTAGCTCTAAGTATGC
>Ga0126370_10000001_pt1 | contig 85221 bp, 72 predicted proteins | sample PanSoiMetaPlot_3_FD_92586 | JGI IMG/M metagenome (GOLD analysis project Ga0126370, IMG submission 92586) | Tropical forest soil microbial communities from Panama - MetaG Plot_3 | ecosystem: Environmental > Terrestrial > Soil > Tropical forest > Bulk soil | place: Panama | collected 2016-02-17 | reverse complement strand
GATCAAGCCGTTTCTACAGGGAGCGTTCTTTCTGGCGATCAAGGCTCAGGTCGATATCGTGCCCGTGGCATTGGTCGGGACATATGAGCTGTTGCCCATGAATACGTATCACATCAAGTGCCGGCCGCTGGAGATGCGGGTTGGAGAGCCGATCTCGACCACTGGGCTCACAATGCGGGACATGGAAGCGGTGAGCACGCGGGTTCAGAAGGCAATCGAGGACCTCTACTACCGTCCTTGACCCGTCGACAAAGATCTCCCGATTTCAAACCTTGATCGTCACGCGCTTGCCCGGTTCAAGGGTCTGTAGTCTCGGCGTGAGTCGGAGCATGTTGAATACCCGACAGCGTCAGCTTCGCTTTCGGTGCGATGCGTCCAACCCTGATTGTGGACGATGGCGATCGTGGCCTGCGGGAGGGCACGGCTTCTCTGTAATCCGGATCGCTGGTCCATGTCCCTTGAACCGGTACTTTGCGGCTATCGGAAACCCCCGCACCCAAATGATGTCGTCTTCACCAACAACGACCGGCCACAACCCGCGCCTCGACTGCTGCACGTGCTGTTCCTGGAGGAGTTCCTTGATCTTCTTGGGGGACTTTGTATGAGCTGGCCAGAACCGGTCTCCCGCACGCCAGTTCCGCACCCGTAAGAGTCTGGGTAGTGAATCCTGATTTAAGAGTTGGTCAGGATTATACCCTTCGGCATCGCCCGCCGGAATGCATTGAACCTGGATTACAAAGCCTCCCTCTGGCACCGTAATTTCGCCAGGGACAGGCAACTTGTACTCATAATCTTGGTCTTGCGAGGGGAGTGGGCCTCGCAGATCTGGAGTGACGAAGAACAACTCTTCGGACCGCCGTACGACCTTCCAGCCGAGGGGCAGCGATAATTCCTTCCCCGACCTTTCGTCATCGGCAGCGAACCGCAGGATCTCCTCAACGTGCTTGAATTCAAGTGGAATACCTGCCTCCTCGCCGATAGCCTTGATGACGCGGCGCTGCACCGCCGCGGGTTCCCCCAAGAACCAGAGCAGGTCGACTGACGCATTCATCACCAGCCACGACACGCCATTGACCCCAGGCTCAAGATCGTCGCTCGATGGGTGCCCCATTTCTCGCGCGTCCTTTGCGCGAGAAGCCTGCCCTGAGCTTGTCGAATGGGTGGGGATGTTCCCTGAAATCTGCACGAGCCCAGCATTCGGTGTTGCCGGAGCCCACTCTGGCTCCGACCAGTGCACTCCGGTTCCCATCCATCCCGCAATTTCGTTTTGCCAGTAGTCTTCCTCGCCGCGAGCAATTTCTGCCAACTCCGCCAGGTTATCTGCGATCGATGGATTGAACTCCTTCTCCAGAATCGGAACTAGCAGCTTGCGCACGCGGTTGCGGGTAAAAGAATCGTCGGCATTGGTCGAGTCTTCGCGCCAATCCTGGCCGATGTCTTTCAAATACTGTTCCAGCCCTTGCCGGCGCGTTGACAGTAGGGGCCGAAGAATCTCATGACAAACCTCGCCGTTATCCTCTTCAACTGAAATCCTGGGATGAATCCCTCCGAGCCCGGTCGGCCCCGTCCCGCGAATGAGCCGCATGAGAACCGTTTCGGCCTGATCGTCGAGCGTGTGCCCAGTCACGATGACATCAAGGTTTCCGCCGGTGGGTGGCGCAGCACTTCCAGCGCTACGATCTTGGGAGCTCTGCTGAGTGTGGGCTTTAGCCCCTGGCGTGCCTCCGCTCAAGAGATGCCGAAAGAATCCATACCGTAACTCCCGAGCCGCCGTTTCCAGGCTGACGCCTTCTTCGGCCGCGTGTCCCGCGACGTCATCGCCGTCACAGATGAATTCCAAATTGTGTTCCCGAGCCAGCCGCGCCACGAATTCCTGGTCGCCGTCGGATTCCGCACCGCGGAGTTTGTGATTGAAATGAACAACCGACAGGACAATCCCCAATTCTCCACGCAACTCCAGCAGCAACCGCAACAGAGCGACCGAATCGATGCCGCCGGAAACTGCAACTCCCACACGCTGGCCGGCCTTCAACAACTCGTGTCGCCGAATGTGGTGGAGCACGCGTTCTGTCAGGGAGTGCACGGGAACATGGTACAACCGCGAAGAAATCCCGCGCATTGCGGCGAAAGAGTTAAGCTCGAATCATGCAGTATGATGAGCACTCGAACGGCCAGGAAATCACCACCAAGAGAAACGAAGAGTTCGAGATCTCGCTTCCAGAAGCCCGAACAGCAGGCTATCGCTGGGTCATCACAGAAAATGGCGCGCCGACCCTTGAGCTGCTATCAGAAGAAACTATTCCCAACGCAGGGGCCATTGGAGGCTCGGGGCATCACATCTGGCGCTTTCGCGCTGCATCTCCAGGGAAAACCAGGCTAACGTTCGAGTACTCGCGTCCGTGGGAAAAATCGGCGAAGCCGACGCGAACCTTTTTGCTGAAGGTCCACGTCAGCTCATAAGGAACTACTTTTTCGTTTTTTTGGCTGGTTTCTTCGGCCCTGGCTTTCCGCCCGGAGACGCCACCAGCCGAACGGTCCAGAAATCATCCGACAGGTTGGTCTCCAGCAAATACTGATAGGGCAGAGTGAAGTAGCCGTCCATTCCCCACGTCGTGCCCCAGGAATTCCGCACGATAAACCATTGATTCTGGTCGTCGTAACCGACCGCCAGCACGGCATGGCCGCCCACCACCTGCTCGTTCGCTTGCGGCATGGAGGCATGTCCCGTCTGCGCAACCGTGGTGCTCTCAAAGCCGTCGTACACGGTGAATCCAAAGACAAACGGATATCCCGAGGCGAGACAACCTTTGAATTGGCTCAACGAGCGCGTTACTCGCTGATATGAAGTCACTTTGTTCTTCGCGGCATCGGTAAAAGCGCTAGCCGGTGGTTTGTCGGCGAACTGGTTGATGTCGTATGGCCAATCCGTCTCGGGCGGAGCTCCCAACTTGGCAACGACTTTCATGCCGTCGCGTATCTGGGCGCCACTGTCGGAGGCCACGGTGTGTTCCTTGACTCGCTCGTTGTAATAAATGAACAACCGCGACGGTGTGAAGCTCTTCAGCTTCTGCTTCATCTGCTCGAACTGAATCGCGCCAGCAATGGCGTTTCCGGTGCAGCTGCCAAGTTGTCCCTGGTCATAAACAGGAGGACACTTCGAAGTCAGATCGACCGACGTCGGAAGCGCCATCAGGAATTGAGCGGGAGCTGAATAGCTGAGGTCTCGATGGTCCGGCAGATCCGGAACCCATCCGTAGTTTCCAATGCTCATAGCACACCTCTTCTGGATGTCTTAACTCGACACGTGTTGGACTGAATCAAGCCCGGTCGGGCCCTGGGAGGGAAGTGCAGATACTCTAGAACGAATGTCGGGTTATGGCAAGAAGTTCTTGCGGCTAAGTATCGGATATTGTGCCGCGGCCAGAACGCAGTGTCACTTATAAGCTGGCACTCTTCTCCGCAATCAGCCGCTTGATCTTTTCCACAAACTCCGTCGCCAGCATATCCTCGGTTTTCTCTTTTCCGCGGGTGCGGACGTTCACCTTGCCCGCCTCAGCCTCTTTATCTCCCACCACCAGCAGGAATGGCACTTTCTGCATCGCGTGCTCGCGGATTTTGGCGTTCATCTTCTCATTGCGTGCGTCCACTTCCACGCGCACGCCGACGGCTTTCAACTGCGCGGCAACTTTATTCGCGTACTCGGCATGTCGCTCGCTGATCGGAATCATCACCGCCTGCACCGGCGACAGCCACGCCGGGAACGCCCCGGCGTAGTGCTCGATCAGCACGCCGAAGAAGCGCTCCACCGATCCATAAAGAGCGCGATGCACCATTACCGGCTGCTTGCGTGATCCGTCCTCAGCAACGTATTCCAGCTCGAAACGCGCCGGAAGATTGAAGTCGAACTGCACAGTCGAAAGCTGCCACAGCCGCCCGATCGCATCGACCAGCTTGATGTCAATCTTCGGGCCATAAAACGCCGCCTCACCCGGAATCGTCTTGTACTCGATATTCAGCGCCTTGAGCACTTTTTCCAAAGACTGCGTTGCGTGATTCCACTGATCTTCGCTGCCGACGAAACTCTTGCGATCGTTTGGATCCCAGGTCGAAAGCTCCGTCTGGAACTTGTCGAAACCGAAATCCCGCAGCACATCGCGGGCAAACTCCACGCAATCGGCAATCTCTTTCTCAATCTGCTCCGGAGTACAAAAAATGTGTGCATCATCCTGCGTAAACCCGCGCACGCGCAACAGGCCATGCATCACTCCCGAGCGCTCGTAGCGGTAAACCGTGCCCAGTTCCCCGAGCCGCACAGGTAGATCGCGATACGACCGCAGCGAATCCTTGTAGATGAGAATGTGCCCCGGGCAATTCATCGGCTTCACGCGATACTCGGCATCATCGAGTTCCATGAAGTCGAAGAAATTTTGCGCGTAATAGCCCTCGTGCCCCGACGTAAAGAAGAGCTGCCGCCGCATGACGTGCGGCGTGTACACGAGCGAGTATCCGCGCCTCACGTACTGATCGCGCATCCAGTCTTCCATCTCTTTACGGATGATTCCGCCCTTGGGGTGCCAGAAAATCAGCCCCGGTCCTGCCAGTTCCTGGATCGAGAAAAGATCGAGCTGCTTCCCGATCACACGGTGGTCGCGCTTCTTCGCTTCTTCTACCTGATTGAGATAAGCATCGAGATCTTTCTTCGAATAGAACGACGTGCCGTAGATCCTCTGCAGCTGTGGATTTTTCTCGTCGCCCAGCCAGTAGGCGCCGGCGATGTTCAACAGCTTGAATGCTTTGATCTTCCCGGTCGACGGAATATGCGGACCACGACAGAAGTCCGTGAACTTGCCGGTGCGGTAGATCGAAATCTTTTCGTCGGGCTTAGTGAACTGCTCGACGAAGTGGCACTTCATGAAGTCCCCGTCTTTCTTGAACTCCGCCAGCCCCGCATCGCGTGGCACGAACTCTCGCGCGTAAGGAATGTTCTGCTGCACAAGTTCCTGCATCTTCTTCTCGATCTTCTCGAGATCTTCCGGCGTGAACGGAGTCGGACGGTAGAAATCGTAGAAGAAGCCGGTCTCGGTTGCCGGTCCATGGCCGAGCTTAGTTTCAGGAAACAGCTCAAGCACCGCGGCAGCCAGCAAGTGTGCTGAAGAATGGCGATAGACCTGTAGCGCCTCTGGATCCTTTTCAGTCAGCAAACGAAGGTCCGCATCCTTTTCGAGGGGCCGTGCCAGATCAATCAAGTCGCCGTTCGTTTTCGCCGCCAGCGCAGCGTCCGCCAGCCGCGGACTAATCGACTTCGCCACATCGAGCGCAGTCGTGCCTTTCGGATATTCCTTGTCGCTCCCGTCCGGGAGCTTGATATGAATGCTGTCTGCCATGATTTGGGACCTGCAAGACTTACAACTCGTAAATTAAGCCAAACTCCAGTCTAAAGAAGCGGCTGAGGGGGGTCAAACCGAACTAACGTTAATGAGGACGGCGCACGGCAAGGCTGTCACAATCAACCTTAGACGACTGTGGCCAAGGCACGAACCTCGGCGATGTGAATTCAGATGTAGACGATTCCGGCACCTCGAAGCTCTCATATTTCACTCGACCTTCGGTATGCGCTGCGGAAGTTTCATGAGAGTCCGGGATTTGCTGCCGCCGCGATCCTTACTCGCGGCAGCCGGAGTCCTGCCGTGACTCTCGGTCGAGAATGAAACTCCTCACGAACTTGGGAAGAATCTTGTGGGCAAAGGGTTTCGCCTCACACGAACACGCCGACGAGCCGTGGCTTAGTTTCGAAAGAAGTCTTTGGGTTACTCCGCGGGGGCTAAGCTGGCGAACAGTCCAGGCACAATTGACCGACTGACTCGGGGGGAACGGCCTGGTGCATCTCAAGGCCAGTACTGGCTATCGAATGGATCCTTCCCCTTTACGTTCTCTTCCTGAACTTTTTTCGTCTGCTTTTCATTCGCAGGTCGCGTCGCATCGAGTAATTCGTACAGGCGCCCACGGACGACTTGCCGCTCCTGTTCCACCTTCGCCAGGGACATACGATAACGTCGCAGGACCGAATCGTACAAATCCTCAAACAACATCGCGATTCACTCCGGGTTCTTCGATTCCACGGGTGTTGAGGCGGTTTCAATGCACTCGGCCGAGTCGTGGCATGGTTCGGGTCGCCAAATCACCTGCCACCCTTTGGCATTGCTTCCACTGCGGTTATATTTGCACGCCCCTCTCACCTCCCCGGTACTGTCACTTTTTACAGGTACCTGGAAACGAACGGTTCTCCTGTAAACGAGAACGTCAACGAAGAAGTGAATTTGAGGCAACGACGATACGCCCACGTGGACCGAGAAAGAGTTACTGGCCAGCTGGAATGGAGAGCGATTCTGGCTCACTTCGGTTGGTTGTCGCCGCCTAGCAGTGTGCTGAAAAACTTACCGCCCCGCAGAACAGCCTCCAGCGCAGGCAATAGTTCCTGAGCGGCAGCGGCCTTAACGATATAACCGTCACCGGTGCGCATTGCTTCTTCGGCGATGTCGCGTGAGCTGTTTTCCGTAAAGAAGAGAATGCGCGCTCTTGGAGCACACTCTCGAATTCTCAGGGCGGCTTTGATCCCGTTAAGCTTCGGAAGGCCGATGTCGAGCAGGATCAAGTCAGGCTGCAATTCCCGGGCTCTCTCAACCGCTTCCATTCCATCTGCCCCTTCGCCCACGATCTGTAATTCGGGTCTCTTCAGCAGCGTGGAAGCGATGAAACGGCGCCAGGGCTCGTAGTCATCAATCACAAGAATTCTTACGGTCGATAACTCCAAATGCCCCCTCGCCGAACGCCATTGCAATTTTATCCGAGTACGAGCTACCGATGGGCCAATACAGACAAATAGATTTCCCCACACCAGGGGATGCCACCAGAACTCACTGCAAAACGGCTCGTATTATCTGTGCTCGAAAGATCCATCGGGCATGAGGAGCTTCATGTAGAGACATCAGGGAAATCGTTGAGAAAAGCCCCGGCGCGCGATTCTCGGAGACGAAAGCATGTGGGCAAGATTCTTAAACCCTAAACCGCGTGCTCACAGCAGATTGCGCACCCGCGCAGGCAACGCGGCAGGCCGTGGTGCTGTCTCCATTCGACGAATTCTGCTAGTTCACTTTAAGGTGAGTGAATCTTCTTCCTACTCAATTCCACGGATGTATTGCCCGGCTCCCTGGCTTTAGTCTGCCTGCGACACCGAGACTCGCCGTAACGGAGGGCCAGATCGATGCTTTGGACAATTGCAGTATTGCTTCTGATCCTTTGGTTGTTGGGGATGGTCAGCTCCTACACGTTGGGAGGGTTCATTCACATCCTGCTCGTCTTAGCCATCATCACGGTCTTGATCCGTGTGATCCAGGGTCGAAACCCGGTGGCTTGAAAGAGCATGCAGTGGGTCCCAGCCTGGGGCGAACCTGCCTTGGGAATGCCAACTACATCGGAGGTTTTTCATGAACAAAGATCGTGCTGAGGGAAAGATGAAAGATATCGCCGGCCGCGCCGAACGCCAAGTCGGCGAATGGACCGGAGATTCCGAAGCCCAGGTGAAGGGAGCAGCGAAGCAAGCGGAAGGAAAGGTCCAGAATGCCTGGGGCCAAGCGAAAGATGCGGTGAGCAAATCGAACGATCGCGCAAAAGCTAGTGAACGCGGTGACGAAGTACTCGACGCCGATGACGAAGAATCCACTCCACGTCGGCGCGCCAGTTAGCGCCAGCACACCAGATCCTAAAATCTAGGGGAGGGCACGTAATGCCCTCCCTGTTTTCTGTGCGGCAAACTCTGCACGGGACGACTTACATCGTCATATCTTTCATATGCGTGGCGATGTACCACTTGTTCCCAAACGCATCCTTCACTCCGGCATTGCGATCACCATAAGGCTGATCCGTCGGTTCCTGGAACGATGTTGCGCCAGCTGCCAGCGCGCGGTGGTATACCGCCTCCATGTCGGGTACATAGAGGTAGAACATTGCTTCCATCGGCTCATACTTGCCGTGGGCCTCGCCCATTTCCAATACGGAATCGCCAACCTTCACCACCGCGTGGTGGACAACGCCGTCGGGCGAGGCGTACTTCGCCACTTCTTCGGCGCCAAAGGCGCGCTTCAGAAAATTGATAAGGGGTTCCGCTCGGCGGGGGTGCAGGTAGGGATTGACGTTGAAAAGGCCCTTGGGCTTAAAGTCGTGACCCTTGGCAGTAGCGATGTACCAGAAGTTTCCAGCCTGATCTCGAATCGTACTTGACCGTTCGCCATACTCTTGATCTTGAGGCTCGTCGATCAGGGTCGCTCCCGCTGCCACGGCTCTCTTCGTGACAGCATCAGCATCGTCGACATAAATGTGCAGGGCGTTTGGTTGCAATGAGCCGGTGAATTTCTGACCCGGAGGGCCGCCGCCCATCATCAGCGTTGTGTCTCCAATGCGGATCTCAGCGTGTACGCCAGTCGGCATCACGACCCGCCGCATCTCTTCCGCTCCAAGACCCTGTTTCGTAAACTCCAGCAAAGCCAGGCCATCTTCGGCCACCAGATAGGGGGTTACCATTCGGAATCCGTGAGGAATTGGGCTCACACCGCTCTTCTTCTTCTTTGAAGTCTCTCCGCCCTCAGGCCCGTGCATCATGCCTTCCATCCGGCGGTGCATCTCTTCGGCCGACATTGCCTCTTTGACTGTATAAATGCCCCACGAATAACCAAAAGGATCGAGCAGGGTCGCATCGCGATGACCGTAGAACTGATCCTTCGGTTCACGCACCAGCTTCATTCCGGCCGCAACAGCGTGCTCGGTAAACCCGTCTACATCCGGAACTTCAACAGAAATCGAGATGGGCGAATTCCCCAGCGTCTCCGCGCTGAAGCGGCCTCCCTCAGGCCATTCGCCAGTAATATCGATCGGAGAATCTCCGATCATGAGCTCGGCGTGGGGGATGCTGTCCCCGATCTGGAAGCGGAACTTCTCTTTGGCACCCAGAGCACGTTTATAGAACTCAATCGCTTTGGCGGGATCTCGGAAAGCAATTCTCGGGGCTGCAGACGTGCGCACGGCTGCGACGGGTTCGGCTACGGTGGACATACGCTTTTTGCCTCCTAATTCGGATTTCAATCGTGCCCTGAAACTCGCACTCGGCAGATTGCGCAAGTCCGCGGCGATGCGTACCAATGGCTCGATCGCCGCTCCAGCCTTTGTAATCCGCCCATCATTTTGGGCCAGCATCTTCTCGATGGCCTGGTTCAGTTGCTCGATCTTTGTCTGGCCACCATTCCCAGGATGTAGAGAGCGCTTAGGCATCGGCACCCTCCATGCGCGCCTTCAACGTGCTCAGCGCGCGAAACTGTAGCTGCTTCACTGCTCCCTCGGTCTTACGAATCGCACTTGCGACTTCTTTGATGCTCTTCTGCTCGACGAATCTCAATACGACAACGCGTTTTTGTTCGGCCGGCAGTGTCTCTACCAGCCGGAACAATGTAGCCCGCCGTTCCACTTCCTCGATCTCCGCCGGACTGGCCTGCGCCGACTCGATCGCGGCGTCATCTTGTGTCTCACGTCCAGAGCGCTGCCATCGGTCAGAAATCAGGTTGGCCGCAATTCGAAACAGCCAGGCCGAAAACGGGATCCCACGCCACTCGAATCGTTTCAGGTTGGCAAGCGACTGGTGAAACACTTCGGCCGTCAGATCTTCGGCCTCGGCACGGTCCTGCACGCGTTTCACCACGTACGCGTACACGCGCTCAAAATGGATTTCATAGAGCTCGCCAAAGCGGGCAGGGTCCTGCTGCGCAGCCTCGATCAGAAGGCGCTCGTCCGCTTCTTTCTTCAGAACCTTCAACGAATTCTCCGCGGTTTTGCCTTACCACCATTTAAAACTGGCCACACCCAAAAAGGTTACGGCAACCATCTACATCTTTCCAAGTAGCTGAGGAAAGGGAATTTTGCATCTTAGTCCGGGCTTGGTCCCTCAAAGTATTCAAAGGAGAAACGATGGAAGCTATTACCGGAGTCTTCGCCACCCGCCCCGCCGCCGAGCACGCTTTCCAGCAAGTTCACAAAGCCGGCATTCCTTCAGGCAAAATCACTCTCCTGACACCGGGAAGTACAGACCAGATTCAGAAAGAAGTGCTGACTGTTCCTACCGAAGCCGCCGAGCAACCCGGCATGGGGAACGCTATCGGTGCGCTGGTTGGCGGTGGTATCGGCTTCACCGGAGGCGCTGTATTGATGGCCCTGGTGCCGGGATTGGGTCCTGTTACAGCCCTGGGCCTGCTCGGTGCGGCCATCCTTGGAGCCGCGGGCGCCACCGTCGGTGCTGTGACCGGGGGAAAGGTCGAGAAGGCCACCTATGAGGGCCTACCCGAAGACGAAATCTTTGTGTATGAAGACGCGCTCCGCAAAGGCCGCAGCGTGGTTATCGCCCTCACCGATGATGAGCCCTCTGCGTCTCTGGTTCGCGACGTCATGAACGGTGAAGGAGCCGAGTCCATCGACAACGCCCGGGAGCAGTGGTGGACTGGTCTTCGTTCCGCAGAGGCAAGCCAGTACACCAAGTCGGGCAGAAACTTCACTGAGGATGAACAGTTCTTTCGCTTGGGATTCCAAGCCGCTATGCACGCCAGAACTCGCTGTATGGAGTTCGACCAGGTTTCCGCGGCGATGGATGCCGCCCTGGAAGACGTCAAGCAGCAATACCCCGGCTCGAATGTTGAAGAACCATTTGTGCGCGGATATCAACGGGGACGCGAACACTATCAGCAACTCTGCGACGAGCACCGTCAGGCTGCCTGAGGATTAACCGGGGTTGCAGTGTCTGACCTCGAGGTCAGCCTTACTTCTGATTCTTGGCGCCACAGTCCTCCCGGATTTGACCCGTTTCAGCGGTGATGTCACAGGATTTGCTCTAGGGATCCCCGGTGATGGCATCTACCGGTGACACGGTTTGGTATGAGGGAGTTGCAGAGGTTTTCCGCCGGTTTCCCCCCTGCTGGCGCTCGTGTTGGCGGGTTCAGCAAAGCCGCGCAGTCCGTTTCGTGTAACCATGGATAATGTGGATAATAACGATGCCGTCGAACCGCGCCGGGAACTCATAATCGGACGAACGCCCGAGGGCAGAAACTTCTCATGAATCCTTCGAAAGTCGAGCCGCTGCGTGCGGTGATCACCACGGAACAGATCCAGAAGCGAGTGAAGGAATTGGCCCGTCAGATTTCTGACGATTATCAGGGGCAAACTATCCAGATGCTGGCGGTGCTTGAAAACGCTTTTATGTTCATGGCCGATCTGGTACGTGCTGTGGAAGTGCCGGTTGTCTGCCAATTCATCAAGCCGAAGTACACCCGGCCCCAGCCAGGCGGCGCGGATGTGATGGAGATTTTCTTCAGCCACGAGCAGGATATACGGAGTCAACACATTTTGCTGGTGGAGGGGCTAGTCCATTCGGGAGTGACAAGTGAATTTCTCATGAGCGACTTGCGGTCGCGGGGGGCCGCATCGGTCAAATTGGTGACGCTGCTCGATCGGCAGGCGGCGCGGCGAGTGCCGCTCCAGCCGGACTATTTTGGCTTTCTGGTGGATGAGACATTTCTATTGGGCTATGGCTTGGGGGCAGTGGAACAAACGAACCGGAATCTACCGTATCTGGCGGCAGCAAGCTAAGCTGCCCCAGTGACTTAGGTCATACCATGCCCGGTCTACTCTTTTGGCAGGGAAAATGTAGAATAGGGTTGGGATTTTGGCCAATCGAATTTCCCACTCGGGCATCTAATGCCTGTAGACGGCACCGTGGATTCGTGTAGACGGCGTCGAGATTTAGGAGTTTTCTAGGTGAACTCAACGGTAAAGACGGTTCTGTTCTGGTTGCTGATCGGGGTATCCGCCCTGTTGCTGTGGGAAGTGGTCAAAGGCGCTCGTGACGGCCAAAAAGACAAGGACATGACCTTTAGCGAGTTCATGGCCAACGTTGACCAGAGCAAAGTCCGCGATATTACCGTCGACGGGATGCAGGTCAAGGGCAAGCTGACGGATAACACGGGATTCCACACGACGGTTCCGGCCAACTATCCGGACATGATCAAGAAGCTGCAGGAAAAAGGCGTGGTCATGACGTTTCGCGACATGAATAGTGGAAGCCTGCCGCTGCAGTTGCTAGGCACATGGGCTCCTTTGATCCTGCTGGGCGCCTTATGGTTTTTCATGATCCGGCAGATGCAGACCGGTGGGAACAAGGCTTTGTCATTCGGAAAGAGCCGCGCTCGGCTGCTCTCGATGCAGCAAAAGAAGGTCACGTTCAAAGACGTGGCGGGTGTAGAAGAGGCCAAGGAAGAACTGCGCGAAATTATCGAATTTCTGCGCGAAGCGCAGAAGTTCCAAAAACTGGGTGGGCGCATTCCAAAGGGCGTGTTGCTGGTAGGGCCTCCGGGAACAGGAAAGACTTTGTTGGCACGGGCAGTTGCGGGCGAGGCCAACGTTCCCTTCTTCTCGATTTCTGGCTCGGACTTCGTAGAAATGTTCGTCGGCGTTGGCGCCAGCCGTGTCCGCGACCTGTTCGAGCAGGGCAAGAAAAATGCCCCCTGCATCATCTTCATCGACGAAATTGACGCAGTTGGACGTCACCGCGGCGCCGGTTTGGGCGGCGGACACGACGAGCGCGAGCAGACGTTGAATCAGTTGCTCGTCGAGATGGACGGATTCGAATCGAACGAAGGCGTCATCCTGATGGCCGCGACCAACCGGCCTGACGTGCTCGATCCAGCGCTGCTGCGGCCCGGACGCTTTGACCGCCGCGTGGTGGTGAGCCGTCCGGATGTGCGCGGGCGCGAAGAGATTCTGCGCGTCCATACCCGCAAGATTCCTCTCGCCGAGGATGTTGATCTCTCAGTGTTGGCTCGCGGAACTCCCGGATTCTCCGGCGCCGACTTGGCTAATATGGTCAACGAGGCGGCCTTGGCAGCTGCTCGACAGAACCGCAAGGCCGTTCTGCAATACGATTTTGAACTCGCAAAGGACAAGGTCCTGATGGGCGTGGAGCGCAAGTCTCTGCTGCTTACAGACGAGGAGAAACGCAATACGGCCTATCACGAGGCTGGACACGCGCTGGTAGCGGCGAAGATGCCGCACTCCGATCCTTTGCACAAGGTGACGATCATTCCGAGGGGCATGGCATTGGGCGTCACGATGCAGTTGCCCACGGATGACCGGCACAACTACTACAAGAACTACCTCGAGACACAGATTGCGATCCTGATGGGCGGGCGCATCGCGGAGGAGATGTTCCTCAACGTGATGAGCACTGGCGCTGGCAACGACATCGAACGCGCCACCGATATGGCACGCAAGATGGTCTGCGAGTGGGGCATGAGCGAGCTTGGTCCGCTGACCTTTGGCAAGAAGGAAGAGCAGATCTTCCTGGGCCGCGAAATCGCTCAGCACCGCGATTACAGCGAAGATACGGCCATCAAGATCGACCAGGAAGTCCGCAAGCTGGTCAGCAATGGCTACACCACAGCGCGGCAGATCCTTTCGGACAACCGCGACACGCTGGAAAAAGTAGCGCGAGCGCTGATCGAACGCGAGGTATTGGACGCGAATGAGATCCGGATACTGGTGGATGGCAAGGAATTGCCTCCGATGCCTCCGCCGACTTCAAAGCCCGATGACGGCGTACAGCACGTTATCAAGCCGGATCTGCAACCCGGACGCGCCAAAGGCGGGGAAAGGCCTGCCACGGCGTAAGTTTAAGAACTCTTGATTCGGTTCTGATAGGCGGCTTTTAGCCGCCTATTTTTCTGTCCACGACGATGCTTTTTGGGGCCCGCCCAAACTCTTCCAGAGCACCAAGTACTTTCAGCAGAGAACCCCGCAAACTAAAATGTGTCTTCAGCGCTTTCTTATTGTCTCAGTTTTCTGCATAGACTTAAGAAAAACATGAACTGCCACCAGTATTGCCACTCGCGGTTCGTTCTTCTCTTTTTCGCGATCTGTTCAATACAGGTGCACACCCTCCGCGCGCAGGTCGCGAAGCCAACTAACCAGGTCCCCACAATAAGAAGCGAGGTACGCGTTGTTCTCGTGGATGTAGTAGTGACCCAGGGCAGCGGTGAGCCAGTGGCCGGACTCCATCGGGACGACCTTCTGGTCAGTGAGGGCGGACGTCAGCAAACGATCTCTTCTTTTGAGGAACACACAGGTGGGACGGTCTCACCGGTTGCATTGCCTCCGATGCCACAGGGTGTTTACACAAACTATCCCACGATAAGAACAACGGATTCGATCAATGTCTTACTGTTGGACTCATTGAACACCCAAGCGGTTGACCAGGCATATGTGCATCCTCAGATGGCGAAGTATTTTCAGGCTGCTATGGCTGCCCCGCCGGGTGCAAGGACCGCAATTTTCACGCTGGGATCCAAGCTGCGGATGGTGCGAGGTTTTACTACCGACCCCGCAGCGCTGGCGACCGCATTAACTGATTCAAAGTCTGGAGCCGAGGTGAAATTTGAGCCGCAGATTGCTTCGCCTTCCCGGAAAAACAGAGAACTGCTAGCCTGCAGTGGAATCAAAACACCGGCGGGCATTGCTGCTTGCAAAGACTTCTTCGCGGAGGAGGACGCGGCACGGTCCGCCGACCGCGTGCTCATGACGTTGCAAGCGTTTCAGGCGCTGGCGCGCTACCTGGCAATGTTTCCGGGCCGTAAGAATGTTATGTGGGTCTCCGGTTCGTTCCCCATTACCTTCTTCCCCGAAACGACTCCGCGAGGTGGATATCGGGGGGAATACGGGAGCGAGCTCAAACAAACAACCCGCCTGCTCACAGCGGACCAGGTCGCGGTCTATCCCATATCGGCAACGGGATTAACCGGGGAAGAAGCGACTCGCCCCGATAATTACGGGAGACCAACCAGTGAAGAGAATTCAGACCTCGTTTTCAATCAAATCGCTATGGAAGCCCTCGCCAATGAGACTGGAGGCAAACCCTTTTACAACACAAACGGCCTCAGCGATGCGATGAAAGAAGCGATCAACGTGGGGTCTCACTACTACACGCTGACCTACACGCCCACCAATACAAAAACAGACGGTAAGTTTCGTCGAATCGAAGTCAAAGGGATAAACAGGTCTTTCAAGTTGGCTTACCGGCGTGGGTACTATGCGGCGAGCCACGAGACCGAAGAGACATCTAAGGTAAAAGGGGCGACTGATCCACTCCTAGCGTTAATGACCTTCGGAATGCCTGATTTTGCAGAGATTCTATACAAAGTTCGCGTGGGGTCGATCAAGGGTAACGACGACGCTAGTCCGACGAAATCGCTCGTCCGGTATGGCGTGGATTTCGCGATTTCTCCGCAGGATGTGAAATTGGAAACCGATGCCAGTGGTGTGCGTTCGGAAACCATCGAAGTGGCGCTGATTGCTTACAACAGCGATGGCACCGTTCAGAACATGGTCGCCAAAAAGATTCCCATCCACCTTCAACCTGATGTGTTCGACTCACTGCAGTGCGTCGGATTTCAGCTTCACGAAGAAATCGATCTTCCCCAGGGCGACGTTTTTCTCGAAACCGGCATTTCTGACCTGACTGCTAATCATGCTGGTACTCTCGCGATTCCCCTACATATCGCAACGCAAGCAGCACAATGAATCGGACCGAGTTCAAACAGCCATTCCAGTTCACAGTTGCTGTAAGCGGGCGCTTCGCAGCCGCGTTACTCCCTCGATTCAATGCTTGGGGAGACCTCGAAAATCAGCCCCTTCTGTGGTATAATTTCTTTATTCGTAATCGATCCTAAGTATTTGGAATTTCAATAACTTGAGGCACTTGGTTTTGCCTCAGGAGTGAGCCGGATCGGGGCGAATTTTCCAGCCAAAATCCAGGGCGTAAGCGACAAAAATTCGGGACATTTTCGCGGAGCGGAATGGCCACCAAAGAGATCAATACTCCCATCGCAGATACCAAAACAAAAAACGGCAAGGTGACTCCGATCAACGGAGGCAACGGAAACTCGAACAGCGACTACACCGCGGATTCGATTAAGGTCCTCGGCGGCATGGAGGCGGTGCGCAAGCGTCCGGCGATGTACATCGGATCGACCGGAGAGCTTGGACTTCACCACCTCGTGTATGAAGTCGTGGATAACTCCGTTGACGAGGCGCTTGCGGGATTTGCCACAAAGATCGATGTCACGATCGAGACTGACAATTCGATCACCGTCGTCGATGACGGCCGCGGAATTCCCGTCGACGACATGGAGATCGATGGCGAGAAAGTATCTGCGGCGCAAGTTGTGATGACCAAGCTGCATGCGGGGGGCAAGTTCGATTCCTCCACCTACAAAGTTTCCGGCGGATTGCACGGCGTCGGCGTGTCATGCGTCAACGCGCTGAGCGAAGAACTCGAACTGGAAATCTGGCGCGACGGTGCAACCTGGCAGCAGACCTACTCCAAGGGCGATCCCACCAGCAAGCTAAAAAAGGCCGGCGTTGCGAAAGTAAAAACCGGGACGAAGGTCCACTTCCTGCCGGACAAGAGCATCTTCACGGTCACGGAATACAACTACGACACGCTGGCGCAGCGCCTGCGCGAACTCGCGTTCTTGAATAAGGGCCTAGTCATCACGCTCACCGACGAGCGCGTCACCGACTCGAAGACCGGTGAGGCAAAGCGCACGGAGTTCAAGTACAACGGCGGCATTGCGGAATTTATCAAGCACCTCAACCGCGGCAAGCAGGTGCTGCACGACAAACCGATCTACATGGAAGACGACCGCAATGGCGTCCACATGGAGATTGGCCTCCAGTACAACGATGCATATTCTGAAACGATTTTCAGTTTCGCCAACAACATCAACACGGTTGACGGCGGGACTCACCTCTCTGGCTTCCGCACAGCGTTGACGCGTACGATTAACTACGCGGGCCAGCAGATGGGCTTGTTCAAGGACGTGAAGGAAAACCTGACCGGCGATGACGTTCGCGAAGGACTCGTAGCTGTCATCAGCGTGAAGTTGCCGCAACCGCAGTTTGAAGGGCAGACCAAGGGCAAGCTGAATTCTGACATCGCCGGAACCGTCACACAGTTCGTAAACGAACGGCTGGGCGCGTTCTTCGAGCAGAATTCGACCGTCGCGAAGAAGATCATCAACAAGGCGGTCGATGCGGCCCGAGCGCGGGAAGCCGCTCGCAAGGCCCGTGATCTCACACGCCGTAAAGGCGCTCTCGATTCCGGAGGGCTGCCAGGCAAACTCGCGGACTGCTCCGAGCGCGATCCAAACCGGTGCGAATTGTTCCTGGTCGAAGGTGAATCGGCAGGTGGAACCGCGAAACAAGGACGCGATCGCCGCTTCCAGGCGATCCTGCCGCTCAAAGGAAAGATCCTGAATGTCGAAAAGGCGCGCTACGACAAAATGCTGGCGCACGAAGAAATTCGCGCGATGATCACCGCGCTCGGTACAGGCATCGCCAAGGATGATTTCGATCCAAACAAAGTGCGTTACGGCAAAATCATCCTCATGACCGACGCTGACGTCGACGGCAGCCACATCCGCACGCTGCTGCTAACGTTCTTCTTCCGGCACATGCAGGAACTGATCAAGCGCGGCAATGTCTTCATCGCGCAGCCGCCGCTGTTCTCACTGAAGAAGGGCAAATCGCTGCAGTACATCAAGGATGAACGCGAGTTTGTGAAGGTCATGGTGAAGCGCGCCGCCGACGGGCTAACGATTCGCTATGGAGAAGGCGCGGCCAAGCTCGAAGGAAAAGAGCTCGCCAAATTCATGACCGTGCTCGACGAGTATCTTGGCTTTTTCGAGAAGCTCGACAAGCGAGTACGCAACGAACGAGTCACTGAACTGATTCCGAAGCTCGATCTGGCGAAGCGCGCCGATTTCGAAGGCGACAAGAAGACTCCGCCCAAGAAGATCGAGCGTCTCGAAAAAGAGCTCAAGAAGATGCAGAAGGATGAAAGCTTCAAGAGTGTCGAGGCGCGATTCGACGAAGAGCACAACCTTTGGGAAGTGCACTTCGTCAACAAGCACGGCGCCGAGCACGTCATCAACTGGGATCTTTCGTCGAGCGCAGAATGCCGCCAGCTGATCTCGAAGTATAAGCAGATTGAGGCTTACATGGAGCCTCCATTTATTGTCGAGACCGTTGCCAAGGCTACTCCCGCTGCTTCGAACGGCGACGGTGTGGATGGCGAGGTCGAGGCCGGAGAGGACAAGGCCGAGAAGAAGGCAGCCGCGAAGACTCCGAAGAAAAAAGAAGTCGAGATCGTCGAGAAAACGAACGTTCGCGAGCTTCGCGATTACGTCATCAACGAAGGCCGCAAAGACTTCTCGATCCAGCGCTACAAAGGGCTGGGCGAAATGACGGCGCCGCAGCTTTGGGAGACGACCATGGATCCCGAGCGGCGCACGCTACTCTCGGTGAAGCTCGAGGACATCGCCGAGTGCGAGACGATCTTCACCACGCTGATGGGCGAGGACGTTGAAGCACGGCGCAAGTTCATCGAAGAGAACGCTCTGGATGTGAAGAACTTGGACATCTAGCCCCGCTGCCACCGATTGGCACGGATTTTCACGGATAACTCTGGTAACCGGCGGCCCTCGGGTCGCCCTTTTTATGTCTGCAAAACACCGCTGGAACCGCGTTCCCTTCGAGTACCGGGAACAAAATCCCCAAGCAACGACTCTATTTCCGATAGCAGGCAAACGAGTAGAGCGAAAGGAACGCATATGGCACAGACGTTGGGGTTGCGTTGCAGGTTATTCTTGTCGAACGGACAGAATTTGAAGATCGCATGGCTAATCACGGCGGGGGTCGTTGCCTTCTATGTGAGCGTGATTCGGCCTCGGGAAGTTGCGCCAGGGATCAATAACTCGCGGGCAACGGGAGTTGCCGCTTGGGCCGACAGGACAGAACCGATGGGCTATTATTCTCGGCCGATGCTGCAGAAAGGTGTAGTCGGAGGTGTTCCCAGGGCCGCACACACCGCGAATGTGACGAAAGTCCGAGCAAGTTTGGGTTCTCTCGTAGCCCTCGATGCCGACCAAAGGGAATCCGAGGGTGAATCCGATCGCAAGATGGTAAGTACCGCCACGCTGGAGTTGATCGTGGAGCGTCCGGCTGAGACGGCTGAAAAGATTCGCGCGATCGCAGAACAAAATGGCGGATTTCTTGTGAGCTCAGAAGTTCGCGGTGGGCAGGAGGCAACTGCCGCGAATCTATCGGTTCGTGTTCCCGTCGCTCGTTATCAGGAGGTCCGAACCGAGCTCCGCAAGCTCGCTCTCCGCATCGAGACGGAGAGAATCGATGCCCAGGATGTCACGCGGCAATATACCAACCAGGATGCCAACCTTCGCAACTTGAAAGCGGAAGAGCAGCAATATCTGCTGATTCTCAAACAGGCCAGGAGTGTCAAAGACACGCTCGATGTCAGCGAGAAACTGAGCAACGTTCGCGGACAGATTGAGCAGCAGCAAGCCGAGTTCAACGCACTCTCCAAGCAGATTGAGACCGTTGCCATTGATCTTTCGTTGCGAACCGACGCGGAGGCGCGTGTGATGGGCCTGAACTGGCGTCCCCTGTACCAGATTAAGATGGCCGTTCGCGACGGACTGGATGGCATCGCCACGTATCTTTCGATGATGACCTCTGTAGTGTTCCTCCTTCCTACAGTGATCCTGTGGCTCGCAACAATCGCTTTTGCCGGCTGGATAGCATGGAGGGCATTGCGCTGGATCGGGCGCAGGTGGTTCGGTTGGAATACGGCTCGGGCCAGCGCGCAAAGTTAAAACGTCAGTGCCGTGGATCAGCGCTGATTGACGCGATAATGAACCTGATAACGGCGGCCTTCGTGGCCGCCTTTTCTTTCCTGGTCCCGCTGGTCGAGAGTGCGGCATACAATTCACATCATGAAATGCATTCTGGCGACGCTCATTTTGTCACTGGCACCGCTTGTCGGGCAATCCGCCGCTCCAACTCCTCCTATGGGGTGGAACTCGTGGGACTCTTATGGCACGACCGTTCGAGAAGAGCAGGTCAAGGCCAATGCCGACTGGATGGCGGAGCATTTGGCGAAGTACGGATGGAAATACATCGTGGTCGACATCCAATGGTATGAGCCGAATGCTCAGGGGCACGACTACAAACCGGGCGCGCCGCTGACCATGGATGAGTACGGCCGCGTGATGCCCGCGGTCAATCGCTTCCCTTCGTCCGCAAATGGCGCGGGGTTCAGGCCGCTTGCGGATTATGTCCACAGCAAGGGATTGAAGTTCGGCATCCACATCATGCGAGGCATTCCGCGCCAGGCTGTGGAGAAAAATCTTCCAATCAAAGGGACTGCTTATCACGCAGCCGACATCGCAGACAAAGGAAACGGATGCCGCTGGAATCCCGACATGTGGGGCGTCGATACGACAAAGCCCGGGTCGCAGGCTTATTACGACTCGATCGCAGAGCTCTACGCGTCGTGGGGCGTGGACTTCATCAAGGCCGACGACATGGGAAGTCACTTGTATCAGGCGGCGGAGATGAAGGCGCTCAGTCAGGCGATGCACAAAACTGGACGTCCAATGGTGCTCAGCATTTCGCCTGGGCCTGCACCGCTTTCTGAAGCTGAATTCTTTGAGAAGTACGCGCAGATGTGGCGCATCTCCGACGATTTCTGGGATGACTGGAAGCTTCTCCGGCAGCAATTCGATTACACGCGCGACTGGGCACCGTTCGTTGGAAAGAGCGACACTTGGCCCGATGCGGATATGCTCCCGTTCGGCAAGCTGCGCGTGACGAGTGTAGAAGGAGGCGGAGCGCCTTCCAAGTTCACTCCCGACGAGCAGCAGACAGTCATGACGCTGTGGAGCATTTTTCGTTCGCCACTGATTTTCGGAGGGGACCTTCCGAGCAACGATGCGGCGACCACCGCGCTGATCACGAATGAAGAAGTTATCAAGGTCAACCAGCAAAGTCATGGTGGGCATCAGGCACTAGAACGAGGGAACATCCGCGTCTGGGTGGCGGATAGTCCGAACCAGGGTGAACGCTATGTCGCGGCCTTCAACTTGGGTGAGAAGAGCGAGCCTGTGGAACTCGGGTGGAGCGAAATCGGGATTGCTGGCAGTGTTTCAGAGGTACGGGACCTGTGGAGTCATGCTTCGCTGGCGCCGCAGAGCAGCCTGCGCACCGAGCTGAGGCCCCATGCCAGTATGTTGTATCGACTCACGATCAAGTGACATTGCGGGCGTAGCGAGAAACCACGCGGCAGTTTAGGTTTTGATGGAATCCACCACGTTGTCATCCTGATGGCCTGCGCTTTTGCAGGCCGGAGGATCTATGCAGTCCCCGGTCGCGGGAGCACTGCCGGCAGAGTTGCATGGGTCCTCCGGCGCCAAAAAGCGGCGCCATCAGGATGACAAGGCGGAATGGTATACAGCAATTCAGCCATCCTAGTCTTCGGTCAGCGCACACCTTGTGCGGCCTTCTTCAGAAGTGCGATTTGTCCCGCGTGATAGAGTTCGTGCTGCGCGATGCCGTGCAGCATGTGATAAAAATCGTATCGCTTGCCGGGGACGCGGTCTCGCAGACGATATTCCGGAAGAGCCGCAACGGTCTTGACCAACTTTTCATGGGTTCGCTTGGCAGCTGCGACGGCCTTGCGCCATGCGGCTTCCGTGGGCTTCGCTGGAACTGCCGGAAAATTGGCTAGTCCTGTCGGTTGCCATTTCTTGCCTGTGAGCCGGACCATCCCGGCATTGTCCCAAACAGCGATGTGCAGCAGTAGTTCCCATATGCTGTGGACACCCGCAATCGGCCGGGCGGCCGCGGTAGCGGCATCGACATCCGCGAGCAACTCCAGCACTGCCGGCCCATGCCACGCGCTTCCGTCGAAAGCACGCCGAAGCTGATCGGCAATCCCTGCTGCCTCGGAATCTCTAACAACTTTTTTCATTGTTTCATCCTTCACTGGCAACAACTGCAATGTTCTTCCCGTTCGCCGCGTCGATCACTTTCTGTCCGTCTAACAGCAAGCACTTTCCTGCATCTACGGCCAGGCAAGTCGCGCCCGCCCCTTTCATCACTTCAATTGTCTTGATTCCGATCACCGGCACATCGAAACGCATATCCTGATTCGGCTTGGCAATCTTCACAACAGTCAAATTGCGGCTGAGTGTGGACGCTTCTCCATGCAGCGACCGCATGATCCGCCCGGCACGCTCAATCGTGGCGTCGGTGCCTTCCATCGCTTCTACGGCGACACAGGCCGATTCGGCGATGACCACAGTTTGACCGATGTCATGTTGCGCCACCTGTCGCGCAACCGTCCGGCCATACTGAATGTTGTTCTGCTCTTGTTCGGTAGGCGCGCGCTTGGTAAGCACTCCCGGCTTGACCAGAAGCGGATCCAGCAGCCACGTCGACTTCTCCAGCTGGATGCCTTCGTCAGCCAACACCTTGGCGACTGCGCCTAACAATGAATCCGTGTTTCGCGTGGTAAGGGAGAGCAGCAGTTTAGCGAGTCGCCAGTCGGGGCGGATGCTGGAAAAGATCTGCTTATGCTTCACTTGACCGGCCATCACCGCTCGCCGCACGCCCTCACGCTGAAAAGTTTCGATGAGCTTCGACAGTTCGCCAAGCGATAGCCAATGAACGGCGGACGCGCCGTGCGATTCGATGTCAGGAAACGCTTCTTCCCGGATGGCTGCAACGACAACCTCGTATCCCTGTGCACGGGCGGCATCCAACACCAAGAAGGGGAACTTGCCATTCCCGGCGATCAATCCGAGCTTTTCATTCTGAACGGTCATCTCGCGCGAATCGGTCTTTCTCGGCGTCCCCTGCGGCCTTTCTCAGCGTTCTCGGCGGCAAAAAAGAAAACTATTCAACCACCAAGGGCACAACGGTACACCAAGGAAATCCTTCGTGAACCTTGGTGTCGTTTGTGGTTCAAGGTTTTTCCGGCGTCCTCTTCGATCTCGGTGACAAAAGAGGAAAGCCGCGATCAGTCTAGCACTTACGATGTATCCTGATTCTTCGGTCAACTCTCCGCGAATAAGCCGATCTGAAGGAGCACCGCCGATGTTCTTTGATTCACTCATCCGTTGCCCGGGTGCGCAAAAGTTCTTCGCCACCACCACTCTCCCGCCTCAAACCGAGGAGCGCGACCGCAGCAAGATTCCGGACGAGCATAAGTGGGACCTTACTGCCGTCTATTCTTCCGACGACGCCTGGCGTGCCGAGAAACACAAACTTGCCGCCGCGCTGCCTAAGCTACGCGAATTTCATGGCGCACTCGCTTCTTCCGCCTCCCGTATGGCCGACGTTCTCGAACTGCAGAGCGATCTGGATAAGGAACTCTCGCGCCTCTACGTCTACGCTGCCATGAAGTCCGACGAAGACACTCGCGTCAGCGCCTACCAGGCGATGCAGCAGGAGATGATTCAACTCGCCTCGGTACTCGGCGAGGAATCGGCGTTCATCGAACCCGAGATTTTGAAGATGGAAGATGCGACCGTCTCGCGCTTTCTGTCCGAAGAACCCCGGCTCGGGATATATCGCCAGTATTTGGAAGACATTGCGCGCCGCCGCGCCCACACGCTCAGCAATGAGGAGGAAAAACTTCTAGCCGGCGCCTCGGTGATGGCGAGCGCACCTTCCAGCATCTTCGGGATTTTTGCCGACGCTGATTTTCCGTTTCCCTCGATCACGCTAAGCGACGGCAAGAGCGCCAAGCTCGATAAAGCTGCTCTCGCGCGGCACCGTGCGTCTCCTGTCCGTGAGGATCGCCAGAAGGTCATGGAGGCTTTTTTCACCTCCCTCGCGAAGTATCGCGGCACTTTCGGCTCGATGATGAACTCGAACATACAGAATTCCGTCTTCTATGCACATGCACGCAAATACAAGAATTCTCTCGAAGCAAGCCTTGACGGTTTCAACATTCCTGTTTCGGTGTATTCGCGGCTTATCGAAGGAGTCGATCGCAACGTGGGATCGTTCCATCGCTACCTGAAACTGCGCAAGCGGATGATGGGAGTCTCCGAACTCCGCTACTACGATCTGTATGCTCCGCTGGTGCCATCGGTGGACACGAAGTATTCGGTCGATCTGGCCGAACGCAATATCCTCGCGGCGCTCGCCCCGCTGGGCGCCGAGTACGCTGAGGTGACGAATCAGTCCTTCAGCCAACGCTGGATCGATATGTATCCCAACGAGGGCAAGCACGCGGGAGCGTATTCAAATGGCGGCGCCTATGATGTGCATCCGTACATTCTCATGAACTACAACGGCAAGTACGACGACATGAGCACGCTGGCGCACGAACTCGGCCACACGATGCACAGCTACTTTTCCAACAAGACGCAGCCGTACGCCTTGTCGTCTTACTCGATCTTTGTGGCGGAGGTGGCATCGACGTTCAACGAGGCTCTCCTGCTCGACTACATGCTGAAGCAGATGAAGGACGACGCAACCCGCCTTTCGCTGCTGGGGAATTATCTGGAGAGCATCAAGGGAACGGTCTTCCGCCAAACGCAGTTTGCGGAGTTTGAGTTGCGTATGCACGAGATGGTGGAAAAAGGCCAGCCGCTTACCGGAGACACGCTCTCGAAGCTGTACGACGAGATCGTGAAGAAGTATTACGGCCATGATCAAGGCGTCTGCATTGTCGACGATTACATCGCCCACGAGTGGGCCATGATTCCTCACTTCTACAACTCGTTTTACGTTTACCAGTACGCGACGTCGTTTACGGCGTCGTCGGCCTTGTCGGAGAAGGTGCTCGCGGGAGATCCCGGAGCAACCGAGCGGTACCTGACGTTCATTTCGTCGGGGAAGGCGAAGTATCCCATCGAGTTGCTGAAGGATGCCGGCGTCGATATGACCACGGATGAGCCACTGGAACTGACTGTCAGGAAGATGAATCGCGTGATGGATGAGATGGAGAGATTGCTCGACAAAAAGGGAAGCTCGACCATTGGAAACTGAGCCCTTGTTGGAAGCTGCTTACGCGTTGTTCAGACTGGCCGGCCAATCTGCAGTGAATGAATGCTAGCGTCTGTCATAGCCCCTCTGATGTGGTCTTGTACTTTTGAATGAAGGCATCTACCTTGAGTGTTCGGCGAACCAACCTAGGACTCTTTGTCTGAACTCCTGAGGTGCAGCCTTGTACGCGCCGGTGTGAACTGCACCGGGGACTTTCCATACAACCACTGACACTGGGTTCGTCGTTTCGATCAAATCCGAGTGGTAGGGTGGAATATTGCGATCCTCCAGACCATGGATGAGCAAGACGGGAACTTTGCTGCCAGCGACTGCCTGCTCTGGAGAAGCATCTTCCATATTTATCCCGTAGCGAATTCGAACATAGAAGAAACCGACATCCACTGTGGGTCGAAAGAAAGTTCGTCCCAACCAAGGGCCGGTGTGAAACGGTCGACCAAATCTAGCGTAGGCGACCTCGCGGAAGGTCGCGAAGGGGGATTCGGCGACTACTGCGCAAAACGAGGTTCTTGTGCGAGAGACTCTAGCAATTCTGCGGCTCCCATGGATTCACCGAGTCCGTACACACAACGTGGGTGTTCGTTTGTCTCGATCCAATCCACCCATCGGTGAATGTCGTTCGCTTCCGTAACGCCGTAGGTCGTCAATCCTCCACTGTTGCCGTGGTGGCGAGCGTCGGGCAGCAACACACTGTAGTGATTATCTAAGAGCCATCTGCCGTAACCGTACATCCCAAGTCGATTATCGGAGACGCCATGCAAAAGAATTGCTGCGTTCCCATTCGCATTTTGCGGACGCATAAACCAAGCGTGAAGGACTGCCCCGTCCTGAGCGATGAGATCCACATCGTGAAACTCGACAGATTCTCGGAGCGCAGTTGCCTCCGCATTGCGCTTTTCGGATTGGCTAATAGGCCGACTGCCGGGGTGTAATGCGATCCAGCCAAGGCCGATACCTCCGAACACCGTTCCAAGCAAATACAAAACGGCCAGCGAACCGATTAGGCGAAACAGAATGGGTCGACGTACAGCCATGAAGTCGGAATTCTAACAGTTGACGTAACATCTCGATTTCACTCATCTCGCCCTGCGGCTCCGAGAGCTCCATCGGTGCAATAATGCTCAAGAACCAAGCTCCCCTGGAGGCACCTCGTGCGATTCTTCGTTCTGACAGTTTTTCTTCTGGCGCTCTTGGGCATGTTTGTTTGCCCCGCACCCGCTCAAAATGCTGCCGCAAGCCTCGATTCCCGCCGTGCCGAGCTCAAGCGCCTGCTCAGCGACGAATGGGAATACAGCCTGCGCCACTCGCCGGAGTTTGCCACCCACGTCGGGGACAACCGCTTCAACGACCGCCTCAGCGATCTCTCGGACAAGGCGATTACCGATGATCTCGAGCACCAGCATCAGGCTCTAAAAACATTCGAAGCTCTCGACGTCACCGGCTTTCCCGAGGAGGAAAAGCTCAATCACGCGCTCATGGTCCGTAGCTTGCGCGAGGATATTGAACGTGCTCGTTTCAAGGACTGGGAGATGCCTGCCACGCAGTTTGGCGGCGTTCATCTCGGATACGCGTCGCTGCCTACGTACCTGCCTTTCCGCACCGTCAAAGACTACGAAAACTACATCGCTCGCCTGCATCAGATTCCTCGCGTCCTCGATCAGGCCACGGGGCACATGCGCGACGGTTTGCGCGACCATCTGATGCCGCCAAAGTATCTGCTCGAGAAAGTCGCGGCCCAGGCACAACAAGTGGCCGACGCGCCTCTCGACAAGAGTACTTTCACGGAACCGCTGCGGAGGTTTCCGGATTCGATTTCGCGGGAAGATCGAAAGCGCCTGCAGACAGGCATCGAAGAAGCCGTCAAGAATGAAGTTGCGCCTGCCTACGCGAAGTTCGCCAGGTTTGTCCGCGAAGATTACGCTCCCCACGGACGCCTCGATCCCGGCGTTTGGGCGCTTCCCGATGGAGATGCTCGCTACCGCTTCGACGTCCATCACCAGACCACGACCGACTTCACCGCCGACCAGATCCACGAGATGGGACTGAAGAGCGTGGCCCAGATCGAGCAACAAATGCTCGTGATCGCAAAGTCGCAAGGCTTCGACGATCTGAAATCGTTCAACGCACACATCCGCCAGGATCCCGCGCTCTATGCCAAGTCCGGTCAGCAACTGCTCGAGCTCTACACGAAATATCGAGACCAGATGTACGGCAAACTTCCCGAACTTGTCGGGCGTCTGCCGAAGAACAAACTCGATGTTGTCCCCATGGAGGAGTTTCGCGCGCCCACCGGCGTGCCGGCAGACTACTCCATTGGCGCCGGCGATGGCTCGCGCCCCGGCCGGATTAACGTCAACGAATACGCGCCCGAGAAGCGCCTTCTGCTGAACGTTGAAGCTATCGCCTATCACGAAGGCGTTCCGGGGCATCACTTGCAGTTTTCCATTGCTCAGGAACTCACCGATCTCCCGCCGTTTCGCCGCTTTGGGCTGGACTTCAATGCCTACTCGGAAGGCTGGGCCTTTTACGCCGAGCGATTGGGAAAGGAGGTCGGTTTCTACCAGGACCCATACAGCGACTACGGACGCCTGCAAAACGAAATGTGGCGAGCCGTGCGCTGGGTGGTCGACACAGGCGTGCACTCAAAGCACTGGACGCGCCAGCAAATGATCGACTTCTTCCACGAGCACACGGCCATGGACGACCAGAACATCGAAACCGAAGTCGACCGCTACATCGCGTGGCCGGGGCAGGCGCTCTCGTACAGGATGGGACAGATGAAAATCCTGGAACTCCGCGAACAAGCACAAAAGGAACTCGGCCCGAAATTCGACCTGCGAGCTTTTCATGATGCGGTGCTCGATCAGGGTCCGCTCCCGCTGGATGTGCTGGAGACGAAGATTACGGAGTGGATTCAGAGCAGAAAGTGACGCAGGCGCAGCGTCTCGCACTCCGTCGATCTTCTGAAACCGGTTGGCATGGACATGGCCAGTAACGAACCGCCTAAACTGAACGTGGGAAGTGGACGGGAGGGAGCCTTTGCGAGTTAAGTAAGGAAATCCGGCGACCGGAAGCTTCGGGAAGGGTTGCTAGCATTGCTGCAAATTTGCGACCCGAAGTTGAGTCAATGATCGCTAACCCTCTTAACGAGAGCCAAGCTGAACTATGAAATTTACCTGGGGAATCGCTTTTATGAACTTAGCATTATGGCTTGTTTGCGTTGTCCCTCTTTTCCCACAGAATGCCGCTCCAACCCAACAGCATAATGGAGCTGCAGCGGTTTCCGACGAGAAATCTAGGAATGCGCGACAACTGGCTATGATCGATATCCTTACCGATCCGCAGGGAGTAAATTTCGGTCCCTATCTCCAGCGCATCTTGGAAGATGTGAAGGAACACTGGCACACACCTGAATCGTTTTCACTGAAGAAGGGCATTGTTGTGATCCGGTTAGTCGTTGGGAAAAATGGAAAGATTTCCAAGATGCGTTTCGTAGACAGATCGGGAGACTCGATTCTCGATCATGCAGCGTGGGAAGGAATCGATGCGTCAAAACCGTTCCTGCCGCTGCCGAGCGATTTTAGCGGCACTAATCTCGTGCTGCGGTTCCATTTCTTTTACAACCCGGATAAAAATGACCTACCCTGAATACTGGCGGAGTCGCTGACGCAGGATCCAAATTATGCGCACCTTAAGGTGCGCGGGTGCGGAATCACGACAATCCGGATCATTCCAGATTGAACAAACTGCCCAACGGGCAAACGGTTCTCTACTCGGTCCGCCTCGCGGATGACGGGCGTATTGGGACCACAGCAGTCGCCAACTGACCAATTGTTGCTGCAAAAACCACTTTCACCCACTGATCGGTGTCTGAAGATCCATACGAAATCAGCGCAGTTATTTAATAATCCCTCGTTCCGATGTCTCAATAAATCGGATCAGCATTTCCACATCCTCGCCACGATCCGCCTCCGACTTCAATTTCTCCAGCGCCTGTGAGGTATTCATCTTCGACGCCAGTAGAACTTTGTACGCGTGGTGGATCTTGGCAATCCGCTCCTGCGAGAATCCACGGCGTTGCAGCCCGACTTTGTTCATCAGGTAGGCATGAGTTTCACGCGCCGCTGATGTCATCGAGAACGGAAGCACGTCTTGAGTGATGGTCGTTCCGCCGCCGATATAGGAGTGCGCCCCGATACGCACGAACTGATGCACCGGGCAGAGCGCGCCGACAACCGCCCACTCTTCAACGGTTACATGGCCGGCAATGGTGGCGCCGTTGACCAGCATGACGTGATCGCCAATCACGCAGTCGTGGCCGACGTGCGTATAGGCCATGATCAGAATGTGGCTGCCGATTTTGGTGACGCCGCCGCCCTTTGCGGTTCCGCGGTTGAGGGTTACGTATTCGCGAATCTCATTGTGGTCACCAATCTCAAGCCGCGTTGGCTCACCCTTGTAGGTGACGTCTTGCGGCGCCATCCCGATCGCGCAGAATGGAAAGAATCCGTTGTCGGCGCCGATTTTCGTCGGACCATCAATTGCAACGTGCGACAACAGGTGGCAGCCCTCGCCAAGTTCGACATCCGCGCCAATCACGCAATAGGGACCGATCTTGCACGAAGCAGGAACCTTTGCCCGTGGATCGATGATGGCAGTGGGATGAATGTTCATGAAGGATTGAGCCGCGGCTCGAGCGTGCGCCTCAGTTTCCGCCACGGCCGCGCGAGCTGTCGACTAACTGGCACGAGACGATCGCTTCAGCTACGCGCTTGTCGCCGACCCAGGCGTAGCCCTGCATCTTGGCAGCGGTCATTCCCGGAACGGAGCGCCAGCCGGTAACTTCGACCTCGAGGCGCAACTGGTCGCCGGGGCTGACCGGCTTGCGGAACTTGGCACGATCGATTCCAGTAAAGACCATAACCTTGTCGCTGCGGTCTTCGATTTCGGTCAGCAGCAATGCGCCTCCAGCCTGCGCGATAGCTTCGACGATCAGTACCCCCGGCATGATCGGCAAACCGGGAAAATGCCCATTGAAGAATGGTTCGTTGATGGTGACGTTCTTGATGGCGACAATTCGTTCTTTTCGCTTGAGTTCCAGTACCCGGTCGATCAGCAATAGGGGGTAGCGGTGTGGCAGTATCTTGAGGATCTCGTGTATATCGAGTGCGACCTTCGCTTCATTTGGCGAAGTCTCATTCCCAGGGTTGCTCTCAGTCATAGTTCGTTAGAAACGGCTTGAAGATTATACTGTACGGCTTGTGCCCGGCGACGGATCAGGAACGGGCGAGAAGGCGGCTGGATGTCGGCAAAAAGGAACGCACGTATCACGGCTACGAAAGCCGACAATGTCTGGGCAGAGCGGCTGAGTTATTTCGAAGCGCGCAAAGAAGCCATTGTGCAGACTATTCGTTCGTTTGTTGAAATTGAATCTCCGAGCGACGACAAGCGAGCTGCCGACCGAATGGGAGCGTTTCTAGCAGGGACCTTTGAAGCCATCGGAGGACGTGCACGACTCCACGCAGCAGAAACGTTTGGCAATAACCTGCAGATCGATTTTGCGGGCGACCAAAAATCCAAGCCGGTGCTCTTGCTCGGACATTTCGATACCGTCTATCCGCTCGGGACGCTCGCGAAAATGCCTTGTCGCATGGAAGGCGATCGACTACACGGGCCGGGCGTCCTCGACATGAAGTCTGGCGTCGCACTCATGCTCTACGCAATCGAGGCGCTCAAGGCTTGGCATGGAGCGCTGCCAAGGCCGGTTACGGTGTTTCTGGTCTCCGATGAAGAAGTAGGCAGCGAGTCGTCAAGGAAGATCACGGAGGACCTTGCGCGGAAGTCGGCGGCGGTGCTTGTCCTGGAACCCGCCGCTGGTTTGGGCGGAGCAGTGAAGACGGCCCGCAAGGGCGTCGGGGACTATACGCTTACCGTCCATGGAGTCGCCGCGCATGCGGGTCTTGATCCAGGCAAGGGACACAGCGCGATTGTGGAACTCGCCCGACAGATCACTGCGATCTCGAAATTCAACAATTTGAAGCAAGGATTATCTGTGAATCCCGGCGTGGTCCGTGGCGGAACACGCACAAACGTGATCGCAGCTGAGGCGACAGTTGAAGTCGATGTACGAATCAAAAGTGCGAAACAAGCTGCGGGACTTGATCGCAAAATGCGCGCTCTGAAGCCCTTCGACAAACGTTGCAAGTTGATGGTCGAAGGAGGAATCAATCGCATGCCGATGGAGCGCAGCGCAGGAGTGGCTGCACTTTACAAGAAGGCCCAGGACATTGCGAATAACGTGAACTGGAAGCTCGAGGAAGCAGCAGTCGGTGGAGGCTCCGACGGCAATTTCACCGCCGGTATCGGCATCCCTACTCTCGATGGCTTGGGCGGAGTCGGCGAAGGAGCGCACGCTGTGCACGAGTACATCCTCATCCCGGAACTTTCACGCCGCGCGCTCCTGCTCGCAGGTATGATCGAGTCCGCGTAAATTCCCCATGCTGAAGTTCATGGTCGTACTCTTTCGGCGTCCCGACCTGACTACCGATCAGTTTCGTCGCCATTTGGAACACGTTCACGCATCACTGGCGAAAGCTCTGCCTGGATTGAAGAAGTACCGGCAAAATTATGCGGTGGCATCTTCTAATCGGAGACATCCAGGCTGGGATGCGATTGTGGAACTCTATTTTGAGTCTCGAGATGCCATGGAGGCGGCATGGGCGAGCCCTCAAGGTGCAGCTTCTGATGCCGACTTGCCACTATTTGCCGATTTGAGCCGAACAACGTGGTCGGTGGTGGAAGAAGTTACTTTGATGGAGTGAAGACCAGAAAGTAATCCATGCCATCCTTAACGAAATCGTATTGTTTCAACAGCCGGTAGCCGGCCTCTTGCGCCTCGCGAATTACGACATCCTTTCCGATTCCGTGATTTTCTCCGTTGCCGTTGCGATCGATGACGCCGACTTTTGCGCCACCGCGCAGCGCTGGACGAAGGTTGCGCAGAAGTTCTACCGGATGTGCAACCTCGTGATATGTCTTGAGGAGCAGCACAGCGTCGATGGTGTCTAACGGCAAGAGCGGATCGTCCGGCTTGCCGAGAATCGCATTTACATTCGACAACTGTTCTTGTCGCGCCCTGCCCTGAATGTGGCTGACAGCTTCGGGATTAATATCGACGGCAAAAATCTTTCCTTCTGCGCCGACTCGCTTCGCCGCGCGAACCGAAAACCATCCCGAGCCCGCCCCAATGTCAGCCACGTTTTTTCCTAATTCGATGCCCAGGATATTCATTACGCGGTTGATCTGAAGTTTTTCGTCGCGTCCCGGAGCATCGAAGATCGAAAGATCCCCCGTGTAGGGCTCACTGGTCTTTCGCTCTTGCTGCTGCCCTTGCGGAGGAGGCGCAGTGGTTTGCGTACTGCTTTGCGTGAATGCAGAAGGAAGGCTGAGAAGAACATACAGCGTGGTTATGATGAATCGAGACTTGGACATCACCACTCCCTGACTAGTACCCGCAATCTCATAGACTCCGCTCGCAATGATTCGGAAGCCTGCTTTTTCAAATCATCGTAGAGGAAAAGCACCACGCTCTAGCTTAGACGCACTTTTTCTTTTACGATGTGTAAGTCATTGAAATCTTTGACGCAGATTCAGCCGGTCGTGATATTCATTCTAAGTTTTCCTCTGTCTTCCACAAAGAAGTCTCATCGTCCACAGTTTCTGCACAAGCATTGTCAATTTTTGTATTGCGGGTCACTCGAAACTAGATGAGAGTGGGTTCACGCGAAACGTGAAAATTCCTGACTCAGCCGGATGATTGCGGCGAGCCAGTGGCAGCCGGCGATTCCCGAGAGTGAATCGACCGGGGAGATAAACTTCCAGAAACGCGCTTAGCGCGACTGGTTGCCCGGGCGTTGCGGCCTCCTCCCCTCTCCTTGCTCTTCGGAGCAAGTCAGGGCTGCTGGTTCACTTGCAACGGTCGCATGTTCGTGCTCGCACGACACGAGCAACGACCGGCTTCAGCAAAGGCGGCATTCGCTTGCGAGTGCTGACGGGTTGAAGCGAGTCATGGCGCCGCCTCCGCGGTGACAAGAGCAAGGTCAGGAATACACGAGCGATGCGGTCCGAGGGTGGCTGGCCCTCGGGCCGCATTCAATTCTTGGCTGCCTATTGATATTCGCCTTTTATTCTCCTACACTGGCTGAGTGAATCCGTCAATACTTTTTTCGCCAAACTTTTTTTCGTTGCGTCGCGGTTTTCCAAAGGACATGCGTCGCATTCACAAGGGCAATGCAGGTAGTGTTCGGAGTCAGCTCTGACATCGGGAAAAATTCTTGGCCACTTCCGAGTACGCGATCAGCACGCTTCCAGCAAACGTAGACGCAGAGCGATCCATTCTGGGCGCGATCCTGCTCGACAACTTCGCCTACAACCAGGCAGCGGAGCATTTGCGCACGGAAGACTTCTCTCTCGACTCTCACCGTCGCATCTATTCACGCATGGTCGATCTCGCAGAATCTTCACGCCCGATCGACATGATCACCCTGATCGAGGAGCTGGAGCGTTACAAGGATCTGCAAGCGATCGGTGATGTGGCCTACGTTTCGAGTTTGGTGGAGGGTGTACCGGAACGTCCCAGCATTGAGCATTACGTCAAGATCGTACGCGACAAAGCATTGCTGCGCGGGGTGATATCGGCCGCAACGACAGCGATTTCGAGAGCCAGCGATCAGTCGGACTCAGCCGAAGATGTGCTTAGCGACACCGAAGCCGCCATCTTCCAGCTTTCGGAAAAGCGCATTGGCCGCGGCTTCATGGGCGTACAGGAAATCGTTCGGGAAACATTTGGTTCCGTTGATGCTCTCTTGCAGCGCGGCCAGCGCATCACCGGCTTGGCAACGCACTACACCGATCTCGACGAGATGACCAGCGGTTTACAACGCTCGGATCTTGTAATCATCGCGGCACGTCCTTCGATGGGCAAGACTGCATTCGTCATGAACATTGCCGAAAACGCGGCCATTGAAGATCAGCAGGTGGTTGGAGTCTTCTCGCTGGAAATGTCGCGCGAAGCTCTACTGATGCGCTTGCTCTGTTCGCAGGCGCGGGTCGACGCTCACAAGATGCGCACCGGATCGCTGTGGCAAGACGACACCAAGAAGGTTGTCCGCGCGATGGAGCAATTGGCGCGCGCGCCAATTTTCATCGATGACACGCCCGGCATCTCTCTAAGCGAGATGCGTGCAAAGGCACGACGGCTGAAGCAATCCCAAGGCAGACTCGATCTGATCATCGTGGACTACTTGCAGCTGATGTCGGGAGGCGGCAAGCGGTTTGAAAATCGTACTCAAGAAGTTTCCGCTATCTCGCGTGGTCTGAAAGCGCTCGCGAAAGAGCTGAGCGTGCCGGTGATTGCGCTTTCCCAGTTGAGCCGTGCGCCTGAAAGCCGCGGCGGCGACCATCGTCCGCAGCTTGCCGATCTGCGCGAGTCGGGATCGATCGAGCAGGATGCCGACCTCGTGATGTTCATCTTCCGCGAAGAGGTGTACAAGCAAGATGACCCTGAACTGCAAGGCCGCGCAGAGATCATTATCGCCAAACAACGCAATGGTCCAATCGGCCGAGTGAGAATGGCGTTCCTGAAACAATGCACCCGGTTTGAGTCGCTTGCCGAGGGCGGAATTCCGCCGGAAGAGTAGACCGGGACACCTACAGGGTTTCCTGTAGATGCCAAATGGATAAGTGCTGTAGTGACTTGGGCTTGCAGAGCCTGATGAAAGGTACCGCATCCTGTGGAAAAGCTTGTGGAAGCAGAAGATCATTTGCAGATAGCCATCTAAGGCGACCGATCGGTCGGTCCATCACAATCAGTTTTTCTCCCCTTAAGTTCCTGATTAGTAATCAGTTATGCAATTCACCTCGTATTAACATAACTTGTTCCGAAACGGTGCGCAAACCGCGCCGAGCTCAAGATTTGCACATTTCACGGTTCCGGCGATTTGTTTTTGGAGCCCTTTTTCACTCTCGAAAATAGTGGGTGTTTAGCGTTTTTCCTGATGGAAATGATCGGTCCTGCCACTGCTTGCAGCGGCTGTAGCGCCCCACCCATCGGGTTATTAGAATTGCTCTTTCGACCCCAATCGAAGGTCGATTCGGGGCAGCCGAGCGAGGTTAAGTCCCGCCAACCTGTCCCTGTGTAGAATAAGCTGAATGTCTCAAGCAGCTCCTGCAATCACGCGCAGCCCGGCCGATGTTGTTCGGCAAACCCCGGTTTCCCAGGCAAATAATGGGATCTGTTATGCCAGTGCTGGTGAGATCGCCGTAAACTCCTTTGATCTCGAACGCATGGTCGCGGCCGTCCCGACCCGCATCGCCACCGCGCTGCAGCGAAAGGCGTACTATTTTGTCCCTTTAACCGTAAGCCACGGGGACGAGACCCTGATTGCGGACCGGTACGACGTCGCGCTCAGCGACAACGCTGTCTGTCATCGCAATCTCAACCTCGGCGATTCGCAATGCGTATTTATCTCGACCCGGTTGATGGACGACAAGTTCTCGGTGGCTTTCGAGTTTTATATCAATGTCGGACATGCCCTGGTCGAGCGCGCAGGCGTATCGAAGGATTTCAGCGAGCTGACATGGAGTCAGGTGGAAGCAGGTGTTCGTGGCGAGACTTCGCTGGATGCATGGGAGGCGCGCAAACTGGCAACAGCTAACGGCCCGGATGCCGAGCGCTACAAGACCGAATACTTCGAAGCGACATTCTCAGACACAATTTCAATTTATCTGCTTTCTTTGTATCTCGATGTCGATTACTACGATCTCCGCGAGCGCGACTATCCGCTGCTCGCTCCCTCCGCGCTGGCCGAGCGGCTTCGCAAAGTGGCGGAACTGTTTCCGCCGAACAGCGGCTTCGAATTTGCCGTTCTCTATAAGCGGCGCTGACGAACCGCAGCAGTGATCTCATGACAAACCCAGTTGAAAAACACAGTCCTCGTTGGTATGGCATTCCACTGCGCGTTGTGGCCGTGACCTTCATCGGGACTCTGATGGCATTTGCCGTCAGCCTTTTATTGGCGATCATCGGTATGGTAATTGCGTCCGCGATTCGCGGCACACATCCCGACATGCGCATCGCCTATCGTCTCATTGCGCTGCCGATGGGGTTGGTGGCAGGAGGCATCGTCCTCGTGCTTTCCTTGGCCATTGAGATCCGGCACTATCGCCAGATGAAGACCTTATCAGCGATCGAGAGGGTGAGCTGACGCTTGCAGCCGCGAATTGCCATTCCCATGCCGCACTCGACCGATCTTGAGTACGGCGAACGTGCGATCCCACAATACGAACGTGCGGTGGCGCTGGCTGGCGGGAAACCGGTTCGCATCCCTCTGGACGCGAATCCAGCAAGCCTCAACTCATTGATCGCTAGCTGTTCAGGAGTCGTGTTGCCTGGCAGCAATGCTGATATCGATCCCGCGAGATTCCAGCAAAAGACATCACCCCACACCGCTGGCGCGGATTTGAAACGGGAAGCGGTAGACGATCTTCTTCTAGAAGACGCGTACTCGCAGCGCAAGCCCCTCCTAGGTATCTGTTATGGGTTACAGAGCCTGAACGTTTTTCGCGGCGGATCGCTCATTCAGCATATCCCTGACTTTCTGCCGGAAGAGACGCGCGCCAAAGTGAACCATGAAGCAGGCAGGAAGATTGCGGTCGCACACGGTGTTGAAATCGATGCGGACTCGAGGATCGCTGGCATCGTTACCGCTACGGGCCGAGTTGAGAGGTCAGAGGTCCGTGGCCAAATCATCGTGCCTGTAAACTCGTCTCACCATCAGTCTGCGGATGTAATAGGAAAGGAACTGCGAATCGTGGCGCGCTGTCCGGATGATGGAATTATCGAGGCGCTGGAAGGAACTTCTTTGGATCATTTCGTGCTTGCGGTACAGTGGCATCCCGAGCGCTCAGTGGATGACGACGAATCTTCGCGGGCGATTTTTCGGGCGCTCATTGCAGCCGCTAACCATAAATGAGTCCTGCTCTATTTCTTGAATTTCCGTTTCGCTTTCTTCTTAGACTTTGCAGGCTGCAGTAGTACCGTCACGTGCGCAATAGCGGCATTCTCCAGGTTGAGTCCCTCCGGCGTCTTCGCTTTGAGCCCTACGCAATTAGCATGAATCCCAAGTAGCTCCGCGACGCGTGTGCGAATCGAGGCGGCATGCGGACCGATTTTTGGCGCCGCTAGAATGAGGCTGGAGTCAACATTGGCAATCTCGTATCCGGCATTGTTCACACGCTTGAGCGCCTCGCGAAGAAAGATGACTGAGTCTGCGCCCTTCCACCTCGGATCCGATGGGGGAAAGAGCGCTCCTATGTCAGGCGCCGCGATTGCACCCAGGAGTGCGTCGGTGATGGCATGCAACAGCAGGTCACCATCGGAATGGCCGCCGAGGCCCTTGTCGTGCGCCAATGTAATGCCGCCAATCTTCAGCGGGATGCTGGGACGGAATTCGTGAGAGTCAAAGCCGTAGCCGATTCGAACCGAGGGTTTCAAGTTGCGAGTTTCAGGTTTCAAGTTTTTCGTGATGTACCAGTTCCTAGGATTTCAGGTAGAACTCGGCTAATTCCATATCACCTGGATTTGTGATTTTTATATTTTTCGGCGAACCCATTACAACAGCCACTTCATGCCCGGACCGCTCGGCCAGAGAGGCTTCATCGGTACCCATGAATCCGTCGGCCGTGGCTTCATCGAAAACTTTCTTGATCACATCGTAGCGAAAGCCTTGTGGCGTCTGGGCCAGTACGACAGCAGCGCGCGGAATGGTCGACTTAATGATCGCGCCCTCCGCAGTGCGCTCGACTTGCTTCACGGTATCGACCGCCGGTAACCCCGCAATGGCAGCACCATATTTCTTGGCGGCTTCAATTACGTCGTTGATGATTTCCGCCGTGACTAATGGGCGTACAGCATCGTGGACGAGCACAATGTCACCCGGAGAGGCGGTAATGGCATTGAGGGCATGTTCGACGGATTGCTGGCGGTGCTCGCCACCCACGACAAACTCGACTCTTTTCTTCAGTACGTCGGCCGCTTCTTTCTTTAGCCGCTCGCGGAATCCCTCAATCTCGTTCTCACGCAGGGCCAACCAGATTTCATTCACGGAGTCGATGGCGGTGAACTTTCGTAAGGTGTGAATGAGGATCGGGGTGCCCTTGAGCTCAGTGAATTGCTTCGAGGGATGGGTCTTCTTTTCTCTCGCGTCTTTGGCGACGGAGACGGGCGCCATACGCGTCCCGAACCCCGCGGCCGGGATGATCACAAATACCTTCATAGCGGGCTGTCAGTATACGAGCGCGAAGGTGAGAAGTTCAAATTCGGTCGTCAATTCCGATGCACGACTCACAGTCACGCGACCGAACAGTAACTTCACTTCCAGGACGCCTACATGCCTGGCTTGCTCTCGATCGGTCCATTGGCAATCGGTGCCGCAGGGGTGGTAACGGGTACGGACACCGCCGTGGTCGCGGGGACGGGAGTTGCAACCCGCGAGTAGCTGGCACGCTCGTCCCATTTACCAAAGATCATCTTTCCGGCGGTTGTCTGCAGCACTGAGGTGACCGACACGTCAATGGTCTTGCCGATCATCTTGCGCGCGTTATCGACCACCACCATCGTGCCGTCGTCGAGATAGGCAACACCCTGGTTATATTCCTTACCCTCTTTCAGTATGAAGACACGCATGGTCTCACCGGGCAGGACAATCGGTTTGAGCGAATTAGCAAGCTCATTGATATTCAAGACCTCAACGCCCTGCAACTGCGCCACCTTGTTCAGGTTGAAGTCGTTGGTGATGATCTTGCCCTCATACAGCTTGGCGAGTTCGATGAGCTTCAGGTCGACCTCGCGGATTGCGGGAAAGTCATCCTCCACGATCTGAATTTGGAGAGTGGCAACTTTCTGCAGGCGCTGCAGAATGTCCAAACCGCGGCGGCCACGGTTCCTCTTTAGCGAGTCGGCTGAGTCGGCTACGAGCTGAAGTTCACGCAAGACGAACTGCGGCGTGACGATGACACCATCAAGAAAGCCCGTCTCGGCAATGTCGGCGATGCGGCCGTCGATGATGACGCTGGTGTCGAGGATCTTGTAGCTCTTCTTGCCCTGCTTCTCGCCACCGAAGATGCCACCTAAGGCGGCCAGGTTCAGCAGGTCACCCTTGTTGGCTCCAACGATCAAGCCGACATAGGCCATGAGCAGCATGACCAGAATCTGCAGGAAGCTCTGTAGGTGTCCGGCAGGAACACTACTCCGGATGACCAGAGCAAACAGGTATGCACCACAGATTCCGAGAATGCTGCCGATGGCGGCGCCGATCAGCCGTTTCAGGCTAACCGTGCGCAGCTTCCACTCGAAGAGAACGATGGCAGCACCAATCAGCGCGCCAGCGCCTGCATTCCCAAAGCGCGGCAGGTTGAAGGGTTCGATTGCAAAGCAGGTAAGAGCAACAACCACCACGAAAAGAAGACGAACAAGAATAATATCCACGGTAAACCTCCCCGCGGATGCAGGTTTCCCGAGCAGCTTGGGTTCGTGCACCCGTGCCCTTTCCACGCCGCCCCAGGCGGAGAAGTGGCCGTTCAAATGCGGGACGCAGAAATATAGGGGGATGAAAGCGCGCCCCGTTCCGGCTTTGTTTGGGGCTAAGCCGGAGCACCCTCTACATCTATACGCCACGAGTATATACCTCGCGGCTAAGGCCGGGAAGACGCCCGTAGGACAGTTCGATGACACGCTTGTCCCCGTGGAACAATTGTCATCGATGTGGCTTTCGTGGATCGCCTGAGCTATCCCTTGCTACACTTTTCCACATGAAAGCACTGATGATCACTAGCCTTACGGGCCCCGACGCTCTTCAAGTCCAAGACGTGCCCGAACCCACTGCAAAGGCGCAGCAAGCGATTGTCCGTGTGAGGGCAGGCGGGCTGAATTTTGCCGACTTCATGACGTCGAAGGGAGGTTATCCGGGAACGCCACCACCGCCATTCATCGCGGGCCGAGAATTTGCCGGGGTTGAAGAGGTCTCTGGGCGCCGGGTCATGGGATATATGCAGTGGGGAGCTTTCGCCGAGAAGGCTGCAGCGTATCCGAGTTTACTTTGGCCGATTCCGGAGAAATGGACCGACGAACAAGCCGCTGCGTTTCCGGTGAACTACTTCACCGCTTACCTCGGATATTGGCAATCCGGGATGACGCACCCACGATCGGATGGAGGGACGCACCGAGTACTGATCCATGCCGTTGCCGGGGGAGTCGGGACCGCGGCGGTACAGATCGGACGACTGCTCGGAGTCGAGACATACGGCACATCATCTTCGGATGAGAAACTGGCCCGCGTGAAGGAACTGGGACTGGAACACGCAATCAATTACAAGCGCAACAACTACGAAGAAATGGTGAAGAATCTGACGCGGGGCGAGGGAGTGGATGCTGTCTTCGAGATGCTGGGCGGCGAACACACCGCCAGGAGCCTTCGGTGCCTGCGAGATTTCGGAAAAGTGATTCAGTACGGCACGGCAACCGGCAAGCCACCGCAACTCGATCTGAGGGCGATGTACGCAAAGTCGGCGAGCGTGCAGGGACTGTGGCTCACATATCTCTCCCAGAAACCGGCGATCATGGAACCGGCATGGCAGCAACTTTCTCAATGGGCGCGCGATGGGAAACTGTTTCCGCAAATCGGGCACGTCCTGCCGTTGGAGCGCGCAATCGAGGCTTACAAACTGCTTGAGGACGGAAAAAACTATGGAAAGGTGGTGCTAAAGATTGCCAGCTAACGATAACGAGTGGGTGCCGGACGGGACTATTCACTCGTTTCTCTAATCGCTGTGGACAGTTCGTGCACCGACCAATCGATCTGTTCTCGCGTGATCACTGCCGGCGGTGCCAAAAGTAGGTGATCCCCAGAAACACCGTCAACACACCCCTGCATCGGATACACCAGCACGCCTCGTTTGAGCGCGACAACGCCGACTCGTCCCGCAAAGTTCTGCTCCGGTGCGAACGGACGCTTCGACCGCTTATCAGCCACAAATTCAACGGCCCAAAGCAGTCCCAAGCCGCGCACGTCGCCTACTGTGGGCAAGTCGAGTAATGTCTCTAGACGTTTCTTAAAGTAAGCCGCAGGAGTGTTCGCGGCGTTGGAGTCCGCAGCCTCGACCAGTTTCTGCGATTGCAACCGGCGGAGCACCGCACGTCCTGCCGCGAGAGAAATCGGGTGCGCGTTGTAGGTAAAGCCATGGAGAAACGCTCCTGATCCGCCAGCGATTGCATCCACAACTTTCTTAGTGGCGAGGACCGCACCGAGCGGCGCGTACCCGCTTGCCAGTCCTTTTGCGGTGACCAGAATGTCCGGCTTTATATCCCAGTGATCCACCGCAAACTTCCTGCCGGTTCGCCCCATGCCAGTCATCACTTCGTCGGCAATGAGGAGAACCTCATGTCGTTGACAAATTTCCGCCACAGACTGCAGATATCCCGGTGGTGGAACAGCGGCTCCTAAGGTCGCGCCACTCAAAGGTTCAACGACGAAGGCGGCTGCCTCGCCTCTGCAGGTTTCGATGGCCCGCTCGAGTTCGGCGGCGTATTCCGGTCCGCAGTTGCGGGAGCCATCTGTGCAGCCATAGTTGCAGCGGTAGCAATAAGGCATCCCGATGTGGGGAAACTCACGGATCATTGGTAGATAGATCTCGCGTCGGCGCTTGTTGCCGGAGACGGACAAAGCCCCGAGCGTGGACCCGTGGTAGCTCTGATGTCGGCTCAAGATTTGATGTCGGCGTCCCTCGCCGATTTCAACCTGGTATTGGCGCGCAAGCTTCAGAGCGGTTTCAACTGATTCCGATCCACCACAGGTGAAGTAAACAGCGCCATCTTCGAAATGATCACCGGCGAAAGCCAGCAATTCGTGGGCGTACTCTTCGGCGACGGGAGTTGTGAACTGGCTGGTGTGAACGAATTCGAGTCGCGCGGCCTGTTCGGCCATTGCGGTCGCGATCTCACCGACACGGTGCCCGATGAAATTAACGGCGGCCGAACCGGCGAGATCAAGATAGCGGTTGCCGTTGCTGTCCCAAACGTAGACGCCTTCTCCGCGGACAGCGGAAGGAAACTCCTTGCGGAAGGATCGGCGCAAAACGGCAGAGCGGGTCTTGACAGCGGAAGAATCGTTCACCGTCGCATTATCGCATTCCGCAGGGCACCTCCTGTGATGCCTCTAGTACTTTCGTCGTAGTTGGCGGACGTCGGACAATGCATCATCGCGTGATACCGCATTCATGGAACACCTTTCCCTACTCCGGAACATCTAACAAATCAAGAAGCCCCGGTAATTCTCCGTATGCAGCCGTGTGGCCTCAAATTGGACGTTTGAAGGACACTCGATGAAAAACTTACTTTTGTATCTCGGGGTGTTAGGGCTTATCGGATGCGCCTATGTTGCGAGGGCGCTAGCGCAGCAGACGCCCTCTGCGGGTGGAGTTCCCTCCCACATCGTTGTGACGGTTGAGCCCAAGCGTGGCAATGAAGCTTCCACGATTCGTCAAGAAGACGTCATGGTGTTCGAGGGACAAGACCGCGATACAGTGACGGGCTGGACTCCCTTGAAAGGCGATCGTGCCGGACTCGAGCTTTTTGTTCTGATCGACGATGAATTAAGCACTACGGTTGGAAATCAACTGGATGACATCCGCAAATTTATCAATGAACAGCCGGCGTCCACAAAGGTTGGCGTCGCCTATATGCAGAACGGTATTGCGCGGGTGCTGCAGGAACCCACGACTGAACACGATCAAGCGGCGAAGGCATTGCGCTTACCCATGGGTGTCGGCGGGGCGAACTCCAGTCCTTATTTTGCGCTCAGCGATCTCGTCAAGAAGTGGCCGCATAGCAACGAACGTCGCGCGGTGCTGATGGTCAGCGATGGAATCGATCGCTATTACGGTACGGGTGATCTTCAAGACCCATACTTGGAAGCCGCCATCGATGAAGCTGCCAAGGCTGGCATCATCGTGTCTGCAATCTACAGTCCTGGCGCCGGTCATTTCGGACACAGTTACTGGCTCAACTATTGGGGACAGATTTACTTGTCCGAACTGGCGGATAAAACCGGAGGCGAGGCGTATTACATCGGATTCACCGGAGCACCCGTAACGTTCACTCCCTACCTGGAGAGCCTGAACCGCCGATTAGGAAACCAGTACCTGCTGGAGTTTCTCGCCAAGCCTCCGAAGAAAGCAGGATGGGCACCGATCCGGCTCCGCACAGAAGTGCAGAACGTGGACTTGGTTTCTGCCGGCAGAGTATGGGTCTCGCCGTAGCGGAGAGCGCTTCCGGTTACTATCGCGTCGGTCGGAGCCACTCGATCAACACCGCAGACTTGAGATTCCGATAAGATGAACCTTCGATCGAGTCCCAATGACGAACCTGCTGCGCTTCTTCCGGCCATCGCACCAGCACACGGCATTTTCGGCGACCTTACTGCTGATCTCAGCAGTCATGGCGTCGCGCGTAATCGGGTATGCGCGTGATGCGTATATCGCCTGGGCCTACGGAGCGGGCGGGGCTACCGACGCGTATGTCGCCGCTTTTACCCTTCCTGATTTCCTGAATTACATTGTGGCCGGCGGTGCGGCGTCGATCACCTTTATTTCGATCTACACGCGTTTCCTGGCGGAGAAGCGGTACGAGGACGCGGAAAAAACATTCTCCATCATCATCAGCGTCATGACCGTGGTGATGATCGTGGGGACGGTTGTGGCGGAGATTTTCGCTCCGCAGTTTGTGCGCTGGTTCGTCCATGGCTTCACGCCAGACAAGATTGATCTGTGCGTCCGTCTCACGCGCATTTTGCTACCGGCGCAAATTTTCTTTTACGTCGGCGGAGTGGTGTCGGCCGTTCTGCTGTCGCACCGATTGTTCCTCTTTCCGGCATTTGGACCGCTGCTCTACAACGTGTTCATCATTCTGGGAGGAGTCGTTGCGGGTCACCGGTTCGGGATCGCCTCGCTGGCGTACGGTGCCCTGATTGGTAGTTTCGTGGGGCCGTTTCTGGCCAGCGTGATTGGGGCAGCGAAGATCGGAACGGGCTATCGGCCTTCCTTTGACATAAGCAACCCGGCATTTCGAGAGTGGGTAAAGCTGTCGGTGCCCCTCATGCTCGGATTCTCGCTTGTCACTGCCGATGATTGGATTTTGCGCCACTACGCATCAGGCGGCGTCGGAGACATCACGCGGCTGACATTTGCAAAGCGGTTGTTCGCAGTACCGATCGCCGTGCTGGGGCAGGCTACGGGCCAGGCTTCGCTGCCGTTCTTTGCGCGTTTGTTCAACGAGAAGAAGTTGAAGGAATTCGCCGACACTGTGAACGACTCAGTCTATCGAGTCTCGGCGGCATCTCTGCTGGTCACTGCCTGGATGATGGTCGCGGCACTTCCGCTGATCGATCTCGTCTACCGACGTGGGAAATTTTCATTTGCCGATACCCAGACGAGCGCAGTGTATTTTTTCTGGTTCTCGCTCTCACTGGTGCTTTGGTCGGCTCAAGGACTCTATGCGCGGGCGTTCTACGCGGCAGGTGACACGCTCACGCCGATGACAGCGGTCACCGTCATCACGATCGCATCTTTGCCAATCTACGCATTCTTTTTCCATCAGTTTGGCGTGATCGGTCTTGCCTGGGCATCGAACATCGGGATTGGGATTAACCTGATTGCCCTCGCTGGTCTACTGAATTACAAAAAGCTTGTGCCCCTGCTCGGACTGCGATGGAAGGAATTGGGTAAGTCAGCCTTAGCGGCAATTGTAGCGGGCGCTCTTAGCTTTAAAGTTGCCAAAGCATTACCGGTAGCGGGCGTGGGGCACGGAAGCCGAATAGCAGATGTGATGCAGCTGTTGTTGGTAACGCTCACCTGGGCCGCGGCGGCTGCAGCCGGATTGTGGTTGCTGAAATCAGACCTGCCGAGAGACCTGCGAAGACGGCGCGGAAAACCCTAAGGTTTTCCTTCGCCTGCAAGATCCGGCGGCCATGGCTTCGCAGTGGCTCGCCATTTCCGTGCCCTAAAGAACAGTGTCATGCTGAGCGGAGCCGGAGTGCAGCGAAGCGGAACTCCGGCGGAGTCGAAGCATCCCTGCCTTGGAACAACTTCTGCCGGGCAGGATTCTAAATCACTCTAGTCCCTCCGACAGCCGTATAATCTAACTAGGCTATACTCTACCCCGGCCTCAAACAATGATCACCACCACCAAAACGGTCCCGATTCAAACGCTCGTGTCAGAGCTTCGGAAGCTGCCTGAATCTGCATTCGTTGTAACAGAACCCTTGCGTCAGCTTCTCGAACAGAGTCCGGTCGACGCCGACTCGCTCGCTCCTTACCTCAACTGGGATCGCCAGCACTATACGCGTAACTTGATTGACCGCACGCCTCTTTACGAACTTATAGCGATCTGCTGGGAAGTTGGCCAGGCAAGCTCAGTCCATAATCATCGCGATCAGAATTGCTGGATGGCGGTTCCGCTCGGGCGCTTACACGTGGAAAACTTCCACCTGGTTCATCAGGACCTTGCAGGCGGATCTTGCCGACTGGAACCGCTGAATACAGTGGAAATGAACATCTCCCATCCGTGCGCAGTGGACCCTGCTGATCCCGTTCACCGCGTCGTGAATCCACGAGAGTTCAATCAACGTGCCGTCAGCCTTCATGTCTACTCGCGTCCGTTCGATACCTGCGTGGTTTACTCTCCGGAACAAGGCACCTGCGGCGAAATCCGTCTGCATTTCAATACCGAATACGGCAAACCAAAGTAACTACCTCTTACCCGACGATAACTAGCGGCGCGATTTTCGTCGCTCTACCATGTTCCTTTTGGGAGAGTTATGAGAAGTCTAGCTAGCTTATTGGTGGGAAGCGTACTTATTTTGTTTCTCGGCTATTCCGGCTGGATGCATTTACGTCATTCCGCAGATTCTGTTGAGATACAGGCCGAACCAATCAAAGAGCAAGTGCGGAAGGTAGCATCGGCAGCATCGACAAGATCGACTTACCCCGACGGACAACGCGCGGATGAACCCGTTACAGTGGTTGGTCCGCTGGCCAAATTCATGAATCACAAAGATTCCGACGATGTCGAAACCATCCGGGCGAACTTTTACCAACCGACCGCTTCGGACCACGTGGGTGGTTCGGTGGTAGGCACCAGCAACAACGTGCTGCATCAGACTTTTGCTGTAGCAAAGACGGTGGATCTGCCATTTGAAGTACCTGCCCACGCGTACAGCCCGCAGTTGCATGGATCTTTCCAATCGTTTATTCAAGCTGGCGGCGCTCCAACCACATCTCCGGGAGATGTCGAGTTTCAGTTGCTAAACGATCAGCAATACTCGGACCTTCTGGCGGGACATCCCAGCGATGCCCTGTTCTCATCCGACGCTGCGCACGACCAGGAGGTCAATGCAAACCTGCCTCCAACCTTGAATAACCCTGTGAAGTACCATCTCATCTTCCGCAATGTGGATCCGAAGATCGGCAAGAGAGTGGTTAAAGCAGAATTTCAGATCGATTTCTAGCGCCTTCGACCGCCCAGATGCCGCCTAGCGGAACAGGCTCGATAATCACAAACGATCCGCTCATTGGGCGTTTAGAGCTACAAAGATATCGGGGGTGGACGACGGAGTCTGCCACATCAGTTTTCTTACGGGATGAAGGCCATGGTGCCTTTTGGGCCTACCACTAGCGCGCCGCCTTCGGGATAGGCACTCACGGCGTTGAATGCGAGGCCTCGCTTTTTGCCTCCGCCGATGCGGCGTGGGTTCGCGGGAGGGCGGAAGTCGAAGACGAAGTCTTCGCCTACGATGAAAAGGCGTTCGGGAGCGGTCGGCTTGATGCGGATCTTTTTGCCATTGGCTTCTGCAGATTGTTCTTCTGCCAGTTGCCTTTTTGCGGCTTCATTTACCTGGAGGTCGTAAGCCACGGCGGAGAAATAGGCTTGCGGATGGATGTCGGAGAGAGTCCACGTTTGGCCGCCGTCGTTGGTGAAGGCTAGGTTGGGCCCGTCGTCGCGTGGATGCTTGTAATCTCCGCCGGTGATGACGCCGTGGTGGGCATCGCGAAAGGCGATCGAGAAAATGCCCGCGGAATCAGGGCCGTGGATGATGGGAGTGTCGAAGACTTGCCAGGTCTTGCCGCGGTCAGGAGAGTGGAAAACGCGGGAGACTTTGCCTCCGGTGGCGAACCAGATGTTGGGGTCGGGGGCTGAAGGCCCTTCTTTTTGGTCTGCTGACGCGGTGCTGAAGCGCCGCTCTTCCATGGCTGTGGACGGCTCTTCTACTTGTGATTCTTCCGGGGCTGCGTGGATTGAGGCTTCGGCGCTACCCCCAAACACAGTCTGGGAGAGAATTCCTTGCTGCGCCATGACTGAGGATAAGAAGGCAGGGATTTTTCGACTGCGCAATTGTTGGCGCTGCGCTTGAGCAACTGCTCCACTCAGGATGACAGACGAGGGGGCAGGTGAGATGGAAGTGGTGGCGGAGGGGGCGATAGAGGCGGGGTGCACGATCGCAATGCATGTGTTGCTGGCGGCGAAGGCGCCTTCACCTTCGATGGCGTCGGGCAATTGCGCGGGTGGAATCGCGTGCCAGGTTTGGCCGTCGTCGGTGATGAGCACGTCGAATTTTAACTTTCCAGTTTCGTCAGGTACTGGATCGCCGACGACGATTCCGTGCTTGTGATCCCAGAAGACCATCGAGTCGAAGAATCCTTTTGGATTCGCGTTAGTGAATTGCAGGTTCCAGTGTTGGCCGCCGTCGAGGGTGTGATAGATGCGCGATTGATCGCCGGGTCCGGCGGACATCAGGAAAGCTTCGTCGGCGGAGAAGGCGACGACGGCGCGAAAGTCGAGTGAGTTCGCATCGGGGACTTGGGCGGGAGTCCAGACCTCGCCACCGTCAACCGTTCGGAGATAGGTGCCGTGCGTGCCACTGGCCCACGCAACTCGGCGCGAGACGGCGCTGACCCCGCGGAGTGCTTCGGTTGTATGAGAGAACTGGATGCGTGGTCCGGATTGGGCCGCGGCTGTGGCAAGCAGAAAGGTCGCAACTAAGAACCGCATGATCCGGCCATTGTCGCAGGACAAAGACAGCTTGCACAACCTGTGTTGCCGCGAAGGTGCGGCGACCGGCGAGAGAGCAATAGTCCTCTCGACGGCATCGTGGCGGAGCCTTTCGTAAGGTCCGCACCGGCTTCGCCGATGCTCACGATGACATCGTTGGCTAGGTTTGTTTTGCCGGGAAAACGCTCGCGAATGACCGCTGCGGGCTCCCGCTCCCCACCCCATCACGCGACGCGTGCTGGGGACCCCGGTTTCGCTCACGGCCGCAAAGCGCGGTTACTTCGCATTAAAGTCAACGAACGACGCACTCTTTCCGACGTAGATCCGGAGGGTGCAGCGCGCGCCCACGTGTGCGAATGCGACTTCAAGCACGTCCGAGGGAGTCTCGACTTGTGCAGTTTCCATCTGAGCGCGCGCAATGTTCTGGTTTTCATCGAAGGCCGCGCCGGGAGTCACGTTCTTGTTCACGGCGATCGACCAATTGCCCCTGGCTGGGATCGGATAAACCGTGTACGCGCCGATTGGGATCGTCGAACTGCCAAGACTGAGTTGCGCTTCGGTGAAGAGAGTCATGGCGCTGCCCCCGGGCTCCAGAGGTTTGCCGTTTTGAATCTTCAGCTGTTTCGCTGGCACGGCGTTGTAACGGATGTAAACCTGGCGTCCATCGTCGAGGTTGCAGGTGGTGGTGGATTGAGTGCCGCTTGATTGCGCGTTCAGGAAGGGAGTTAACAATAACGTTATGAGTACTGCTCTCCAGACGTTCGTGGCCGACATGGGGTGGGAAGCCTCCGCGGCAGAAAGTTTATCGCCGCGAAGGGTTTTTGGGGAAGAATTTTGCGCGGTATGTAGCCCTGGACGCATTCGTCCGGGGTTGCGCGCAAGGCGCGCAATGAAAGAGCGTGCAGCCGGCTCGAGCGATGCCCATGGCACGCCTCGCTTCGCGTGGGCGGGGCGGACGAAATGCGCCCGCCCCTACACAAGCCCATCCACGCCGAGTTTAGGCAGATCGCAGTCTCGTTCGTCATGCGCCTTTGGTGACGTTTATTGGGGTCCGGGCGGTTGATACCGTCACTCGCAGGCACAGGTGCGTCAGGTGCCAAACGAGGGGAGTCCATGGCAAAGGCAAAACTTAGAATTCTTTATGGCGAAGGGGATAGTGACGTTCTAGCGAAACAGGCGCCGGCGTTTCAGAAGGCTGGGCATACCGTGCAGGCGGCGGAGGGGCGCAAGGCTGTCGATGAGGCGCTGAAGAAAGCGACGTTCGACCTGGTCGTCCTGGGATCGTCGATGACCCGCAATGATCGTCATCATTTGCCATATATGGTGAAAAAGGCGAATGCCGACACCAAGGTGCTGGTGATGCATGCTGATGGAAGCCGGCATCCGTATGTGGACGCTTGCGTGGATACCGGCACCAGCATCGAGTCTGTGATGAATAAGATCGAAGGGATGAACCTGGCCGGAGTGGCACCAAAAGCAGCGGCTGCTGGGGCTGGCCGATAGGCGGACTCTGCTGTGCGTTTCAGAGGGCGGCTTTGTGGCCGCCCTTTTTGCTTGAGGATCGCTTGGTCTGGGAGAATCAAGACAGGTAACTGGTGGGAGGAGTCGCTCGTGAAAGCTCATATCCGTTGTCAGCTCTCGATGATTCTCGGGGAAAGTGGAATGAAAGAGTTGTGAAACGGATGACGGGCATCTCCGCGACGTCACCGTGGGTAGGTTCGTCCATACGGAGTTTCTTTCGCCCCTTAGGGGCCTGATTGTGTGTCGTCGCCCAGTACCCATGGCTTGCGCCATGAGCTGCATTCTTTCGCGGCTTCGCGGCTGACTTCTTGCGAGATCTCTCGCGCAAATGGCGCGCGAGAGTGGGGTACACGGTTAGTAAAGGGGTGGAGATAAGCGTTAGTCTGAGGCTTGATTCGGTGCGTTTTTGATCGAAACTTTGGTCGAAGTGGGCAAAGTTAGCGGGCAGGAGTGCCCGCTCCACATTCCCCACTTCACATTCCAGCCCTAGGGCAGGGTACGGGGTTGTGGCCTGCCTGGAGCTCCTTTGTAGTCTTTGGGATACACCACCAGGCGGCGGTTTGCGCCTTCGCCTTCGCTCTCCGTGTGGAGATCGGCTTCTTCGCGCAGGGCCAGGTGGACGATGCGACGTTCACGCGACGACATCGGATTGAAGTGATACGGCGTGCCTGTTTTGCGGACTTTTTCGGCGGCGACATCGGCCGCGGTGCGCAGTTCCTGGATGCGCATCGAGCGGCGGTTCTGGCAGTCGAAGCAGACCTTCTCGTGCTCGCCGGAAGGCAAGCGCAGTATCTCGAGCGCGAGTAGTTCGAGAGCGCGGAGCAGTTCCCCTCCGCGATCCAGCAGAAGGGCCGAGTCGGGCCCGGAGAAATCTACGAGAATCTCGGGCTTCTCCCAGTCGCGATTCTCGGGTAGCGGCGGATCGACGACGATGCGGTACTTGAGGCGGAGGCCTCCATGCGTGACGACGGCCTGAAGGAATCCGTTGATTTTATTGGCGGCGGCGACTTTATCGGGAATGGACATGGATTCAGCTCTCAGCTCTCAGCCGTCAGCTTTCAGCTTGGGCCGATGGGGTTCCAGTTTCTTGATCAACAAAAACGGGGGCTAAAGCCCAATCTATCGCTGTCTTCGACGCGGCGCTGAGCGCCGCTCTTGCACGGTCACTTTCACGATCACATCTGGCGCTAACGATCCGCGTCGGTTCCTCAAGCCATTATTGCTGACGGCTGATAGCTGACGGCTGACAGCTACTTATCTTTCTTCCTCGCGCGCTTTGCCATCATCTCGCGCATTTCGCGTCCGAGGTGCGTTCGATTCATGACGGCCTGTTGCGCGATGCTGATTACGTTGACGACCGCATAGTACAGGTTCAGGCCAGCAGCGAGGCGGAAGAAGATGAAGCCCATCATCAGGGGCATCATCACGTTCATCATTCTTTGTTGCGCCGGGTCCATGCCCGCCTGCGGCGTCATGCGCTGCACGACTAGCATGCTGACGATCATAATAATCGGCAAAATGTATGGAATAGGCTCGGCTGCAGAAAGGTCACGAATCCAGAGCCAGTGCGCATGGCGCAGATCGAGCGCCGTCGCCAGCATTCGATAGTAGGCAAACAGGAATGGCATCTGGATCAGCATGGGCAAACATCCGCCCGCCGGGTTCACGCCTTCTTTCTTGTAGAGCGCGCTGATCTCCTCGTTCATCGCCGCCTTGCGTGGATCGCGCAGGCTGTACTTCTTGTACTTTTCCTGGATCGACTTGATCTGGGGAGCCACGCGCTGCATCTTAAGCATCGACTTCATCTGCATGATGCGCAGCGGGAGTAAGGCGAGGGTGATGATGATGGTCTGGATCACAATCGCCCATCCCCAGTTGGCGACCATGTGGTGATAGGTCCATCTCAGCCAGATGAACAGGGGTTTGGCGATGATGCCCCACCAGCCGAAATCGACCAGGCCGGTGAGGTCGTTATCAGCGCCTGAAACTCCAGGCACGAAGATCTTCTGTAGAAGTTCAAGCTCCTTCGGGCCGACGAACAATCGCCCAGAAGTCGGACCGTGGATGTTTCCGACGGCCGCACCGAGCAATTCCACATTGACCTTCTCCGTCGAGTTCTTCTGTTGGGGATCACGCGCAACGGCGAGCGAATGGCGCAAGGTCACCATCGATGCGGTTACGGGATCGTCCGGGATGAAAATCGCTGCGAAATACTGATCGTTCGGACCAGCCCAGTGAAGCGGACCGGGGATGGTTCCGCCTCCACTGATTTTCTTGATCGGCAGGCGCTCTATATTTTTGTTGAACTGATAAGTGATCAGCGACGTCGCATAAAAGGCCTGGCTGCTCTGGTCGCCGAAGCCGGAAGGCCAGGAGGGAATTGCAGCTACGTAACTGCCCTTATAGACCACGCTGGTTTCAAACTTGGCGACGTACGTGTCGTCAAAAGTGAAAGTCTTACGGACAGTGAGGTCGGCGTCGGAATATTCGAAAGTAACGGTTGCCGGAGCATGAATAGTCTGCCCGGCCTGGCTCCCGACGTAAAGCACCGAACTCAGTTTCCCGCGCAGGTCCTCATCGTAGGTCCACAGAGACAGCGGATAACCGTATTGCGCAGCGGCAGCGGAATTAACTAGGTCAAGCGGGCCATTCTCGCCATCGTTATCAAACTTCTTGAGGATCCATGACTTCACCTGCGCGCCGCGGTTGGTGAACGTGATGCGGTACAGATTGCTCTCAATGACAGTCTCGGATTCGCTGGTCGCCTGCCTGGCAACGCTGGGCGAGGGCGCTCCAGACTTGCTCGCGGCAGCTGGTGCTGACGGCGGGGGCGGAGGGACAGTCGGAGTAGTTGCTTGCTGCTGTAGCTGCTGTGGCGGAGGTGGCGTAGGGAAGTATTTCTTGAGCAGCGGCTGCGCCGCCATGATCAAGAGGAACGTCACGAGGAAAATTAGAAGCAGCCGGCCTTCACCGCCGGGTTGCTGTTGAGGATTTTGATATTCGGCCAAAGTGCTTGCTTTCCTCAAATTGCGTGATGACAGTGCGTCTCAGCCAACGATTTCTCGTCCGACGGAGACGTGCGAACGACCGGGTCGTATCCGCCTTTTACGAAAGGATGACAGCGAAGCAAACGCCAGAGAGTCATCCATCCGCCACGGAAAACCCCGTATCGGTCCACGGCTTCCATCGCGTATTCCGAACATGTCGGAACGTAGCGACACGCCGGAAGAAACATCGGCGAAATCACCCACTTATAAGCACGAAGCAGTTGCAAGACAACGAGTTGAGCGACTTTTCCCACGTTACCCACGTCTTTCGGCTTCCGGCTTTGGGCTTTCGAACCCCTCTCGCCGTACCCCTTTCGCGAGCTTCTTCTCGATGACTACGAAAGCCTGCCGAATTTCGTTCAAGACTGCGTCCAAAGGCAGCGTCAAAAGAGCTTTCTTCGGATTTACGACAACGTCCACGTCAATGTCCGGCCAAGGGCGCGAGAGGCGAACTGCTTCGCGCAGTTTCCGTTTCATCCGATTTCGCTGAACTGCTCCCCCGAGGGCACGGCCCACGGTAAATCCAATCCGCAACCCCGACGACTTCGCGGCCACCTCGGGCTGCCGCTGCAGGTAAAAGACCGTCATCGATCCCGAAAAGTGACGGCGGCCCTGCTTATAGACCCGCTCAAAATCCGCGTGCCGCAATAAACGAACTCCATGCGGAAAGGCAAATCGGCCAGTCCGCCCGGCAGCCTTATTGGATTCATCAGGCACACTGGCGGTCACAGTGCCTCGAATTCTATGCATGACTCACGGGCTGGCGGAGACGAAAATCCGCCAGACATGGGGACGATCCGCCTATTCGCGGAAACCTGGCTTTACTGAGACCCGCTTGCGCCCCTTGGCGCGACGGCGGGAAAGAACCTTCTGGCCGCCCTGGGTCTTCATGCGCGTGCGGAATCCGTGCTTCTTGGACCGCTTGCGCCTGTTGGGTTGGAATGTACGTTTCGGCATGAAAAGTAGCTGCTCCTGATAACTTCGACGGTCTTAGGGCAAACCGTAAGTATAAATCAGCAGCAGCATTAGCGCCAAACCGGCTCGCCGGTTCACTTGGGGATTCGACCATGCACTCGGCCCGCTCTGTGGCTAGCTAATTTCTTCACCGCAGAGGATGTAGAGAAAGTGCGCCGATATCGCCAAGAAATGCTCACCTGTCGTTCGAATTGATAGAACGCTCTCCGACTGCTCGACTATCAACTGGATTGGGGATCGAATACCGAACGTCGGGCGAGAAGTGTTTGAGAAACAGAACAATAGATTTAAGTTTGTAAATCAGGCTTGCGGCGTGTCATAGAATGTGAGGCAGCCGTCAGAATCCCTTTGTCCCAAGGCATCCCAGGGTCGGACAAGCCTGCCGGAGCTAACCCTCCCGACAATCCCGCCTACGCTGTTGAACCTTCTCCCGCCCCTAGATGGGAGATGGCCAATGAGGGTGATCGAGATAGCGAAGTCAACCGGGAGTTGCAGCGTCTGAATCGCGCACTCAGGGCGCTAAGTGCGTGTAACAGGGCCCTAGCCCAGGCGGGTAGCGAACAAGTTCTGTTGCGGGAGATCTGCGACATCATTGTGCTTGTCGGCGCCTATCGGTTTTCGTGGATCGGCTACGCCCAACCGGAGCCCGAAAGGCTTGTACGCCCCATGGCTCATACCGGTCACGAGGAAGGATATCTCACCAGCGTGGAAATCAAGTGGTCCGACACCCCCGCGGGGCGTGGTCCCTCGGGTACTGCCATCCGCGAAAACCGGATCTGTGTCGTGACCGATATTTCTACCGATCCGTTGTTCGCTCCCTGGCGCGAGGCTGCTCTGGCTCGCGGGTACGCGGCAGCGATCGCGTTGCCGTTACGAGTCGCGGGCGGAGCCTTCGGTGTGTTGATGATTTATTCCGACCAGGCCAGTTCCTTCGATCGCTCAGAGGTGGACCTGCTGAGCGAAATGGCGAACAACCTGGCTTTTGGAATCACGGCGCTTCGTTCACAAGAAGAACGCCTCCGCGCGACGACTGCACTGGAAGAAGCGGAGGCGAAGTATCGCCAGCTGGTGGAAGAAGTTCCTGCGATCTCGTATGTAGCGGAGACCGGCGCGCTGGGACCGTTTCTGTACATGAGCCCGCAGGTGGAGACGATTCTCGGATTCCGACCCGAGGAGTGCGTCGCAGATCCGACCTTCTGGTGGAATCATCTGCATCCTGATGATCGGGCGCAGGCGGTGCAGGAGGACACGTGGGAGGAGGGCCGACTTTTTCAAGTGGAGTACCGCATGCGACGGCATGATGGCCGGCTGGTTTGGGTTCGCGACGAGGCAATCATCGTGCGGGACGCGCACACCGGGAAACGCCTGACTCGGGGCGTGCTGATTGACATTACAGACCTGAAGCGGGCAGAGGAGGCTCTGCGCGAAAGCGAAGAGCGCTACCGGGCATTCGTAGCCCAAAGTTCGGAAGGAATTTACCGCATGGAATACGATCCACCCGTTCCGTGCCATCTCCCAATCGAACAGCAAATCCGATGGGGCCACAAGACCGGCTGGATGGCGGAGTGCAACGACGCCATGGCCAAAATGTATGGGCGGGACTCAGCCGCGGACCTAGTCGGAAAGAAGCTCTCTGAGTTCCTGGTTCTCCATGATCCGGTGACACAGCGATTCATGGAAAGCTTCATTCGCAACGGCTATCGCGTCAGCGATCAGGAATCCATTGAACTTGATGCGCATGGTCAAAAGCGAATTTTCCGCAACACGATGGTAGGGACCATTGTGAACGGACACTGGGTCCACACCTGGGGCATCACGCGTGATGTGACCGAGCGACTGCACCTCGAAGAGCAACTCAGGAACGCACAACAACTGGAAGCGATCGGCCGGCTCGCTGGCGGCATTGCTCACGACTTCAACAACATCTTGAGCATCATCATGGGCCACGGAGAACTGTTGCTGGCCATGGGGGCCGTCGACGAGCAAACACGGAGTGGACTCGAACAGATGCGCCGTGCCGCCGACCGTGCCGCATCTCTGACGCAGCAGTTGCTCGCCTTCAGCCGCAAACAGGTGCTCCAGCCGCGGGTGCTGGATTTGAATGAGACCGTCGCCAGCGTACAAAAAATGTTGACGCGAGTCATCGGCGAAGATATTGAGCTGATTGGGAATCTGAGTTCGGAGTTGATGTTGGTGCGCGCCGATCCTGGACAGCTCGAGCAGGTGGTGATGAACCTTCTGGTGAACGCGCGCGATGCGATGCCGCAAGGCGGCAAGATCACGATGGAGACCGCCAACATCGAGATCCGGGATGAACACCTCGATCTCGACCTCCCACCCGGTCGATACGTCATGCTGAAAGTGACGGATACCGGACACGGCATGGATTCGGCCACGCTGTCGCACGTCTTTGAGCCCTTCTTCACGACGAAACCAATGGGTAAAGGGACTGGGCTTGGTCTAGCCACCGTGTACGGGATTGTGAAGCAGAGCGGAGGCAGCGTTTGTGCGGAGAGCGAAGCCGGGCGCGGCACGGCGTTTCGAGTTTATCTGCCGGCTGTAGAGAGCAATACCGCGGTGCACAAGGTGCAGCCGTCCGCCGATGACGTTAAGGGAGGATCGGAGACCATCCTTGTCGCGGAAGATGAGCCAGACCTCAGAGAATTGACGCGCATCTTCCTGGAGGGCTACGGCTACCAGGTTCTTGAGGCATCCGGGGCTGACCAGGCCATCGAAAAAGCCGAGAAATCGGCTGAGCCAATTCACTTGTTGCTGACCGACGTGATCATGCCCGGCATGAGCGGGCGCCAATTGGCGGAGAAGATTCTGTGCAAGCGTCCACAGACCAAGATCGTTTATATGACCGGCTACACCGATGACATGGTGGTGCAGCATAAAGTGCTCGAGCCTGGTGTTCAATTGCTGCAGAAGCCGTTCACGAAGGTTGAGCTAGGGCGGAAAGTGCGAGCTACGTTGGACGCTAGAGGGTAGAAATTAGTGATCGGTGGTCAGTGGCTCGTGATCGGAGTGATAAATAGTTGCGGAGAGCACGATTCGAGTCGACGCCGGCGATTCGTCGCGATTCTTAATTCCCTAATCTGAATACTGGCCACTAGCACTAGCCAGGGACCACTAATCCCTGTCTGCTTCCGGTAGAATTTCTTCTGCAAACTTTCATATCAAGGAATGGGACCAATGAACCAGGGGCAGGAGGGTGCTGCGACAAGGAAGATCTGGGTAACACTAACGGGCCTCCCGTTGACGATGAAACTGGACTGGCCTTTTCATCAGTCGACGTCGGGGGCTGATTTTTGGGTGCTCCATGGGGACATCCGCTTGGAGGGATCAGAAGGGCTGCACGCACCCGTGGCGGTGAACCTGTCGCAAACCGTGCGGGAAGTTATGCCATCGCTGGAGCCGGAGGACGCCGAGGCTCCGGTGGTCAATGCGCTGCGCAAGGAAGTGGACCGGCGGCAGATTGAATTTTTGAAGTCCGGAAAGCTGTTGCCTGTGCCGTTTTCCAGCCGACACTACGATTTCAAAAGGCAGCAGTGGATTTTTGGCAAAGCTACCGACGAGGCGATGGCGGAATTCATCGAGCGCAAGGTTTTTTGGGAGACGAAGCTGGGAAATCCGCGAGTGTGGATCGCTGATCCAGCCGAGGCGCAATATGTACAATCCACGCCTGCTCACATGCTTGAGATTGCAGGACGGTTGGTTGCTGCGCAGGGGTTGATTCGCATCGAGAGTGAGTGGGCAGAAGCGACTCCTGGCCTAATGAATCAGGCAACTCGCTTTGAGAGTGAACGGCGTGCTGCGGTGGAGGAGTTGGAAAAGAAGCACGCGTTCGAAAGAGGGTAGGTAGTCGCGAGTCCTGAGTCGTGAGTTGTTAGTCCTGAAGCGCCGCCTCTCAGCAGCATCCGCTGACACCCATGGGGGGTATCTGCGCTTCGAATCGCGAAACGAATTGGCGTCCGGGGCTCCATGCTTCGATATTAAGGGTCTTCTATATCGGTTTGGGCTTTTCTCCGCTCGAACAATCCCCAGCAGAATCTTGGTGCGATCGCGTAGTTCACCTGGACCAGCACGATTGCTGCGATGGCATAGTAGGTGTTCAAAAAACACAATGCGGCGCCGCAGGCGTACAAAGTTTGCGCGATCACGATGCGGCGCACGACTGCCGGGTGAATTTCACCCGGTAGATCGTCGGCGAGCAGGTTTGCCCGGGTCGCGTAATGCCAACTCCAGAGCAGAGTCACTCCAAGCAGCAAAATATTGAACCAGTAAACCAGCAATGCCATCCGATAGTGAATGAACTCCGCCAGCAGTGAAGTCGAGAATGGAACGAGACAGACGGCACAGAGAAATGCAATATGAATCCAGGCGAGATTGCGGTCGGAACGGGCGAAGTGATTGAGTTGGGTCTGCTGGCCGACCCAGAAGATGCCGAGTGTCATCATGCTCATCAGAAAAATCAGAAGCCGCGGAGCAATCCCCAGCAGAATATGGCCGAGGTCACGTTCAGAGTGGACGGCATCTGAAGCTGGTACCCGGAGATCGAGCACCAGCAGTGTCATGGCGACGGCGAAAATGCCGTCGCTTAACGCGGCCAGACGTTCTACACTCTGTCCGGCAACGCGGTTGTAGAGCGATGGCATCGAAGAAAGTTTAGCGGCTCTTCTGGCCGGGGGCAAAAACATAACCGGGTCGTATCGGTGGACGGTGGGGTCGTTTTGGGGAAGCGTCGAGGTTTCGAAGTGCGGGTGCTAGTGTGGACGTGTCTACTGCTTGCGATGAGTGCCAGTCTGCACGCACAGCAGCCGTCTAGTCTCCCTTCTGCACCTGAGCCGGAGAGTTCTTCATCGAACGAATCTTCGTCTTCGCGAAAGAAGCAGAGCGCTAACCCGGAGAAACTCGCTATCCAAGCCGCCGGCGCAACCAAGAAGGCTGGTGAACTGGCGCTAGTGAAGGCGCGCGACTGGGAGAGCGGCTGGCTGACTGGAGTGTTCGTTGAGACAGGTCAGACCATGACTCCGCTGACCGGGGCGCAGCGCCGCGAACTCTATTTATCGCAGACGCTCATCACACCCGGTGCGTACATGAAGAGGATGTTCGGTGCAGGCATCGACCAGGTTCGCGGCGTTCCCTATCAGTGGGACGATGGATGGGGTGGATACATGGAGCGTTTTGCGTCGCATGAAGGACAGTTCATTGCGGCGAACAGTCTGGCGGCGCTTGGGAATGCAGCACTCAAGTACGAGCCGCGCTATGACCGGTGTCAGTGCTCGGGATTCTGGCCGCGGACGAAACACGCCATCATGCGCAACTTCGTTACGTTCAACGAGACGGAGACGGAGCGGCGTCCGCAGATTGCTCTCTACGCGGGAGCGTTTGGTGGAGGGCTGATTTCGACCGCGTGGAAGCCGAGTCCGAAGGACGCGTGGGCCGAGGGAGGCAAGGGTGTGCTGGGTCAGGCAGCGTATGGAACATTGCTGAATTTCTTTATTGAGTTTGCCGGAGAGATCAACCGGAAGATTGGTTCGAAGAGACCGGCGCCTACTTATTAGGCGATTTAGAAAGACGGGTAAGGCCAAGGTCCATCGCCTGCAGCGGCATTGCGAACGAAGTGAGGAATACCTGCCGACAACGGTGGTTCCAAGGTAGGGATGCTTCGACTCCGCCGGAGTTCCGCTTGGCTGCACTCCGGCTTCGCTCTGTATGACACTGTTCTGAGGACGCCGATGACGCCAGCTATTTCTTAGACCACTACAAACTCAACCTTATCTTCGTCTAATCGATTACGCTGTCATGGGCTTGCGCACCAATCCGAAAATTGCAATTCCTAGCGTGAGCAGCGACATCAGCGAAATGATCCCAAGCGAAATTACGCAGTAGACGCACCAGACGCCGAGGATGTCTTTCTCAATGTGTGCCAGATAAAGCGAAAACGCCAGGCTTCCCCAGGTGAGGACAAGCAGCAGGCGGTAGCTGCGGCGAAAAGCTACAACGGCCATGAGGATGTATCCGAGGATTCCTGCGGTGGCCACGGGCATGGCGCTTAGCACGGGGATGTGAGCGTGAATGCCAATTTGGTCGAATACGCCACCTAGCAGCGCGAACGGGCTGTGATTGACTACGCCGCAGTCCCAACGTTCGTTGATGCTGCAGGGCGAGTCGCCGTATTCGCGGTAATGCTCACGCAGGGCCAGAGAAGAGACAACGACCCCAAGCACTGCCAGGATGATTAGCGTATATTTCATGATTCCTCTGCGCTGAGCGGCGAGCTGTACTAAGCCTTGGGACTGCCCGCGTCTGCCGCGTCTTTTATTAAATCAGAAACCTGCCAGTCGCCGCCGTGATACCACCTCACAATTTTGCCATCGGGACCAATAACCGCGGTACTCAGATTGTGAGTGATCGTAGCTCCTTCGGGTTTGACGGTAATCGCGAAAAACTCGGCGATTTTTGGAAGTTCGTCAGACTTGGGTGCCGCGAATTGCCACCGCCGGAACAATGACCCGTCATGCGTCTGTGCCATCGAGAATCCATAATCGCGCAGCACTTTGGGCGTGTCATATTTCGGATCGAAGCTGACACTTAACAGTTGCGTCTTAGCGAGCGCGGGATTTGAATCAAGTTGTTTGTAGATCTCGGCGAAATTGTGGCTCATCCGCGGGCAGAAATCCGGAAACGGGCAACGGGTATAAATAAAAGTGACGAGGAGCACCTTGCCTCGATACTGATCGAGTGACACTCGCTTGCCGTCCTGATTGGTGAAAGCAAAATCTGGAACCTGCTCTCCCGGCGTTGGGATGTGCATCGCGTTCGGCCCTGCCGCTGGGGCCTGCGGCGCGTGGCCGGTGACCTTCACATTCTCGAGCCAGTAGTCGGGAACCGCGGTCTCGTCGCGCGGATCATGCTCCACGACCATCAGATCAGCAGCGATGGAATCTCCGGGGCTTAGCTTTGCCAGCATGGAATCCGGTTTGACTTTGTACGCCATGACCATCGCTTCCATGTAGCCCTGAATCAAGTCGCCATCGATGTTGGCGGTCCGCGACCCCATATCGACCGAAACGACCCGGCCGGTGAAAGCATATTTCGTCGTCGGCTGTGGCTTCGAACGATGACATGACGAAATCAGCAGAACTGAGACGACCAAAAAAGAGATGATGCCGAAACGTTTGGGATGACTGGCTCGTATGTTCACGATGGTCTCAATTTAACTCTTCTGGCGAGCGCTTTGCCACGATTCGCATATTGTTTGCCACGCTTCTTTATGCCATCCTACGCGGGATTTTCGACGGAGAAGAATGCGATGCCTTGCAACCCTGAAGTCCTGAAGCACGTTCCACTGTTTGCCCTGCTTGATGAAGAAGAGACGGCGGTGCTCGCCAGTCAAGTGCGGCTGAAAACCTTTTCGCCGCGGCAACGAATTTACAAAATGGGTGACTCCAGCGGACAGGCGTACGTGGTGGTCTCCGGCCGCGTGCGTGTGTCGACCGTCGATCAAGATCAGCAGGAAGTCGTGATCGACGAGCCTTCGCATGGTGAATTTTTTGGATTTGCTTCCATGCTCGAACAGACACCTCATCAAACTGAAGCCCAAGCCGTCGACGAAGCCGTATGTCTTGAGGTGAACCGCAACGACATTGCCGTGCTGTTGCAGCGCAAGCCTCTCGCGGGCATGGATATGCTGCGCGTGCTCGGCCGCCAGTTTCATGCATCACAACAACTGGTTCGGCTGCGCGCCAACCGGCACCCCAATGACGTGATTGAGAAAGACGCAACCTTCGGCGAGCGCATTGCTGATACTGTCGCGGGCTTTGGCGGATCTTGGACCTTCATCATCACATTCGCACTTGGAATGGCTATCTACATGACGGCCGACTCGCTGCTCGGGAAAAGAGCTTGGGACCCTTACCCATACATTCTGCTCAACCTGTTTCTCTCGATGGTAGCGGCGATCCAGGCGCCGATCATCATGATGAGTCAGAACCGGCAAGATACGAAGGACCGCCTGCGCGGTGAGCTTGACTATGACGTGAACCGGCGAGCTGAGGCAGAAATACAGGGATTGGCCCGCAAGCTCAATTTACTCGGCGAGAAAATGGGAGACGTCGAGGAGATGCTGCGAGAGAGTTTAGCGAGGAGCTAACTGAGCGCGGAAGCTCGAATGCTGCTTTATCAAAGCGGTCTGCATCCCACAAATTGCACAGACTGGGCACCCGCGCCGCACCACGTGCTACTCCACATGAAGTCTGTATCGACTCAACAATCAGTTCATGTTTCGTCTAGCCCCGACTTACCGGTGTGTTCTAGATCAATTGGTCGCGTACACGTGTAATCACTTCAGACCGTGACCGCAGTCATAGCCTTCAATTGCCTTGTGTGATGGGATGACGTTCTAGTTCTAGTCGGGCGCTGGCGTCTCGCGCAATCCTAGGCTCGTTCGTAGCCAATCCGAGACGCACACGGTTTGCCTGTCACTTTTGGACGACCAGGTTCCAGACAACGCCTGAACTCCAACCGGAGGGGGTGTACAACGATGTTTCCTAAAATTCCCAGTATCAAGACTTTCTGTGTGGGAATGACATTTGTATTGTTGCTGGCTGCTCTGCCGACATTTGTCGGGGCACAAGCGACCATCTCGACCGGAACGATCCAAGGGACGGTTTCCGACGCGAGCGGTGCAGTGATCAGCGATGCAAAGGTCATCATCAGCAATAGGTCCACCGGACAGGTAATCGAGTTGGTCTCCAGTGCGACGGGCATGTATGCATCGGGAGCCCTACTCCCCGGGGAGTATGTGATCCGCGTAGAGCATGCGGGATTCCAAACTTCGCAGTTGTCCGCCATCGTCTCGGTAGGCGTGATCACATCGGGCAATCTCAAGCTGCAAGTTGGCCGGGAGACTCAACTGGTCGAGGTCAGTGGCACGGCGGTGCAGGTGAACACTGAACAGCCGATCGTACAAGGCGTTCTTACCAGCCAACAGATCGAAACTCTGCCAATCTCCGGGCGAAACTTCCTCGACCTCGCCCAGCTCGAACCGGGCGTACAGATTCAGGACGGAGGAAATTTCGATCCCACGAAGAATGGGTTCTCTTCGATTTCTTTCGGCGGGCGTTTCGGACGGACTGCGCGCATCTCCGTCGATGGCATGGACATCAGCGACGAAACTGTCGGCACCACGACGCAGAACATTTCGGCGGGAGCCATCAGTGAATTCCAACTGAGCCAATCCACGCTTGATCTGTCGACGGAACTGACTTCGTCTGGAGCGGTGAACGTAGTCACGAAGTCGGGAACCAATGCCCTGCACGGAGAAGGGTTTTATCTGTTCCGAGACAAGTCGATGATGGCGAACTTTCCTGGTGGAGAGGACACGTATTACCAGCGAAGCCATTTTGGCGGAAGCCTCGGAGGAGCAGTCGTAAAAGATAAGCTCTTCTACTTCGTGAACGCCGAAAGAGTTAAGCAGGGTTTAGTCGTCCCTCTGGCGCCGGCTCCACCCTTTGATGTTCTGCCGAAGAGCTACCCGGGCGGGTTTAAGGACACGATGACCATGGGAAAGCTGGACTGGCGAATCAAGCCCGACATGACGCTTTTCTATCGCATCAACTATGAATGGAACGGAGACACACGGGCGTACGGATCGACTTACCAGCCGTTCACGAACCGTGACAATACACCGAGCCATGTCGTGGGATTGGACTTCAATACCCGCGGCTACAACCATGCGATTCGGTTTGGCTACTTACGATTCCAGAACCACATCACGGATGCGGTTACGGGAAATGCGGGAGTCTACAATCCGGGAGCGCCAGCCGGAGTCGCAATTCGTGTCGGACCTGCTGGAGTCGAAACTCGCTTCGGTCCATCGCGACTTGCCCCGCAAGCGACGTTCCAAGGCAACCTGCAAGTGAAGTACGACGGTGGCAAGTTGGTTGCCTCGTCACATGTTTTGCGTTATGGCATCAGCTATAACCGCATCCGAGGCGGGGGCTTTGCCTCTTTTTATGGCATCGCGCCGGAGATTCGCACCAGCAACAACCAGGCGGCCCAGGACATGGCAGCTATTGGCCCCTATCCCGGAGGCGCCACCAATCCACTGAACTATGAGATCTCGTCGATTCTGTTGTCAAACGGACAGGGATTCTTCACGGAAAAGCCGGGGTACGGATATCCCGCAGGCGGCCAGTGGGATGATCGCCTAGGTCTGTATTTCGGAGATAGCTGGAAGATCAAACAGAACTTCACACTGACCTACGGTGTTCGCTGGTCGCGCGATACCGGCCGGGCCGACAGTGACCTGGCGCCGCTCACCTGCGGCCAGATTAACAGCGCGGCGTTCTCGCCTTATCTGCCATGCACCGGCAGTGCGCTGCTCCTCGATCAATTTGGCCAATCCGGCATTGGTGGCAGGGTCAGGCAGCCGAATACGAACTTTGGTCCGCAGGTCGGTTTCGCCTGGGATCCCAGGAAAAACGGAAAGACCGTTATCCGTGGTGGAGTGGGTCTCTATTACGAAAACGGAATCTTCAACAACGTGATGTTCGATCGCCCTGGGCGGCTTTCCAAAGGCCTGTTTTGGGGCACGGCGACGCCCTGCTCCAGCAACAGTCTGAATCTGCCAGGTGGAGGAGAGATTACTGATATCAACGGTGTCCCCATCGCGACGATCTGCGGCTCGCGCGTGGGTCAAGTGATGACGGATGTGGCGGACTTGCAGAGAATCTTCCAGGCAGCAACGACGGCTGCCGGAGCACAAGTCAACGGGAATTTCCTGGGTGAATCTTTAGCCAACGGCTATAGCTCCACAGGAAACGGATTCATCGCATCGAATTTCCGCAGTCCGCGTTCGGTTCAGATGAATCTGGGAATCCAGCATGAGTTCCGCAGAGGGACGGTGCTGAGCGCAGACTTCCTCCGCAATGTCGGGCTGAGATATTTGATCAGCTACGACACCAACCACGTCGGCGATTCGCGGTTCCTGAACATGACCGCGGCTACCAACGCGATCAATGCGACTCTCGCTAGCTGCGGCGTGTCTACCGTTGACCAGGCGATCGCCGGCTGCCCGAACTTCACGGGTGGACGGGGAGCGACCATCGATGACTTCGCCGGAAACGGCCTTGACTCGGGAAAGATGTACAACAGCGGGTATCCAGCGTCGTATTGGGGCACCGGACCAGATGAAGGCGCCGCCTTCCCCGGAATCAATGCGCTGGTGGGCGAGAATGAAATGTTGTTCCCGTCCGGCCGCTCGACGTATACCGCGCTACAGCTGAAGCTGGTGCAGAATTCGGATAACCCGTTCCGTGGAGTGAGGCACGCGGCATTCCAGGTTTCCTACAGCTTGTCGCGCTTCAACAGCATGGCCTCGGATCAGGACTTCATTCCGTCGGCGTGGGATTTCCGCAACCCTGGCCACTACTTCGGGCCGAACTCGATGGACCGAACCCACCAGCTGTCGTTTGGCGGAACCTTCGATCTGCCGCACGGTCCTCAGCTCAGTTTCGTTTCCCACTTCTTCTCGCCTCTGCCGCAGGACCTCTACATCGAGAACCAGGCGCGGACGGGAGAGATCTTCTTCAGCGACGTGGTGGGTGATGGCTCGCCGTACCAGCACGTTTTGCCGGGGACGCAGGTGGGAGCGTTCGGGCGCAGCGTGAAGGCCAGCAACATCAACAAGGTCATAACCCAATACAACAGCAGCTATGCCGGTAAGCTGTTGCCTGCCGCACAGGCCTTAGTGAGCGCCGGACTGTTCACGGGCGCTCAGCTCACAGCGCTCGGGGCGGTAGCAGACACGTTGCCGCTTGCCCCAGCTGATCAGATGAACATGAGTTGGGCTCGCGGCTTCGACGCGAAAATCGCCTGGCCAATCCGAATCAAGGAGAGGGTGACCATCGAACCATCGTTTGCGGTTTTCAACCTATTCAACTTCGCCAATTTCAACAGTGCTTCCAATTATCTGAGCGGCTTCTTGAACGGGTCGGCGGGGACTGTCAACGGAACCTCGATGAGCGATTTCGCGGCTCGCGACTCGCTTCGGGTCGGCGCCGGCACTGGAGTGAATACGGCTGGCGCTCCTCGGCAACTCGAGTGGGGGCTAAAGCTGAGATTTTAGAGTGCGGATTTGAAGCTGAGGCAAGGCGTTGCTGCCTTGCCTCTTTTTATGGCTACTGGAGACTCTGTCGCCACTTCACCATCGCTTCTGTCAGCAGATGAGAAGCTTTCGTGTAGGACCCTCCGATGGCAAGGGACTCCGCCGCTTTGCTTTTTTGGCCCGATGTGGCCCAGTCCACGACCTTGGCAGCCTCGTGATGAAACTCCGCATGCAGTTTTCTTACATTCAGGTAGTGCTTATTTTCTTTGTCAGCGGGCTGTCGCTCTGAGCTCTGAAGCCACTTTCCGAAGTCACATCGGTTGTCGACCCGGACCGTGCTGGGATCAAGATCGAACTTTCCAGTGCTGACCGCGGTGTTCAACCGCGCTTTCCATCCCGTATGTGCTGCAATCGCCTTCTGAATTGCCTCAACAGTCACCATTGCCATCTCCCTTTATGACACGAGTCACCACGAATGCATGCATCGGCAGGATGAGGGCGGAACTTGAGAATGCCCTCGGGCGAAGGTTCGGTTTAAGGAATTCTGCCCATTTCGGGCTAGGGCACTGCTACTCCACACGCAGCGCGTGCATCGGTTCGATGCTCGCGGCACGGCGCGCGGGGATGAATCCGGCGAGTGCCGCAGAGGACGAGAGGACCACGACTGCTGCCGCCAGTGTCATAGGATCATAGGTGCGCACACCATAGAGTTGGGTGCGCATCAGGCGACCCGCGAGCAGAGCGATGGGGATGCCGATGGCTAGACCAACGGCGACCAGCAGGAGTGCGCGGCTCATCACCAGCGAAACGACATTGCCGCGGTTGGCGCCGAGGGCCATGCGGACGCCGATTTCGTTGGTACGGCGCGCCACAGAGTACGAGGTGATGCCATACAAGCCGACAGAGGCGATGGTGAGCGCGAGCAGGCCGAAGAGACCGGTGAGGCGGGAGATCAGACGCTCGCCGTTGAAATTATCGGCTACCTGATAGTCGAGCGACTTGAAGCTGACGATTGTCAGATCGGGATTGATGTTTGCGAGCGTGCGGCGGGCCATTGATTCCAGCGAGGCGGTATCGCCGACGTATTGTACGGTGATCGAGTTAGGAAAGAGTGAGCGGCTCTCGGCGATCAAAAAGTTTTTCTCGGTTACGTCGGACTTGAGCTGAGTCATTGGCCGGAAATACATTGGCCGGTAAGCATCGCGGGGATTGTTGTACTTCGCGTCGGCGACAATGCCGACGATTTCATAGCTGCTGGCGTATTTGTGGTCGAAAGTGCCAAAGTGGTGTCCGATGGGATCTTCGTTGGGAAAGAATTTCTTCACGAAGGCTTGATTGACGACAGCAACCATGCGAGATGTTGCGGTGTCCTGATCGGTAAAGCCGCGGCCGCGGAGGATGGGCTGGCCGATGGTTTCAAAGAAGCCGGGACTGACGCGGTCCCAGGAAGAGCCGTTATGCTCCTCTGGCCCGGGCGCTGGGCGGCCTTCGATCTGAACGCCCTCACCCCAGTTATTGCCTTCAAGGGCGCTGTAAAGAGCGAGGCCCACTTTTCTTACTCCCGGCAGGGCTTTGAATTCATCTTCGAGTCGCTGATTCAATGCGCGCACCGAGTCCACGGTGTATCCGGCACCCATGGGATCGATGTGAATGACGTAGCGATTCGCGGTTGCAATACCAAAGTTTTGTTTCTCGAGATTCCTCAGCGTTTGCGTCATCAGACCGGCCCCGACGAGCAAGACGAGGGAGAGTGCGCCCTGAAGAACGATGAGCGCCTTCTGCGGAAGTAGCGAACGGTCACCGGTAGAACGATTCAATCCGCGCAAGGCTTCGGCGGGATCGGCATGCGACGAGATCCAGGCGGGCACAATTCCGAAAGCGACTCCCGTGGCAAGAGAGAGCAGGAACGCGAATCCAAGCACCACCGGCGAGGGGGTGGCCTGGATAGGCATTTGCGTTGCTTCGGGGAAAGCAAGCGTAAGAATCATGCGCGCACCGACGTACGCGATCCCGATGCCGATGATGCCGCCAGCGACCGACAGCAAGACGCTTTCGGTGAGAGCCTGTCCGATGAGCGACGAGCGCTCGGCGCCAAGAGCCGTGCGAATCGAAGTTTCGGCACGGCGCGCGGTGCCGCGGGCTAGAAGAAGGTTGGCAATGTTCGCGCAGGCTACAAGCAGAACCAGGGCCGAGATCCAAGTCAGAAGGTGAAGACCGTCCCCGGTCTCCTGTTGCAGATTCTGGATGCCGCCGCCTCCTGGAGTGAGGACGACGTGCTGCTTGGGAATCTCCTTGTCATTGCCGTTAAGGGTGTAGGCGGGCTGAGTCGCGAGCCATTGGCGAAGCAAACTGGAGATCTTGGCTTCGAGCGCCTTTGGGGCAACTCCTGGCTTAAACCGACCGAGGGCGTAGAGCCAGTTCGATGGGGCTTGCTTCAAGATGCTGGTTTCTCCCTCGAGCACTGGTTCGGAGTTCAGGGGAAGCCAGAGAGCCGGAGGATTGCTGTTGATGCGGTCGCCGAAGAATCCGGGAGGAGCAATGCCGACAATCGTCACCGGATGGCTTTGGACAAAAAACGTGGAACCGACTACGCTGCCGTCAGCCGCGTGAGATGTCTGCCAGGCCGCATAGCTGATGACGGCAACTGGGGCAGCGCCGGGAACGTCATCGGACGACTGAAACATGCGTCCGGCATAAGCCCCAACCCCGAATGTTGAGAAGTAGTTGCCAGAGACGTATTCGGTGCGCTCCGCTTTCGCCATCGTGCTGCCGACGCGGATATTCATCATGTTCTGGCCGGACTGGAAGGCGGCGAGCTGCTCGAATTCGGGGGTGTTGTCTTGAAAGTGACGGTATAGATCGTAGGAGAAGAGATCGAAGTCGCCATTGTCGTTGATGAAGCCACCGTTGACGCAGCAGTCGTCTAGATCGCCGACCCGGTAGAGGCTCGCGGGATTGGCGACCGGCAGCGACTTGAGAAGAATCCCTTGGACGAGCGTAAAGATCGCGGTATTCGCGCCGATGCCCAAGGAGATCGTGAGGATGATGGTCGCGGCGAATCCGGGCGATTTCTGAAACTGGCGGAGGGCGAATCTGATGTTGTTCCTCATAGCTGAAAGTATGGACGGGCGAGGAGGGGTTCGGGAAGCCCGGAAACACGTTTTCCCAAAAACAAAAGCCCTCGCTTTCGCGAGAGCTTTTCCGGGGGAGGGACTTTTGGGCGAGGCGCCCGTTGGTCCCGAAACACAGGGGCTAAAGCCCCGATTTTCTTTGCCATCGTGACGAGGCCCTGAAGGGCCTTCACTTACTTCGGTTGCTGTTGCTGGTCGTTGCTCATCGCCGGAGCCGAGCTGTTCGAAGAGAGCTGCTCGAGGTCATTCTTCAGCAGGCTGATTTCGACGCGACCACCATTGATGCGCTTGGTCTTGGAAGCATCATCCGAGGCGACGGGGGCGTTGCCCATACCGACTAGGTAAATGCGATAGACCGGGATGTCATGGGTAAGCACCAGATAGCGCACGACGGACTCCGCCATCTTCTGCGACGTCTGAATGGCAGCCTGGCCCTTACCGGACGAGAATCCTTGGACTTCGAAGATGTATCCGCGTTGACCCTTCACGCTGGTAGCCATTTGGTCAAGAGCGTCTTTCGCGTTCTTGCTCAGGACGGTCTGGCCAGGACGGAAGCGGATTTCGGTCTGGTTCGAAGCCTTGTACTGGTCGATGTTGCTGACCACGGTCTCAACGTTCTGGACGCGAGTGGTGACCTGCTGCGCGGACTGCTGCGCCGCAGTGGCCTTGTTGCCGGCGTCGATGGCGTGCTGGTCGGCTTCATTGGCCTTGTCGGAAGCGAGTTTAATGCCAGACTGCGCACGAGAGTCGACGTCTTTGATCTGCTTGGTGTTGGTCGAGGTCAGTTCGTCGAGTTCGTTAACGCGGTCACGGATCGGTTCAGTCTGCCGTTGTACATATTTCTTGCGCGCGAACGGATTCACGCGTCCCCAGAAGCCCTCACGCGAGGGCGCAGCCAAAGGCGCTTTGCCAGTGGCGTTGCCGGTGCTGGAATCAGTCGAACTGGACTGAGTCTGCGCGGCGGGTTGGTTTTGGTCCTGGGAAGACGAGGTGGACTGCGCAAGGGCCGGCATCGCAAGCACAGCAGCCAGTGGCAGGGCAATAACGAGTCGGTGATTCATATATGACTTCCTCCAAGTTTGGGGCGGGCTTTTGAGGCTCAAGCGTTCCCGCCACCCCGGCACGCCGAAGCGTGCTGAAAATTGATTGCGTCCCTGAAACAATTAAAGAAAGCTAGCAGATTCGCTGAGCCGGCTGGCGCTGACGCTACGCCTGGCCTGGTGACTTCTGGGCACCAGAGTGGCTCCGTACCCGTTTTCTGGTATTACACATCGGATGCCAAATCCGTGCCCAAGGTTGAAGTGCTAAATGGTTGATATTTATAGATATTTTAGTCCCCTGGGATGGCGATTGGTAGGGTACGCCGCAAAAGGAGGGTAATTTTGGGAAAGCTGATATAAAAAGTGCGTGGAAACAGCTCGATCCTGTCTTGAGCCTGTTTTGATGAGTGGTTTTGGTATGTACCGGTTATCACACCATTTTCGGAGGGACTTTTGGGGATATCTCAGAGGATTGGGGGGGTAAGGCCTGATGTATTGCGGTTAGCTGCGGTATTGATGCTGGTTGTTTGTGGGTCTGTGTGCGCAGAGGAGTCAGGGTTACCTTCCGCGAGAATTCCTGCGGATCGCATGCAGCGGTATTCCGATCTCGCGGTTACGTGGATGCAGCAGTATCTGCAGGTCGACACCACAAATCCTCCGGGAAATGAAATGCGGGCGGTCGGCTTCTTCAAGAAGATTCTGGATCAAGAAGGGATCGAGAACCGGACGTTCGAGACTGCACCCGGGCGTGGAGACTTGTGGGCGCGGCTTCCGCACACCACGGCGGCAGCCAAGCGGCCAATCGTGCTGCTCAATCACATGGATGTGGTGACGAGCGATGCTTCGCATTGGAAGGTGCCTCCGTTCAGCGGCGAGGTACGCGATGGATACATCTGGGGACGTGGCGCACAAGACATGAAAGATGAGGGTCTCGCGCAACTCGTCGTGATGGTCATGCTGAAGCGGGAGAAAGTCGCGCTCGACCGCGATGTGATCTTTCTTGCTGTCGCTGATGAAGAGGCCAACGGCAGCGGAACGGATTGGTTCATCAAAAATCAGCGCGACCTGCTGGGGAATGCGGAGTTTCTGATTAATGAAGGCGGCGAGAATCTGCTCGAAGACGGGAAGGTCAAATACATCGGCGTCGACGTAGGGGAGAAGACTTCGTATTGGCTGCACGTCGTCGCGCATGGAAGACCCGGGCATGGGTCGAGGCCGAATCCGGATTCAGCACCTGTCCGCCTCGTGCGGGCTCTCGACAAAATCATCGCGTATCGCACTCCGCTGCGAGTGCTGCCGGTAGTGGAGGAATTCCTGCGCGACATGGCGCCCTATGAGCCGCCGGATCGTGCTGCCTACTACCGCAATATCCGCGAGGCGATCGAAGACAAGAAATTTCAGCAACAGGTTGAGCGGGATGAGTCGTTGAACTTTCTGCTGCGCGACACGATCTCTTTGACGATGCTGGGCGGCTCTGGACAGACCAACGTGATTCCGCCGGAGGCGTGGGCAAATCTTGATGTGCGCATTCTCCCGGGAGGTGATCCGAAGGCCGTCGCGGAAGATCTAAGAAGACTGGTCAACGATCCGAATGTGACGATTGAGCCGCTGGAACCGGAGTTTCGTATCGCGAACTACTCGGGGACGGACAACGTGCTTTGGGGCGCGATTAAGGATGTGTCCGCAAAATACTTTCCCAAGACGCCAGTCGTTCCGCACATTACAAGCGGGTATACGGAGAACCAGCGCTACCGGCCGCTGGGGGTCATCGCGTACGGTTTTAGTCCGTACGCGGCGACCGAAGAAGAAGGAAATACAGAGCACGGGAATGACGAACGGATTCGGGTGGACGAAGTGCGCCGTGGGCCGAAGATTTTGTTCGACGTCGTGGCGCAGGTGGCGGGCAGCTAGAACTTCCGCGGCGGAGCTAGGGATGAGCGAGAGGATGCCCCGTGCGCACGGCGGTCACAGCTTGCAGCACACCTTCGATCACGCGATCTGGTTGGTACAGATGGATCTCGTGGCCACTGCCTGTCGCTGTGATATGCAGCGTGTTTGAACTCAGGAAATCGAGACGGGGACCGGCCTCATCTCGCGAATGGCGGGCAGGATCGGTTGCGGGCGGATTGCTCGACACGACCACTACTGGAAGACTCTTGAGCGGAGGCTTCTTCTTAGGTTCTGTCTCGTCGAATTCTTTCAGAAATTCCTTGCGCCACGATAGAAGCGAGTCGGGAGTGGCTTTCGCCGGGTCGGATTTCTCCCAAAGGCGCACATCGAGCCACAGGCGGACTCTCTGCAAGTCTGGTGGAAGGCGGTCGAAAGGATCGTCTTCGCGGGTTGGCATCGGGTCTTTCTTCATTGACGGAGGCAGCGGGAAGGCCGATCGTATGTCAGCTTCCGTGAGTTCCCAGATCAATCCACCCTTGTCTTTCCCCTTAAACCCGACACGATTGGCGCTGTTTGAGAAAACCAGGGCGGCGGCATCTTCGGGGAAGGCTCGTTGATAGGCCTGAATGAAGATTCCGCCGATTGAGACTCCCACAAGGATGAACGGCCCCTTCTCACTGGAGGCATGCAGGAGCGCGTGAAGGTCGTTGACCGTCTCTACGACTGTTTCTTCGGCGGGCCCCGGATCGCTCCATCCGAGTCCAGCCCGGTCATAAGAGCAGACTCTAGTGCGTTCGGCGATTTTCGGTTGCACAAGCGCCCAGTCGATGGAGAACGCTCCGCCGCCGGCAACCAAGACGACGGTGGGCGATCCTTTTCCTGTGCAGTCGAGATGTAACTTGCGGCCGCCGATGTCGATCATTTGGCCCGGTGGCGGATAGAACGATGACTGCGCACCTGCTTGCAGACACACGGCAATAAGGGCCAAGGGAAAAATGCCTAGACTTAGCGGGGATCGCATGCGCTTCATCTCAGTTGCTCGATACGGCAGGTGGTCCAAGAAAGTTCACCACCATCGCGGGATGATGTCACGCCCAATCTTTACCAATCGGAGCATGCTGTCCCCGGATTTGGCCTACTCTTTCGCGCAAGTGAAGGTGCCGACCCAGTTCGGCTCCCAGGTCTTGCCCCCGTCTGTGGAGAAGGCTTGCTCGGTGCGGAATGAATTGGAGGTTACATCGGAGAAGACGAAGCGGACGAAGATCGATCTGCCGTTGAAATCTTCCTGGTCGAAAAATTCGCCGCGGGCATTGTCGAACTGGCCGATGGTGGGGACCTGCAAGATGCCGCCTTTGCTGTTGGCCCAATAGAGACGCCACTGGTGCGATTGCGGATTGTAGAGGCGAAGCGAGATGCCTTCGATGTGGCCACTGGGACTGTCGACTGAGAGCTCTCCAAAATTCGCGCGGCCGTTCCACCACTTGTTAACCACGGAAGTGCCGTCATAGTCGACCCATTCGTTCGAGCCGCTCAGCGGATGCGAGAGACGCTTGAGATGAGTCTTCCAGCTTCCGATTTCGAAATCGAAGTCGTGCTGGTGATCACTCGGTCCTGTTGGCGGTTCGAGCTTCGGCGTGCTGGCTTCCGCGGCTTCCTTGAATTCTTCTTCGCTGATGCGAGTCTGGTCAGTGATCCAGTTGACCTCCCAGGTTTTGCCTCCGTCATCGGAGAATGCTTGTTCGAAGTGAGCTGAGTTCGGGGTGATCTGCGACCAGATGAATCGAAGCAGAATCATGCGATCGTTGATTTCTTCCCGATCGTAAAACTCGCCCTTGCCGTTCTTGAATTCACCAATGGTGGGGATGCCAAGGGTGCCATCTTTGGCGTTGGCCCAGTAGATGCTCCACTGATGAGCCACAGGATTGTAAAGACGAAGGGTCATGCCTTCGATGTGGCTGGTGCTGCTGGTCGTTTCAAACTGTTCGATATTGGCGCGTCCGTCCCACAGCTTTCGGGTGACGGTGGTGCCGTCAAATTCGGTCCAGGTCGTGGATCCGGTGAGGGGATTGAGTAGACGCTTCAGATGAATCTTCCAGGTACCAATTTCGAAATCGAAACCGTGCTGGCCGTCGTGTCTTTGGGTGTTGGCCTGCTCAGACGCCGCGTTTGCGTGGGTGGTAAATGCGAGTTGGAAGATCAGCAAGCTCAGAATTAGAGTTGCCGGAAAGATGGCCCTCTTTACTCCCTGCATTGTGGTTCTCCATTCTTGAGAATTTCCGGTGGTCTAAGCTGAGTATGAAATAGACTGTGGTACTTTCAAATATCCACTTCTTGTGAAATTAGCAATACCACTCTCGAAGAAAGGCGAATCGTTGAACCGCCAGGTCTATCAGCACCTGCGGGAAGCGATTCTGTCTGGATCGTTAAGTGGAGGCGAGAAGCTGCCTTCCACGCGCGATCTGGCCGAGCAGCTCGGGATTTCGAGGACGGTTGTTGTGTCGGCCTACGATCAACTGCTGGCGGAAGGATTCGCGGAAGGACGAGCGGGCTCGGGAACCTACGTTGCGAAGGGTGTGGGAAAGCGAGCGGCGAGGTCGGAAGGGAAATCGGTTCCGCTACGAGTTTCACGCTTCGGGCAAACGGCTTCGGCCGAATGGTCGCGGATAAACTTCGCGCTACAGTCTAGGCGATCGGTGGTGCCCTATGACTTTGCCTATGGTCGAAGCGATTTGGAAAAATTTCCCTTTGCTTTGTGGAGGCGCCTATTGCTGCGCTGCGCGCGCAAGACGCGGGTTGCGGAACTCGACTATAGCCACGCGGCCGGAAACGTCGCTCTGCGGGAGGCGATTTGTACGCACGTGCGACGGTCGCGGGCCGTCGTTTGCGATGCTTCACAAATCATTGTCGTGAACGGGTCGCAGCAGGCACTGGATCTGATCGCGCGTGTGTTGATGGAATTGGGCGACGGCGTGGCTTTTGAAGATCCCAGCTATCAGGGAACCTGGGAGGTATTGCGTGCGGCTGGAGTGCGGCTATTGCCGATCGAACTGGACCGGGATGGGCTGGATCCGGCGAAGATTCCAGCCGAAGCGCGCACGATCTTTGTGACGCCGTCGCACCAGTTCCCCACAGGAGTGATTCTGCCGCTGGCGCGGCGACTCGCGTTACTCGAATGGGCCAAGCGACGCAATGCAGTGATCGTTGAGGACGATTACGACGGAGAGTTCCGGTATGAGGGCCAGCCGCTGGAGTCGTTGCAGGGATTGGACCACGAAGGCCGCGTCATTTATATCGGAACATTTTCTCGCACCGTTTTCTCCGCGCTACGCATTGGATATTTAATTGCCCCGCGAAGGCTGGTGCAGGCATTCACCGCAGCGAAGTGGCTGTGCGACCGGCATACGGCGACGCTGGAGCAGGCGACACTGGCGGAATTCATCTCGAGCGGGATGTATGAGCGGTACCTGCGGCGCGTACGGCGGAGGAACGCTTCTCGGCGTGCGGCGCTGATGGGTGCCATTCGAGCGTATCTTGGCGATCGAGTCGAGGTGACTGGGGATGGATCGGGGGCGCATGTGGTGCTTTGGCCGAGACGCCGGGTCAGTGAGGAGAGCGTGATTTCGCGGGCGGAGTCGCGCGGAGTTCGGGTGTATGGCATCTCCGCCTATTGCTGGAAGGAGCCGCGGCGGACAGGAGTCATGCTGGGCTACTCACGCATGAGAGAAGCGCAGATTCGTGAGGGGATTCGAAGGTTAAAAGAAGTGTTCTAAATTCCCGAAACCACGAAGGGACACGAAAGTATGGGCACAAGGACATTTTCCTAGTATGCCTGCATGGTCTTTGTGATTAGATCGGACAACCATTGGGCTAACCGCCGCAGTATTTTTCGTGTTGCTCGAAAATAAAGTGGTCGGTCATGCCGGCGATGTAATCGCAGATTACACGTGGGAGTGAGTCTTCTTTCGCCTTGTCTTGATAACTGTGTGGCAGGGATTCAGAATGCGACATCCAGAAATCGAATAGATCGGTGACGACCCGCTCGGCGTCGTCTTTTTCGTCCGCCAACGAGGGGCTGAAGTAGAGGTTCTCATAAAGGAAATCTTTGTTTTGCTTGCGCTCGGCGTCGACTGCAGGACTGAAAGCTGCAAGGCGTCCCGGGTGGCGCCGAATATCGTCCAGGGTCTTAATTCCCGCGTCCTGAATGCGCTTCTGCGTGGTCTTGATCAAATCGTCCACCAACCGGTTGAGCACTCGCTTGAGAGTTTCGTTGAATTGCAGCTTGTGAGGCGCTTCTGGATAGATCTGGGCGATTTCTCGATAGAAGCGCTCGAAAACGGGCACGCCCTCGCGGATTTCATCAAGTGACAGCAGGTGCGATTCGTATCCATCGTCGAGATCGGCGGTGTTGTAGGCGATTTCGTCGGTGAGGTCGATCAACTGGGCTTCGAGCGGAGGCCGCTGATCGAGTAGATACTCGGCCAATTCGGGGTGGGTCTTCACGTCGTAATCGTGTGAATGCTTGATGATGCCCTCGCGGACTTCGAAGGTGAGGTTTAGTCCGCGAAAGGCGGCGTAGCGCTGCTCGAAGTCTTCCACGATGCGAAGAGCGTGCAGGTTGTGATCGAAGGAGAGTCCGTGCTGGCGCATCGCGGAGTCGAGCGCTTTTTCCCCGGCGTGGCCGAAGGGAGGATGCCCAATGTCATGGACGAGCGCTAGGACTTCGGCGAGATCGACGTTCAGCGCGAGTGCTCCGGCAATGGTCCGCGAAATTTGCGTGACTTCGAGCGTATGAGTCAGGCGGTTGCGGAAGTGGTCCGAATAGCGGCGGGTGAAGACTTGTGTTTTGGCTTCCAGACGGCGGAAAGCGCGAGCATGGATAACGCGGTCCCGGTCGCGCTGGAAATCGTTGCGGTAGGGATGCTGGGCCTCGGCGAAGCGGCGTCCGCGGGACTGCGTGACTTGCACCGCGTAGGGCGCGAGCATGGGGCAAGGATATCAAATAGTCGCGAGTCCCGAGTTGAGAGTCCAATCCGGTCGTCAGGGCAGTTCTTCACGTTTTGGCATCTGGAACCTATTGCATACAGCACCCAATCCACCGCTTTGTCATCCTGATGGCCTCCGCTTTTTGCAGGCTGGAGGACCTATACAGTCCCCGGCCGCATGACTACTGTAAGCAGAGTTGCATAGGTCCTCCGGCGCCAAAGAACGGCGCCATCAGGATGACAAAGCGATTCGGGGTCACCGCAGATTCAGGCGCATCTCGTTGTTGGGAACGAATCCCAGGCTCTCGTAGAGATGGCGGCCGTGTTCGCTCGCGTGCAGAGTGATACGAGCGAAGCCTTGCTGCTTGCACCAGGAGATCATGGTTTGCATGATCTGGCGGGCGATGCCGCGGCGGCGGTATTCGGGATCTGTGTAGACATTCAGGATTGTTGCGCGGCGGCATACGAGATCGTAGGCGTGTGCGGGCCAGGGAACGATTACGACTGCGCCTCCGGCGACGACTTTGCCGTTGTAGCACGCCAGCCAGGAACGGAACGAGCCTTCGGGGACGGCTTTCTTCAGATAGTCGCAGGTTGCGGTCACCATCGTGGAGAGCGCGTCGGTGTCGGTGTAGTTCATGTCTTCGCACATACGACGCCGGTGGTGGGCGATTGTAGGGACGTCGGCGAGAGTGCCTTCGCGGATGGTGATTTCGTGCATTGGAGGAGTCTATCGCGAGCGGGTGGAATGCTTGTCAAAGAGGATTGACATTCGTAGGCGGAAATCAAGACATCCACTAAGATCGAACTCCCCACCCTAACGCCGCAAAGGCGCTACGTTAGGATGGGGCACGCTCAGTTTCTTTATTACTGTTTGTTGTTCGAATCTTCCTTGGCCAGCTTTACTCTCGCGGACTCGAGTTTTTGCTGGACCTTGGCGAAGGCTTCTTGGTCCTGCTCGGCGGGAACCGTTTTATTCCATTCCTGAACGGCGCGGTCCCAGTGTGCCGCAGCCAACTTAAGGCGTCCGGTTTTCTGGTAGAGATCGCCGAGGTGTTCCTGGACGGTGGGGTCAGAACTCATGTGGACGGCGGCCTTGTTCAGAGTCTCTTCCGCGAGGTCATACTTGCCGAGCTTGAAATAAGCCCAGCCGAGTGAATCAAGATAGGCGCCGTTGTTCGGCTCAAAGCTGAGAGCCTGTTTGATCATGCCCAGAGACTCGTCGAGCTTTACGCCTCGGTCGGCGTTCATGTAGCCGAGATAGTTGAGAGTGGCTGCTGCTTGCGGGTCGCTCGGTGGAGTCGCTGACAAGACTTTCCGGAACTCACCTTCGGCTTTATCGAAAAGCTTCTGACGCTGGTACAGGTCCCCGCGCAGGAATTCGGCGTATGCCTTGTCCTCCGGCTTGGTGGAGAGCTCTTCCGCCTTACCGAGGGCCTGTTCGGCTTCAGTCCAGCGCTTCGCGCGAGTGTAGATGATGCCGAGCCTGATGTAGATGTCACGGTCTTCGGGACCGCCCTTAAGCATGGTCTTAACGTCATTGACGGCCTGATCAAATTCGCCCATGTCCGCGAGCTGGGCGTCGAGGACCATGCGCATGTCGCGGTCATCCGGCATTTTCTGGACGGCTTCTTTGGCAGTTGCCGTCGCTTGCGGCCACTGTTTGGCTTCGCGGTAGGTGTCGATGATTTCCTGATAGCCGGTGCGAGAGTTCTCATCGCCGAGCGTCAACATCCGACGGAACGTGTCGACCGCCGCGGTGTAGTTTTCCTGCTCGCGGTAGATTATGCCTAAGCGCTCGAGGAAGATGGCGCGATTGTTGCGGTCCGCCTGGCTCGTGCCGGCTTCGTTGGCCTTCTCGCTCTTCTTCAGCAGGTCCGTTAGAAGCTTAACTGCATCATCGTAACGTCCTTGTGCCTGGTATACGGCAGCCATGCTGTAAGGGACGTCCATCGTATCGGGGACCAGAGTGTCGGCACGCTTGAGGCTTTCAAGAGCAAGATCGTACTTGGCCTGACGCCGGTAAATCTCTGCCATGCGGACGTAGGTCTGGGCGTCCTCAGGATTGGAATCGGCAATGACTTTGTATTGTTCGAGGGATGCGTCGAGCTGGCCGTCGTTGAGCAGGTTCTCGGCCAGTCCGCGGATCGCATCGAGATTGTCGCGGTCAAGAACGATCGCGTGCTTGTAAGCGTCAATTGCGTTCTTATAATCCTTGCGCTGCTCGTATGCCGCACCTAGGGCAGAGTAGAGCTTCGCCGAACGAGCCGAGTCTGGAATCGAACTCAGAACCTTGAGCGCGTGCGCGGTATCGCCTTCATCTGTATACAGAAGGGCGAGGGTCGTGACAGCTTCTTCTGAAGTTGGGTCGATCTTAATCGCAGTCTTGAGTTCGGTCTCCGCCTTGGTCAGGTCGTTGTTCAGGCGATAGAGCCGGCCGAGAAGAAGGTGATCGTCGACGCTTTCGGGATCGAGCTTCGTGATCTGCTCGTACTGGTCGATTGCGAGCTTGAGGATGTTATCGGAGCCGTTGCTTCCGGGCGAATCGCCGAGCGAGCGCAGATAGATGCGGCCGAGAAGCCGGTGAGCTTCAAGGTTCTTGGGATCGCGTTTGATGATGTCCTGTGCTTCTTTCACCGCATCGGCGATGCGTCCGGTTTTGACGTAAAGTTCCGCGAGGGCAGAAGTCAGGAATTCCGATGAAGGATCGGCTTCGATCGCCAAGCGGTATTCTTCGGTGGCCTTCGTCGCTAAGTCACTGCGGCCATAGGCAGTGACCATCTCTTCATACATGTGCGCGAGTGTGTAGTGATAATAGGCAGCTGCCTTATCGACTTTGCGCGGAGCGGACTGCGACGGCTTTTCGGGCTGATTGGCATCCGGAGCGGCAGCCGATTGGTTGGTTTGAGCGACAGCGATAGAGACGCTGATGGCTCCGATCATCAACAAAATGCGAAAGATTCGATTCATTCTGGACCTGACTGCGCTCGCGCGCGTTTTTTCCGATACCTCAGCTCAGTTGGATGCAAAGCCGACGGGGGAAAGGTGCTTATATTCTACCGCGAGGGAGAGGAAGACCGGGAAAAATCCAGGGTCATCAGAAGGTCAGGGACCAGCGGGCGAAAATCAGGCTTCGGGCTTCGGGCTTCCGGCTCTCGGCTTCCCGGTCTAAATTTTGTAAACGGTAAGAGGCAGTTTTCAATCCGAGCATTGTCAAACATTGCGGCGTACCAACTTGGGGCGTCAATTTGCTGCACGCGTTTGCCTGAAGTCCGTAGCCGAGAGCCGGAAGCCGGATTTTTAGTGGAGGAAGTGGCGGACGCCGGTAAAGAGCATTGCCAAACCTAGGCGATCGGCGGCTTCTATGACCTCGGGATCACGCTGGGAGCCTCCGGGCTGGATGATGGCGGTGGCTCCGACTTTCGCTATTTCTTCAACCCCGTCGGGGAAGGGGAAGAAAGCGTCGGAAGCTGCGACCGTGCCTTTCAGGGGAAGTTGAGCCTTCATCGCACCGATCTTGGCGGCGTCGACCCGGGACATTTGGCCGGCTCCCACGCCAACACTTTGGCCGTCGCGGGCATAGACGATGGCGTTGGACTTTACGTGCTTGCAGACCTTCCATGCAAAAAGGAGGGCGTGGGTCTCCTCCGGGGTTGGCGGACGCTTCGTTACCACTCGCAGGTCGGAATCCTGCAAAGGGCGCACATCGGCATCTTGTACGAGCATGCCTCCCGAAACGTTCTTCAGAACCCATTTCTGGTTCGCGGGGACGACCTCGACGAGGCGCAGATTCTTTTTGGACGCGAACTTCTCTTTTGCGGCCTCGTCGAACGATGGGGCGGCGATGACTTCAAGGAAGAGCTTGTGCATTTCTTCCGCGGCTGCGAGGTCTATCGGACGGTTTACGCCAATGACACCGCCGAACGCTGAGACCGGATCGCACTCGAGGGCGCGCTTGTAGGCCTCAGCAAGGGTCTTTCCAGTTGCCGTGCCGCAAGGATTGGTGTGCTTGATGATGGCGACGACCGGCTCGTCGAATTCCTGGGCGAGGTCCCAAGCTGCTTGAAGATCGACGATGTTGTTGTAAGACAGCTCTTTACCTTGCAGTTGGCGAGCGTTGGCCACGCCTTTGCCCGAGCCATCGGAATACATGGCCGCTTTCTGGTGTGGATTTTCGCCGTAGCGAAGATCAATTGTCTTGTGGAAGGAGAAGCGGAGCGTGTCCGGGAAACTGTTCTGGTTCAGTTCAACCTTGTCGGGGCTGATGCTCTCGAGTGTGGAAGCGATCGCCGAATCGTAGGCTGCCGTCGTGGCGAATGCTTTTTGAGCCAGTTGCCACTTGGTTTCTTTCGATAGCTGACCGGAGTTTAGGTCGAGTTCGTCGGCGATCGAGTTGTAATCTGAGGGTGAAGTGACGATGGCGACATCGTCGAAATTCTTCGCCGCGGAGCGGATCATTGACGGTCCGCCGATGTCAATGTTCTCGATCAGCTCCTCGAACGCGACTCCGGGCTTGGCGGCGGTTTTCTCAAACGCATAGAGATTCACGACCACCATGTCGATCGGCTGAATGCCGTGGTCTTTCACTGCGGCCACGTGCTTGGGGTCCTCGCGGCGATGCAGGATGCCACCGTGGACCTTGGGATGAAGCGTTTTGACGCGCCCGTCGAGTATTTCGGGGAATCCGGTGAGCTCGGAGATGTCTTTCACCGTGATGCCTGATTCGCGGAGGAGCTTCGCGGTCCCACCGGTGGAGATAAGTTCGATGCCGAGGGCGGAGAGACGGCGGGCAAAGTCAACGAGTCCGGTTTTATCGGTGACACTGAGAATGGCGCGCTGGATGCGATTAGATGACATGGGCTCCCTGCTTAGAACTTCTTTGCCACGGATTTACGCGGATTCACACGGATCTGCAGATGGCTTCCGATCAAATGGGCAGGACGTGCTTCGGTGAATCGTGACTGGAAATTTTATCAGTAGAACGAGTGGTGAGGGCAAACTTGGAAAAAGTTTAACCACAGCAGTGACCGTGGGATGAGAATGCATTGCCTCGCAGTCGCGTAGGAGCTAGCTCTTTGCTTTGGCCTTCAGCTTGACGCCACCATCGGTGAGTTCGACCGAATATTCGACGCCGTCGCACTTATATTGCTTCCGGATCTGCTCGGTCTTTTTCTGAACGAAGGCGCTGAAGGAATCGAAGTTACCGCTGACGTTTTCTCCAGCCTTTTTCTTGGCGGCGACGAGGGTGTTGTAAAGGCGTTCGACCTGTTCGCGTTCGCCCTGGTCAACACTGTGGATTGTGAAAGGCTGAGAGGAATTGGCGTCGGCCGCAGCCGCATGACCCACTCCATAAGCGTGGTGGTGATGAGGCTTGTGTTCTTCCGCGTCGACGCGAACGCCCTGGACCGAGAGCAGCGCGTCTTGCGGGCGGCGATAGCCTTCTTCGCGAATTCGAGATTTCTTGCGCCAGAGATCGCTGTAGACGGCGTAGCGCTGCGCCATTTCGTTGTAGCGATAGCGCTGCGAGAAATTCATGCGTCCGCCGTCGGAGAATTTACGAAGAAGAGCCAGCACCTTCCACTCGATATCGGTGGGCGGACGTTTCGTCGGATTGCTGAAGAAAATCTCGTACTCGATTTTCAGGCGGCGCAGTTGCGTGTCGAGTACTGTCAGTTCCTCGTCGAGCGTCACAGGTCTTCTCCAGCAACCAGTGTAGAGAGTGGAAGGCAAGGGGGCGAGGTACCTGTGGGTCACGGAGGGCATGGTACGAAAGTAAGCTTCTAGCTCCTAGCTACTAGCTTCTAGCTTTTCCCTAGTTGGGCGGGCGCAGTGGAGCATGCCATGGCTCCACGCGAGAAAGCAGACATCGAGAGACTTTAGCTAGAAGCTAGCGGCTAGGAGCTAGAAGCTTACTTCGAAGAATTCGACGCCATCTTCTTCACCATGGCGAGGACGAGTTTGCGGTCGCTGTCGTTGAGGCTGGTGGAATAGCGCCGGATCTGGCTCAGGAAGCGGACTTCGTCATCAGAGAGCTGCGGCAATCCCTTGGAGCCGTTGCTGTGATTCGGATCGGAAAAGAATTGGGATAGCGGCAGTTCCATCGCGCCGGCAATTTTCGAAAGCGTGTCGAGCGAGGGAATCGTATGGCCATTTTCAACGCGTGAAAGATAGCAGCGCAGAAGGCCAGTGCGCTTCTCGATATCGCCCTGGGACATGCCTTTTTGAAGCCGGTAGTTGCGGATGGTCTCGCCGATATTCATGGTAGGGAGCATTTCAGAATGGGCCATAGTAACCAGAGCGGCAACTTCTGGCAAGGGGAAATTTGTGCCATGACGGGGGACATTCGTGCCATTTGGAAAATGAATACCAGGAAATAGAATGCCGCGTTCACGGCACGTTTCTTGCACAATGTACAACCAACAGATCACCGCATCTGCCGCGGTTTTGAGCGTGTTGTGACTCTCATCACATCGGCGCGAAGAGTTACGAAGAGACGATGCAGTGACGAATCAAACGTTCGCTTTAAGAATTACTTTTTCAATGCAGTCGCGAGAAGGTCCACAGTACGATTCCAGGCATCAGTGCTCGATCAAAGAATGTTACCGGCGGGAAGTACAAAGCCCCACGTTTCAAAAGCGAGACTTGGGGCGCCCATTGTGGACAAAGGCGGCACTACAACTCAACTTCCATGTAGAGCGTGCCCGGGTTTGGATTGGGACGATACGCGGGGATTTCCTTGAATCCGAGTCTGCGGTACATCGCCACCGCGTCTTTCATGACGGGTTCGACTGTGTCGAGGCGCATGCGCCTGTATCCGATCCGGCGCGCGTCCGCGATGATGCGGTCGGCGAGGATCCGTCCTAGTCCTTTGCCGCGGAATTGCGGGCGGAGGTAAAGCCGCTTCATCTCGCAGATGTCGGCGTCGAGTTTGTGCAGGGCGACGCAGGCGGCGAGTTGTCCTTCATATTCAGCGAGCAGAAGGCGGCCTTCGGGCGGAGCATAGTCGCCGGGAAGGTCCGCAAGTTCTTTATCGAAATTCTGGAAGCACAGGCTGAAACCTAACGACTGCGCGTATTCCAGGAAGAGTTCGCGGGCTTGGGCGATGTCGTGCGGGGACTCAGCCTGATGAAACAAAAAATCTTTCACCGCCGAGGACGCTAAGGACGCGGAGGGAACTTGGATATCTTTCGCTTCTGACTTCATGGTTCCTCTGTGTCTCTGTGCCTCTGTGGTGAAAGACTTCCTAGCCCATCAGCATGCCGCCGTTCACGCTCAGCACGTGGCCAGTTATGTACGACGCGTCGTCAGAAGCCAGGAACGCAACCGCACCGGCGATGTCGTCGGTCTTCCCCACTCGCCCGAGAGGAATCTGCTTCACTGCGGTCTGTTTGAATTCCTCGCTCAGAACCTCGGTCATGGCAGTTTCGATGAAGCCGGGGGAGATGGCGTTACAAGTAATGTTGCGGGAACCGACTTCGCGGGCGATGGCCATGGTGAGGCCGATGAGCCCGGCCTTGGAGGCAGCGTAGTTGGCCTGTCCGGCCTGGCCCATCTGGCCGAAGACGCTGGTGATGTTGATGATGCGTCCCCAACGCTGTTTGAGCATCGACGGGATGACCTGCTGGATGCAGAGATAGGCAGAGGTGAGGTTGGTTTGCAGGACTACATCCCAGTCGGTGCGCCTCATGCGCATCACGAGCTGGTCGCGGGTGATGCCGGCGTTGTTGACTAGAATGTCCATTTTCCCGAACTGTGCGATGGCTCCTTTGATGGTTGCTTTCACCTGCTCTTCTTCCGCGACATCGAGCGGGAAGGCTGCGGCTTTGCCTCCGGCGGCGGTGATTTCGTTTACTAATTCGTTCAATTTCTCTTGATTGCGGGCGGCGACGGCTACACTGGCGCCTTCTTTGGCGAGGCGGAGAGCGCAGCCGCGTCCGATGCCTTGCGAGGCGCCGGTGACCAAGGCAACGCGACCTGACAGTGACATAGGATCTCCGAAAAAAGTGCGGATGAATACGAATCGTGCATTATACGCGGGCGTTCGGAGTGGACGTCCCGAGTTTTGCATTCGCCGGGACCGCTGTCTACACATGGACATTGCTTATTCACAAGGGCGGCGGGTACGATGCGAGCACTCCCATGTCGCAAGCAAACAACGTGCTCACCATGCCCGATACTTCTAACAAGAACCCTGAGTCGCCCTCCGGCGGGCACCGCTCGACGCATCGTTCATCGGCAGTGCTAAAGCCTGCTGTTTCCTCGGATGGCGGGCCGCTTTCGGCTGAGACGGACAAGAGTGTCCGTCCCACACAGGCCGAGCCCTCGACCGAAGTCTTCGCCGTTTTTGG